>Ga0209023_10001641_pt1 | contig 29496 bp, 31 predicted proteins | sample LakOneMetagenome_FD_187468 | JGI IMG/M metagenome (GOLD analysis project Ga0209023, IMG submission 187468) | Freshwater and sediment microbial communities from Lake Erie, Canada (SPAdes) (version 2) | ecosystem: Environmental > Aquatic > Freshwater > Lentic | place: Lake Erie, Canada...
CTGGAGAACAAGCAGCGCGTCGATGTCGGCGCTTGACCGAGACGACCAAAGACCCCGGCCCAGGCCGGGGTTTTCGTTATGGGCGGAGCCGTGGCGGCGCACCTTTCCGTTATGCTCGCAACCTGACCGGATCGCGTCGACAGGGGTAATTCCGTGCAAGTCTTGAAGTGCGGCCTGGCGGCCGCCTCGCTCGCCATCGGCATGTCCGCGGCATTCACCGCAATCGCCGTCACCCAGGAAAAGGTCTACGAATTCCCCGCCGCCGACGCCTGCCAGTTGAGCATCCCCACCACGGACACCCAGGTGCGCCCGCGCGCCAACGGCTATCGCAACGAGGGCGCCACGAACCAGTTCGTCATCTGCGGCATGGGCGGCTACGAAAAAGCCACGGTGATGTACATGGTCCTGCTGTACACCTCGATGGACGGCGCGCAACACGACATGTCCTGCACCGGCGTCACCGGCCTGGTGGGTTCGGGGAGCGGTCCGGTCTACTCCACCAAGACCGTCACCGTCGCCGCCAGCGGATATTCCTTCGCGACCTGGGGTGCGGAGGACTTCGGCGGAACCGAGGGCGGCCCGATCGATCCGGGCATGAACCTGTCGGTGACCTGCACGCTGCCGCCCGCCGTGGCGCTGCAGGGCTTCGAATCCGCCCAGCTCATCGACGTCGGCAACTGAGGCATCCGGCATGGACACGACCACGCGCACCTGCATCCTCGCAGGCCTGCTCGCAGCGGGCATCGGGATAGCCCCGTCCACCAGCGCCGCGACGCAGGCGAAGATTTACGAATTCCCCGCCGCCGACGCCTGCCAGCTGAGCATCCCGACCACCGATACCAAGGTGCGTCCGCGCGCCAACGGCTACCGCAACGAGGGCAACGCCAACCAGTTCGTGATCTGCGGCATGGGCGGTTACGAAAACGGCACCGTGATGTCGACGACGCTGCTCGCCACGTCGGTGGATGGCCAAGCGCACAGCATGACCTGCACCGGCGTCACCGGCCTGACGGGTTTCGACGGCCCGTACTATTCCGCGAAGACGCTGACCGTGCCGGCCTCGGGCGTCGGAATGCAGGCCTGGGCGGCCGCGGATTTCGGCGGCACCGAAGGCGAGGTCATCGCGGGCGGCCTGAACCTGTCGGTGACCTGCACCCTGCCGCCCAACGTGGCGCTGCAGGGCTTCGAATCGCAGGGACTCATCGACATCGGCGGATGATCGTCCTGCCCAGTGATTGGAGGCCGTGTCTCCGGCCTCGGTCTCGCCCCTCCCACCATTGGTTTGCAACGCGCGCGGTCGCGCAACGCTGGCGATCGGCGGCGAACGCCCCTTCACCGCGATCCCCGTAAGCCGTGGCCGCCGACCGACGCGATCCGCGTTTTCCAAAATGCGACCACTTCGGGTCGCCTTCTTGGAAGGACTCCATTCATGCGCTTGAACCTCATCGCCCTCGCGATCGCCGTTTCGGCCGGCTGCCTGCTTTCAAACCCCGCCAGCGCAGGCATCGTGACCAAGACCCAGACCCAGAACGCCGCCAGCGCCTGCGCCCTGAGCATCCCGACCACGGACACCAAGGTCCGGCCCAAGGCCACCGGTTTCCGCAACGAGGGGACGACCAACCAGTTCGTCATCTGCGGGTTCGACATCGATTCCACGGACCCCGGCTTCCACTCCATCCAGCTCAGCTTCGCTTCGATCGACGGCGCCGCGCACAATGTCAGCTGCACCGCCGCGGCACGTTTCAATTCTTCGACAAGCGCGCAGTACCTGACCAAGAACGTGGCCGTCCCCGCCGGTGACACCGCGACGTTCCAGATCTCCGACCAGGATCCGGATTACGACGAGGCCGTTTACAACCTGTACCCGTGGGGCCAATCGGTGACTTGCACGCTGACCCCCGGCACGGCGATCACTTCCCTGCAAAGCACCCACGACGACGAGGACAGCGCGCCCTGACGCTCGCGTTTCGATGTTTTGCGAAAACCCCGGCCAACGCCGGGGTTTTTCGTTTTTCGCGATCAGAACAGCGATCCCTGCGGCGAATCCGCTTTTGGTACGCGGAACAGATCCGTGCGCAGTGGCGGCAGCCCCGGGAAGCCGAACCGCTTGCGCGCCTTGGCGAAGCGCATCGCGATGAGATCGGCGAACGGGCCTTCCCCACGCATGCGCGTGCCGAAGCGGCTGTCGTAATCCTTGCCGCCACGCATCTGCTGCACCAGCGACATCACGTGGGCGGCGCGGTCGGGCACGTGCAGCTCCAGCCATTCGCGCCAGACCTGCTTCAGTTCGTGCGGCAGGCGCAGCAACACGTAACCCGCGGAGCGCGCGCCGGCCGAGTGCGCGGCCTCGAGGATGTGTTCCATGTGCTTGTCCGTCACCATGGGGATCACAGGCGCGACCATCACCCCGACCGGCACGCCGGCCTCGTGCAATGCGGCGATCGTCTTGATGCGCGCATGCGGTGCGGCGGCGCGCGGTTCCAGCTGCGACGAGAGTTTGTTGTCCAGCGTGGTCACCGACAGCATCGCCGAGACCAGGCCCTGCCTGGCCATCGGCACGAGCAGGTCGAGGTCGCGCGCGACCAGCGCGGACTTGGTGATCAGGCTGACCGGATGCCGCGCCTCGGCCAGCACTTCCAGGCACTGGCGGGTGATGCGCTGCGTGCGTTCGATCGGCTGGTAGGCGTCGGTATTGATGCCCAGCGCGATCGGGTGCGGCACGTAGCCGGGCTTGGCCAGCTCCCTACGCAACAATTCGGCTGCGTTCGTCTTCGCGAACAGCCGGGTTTCGAAGTCGAGGCCGGGCGACAGGTCGAGGTAGGCGTGCGAGGGCCGTGCGAAGCAGTACACGCAGCCGTGTTCGCAGCCGCGATACGGATTCACCGATTGCGAAAAGCCGATGTCCGGCGACTGGTTGCGGCTGACGATGCTGCGCGCGCGTTCCACGGTGACGCGGGTTTCCGGGCGCGATCCGGGCGTGAACTCGTCTTCGGCGCCGAGCGAACCCCAGCCGTCGTCCTCGCCTTCGACTTGCCGCTTTTCGTAACGCCCGGGTACCCACGATGCCGCGCCGCGACCCTTGATCGCGTTCGCGTGCGGCAATGCGGTCTTGCGTTCGAGCGGCATGCGGCTAGCCTACGCCGCAGGCGTCGCAGCCTGCGCGACGACGGAAATCGCCGATGCTCGATGCCATCCGCGCGACCTGGCATGCGTTCTGGGCCATCCCGCATATCCACTTGATCCTCGTGGTGGGTTGGGCGATCTATCTGTTCGGCCTCGGCTTGTGGATCGTGTTGCAGAAGCGCGAACCGGTGGCGACCATCAGCTGGTTGTTCAGCCTCGCCGCCCTGCCCTACCTGGGCTTCCTCGTATACCTGGTGTTCGGGCCGCAGAAACTGAAGCGCCACCGCCTGCGCCGTTCGCGCAACCGCGTCGACCTGCCGCGCGCGCAGGAACACGCGATGGACGGGACCGCCGTGGAACTGGCCCGACTCGGCCACGCGACTTCGCACCTGCCGCCATCCACGGCGACCGACGTGCGGCTGTTGCAGGACGGGAGCGCCACGTATCCCGCCTTGCTGGAGGACATCCGCAACGCCCGCGACCACGTGCACCTCGAGTACTACATCTATGCGCCCGACCGCACCGGCACGATGGTGCGCGACGCGCTGGTGGAGCGTGCCCGTGCCGGGGTCAAGGTGCGTCTGTTGCTGGATGCGCTCGGCTCCTCGAAGGCAAAACGGAGCTTTTTCCAGCCGCTGCTCGATGCCGGCGGCGAACTGGCCTGGTTCCATCCCGCGCGCTTCGGCCGCATCTGGACGCGCACCTGGGTCAACATGCGCACGCACCGCAAGATCGTGGTGATCGATGGCGCGATCGGCTACACCGGCGGCATCAACGTCACCGACGAGGAAAACGACGCGCTGCGCGCCGACGCCTACCGCGACCTGCACCTGCGCATCACAGGCGACGTCGTGCGCGCGCTGCAACTGACTTTCGTCGAGGACTGGGCGTACGCGACGCAGAGCCGCGATTTCATTTCCTCGGTGGCGCGCGCGATGCCGCCGGCGTCGCCGGGCGCGATCGGCGCGCAGGTCCTGGTGTCCGGGCCCGATTCCTCGTGGGAAGCGATCCACCGCATGTACGTGTCCGCGATCCACGCCGCCAGCCGGCGCGTCTGGCTCACCACGCCCTACTTCGTGCCGGGCGAGGCGGCGATGATGGCGCTGACCTCGGCCGCGCTCGGCGGGCTCGACGTGCGGGTGATGGTGCCGAGGATGAGCGACAGCCGTTCGGTGACCTACGCCGCGCGTTCGTATTTCGACGAACTGCTGGCGGCCGACGTCAAGGTGTACGAGTACGGGCCGCGCATGCTGCACAGCAAGGCGCTGCTGGTCGACGACGATTTCGCCATGATCGGCAGCGCCAACTTCGACCACCGCAGCTTCAGCCTGAACTTCGAGGTGCAGGCGCTGTTCCGCGACCGCGCCGTCGCCGCCGGGCTGGAGCGCCTGATCGGGGCCGAATTCGCGCATGCCCCGCGCGTACGCGGCGACCGCGCGCGGCCGCTGCTGTCCGCGCGCCTGCCGGAGGCGCTGGCGCGACTCGCATCGCCCCTGCTGTAGCGCGGCAGGCTAGACTTGCAGCCTGTCGCAGGCTCGGGAGGAAGGCCATGCCGTGGGTATACCTGCTGCTCGCGCTGGGTGCGCTGGCGATCGCGTTGAAGACCACTTCCTCCGCGCTCGCCATCGCCTGCCTGCTGGCCGCACTGGTGCTGTTGCTGTTCTGGGTGCTGGGCTTGCTCGCGAGCCGGGTCGAAGCCGGCAGCCGCGACGCTTCGATGATCGTCGATCCGATGGAGCTCAAGCGCCTGCGCGAACAGGCCGAGGCACGCCGCTTGGCCCAGTCGGCCGGACGCGACGCGTCGTCATCCGCCACTTCCACGGAATAGGCACGAGCGGGGGCGCCCGGTGACCGTCCTCAGCGTCAACGTCAACAAGATCGCGGTGCTGCGCAATGCGCGCGGTGGCGATGCGCCCGACGTGTCCCGCGCCGCGCGCGCCTGCCTCGATGCCGGGGCGCATGGCATCACCGTGCATCCGCGTCCTGACGCGCGCCACATTCGCCACGGCGACGTACTCGCACTGTCCGCGCTTTGCCGCGAACGCGGCGTCGAGTTCAACCTCGAAGGCAACCCGTTCGCGCCGCCGCGGCCGGGATATCCCGGGTTCCTCGCCTTGTGCGAACAGGCCCGGCCCGCGCAGGCGACATTGGTGCCAGACGGCGATGCGCAGCTCACGTCCGACCACGGCTTCGATTTCGTGCGCGACGGCAACGGCCTGCGTCCGCTGGTCGCTTCGCTGCACGCGTTTGGATGCCGGGTCAGCCTGTTCGCCGATGCCGGCTGCAATGTCGATGCCGCGGCGGCGACCGGTGCCGAGCGCATCGAGCTCTACACCGGGCCGTTCGCCGAAGCCTTCGCCGCGGGAAGCGCGCAAGCCGTGCTTGCGGCCTGTGCCGAAACCGCGCGGCGCGCGCAGGCCCGCGGGCTGGGCGTGAACGCCGGCCACGACCTCAGCCAGGCCAACCTCGGCGCCTTCCTTGCGGCGGTGGCGGGGGTGGCCGAGGTGTCGATCGGCCACGCCTTGATCGATGAAGCCTTGTACGCCGGTCTGGACGCGACCGTGCGCGCCTACCTGCGGATCCTCGCGAACGCCTGAGGCTTCAGCGCGGCGTCGCGATGCCCTGGATGCCGGCTTCGCGGGCGGCCGACAACGCGGACACGAAGCCCTGGTATTCGCCGTCGTCGTCGCTCCGCAGCACCAGTTGCAGGTCGGGATCGCGCAACGCGGCGGCGCGCAGGTGGGCAACCAGGGCGCCTCGATCCATCGGCGCATTGTCCAGCCAGTAACCGCCAGCCGCGTCCACGCGCAGCTCCAGCCTCGGCGTGGGTTTTTGCCCCCGGTCGGCGGATTGCGGCAATCGGACATCGATCCTGCTGGCCAGTACCGGCGCGGTGACCATGAAGATCACCAGCAACACCAGCAGGACGTCGACCAGCGGGGTGATGTTGATCGTGGCCACCGGCAGGGCCGCTTCGCGGTTCGCAAAAGCCATGGCGTTCCCCTCGTCGCGCGGGAGCTTCCGCGATCCCGGTCTATGCCCGCCATCGTCATGGCCGCGTGAACGCATAAAAAAAGCCACCCTTGCGGGCGGCTCGGAAGTCTTGGCAGGCAAGCGTCGCGGCGCGCTGCAGTGCGCCGCGAACGGTTATTCCTTGACGAAGCCGATCTTCTGCATCTGCGCGTTGCGCGCGGTTGCCAGCACCTTGGCCAGGATGCCGTAATCGGAATCGTCGTTCGCGTTGATCTGCAACACCGGCTGGTTGCCCGGGTCGCGCTCGACCTCGGCATCCATCATGTTGCGCAGTGCCGACAGCGGTACCGGGCTGTCGTTCCAGAAGATCTGCCCGGCCGCATCGATGCGGAGCTTGATCGGATCCGGCGGATTCTTCACTTCCGGCGGCGGGTTGAGCGACTTCTGCGGCAGGTCGATGTCGATCGGGTAGGACAGGATCGGCGCCGTCACCATGAAGATGATCAGCAACACCAGCATCACGTCCACGAGGGGCGTGACGTTGATGTCGGCCATCGGCCCGCCGGAACCACCGGTACTGAATGCCATCTCGTGTTCTCCGTCAGTTCGGGCGTTCGCGGGTGGCGACGTAGCCCACCTTGCGGATGCCCTGTGCCTGGGCGAGATCGACCACTTCGCGGATGCTGCGGTACTTGGTGGCCTTGTCGCCGCGCAGGTTCACCTCGGGCTGCGGGGTCTTCTGCGCTTCCACCGAGAGCTGGCTTTCCAGCAGGTCCTTGGTGATCGGCGCATCGTTCCAGTACAGCGTGCCATCGTCCTTGACCGTCACGGTGACCGGCGGCGTGGGCGGGACCGACTCGTCCTTCCTGTCCAGGTTGGCCTGCGGCAGCTCGACCTTGATCTTGTGCGACATCAGCGGCGCCGTGATCATGAAGATGATCAACAGCACCAGCATCACGTCCACGAGGGGCGTGACGTTGATCTCGGACATCGGTCCGCCGCTATCGTTACCGCTGCTGAAGGCCATGGTCCAGGCTCCGTTCGGTGCTTAGCGCTTGACCGGGACTTCGCCGACGCGGGCGCCGGTCGCGAAGAAGTCGTGCAGGTCGTGCGCGAAGGTGTCGAACTTGTTGTTCGTCACGCGGTTCAGGCGGGTGAAGAAGTTGTACGCCAGCACCGCCGGGATCGCCGTGAACAGGCCGAGCGCGGTCATGATCAGCGCCTCGCCCACCGGACCGGCAACGGCGTCGATGGAGGCCTGGCCGGTGGCGCCGATGCGGATCAGCGCACCGTAGATGCCCCACACGGTGCCGAGCAGGCCGACGAACGGCGCGGTCGAACCGACCGTGGCGAGCACGGTGAGGCCCGACTCGAGCCCCATCGATTCGCGGGTCACGGCCTGCCGCAGCGCGCGGTCCACGAATTCGGAGCGGTTCAGCGACTCGACCAGGCGCGAGCCTTCGTGGCGCTGGTGGTGCGCGGCGGCCTGCGCGGCATCGAGCGCGATCTTGGAGAACGGCTCGGACTTCTTCTGCTCCTCCATGAAGCGGATCGCGTCCTGCGCGTTCGGGGTCTCCCAGAACGAGCTGACCACGCGGTCGGCGCTGCGGCGCAGGCCGACGTTCTTGAAGAAGTTGATGACGATCCAGTAGATCGACATCGCGGACATGATGGTCAGCGTGATGAGTACCGCCCAGGAAACCGCATAGGCACCGGGGTTGGATGTCATCTCGCCGAGCAGATGGTCGACGCCCATCTGCGTCAATGCGGCGGCGGCATTGCCCCCGGTCGCAGCAGCGGCTTGAGTGGATTCCTGCAGCATGACGCTTACCTTTTGTAGTGGATGTTGATGGCCAACCAGTTTGGAACGCTAACGTTATTGCATGACGCGGTAAGGCTTGTTTATCCGGTCACCCGTTGATCGAGAAGCTGAAGGGCAGGATGCCCTCGCCCGCGGAGCCGGGACACAGCTTCACGCCCCGGGCCCAGGTCTGGGCCGCGCGATCGAGGTCCCGGTTGCGGCTGCTCTTGGCAATGCTCACCGCAGTCACCGAGCCATCGGCCGTGAATGTCAGCCGCAAGGACAAGTCGGCCGAATCGGAGCCCGACTGCGTCAGCGCGCGGACCAGAGGACCCATGCTTGGCTTGGAGCAAATGGCGGCGCGCAGGTCGTTCGCGTTGTAGGACGGCCCGGGCGGCGGCCTGGGCGCGGGAGGTGCGGGCGGCGGCGCCTGGGTATCCATCGGCGAGGGCTCGTCGAACACCACCGGCGGTTGCGGCGGCGGCGGCGTCGGCGGCTGCGGCGTCGGCGGCTGCGGCGTCATCTTGATCTGCTTCGGCGGCTGGTCCGGCGGCGGCGGCGGCGGCGGCGGCGGCGGCGGCGGCGGTTCGATGAACACCACGCGGGTGACATCTTCTTCCGGCTTATCCGCTCCCGGCGGCGTGACCGGCGCCAGCAACAGCAAGAGTGCCGCGGCATGGACCGCGATGACAAAGGAGATGCCGGCGATTCGAGCCCAATTCAGGCCCGACGCCTCATCACGGTCTTCATGCTTGTCCGACGGCGGCAACGGTTGCGTCATGCGGAGAGAACTCGAAAAGGACCAGGCAATCCGGCATATGGGCCGGCCCGTCGCCCGTATCGGCGGCGGGAATCTACAAGCTTATACCAAGGCGTGGCGGCGAGACCAATGCCGGGGCGTCACTTCCCCGCGCCCAGGATCTTTTTCGCATCCCCGGGGTTGCGCACCCCTTTGTCGAGGGCCTGTTGTGCCGCTTGCTTGGCCTCGGCCACATGGCCCTCGTTGAGCAGGGCCCGCGCCAGGTTGAGGTACGCCTCGCCATTCGGCGCGATGGGCGCCGCCTTGCGGTAGGCGGCGATGGCCTGGTCGGACTGGCCCGCGAACCAGTAGGCCTGTGCAAGCGCGTTGAGGGTGTCGTAATCCTCCTTCAACGCGCCCTTCTGCAATCCTTCCTGGATGACCGCGATGCCTTCCTTGTTCTTGTTGTGGTTGAGGTACATCGCGTAGAGGTTGCGGTAGTCCTCGGGTTTGTCGAGCGTACCGCTGGCGCGCAGCTTTTCCAGCAGGGCTGTCGCCTTCTCGTCCTGCCCCGCCTGCATGTAGCTGGAAGCAAGGTTCAACTGCAACGCCTTGTCGTCCGGATGCTGGGCGATGAGGCCCTCGGCGATCCGCGCGGCTTCCTGCGGCTGGTTGGAATCGAAGTAGGCACCCATCAGCAACTCAAGCCATTCCGCTTTGGGTTCCTGGCTCGAACCGACGGCTGCCTTCATCACGGCGATGGCCTCCGGGTAACGCTTCAGCCGATACAGGGCATTGCCCTTGATCGCCAGGTCCTCGCCGTCGTGTGAATTGCTTTCCTGCAGGAATCGGTCGATCGCGGCCAACGCGCCATCGTAATTCTGCTCGTTGAGCTCGATCTGCGCGATCAAGTGCATCGACTCGAACTGTTCGTTGTTGTTCAAGCCGTTGAAATCGACCGCCCGTTGCAGATAGCCCTTGGCCTTGTCGTTGTCGACATTGAGCAACGATGCGCCGGCGAGGCGAGCGGCAATGGCATGGTCGTAAGCGTTGCCGGCGGGGTTGGCGATGACCTCGTCGGCGAGCTTCACCGTCGTGGCGGCATCCTTGGCGTTGAACGCATCGAACAGTTTCGCGAGCGAATCGCGAAGCTTGGCAGAGGGCTGCGCATCAGGTTCCTTGCGCGTGGCGTTCGGATACTGCGCCACGGCCGGTGTCTGCTGCTTCGTGCCCTGCTCCCTTTCCTGCGCGGCCTTGGCCCGGCGCTCTGCCGCGCGTTCTGCCGCCTGAGCCATCGCCTCTCCCGTCACCGTGCACAGCAGCAGGGTCGCGACGGCGACGGAGAGGACGTGGCGCGCGGAAAGGTTACGTTCGGTTCGGATCATGGCGTTCTCGATGTCTGGTTGGCTTGCGGCAAATGTTCGATGGAACCACGCTAGCAGAATCCCCCCGCATGGTTGAAGCCGCCGTCATCCGGCTCATCCGCACTTGGGTACACGCCCCGAGGCCCGCGCCTGCTGGTAAACCGGCAACAGGCCCGCGGCGCGGTTGCTCATTTCCTTCAGGCGGCTTTGCGGATCCGGGTGGGTCGACAACCACTGCGGCGGCCCGCTTCCATTGGACGCGGCCATGTTCTGCCACAAACCGACCGCCGCACGCGGGTCGAAGCCCGCCTGCGCCATCAGTTGCTGGCCGACCACATCCGCTTCGCTTTCCTGGGTGCGCGAGTTCGGCAATACGAACAGGCCTTGCGCGGCCACGCCACCCAGCTGGTTGGTCGTCTGCGCCACGCCCTCGCCGTATCGCGCGCCCAGCAACGCGCTGATCAGGCCAAGCCCGGTCTGCGTCTGCATCTGGCGGGTAATGCGTTCCTCGTGGTGGCGCGACACGACGTGGCCGACCTCGTGCGCGATCACCGCTGCCAATTGATCCTGGTTCTTCGCGACGGCGAAGATGCCGGTGTACACCCCGACCTTGCCGCCGGGCAGCGCGAAGGCGTTGGGTTCCTTGTCGACGAAGACCGCGTACTCCCAGCCCGTGGTGCGCCACTGCGCGGGGAGCTGGGCGACGATCGCGTTGACCACGCAGCCCACGTAATTGCGCTGTCTCGGATCGGTGGTTTGTTTCTTCTGCGCCTTCACTTCCGCGAAGGCCTGCGCCCCGAGCTGGTTGAGCTGTTCCTGCGACACGGCGCCGACGTACTGCGTGCGCCCGGTCGGGGATGTCGTGGTTGCACAGGACGACAACGCCGACGCGATGGCGGCGGACAACAACATGGCCTTCAATGGACGCATAGGTCTTCTCCCGTCTGGTCGCCCGTTGTAGGCGGCCATACCTGAAAACGGCGTCAAACCGGGTTCAGACGTCGAGGTTGGCGACCTTCAGCGCGTTGTCCTCGATGAACTCGCGGCGCGGTTCGACCACATCGCCCATCAGGGTCGAGAAGATCGCGTCGGCGGCCACCACGTCCTCGATCTTCACCTGCAACAGGCGGCGCGTATCGGGGTTCACCGTGGTGTCCCAGAGTTGTTCCGGGTTCATCTCGCCCAAGCCCTTGAAGCGCTGGATCTGGCGACCCTTCTTCGCTTCCTCGAGCAACCAGCCCTGCGCATCGGCGAAGCTCGCCACTGCCTGTGCGCGGTTGCCGCGCACGATCTGCGCGCCTTCGCGAACAAGCCCGTGCAGGACCGCAGCCGCCTCGCGCAGCGGCTTCAGCTCACCGTATTCGAAGATCGACAAGGGCAACACCTGGGTCAGTTCCTCGCCCATGTGCAGGCGGGTGATCAACAACGCCGCCGGGTGTTGCGCGGTCGCCGGCTGCAGCTTGAGCGCGTAACGAGGCTTGCCGAGGCCGGTGCGATTGAGCTTCGCGGCCAGGGCCTCGAGTTCGTGCGCCTCGTCGGTGTGTTCGGCGAGGGAGGCCGCATCGAGCGGAGTGAAGTCGATCAGCGATTCGAGCACGATCGGATCGAAGCGGTGCGCATTGCGGGCGATCGCCTCGCGCGCCCCGGCGAACGCCAGCAGCAGCGACTCCAGCGCCGGGCCCTCGATCGCAGGCTCGCCTTGCGCGGGAATCAGTTGCGCGCCATCCACCGCATTGTTCGCGAGATAGGCGTCGAGCGCCGCGTCGTCCTTGAGGTAGAACTCGTTCTTGCCCTGCTTGATCTTGTACAGCGGGGGCAAGCCGATGTAGATGTGGCCGCGCTCGATCAGCTCCGGCATCTGCCGGTAGAAGAACGTCAGCAGCAGCGTGCGGATGTGCGAGCCGTCGACGTCGGCGTCGGTCATCAGGATGATGCGGTGGTAGCGCAGCTTGTCCGGGTTGTATTCGTCCTTGCCGATCCCGGTGCCCAGCGCGGTGATCAGCGTGCCGACCTCGGCCGATGCGAGCATGCGGTCGAAGCGCGCGCGCTCGACGTTGAGGATCTTGCCCTTCAGCGGCAGGATCGCCTGGGTCTTGCGGTTGCGGCCCTGCTTGGCGGAACCGCCCGCCGAATCGCCCTCGACGATGAACAGCTCGCTGAGCGCCGGATCCTTTTCCTGGCAGTCGGCGAGCTTGCCCGGCAAGCCGGCGATGTCGAGCGCACCCTTGCGGCGGGTGAGGTCGCGCGCCTTGCGCGCGGCTTCGCGCGCCCGCGCCGCGTCCACGATCTTGCCGGCGATCGCCTTGGCCTCGATGGGATGCTCCTGCAGGAACTCCTCGAGCTTGGCGCCGAACGTCTGCTCGACCACCGGGCGCACTTCGGAACTGACCAGCTTTTCCTTGGTCTGCGACGAAAAGCTCGGGTCCGGCACCTTCACCGACAGCACCGCGATCATGCCCTCGCGCATGTCGTCGCCGGACAGCGACACCTTGGCCTGCTTGGCGATGCCGTTCTGCTCGATGTAGTTGGTGAGCGTGCGGGTCAGCGCCGCGCGAAAGCCTTGCAGGTGCGTGCCGCCATCTTTTTGCGGGATGTTGTTGGTGAAGCAGAACATCGTTTCCTGGTAGCTGTCGGTCCACTGCAGGGCGACATCCACCGTGATCCCGTTCTGCTCGCCGCTGACCGAAATCACGTTCGGATGCAGCGGCGTCTTCAGTTGCGCCAAGTGCTCGACGAAGGAGCGGATGCCGCCTTCGTACTCGAACACGTCGCGCCTGCCCTCCCCGCGCTCGTCGACCAGGACGATCTTGACGCCGGAATTGAGGAAGCTCAGTTCGCGCAGCCGGCGCGCGAGGATGTCGTAGTGGAATTCGGTATCGGTGAAGATTTCCGCCGACGGCCAGAAGCGCAGCAGCGTGCCGCGCTTGTCGGAATCGGACACGCGCTTGAGCGGATACACCGGTTCGCCCAGCGCGTATTCCTGTTCGTAATGGCCGCCATCGCGCCAGATGTCGAGCGTGAGCTTGGCCGACAGCGCATTCACCACGCTGACGCCGACCCCATGGAGGCCGCCGGAAACCTTGTAGCTGTTGTCGTCGAATTTGCCCCCGGCGTGCAGCACGGTGAGGATCACCTCGGCCGCGGAGACACCTTCTTCCTTGTGGATGTCGACCGGAATTCCGCGTCCATTGTCGGAGACCGACACCGAACCGTCCTCGTGGATGGTGACCACGATATCGTCGGCGTGGCCGGCCAGCGCCTCGTCGACCGAGTTGTCGACCACCTCGAACACCATATGGTGCAGGCCGGTGCCGTCATGCACATCTCCGATGTACATGCCCGGCCGCTTGCGGACGGCTTCGAGGCCGCGCAGGACGGTGATCTTGGAGGAATCGTAGTTCTGGTTGCCGGAATCCGGCGTGTCATGCGGAGGCTGTTCGGACATAGGCAGCGCGACGCCCCGGCAATGATCCGGAGCGACACATTATTAATTGGGCTTGGGACGCCGATTATACCATTCTCACGCCTGGCGGACATGCCCCCGTTCGACGTGGAATCCGCCGAAATCCGTGTCTTCGAACCATTGGGGCGGCTCGGTGCCGGTCACGAATACTTGCCAGCCATTGTTTCGCAAGACCTCCAGCAACCGTTGCTGATGGTGCCGGTCGAGCTCGGCCGCGAAATCGTCAAGCAGGAAGACGGGGGCTTCGCTTCGAGTCTTCTGGAAATGTTCCCCTTGGGCCAACAGGCACGCAAGCGCGCACAGCTTGGCTTGTCCTCGCGAAGGCGCTTCGCCGGCCGGCCATAGCGGCGATTGCAGCCGCCAATTGGCGCGGTGCGGACCGACGGTGGTGAAACCAGCAGCCAGATCGCGGTCGCGTGCAAGCAGTAGCGCATCCGCCAGCGTCAGGTCCTGTTCCTTCCAGCCACTGGAGAATTCCATTGCCAGCGGTCCCAATTCCGGCGAGAGCGCGGAAGCCGTTGCCGCCAAACCCGGTTCCAGCTCCGCTACATAGCGTCTACGCGCCTCGGTGAGTTGAGTGCCCGCCTCCGCCATCTCTACCTCCCACGCCTGCAACTGTTCGGTTGCGCCTTGTTTCAGCAGGGCGTTGCGTTGCTTCAACCCCCGGCCATAGCGCCGCCAATACTGGAGGAACCCCGGTTCCACGTGGAACAGACCCCAATCCAGGTAACGTCTCCGGGTGTCGCTGGGACCATCAATCAGGGCATGGCTGCCCGGTTCGAAGGTCAGGGTGGCGATTGCGGCGCTCAGCGTGCCGAGCAGATCCACGGGCTCGCCGTCCAGCCGCGCTTCCCAACGGGCCCCGGAGTGACGCAGGCCGGCGCGTCTCGGTCGGCCTTGCTCGATCCATTCAACATAGACCTCGACAGCAGGGGCGCCGGTACCAATCAGGCCGTCCCCAACACGTCCGCGAAAGCTGCGCCCGTAGGCGAGCAGGTGGATGGCTTCAAGCAGGCTGCTCTTGCCGGCGCCATTCAACCCCGTGATCAGGTTCAGCCGGGCGTGTGGCATCAGCTCCGCGTCGACGAGGCAACGCAGGCCGCGGACATGAATCCGGGTCAGGTGCATCTGGCGTCAACGAGCGATGAGTTCCACGTGGAACATCAGGCGTCGCTTCAGGGTACGCATCACAGCCTGAGCGGCATCACCACATGGCGGCAGCGTTCGCTGGCGGCCTCACGGACCAGTGCCGAGGAATTGGCGTCCCTGAGTTGCAAAACGACCTGTTCGTCCCGCAGGGCTGTCAGGGCCTCGAGCAAGTAATTGACATTGAAGCCGACCGCCAGGCCTTCGACCTTGGTCTCGGCTTCGACCTCTTCCTGCGCTTCTTCCTGCTCGGGATTGTGCGCGCTGATACGCAGCAGGTTGGGGGAAGCCTCGATGCGGACACCGCGGTATTTCTCGTTCGAGAGGATGGCGGCGCGCTGCAGGGCGGCACGCAGGGCCTCGCGGTCGATACGGACTTCGCGGTCGGCCCCGATCGGGATCACCGCTTCGTAATCCGGGAACCGGCCGTCGATCAGCTTGCTGGTGAAGGTGACATCGTCGCGCTTGACCCGGATATGGCCACGACCCAGTTCGAGTTCCACCTCACGATCGCCACCTTCGAGCAGGCGCTGCAGTTCGGTTACGCCCTTGCGCGGCACGATGATCTGGCGCTTGGTCCCGCCACCGGAAGCCAATGGCGCTTCGCACAGGGCCAGGCGGTGGCCATCGGTGGCCACGCAACGCAGGCTTTCCTCGCGAAGGTCGAACAGCAAGCCATTGAGGTAGTAGCGCACGTCCTGCTGCGCCATCGCGAAGGCGGTGCGTTCGATCAGTTCCTTCAGCGCAGCTTCGGGCACGGTGACCCGTTCCGTCGCCTCGACTTCGTCGACGGAAGGGAAATCATTGGCGGGCAGGCTGGTGAGGTTGCAGCGGCTGCGTCCGGCCTGGACCTGGATCTTGTCGCCCGATTGCGACACCGCGACCTTGCTGCCGTCGGGCAGGGCGCGCACATAATCGAACAACTTGCGCGCCGGGATCGTGATTTCGCCGTCCTTCGCATCCTCGACAGCGATGCGCGCGACCATCTCCACTTCAAGGTCGCTTCCGGTCAACGAGAGTTGTCCGTCCTTGACCTGCACCAACAGGTTCGCGAGTACCGGCAGCGTCTGCCGGCGTTCGACCACGTTGACGACTTGGGCCAGGGGTTTCAGGAAGGCTTCGCGTTGCAGGCTGAAACGCATCTCGTGGCTATCCGTTTTGTTGTTTGAAGGACAGACTTTCAAATCAAAAGCGGTGGTGCTGGTAGTGCTTTTCAGTGGGGAAAACGCATATAACTATCTGAATTAAAACGTATTTCAGGCAAATAAACCTTGCCGAAAACCGGCCCTGAGGCCGGGGACAAGCTGTGGATCGTTGTCCCGCCCCGGCGCCCGCCAAACACTGCCCACGCAAAACCGGTTGGCTATCCACCGACTTATTCACTGAGCTTGCGAATGAGCTTATCCCAGTCCTCGCGCAGCTTGCCATCGGTCTGGGTCAGGTTGCGTATCTGGCGGCAGGCGTGCAGGACGGTGGTGTGGTCGCGTCCGCCAAAAGCGTCGCCGATCTCCGGCAGCGAATGCTCGGTCAGGTCCTTGGCCAGCGCCATGGCCATCTGCCTGGGCCGTGCCAGCGAACGGGTGCGTTTCGGGCCGTTGAGTTCCTTGATCTGCAGCCCGTAGTAATCGGCAACGACTTTCTGGATGTTGGGAATCCCGATCGCCTGCTGTTGCGCGCGCAGCAGGTCGCGCAGTGTTTCCTGGGCGAATTCCAGCGTGATTGCGCGGCCGGTGAAGCGCGCGTCGGCCGTGAGCTTGTTGATCGCTCCTTCCAGTTCGCGCACGTTGGAGCGCATCTTCTTCGCGATCAGGAACGCGACGTCGTCGGGAATGACTGCGCCGCGCTCGCGCGCCTTGGCCAGCACGATCTGCGCGCGGGTTTCGAAATCCGGGGGGTCGATCGCGACCGAGAGACCCCAGCCGAGCCGTGATTTCAGCCGCGGTTCCAGGCCTTCGACTTCGCGTGGATAACGGTCGCAGGTGAGGATGATCTGCTGACGGCCATCGAACAGCGCGTTGAACGTGTGGAAGAACTCTTCCTGGGTGCGATCCTTGCCGGCGAAGAACTGGATGTCGTCGATCAACAGCGCATCGATGCCCTGGAACTGGCGCTTGAACGCTTCCATGCCACCACTGGACTTGTCGTACAGCGCCTTGGTGAAGGCGTTCATGAACTGCTCGCTGCGCAGGTACATCACCCGTACCGCGGGGTTCTGCCGGCGCATCTCGTTGCCGGCGGCGAACATCAGGTGGGTTTTGCCGAGGCCGGTGCCGCCGTAGAGCAGCAAGGGGTTGTGGGCCCTGTCGCCGGGTGTTTGCGCCGCTTGCCACGCGGCCGCGCGGCCGAACTGGTTGCTGCGGCCTTCGACGAAGGTTTCGAACGTGAAATGCGGATCGAGGTTGCCGTGGAAGGGCTCGCCGATCGATGCGGCGGGCGAGGGCGTGGCGACCGATGCCACCGGCTTGCGGCTGGCGCCGATTTCGAGGCTGACCGTCCCGGTTCCGGCGTAGTGGGCGAGGAGTTCGCGGATACGCCCGAGGTAGCGACCTCGGACTTCTTCCATCACGAAGGCATTGGGGGCATACAACACCAGCCCATCCTCGCGCAGGTCGGCCTGCAGGGGCTTGAGCCAGGTATGCACGTCCTCGGCCGGGAACTCGGCTTGCAGGCGTTCCAGGCAGCGGGGCCAGGCATCCATTCGTGAATCTCGTCGACAGGACAACAGCGCGGGCAAGCCGCGCGCTGTGGATAAGTGGGGAGTGGGTGCAGCCTACCACCGCCCCCGGGACGCGCCAACGGCCGTAGCCGGATGCAGCGCCTCCGCGGCATTTGCGCGGGCGGCATTTGACCCTGGCGGGAGTCGTGCGTATCATTCCGCCTCTTTTCCGCGGCTTTTCCTTGCCACCATGGCCACCAAGCGCACCTACCAGCCCAGCAACCTCAAGCGCAAGCGCGACCACGGCTTCCGTGCACGGATGAAGACCGCCGACGGCCGCAAGGTGTTGGCGCGTCGCCGTGCCAAGGGCCGCAAGCGCCTGTCCGCCTGATCGCGGCGGCCCCGCGCGGGCCGACGCCATGGCCATGAGCGACATGGCCGGACCCCGGGCTCGACCCACTTCTTTCCCGAAGACCGCTCGCCTGCGCCAGCGCGCCGAATTCGCGCGCGTATTCGATGCCGGTCGCCGGGTCGCCGCGCCTGCATTGGCCCTGCATTGGACGCCAGGAGCCGTACCCAGGCTCGGCATTGCCGTATCCCGCAAGGTCGACCCGAATGCGGTTGGCCGCAACCGGATCAAGCGCATCCTGCGCGACGCTTTCCGTGTCCGTCGCACGCAACTGTTGCCGGCCGATTACGTCGTCGTCGCGCGCACGCCGGCATCTGCGCTCGATAACGCGGGCTTGCGCAAGGCCTTCCTGGAAGCGTTGCAGCGCGCTGGCGCATTGCCGCCGGTAGCACCCGCCGGCACAATGCGCCCGGCTTGTGCGCCAACACCCCCAACCCCATCCATGCCGGATCCACGATCCGGCTGAGAACGCCTGCCTGATGAACCAGACCCGCAGTTTCCTGCTCCTCGCCTGGGCAATGGTGGCCGCACTGCTGTGGATGCAGTGGAATGCGGAACACGCGCCCAACGCCCCGGCCGCGAACGCAACGGCGACGCAGCCGATGCCGACCGCGCCTGCCGACGCACAGGCGGGCACGATTCCATCCGCACCGGGCGCGGCCCTCGCCCAGCCCGCGCAACAGGCGACGACGCAAGCCGCGCCCGCCATCGAAGCCAGCACCGACGTGCTGCGCCTGGAGTTGAACGGCGAAGGCGTGCTGGTCGCCGACTTGCTTCGGTATCCGCGCAGCGAGGCCGCGGACAGTGCGTCGGTACGCCTGCTCGACAACGCGCCCGCGCATTTCTATGCCGCGAACAGCACGTGGATGTCGGGTGCGGGCGCTTCGGCAAAACCACTGTCATTCGCGCCGGTCGACGCCGAGCGCAGCGTTTCGCTCGCGCCGGGCCAGCAACAACTGGTCGTGCCGTTCGAGGCGCGTACCGCGGAAGGCGTCGTCGTCCGCCGCGAATACGTGCTCACCCGCGGCAGCTACGTGATCGCGGTGCGCGATCGCGTGCGCAATGATGGCGCTTCCGCATGGCAGGGCTATGTCTCGTGCCGCCGGTGCTCAAGAGCAGCATGGTCAACCCGGAGTCGTACAGTTTCCACGGCGCGACCTGGTTCAGCCCGGCGGATGGTTACGAACGTCGTCGCTTCGACGACAAATACATGAAGGACGGCAACCTCGGAAAAACCATCACCGGCGGTTGGCTGGCGATGTTGCAGCACCACTTCTTCGTCGCCTGGATCCCGCAGCAAGACCAGGCCGCGCTGTACGTGCTGGCGCAAAACGGTGCGCAGGACAGCATCTCCGCGAGCGGCCCGCAGTTCACCCTGTCGCCCGGCCAGAGCGGTTCGAGCGATGCGCGGTTGTGGGTCGGGCCCAAGCTCGTTTCGCAGATCAAGGCACAGAACGTGCCTGGCCTCGATCGTGCGGTGGACTACAGCCGTTTCTCGCTGTTCGCGCTGCTTGGGCAGGGCCTGTTCTGGATCCTTTCGCACCTCCATGCGCTGTTCGGCAACTGGGGCTGGGCGATCATCGGCCTTGTCGTGCTGCTCAAGCTCGTACTGTTTCCGCTGTCCAACGCGCAATACAAGTCGGCGGCGCAGATGCGTCGCTTCCAGCCGCGCCTGCAGCAGTTGAAGGAACGCTACGGCGACGACAAGCAGAAATACCAGCAGGCGATGATGGAGTTGTACAAGAAGGAAAAGATCAACCCGATGGGCGGCTGCCTGCCGATCATCCCGCAGATGCTGATCTTCATGACCTTGTACTGGGTGCTGTCGGAAGCGGTGGAACTGCGGCAGGCGCCGTGGGCGGGCTGGATCCACGACCTCACCGCGCCCGATCCCTACTTCATCCTGCCGGTGCTCAATGCCGCGATCATGTTCACGACGCAGCACATGATGCCCGCAGCGCCGGGCATGGATCCGACCCAGCAGAAGATGATGAAGTTCATGCCGCTCATCTTCGGCGCCGTGCTGATGTTCCTGCCGGCGGGCCTGGTGCTGTACCAGGTTGCGAACGGCGCCCTCGGCCTGTTGCAGCAATGGCACATGCTGCGCAAGTACGGCGAGCCGAAACCGAAGGCGGCGTAGCGCGACGCGATCATCCGCGCCGCCTGCGTCAGACATGCACGACCGCGACACCATCGCCGCGATGGCAACACCCGCCGGCCGCGGCGGCATCGGCATCGTGCGCCTGTCGGGGCCGCGGGCGAAGGACATCGCCGAACGCATCTGCGGACGCGAACTCGAGCCACGGCATGCGCACTATGCGCACTTCCGCGACCGCGGCGGCGAAGCGATCGACGACGGTCTCGCGCTGTGGTTCCGCGCGCCCGCCAGCTACACCGGCGAAGACGTGGTCGAACTGCAGTCGCATGGCAGCCCGGTCGTGCTCGACGCGTTGCTCGAGGCCTGCTGCGCGCACGGCGCAAGGCGCGCGCGCGCCGGCGAGTTCAGCGAACGCGCCTGGGAAAACGGCCGGCTCGACCTCGCCCAGGCCGAAGCCGTCGCCGACCTGATCGCCGCGACCGACCGCCGCGCGGCGCGCGCGGCGCGCCGGTCGCTGGAAGGCGAATTCTCGCGGCGGGTCGATGCGCTCGCGCGAACGCTGCTGGCGTTGCGCGTGCAACTCGAAGCCTCGATCGATTTCGCCGACGAACAGCTCGATGCCGAGGGCGAGGCGGCGTTGCGGCATCGACTCGACGACGCGCGCGCGCAGCTCGATGCGTTGCTCGCCGCGGCGGAACGCGGGCGCCGCTTGCGCGATGGCCTGCACGTGGTGATCGTCGGCCCGCCGAACGCGGGCAAGAGTTCGCTGCTGAACGCGCTGGCAGGCAACGATCGCGCCATCGTCACCGACGTGCCGGGCACCACCCGCGACCTGCTGCAGGAAACCGTTCGCGTCGATGGCGTCGAACTCACCCTGGTCGATACCGCCGGCCTGCGCGAGGAAGGCGATGCGATCGAACGCGAGGGGATGCGCCGCGCCCGCAACGAACTCGCACGCGCCGACGCGGCGCTGGTCGTGCTCGATGCGCGCGATCCGGAAGCCGGTCGCGCCGCGGTCGAAGGCGCGCTCGCCGACGTCCCCGAAATCGTATGGCTGCACAACAAGCGCGACCTGTTGTCATCCGAGCCAGCGGCGATCCCGGGCGCGATGTCGGTTTCCGCCCGTACGGGCGAGGGACTCCCGGCGTTGCACTCCAGGCTGCGGGAGCTGGCCGGGGGCGACGTGGAGGGCGCATTCAGCACGCGCGCGCGCCACGTCGATGCGCTGCGGCGCGCGCAAGGCCTGTTGGGCGAAGCAGTCGAGGGCTTCGGCGCGGCGCGGCCCGAACTCGCCGCGGACAGCCTGCGCCGCGCCCACGACGCCCTCGGCGAGATCACCGGGCGCGTGCTGCCGGATGCGCTACTCGGTCACATTTTCGCGACCTTCTGCATCGGGAAATGAGCCAGAACCACCCGATCCGGGCCCGGCCTGTTGACAAATCCCCCGTACTGTCGCGTTCTAATGTGCGGAGGCGTCCGTGTGGCGCGACGGGGGAGTGGTGAAGATGTCGAAGTCGAAATTGGTTGCGCGGCGGCCGGACATGCGCCTGGTCGCCGGGGTGCTACTGGTGTGCGCGCTGGCCGCGTGCAAGAAGGACAACACAACCGAACAGGCCGCGCCCGCCGCGCAGCAGGCCACGCAAGCGGCCGCGCCGCCGCCGGTGGCGGTCTCCGCCCAAGTCGCGGCAATGGGCACGGAACAGCTGCGCGAAGCCGCCAGCGCCGCCTTGCGCGAGCAGCGCCTGTACGCGCCGGCCGGCAACAACGCGATGGAGTACTACCTCGCGCTGCGCGACAAGTCGCCGAACGATCCGGCGGTCTCGAGTGCACTGACCGACCTGATGCCCTACGCGCTGATCGCGACCGAGCAAAGCATCAATCGCGACGATTTCTCCGAGGCGCAACGCCTGTACGCGCTGATGGAGAAGGCCAATCCGCAAGCGCCGGCACTGCCGCGCCTGAAGCAGACCATCGCCGATTCGCAGGCGAGCCTCGCCCAGCGCACCGCCGACGCCGCGGCCAAGACCGAGGAAGACGCGAAGAAGCAGTCCGACCTCGAGAAGCAGCGCCTCGCCGACCAGCAGAAGGCGCAGCAGCAGGCCGCACAGCAACTCGCCGCGCAGCAGGCCGCAGACGCCAAGGCTGCGGCGGACAAGGCTGCGGCCGACAAGGCCGCGGCGGACAAGGCCGCCGCCGACCGCGCCGCGGCGCAACGCGCGGCACAACAGCAAAGCGCGCCGGCGCAGGCGGCCGCCACGTCCAACGAGTTGCGCCCGATCAGCACGCCGGCGCCGAGCTATCCGCGCGAGGCCTATCGCGACGGCACGTCCGGCGAAGTCCAGGTGGAATTCACGGTGGGCACCGACGGCTCGGTCACTGCGGCCCGGATCGTGCGAGCGAACCCGCCCCGCGTGTTCGACCGCGCCGCGCTGTCGGCAGTCAACCGCTGGAAGTTCCAACCAGTCAGCTCGCCGGTGACCAGCCGCCGTACCATCGGCTTCAGCCCGGGCGGTTGATGCCGGCATGCATTGCGAAAAAGCCCGGCGGTGCCGGGCTTTTTCTTTTGCGCACAAACCGCGGGCCTCAAGCCGAGATCGCGAGTTTCTCCTGGCGGTAGCGGAGCACCGCCGCGTACCACAGCAATGCGGCGATGCCGAAACCCGCGCCGAGGTACACCAGCCATTGCAGCGGCGCGATCGCTTCGCCACGCACCACCTTCACGATCATCTGGTTCTGCGAGAGGAACGGCACCGCGAACATCCACAGCTGGTTCTTCACCGGATGGATCAGCAGCAGGATCGAGGGCAGCATCGGCACCAGGATCAGCACGGACATGAAGCTCTGTGCCTCCTTCACCGACTTCGCGCCCGAGGCGATGAAGGTGAGCAGCGCGTTGCCGAGCGCGACCATCGGGGAAATGATCAGCAACAGCATCGCGACCGCCGCGAAACTCAGGCTCAGTTGCCGGCCCATGCCTTCGGACAGCTGGCCGCCGACCTTGAACGCGAGCAGGCTCAGGAACAGCGAGGCCATGCCGAGCAGGCAGGCGGCGAGGATCTTGCCGCTGACAATGGCGCTGCGCGCCGCTGGCGTCGCCAGCAACGGCTCCAGCGACTGGCGCTCGCGTTCGCCGGCGGTGGCGTCGATCACCAGCGCCGCGCCGCCGAGGAAACCGCTGATCAGCAACAGGTAGGGAATGAAGAACGTGGCCAGGGATTTGCGCGCTTCCGGAAGCGAGAGGTCCTTGTCCGCCACCGCCAGCGGCGTCGCCACGCCCGGGTTGATGCCGCGCGCGAGCAGGCGCAAGGCGCCGACCTGCTGGCCATAGAGCTTCAACGCCGCCTGCACGCGCTGGACCGGGATCGAAGCGTCCTGGCGCGTGCTGTCGCTCACCACTTCCACCAGCGCCGGCTCGCCCTTGGTCCAGTGCGCGTCGAACTTGTCGTCGATGCGGATGTACACGTCTTCGTCCTGGGCGCGGATCGCGGCGTCGGGATCGGCGACCTGCTTGCGCGCGATGCCCTGCCCGGCCAGCCACGCGACCAGGTTCGGCGCGCGTTCGGCGCCGACGATGGCGACCGCCAGCGGCTTCTCCATCTCGGACTTGGCCTTGCTCTCGCCCATCTGCTGCATGCCGATCATCAGGATCGGGCCGAGCAGCGGCGAGAACAGCAGCGCCAGCATCAGCGTGCGGCGGTCGCGCGAAAGTTCGCGCAACTCCTTGAACAGCACGGTCAGCATGTTCTTCATGCGTGCAGCCCCTCTTCGCTGCCGATCAGCTTGACGAACGCATCCTCGAGGTTGTCCTCGCCGGCATGCGCGCGCAGTTCCCCCGGCGTGCCCTGCGCGACCACGCGGCCGTGCGCGATCACGACGATGCGATCGCAGAGCGCGGCGACCTCCTGCATGATGTGGCTGGAGAAGATCACGCAGCGGCCTTCCGCGCGCAGTTGCTTGAGGAAGGCGCGCAGCCCGCGCGTGGTCATCACGTCGAGGCCATTCGTGGGCTCGTCGAGGATCACGTTGCGCGGGTCGTGCACCAGCGCGCGCGCGATCGCGGTCTTGGTGCGCTGGCCCTGGGAAAAGCCTTCGGTCTGGCGATCGAGGAAATCCTCCATCTGCAAGGCGTCGGCCAGTATCCGCGTGCGGTCGGCGATCTCGCCTTGCGACATCCCGTGCAATTCGCCGAAGTAGGCGATGTTCTCGCGCGCGGTCAGGCGCTTGTACACGCCGCGCGCGTCGGGCAGCACGCCCAGCGCGCGCCGCGCCGTGACCGCATCGGCGGCGACATCGCGGCCGTCGACCAGCACGCGCCCGGATTCCGGCCGCATCAGCGTGTAGAGCATGCGCAAGGTCGTGGTCTTGCCGGCGCCATTGGGGCCGAGCAGGCCGGTGATCTCGCCATCGCGCGCCTCGAACGAGACATCGTCCACGGCGACGACCGGCTGTTTGTCCTTGCCCTTGCCGGGAAAGGTCTTGCGCAAATGTTCGGCGACGATCATGGCTGCCACCCGTTGAAGGAAGTGAAGGGTTGCGCGTAGGCGAGGGTGTCGAGGCACTTCGCATCGAGTGTTTTCGCGTTCGCGTCCTGCAGGAACTGCGCGAAGAGCTTGGGCATGCAGCCGACGCCGATCACGTTGTGGCCCTGGCCACGGAGCACCAGCAGGCGGCCATTCTTCAGCGGCTTGGCCACTTCCTCGCCGTAGCGTGGCGGAGTCACCGGGTCGAATTCGCCTTCCAGCACCAGCGCCGGCACATTCGTCGCAAGCGGCTTGTGGAAATCCGCCGGCATCGCGCCCTTGGGCCAGACCTTGCACATCGCCGCCATCGCCTCGGTCAGGTCGGTGCCGAGCAGGGTGCCGGCGTCGTCCGGGCGCGCGACCATGCTGTCGGCATCCTCGGCGCAGAGCACCGACATCTGCATGCCCGTCGCCATCGCGTCCTTCATCTCGGCGCTCATCATCCGGCTGAGCGCAGCGAGGTTTTCGTAATGGCCCTGGTTGGCATCGTGGATCAGCACCGGCAGCACGGTCGCGGCCAGCGGCATGTAGGCGTACATGCGCACCATGCCCGCGATCCGGTCCGGCGTGAGCACGTCCTCGCGCCACTCTCCGGTGCCGCCGTCGCGGTAGCGCACCGTCGGCGGGTTCGCGCGCAGCGTCGCCATCAACGTCGACAGCTCCTCGCGCGCGTCGCCGACGCGATCCTTGCACGCCGGCGACTCCGTGCACTGCGCGAACTGCAGCGCCAGCGCCTCGTCGAGATTGCGGGCGAAGATGTTGCCCAGGCCCAGCGTGTTCGGCGCCACGGAGTCGAGCACGATGCTGCGCGTCGCGCCAGGATGGCGCATCGCGTATTGCTGCGCGACGCGCGTGCCATAGCTGATGCCGACCAGGTTGATCTGCGCCACGCCCAGCGCCTTGCGCACGTCCTCGAGGTCGGCGACCGCGTCGGTGGTGGTGTAGAAGCGCAGGTCTGCCTTCTTCGACAGCGTTTCGATGCAACGTCGCGCGAACGCGCTCGCGGCCGCGGGCGATTCCTCTTCGTTTTCGTTCTCGTCGCCACGTTCGCAGGACAGCAGGTTGGAGCCGCCGGTGCCGCGCTGGTCGACCAGCACCACGTTCCGGTGCTTGAGCACGTCGGCGAAGGCCTGCGCGACTTGCGGATAGCTGTCGCGCGCGGATTGTCCGGGGCCGCCGGCGAGCATGAACACCGGGTCGGGCGCGACATCGCCGTTGTCGCCGGCCGGCACCCAGGCGATGGCGAGCGACAGTTTGCGGCCGTCCGGTTCCGCCCGGTTTTCGGGCACCGGCAGCGTGCCGCATTGCGCCTCCACGCTCAGCGCGCCGTATTGCGGCGCCAGCGTGCAGGGATGGAAGGCGATCGCGCCGTACATGCGCGGCTTGGCCGGCGGCGCGTCGTGGCGCGCCTTCGCGGGCGTGTTCTCGGGCGTGTTCGCGTTGGCCGCATGCGTGGTCGCGACGCGGTGGTCGCGCCAGTAGCGGAAACCGAACAGGCCGAGCACCAGCAATGCGGCGACGGCGTACCGGAGCTTGCGTGACATCGGTGCGACTCCTGTGCGTAGGGATTACGGCTGGCCGGCGCCTGCGCGCCGGCGCATGCGGGCGATGAATACGACGCCCAGCACGATGAAGGCGGGCGCCATCAGCACCAATACGGTCGTTTTCGTGGCCAGGCCGACCGCGAGGAACGTGGTCCCGCAACCGAGGAAGGCGATGCCGGGCCCGAGCATGCGGCGATCGAGCGGGGCGGGAATTGGCGGGCTGTCGTTCTGCATGGCGGGCTCAGGCATGGTCGGGAAGGAAGATGCGTTCGATCGGTTGCCCGAACAGGCGCGCGATTCGGAATGCGAGCGGCAGGCTCGGGTCGTACTTGCCGGTCTCGATCGCGTTGACCGTCTGCCGCGAAACCTCGAGCTTCTCGGCCAGTTCGCCCTGCGACCAGCCGCGGCGTTCCCGCAATTCGCGCATCCGGCTTTCCATCAGCCGTAGCGGCGCGACACCACGACCTTGACCACGCCGTAGGCGAGGCAGGTCAGCGGGAACACCCACAGCATCGCGTCTGTGGCGCGCACGTCGATCACGCGTGCCGCCTGCAGGAAACCGCCGGTGAGGTAGGCGAACGAGACGAAGGCGGTGGACAGCGATACCGCCTCCAGTTCGATCCGCCTTTGCAGTTCGTCGGCATCGCGGATGTAGCGCCCGATCGCGCGCAACGCGAAGGCGATCGGCGGCAGCGGCATCAGTGCGACCAGCGTGCGGAGCGGCGCATCGTCGATCCGCTTCAGCAACCACACCGACAGGAACACCAGTACGACGTACGCCGCCATCGACGGCAGGAACTCGCGAAAATAGCGTCGACGCAACGTCGGGGTGGAGGCATCGCAGGGGTCGGGCGCGAACCAGCGGAAGGCCGCGCCGAACAGGCAGCCGGCGCCCATGCCGTACAACATTCCGTCCAGGGTGTCCGGCACCGGCAACAGGAGCGGCAGGCCCGCGGCGCAGGCGAACAGCACGACGGCGGCGATGAGGAAATTGCGCGAGGCCCGGGGCACGGCGGAAGCCTGTCAAGGAAAGTTGACAGGCACGATAGGCGACGGATTTCGGGTTGTCAAGCGTGCTTGACACGAAGAATCGCCCTGCACCCGGTTGCGCCACCCTTTCCCCGCGGGCGGGGAGAAGGGAAATGCGTCACTTGTTGCTGACGTATTTTTCCCGGCGGATGTGGGGAATCGGCAGGTTCGCGGCCTTCAGCGCCTCGAAGCAGGCATCGACCATGTTCGGGTTGCCGCACAGGTAGGCGATGTCGCCCTCGGCGTCCGGCGCGAATTCCGCCAGCGCGTTCTGCACGTAGCCATGACGCACGTCTCCGTGCGCGAGCGGGGAACCGGCTTCCGGCAATTCGCGCGACAGGCAGGGGATATAGCGGAAACCCGGGTGCTGGTCCGCGAAGGTTCGGAATTCGTCGCCGTACAGCAATTCGCCCGGATTGCGCGCGCCCTGCAACAGCACGACTTGGACATTGCGCCCGCGCATCAGCTGCGCGAGCTGCGGCAGCATCGCGCGGTACGGGGTGATGCCGGTGCCGGTGCCGATCAGCAGGTAGCGGCGGTTGGCGTCGGCCGGCAGCAGGCAGAAGCGCCCGTAGGGTCCGCTGGCGTCGATCGTGCCGTCGATCGGCAGGCCTTCGAACAATGCGGTCGCGGCGCCGCCGGGGACGTAGCTCACCGCGATCTCGACGGTTTCGCCCGCACCCAGGGCATGGTCGTGGATCGTGGCCAGCGAATAGCTGCGTCGCGCCGGGCTGCCGTCGGCGTAGGCGAAGTGCACCTGGATGAACTGGCCGGGCACGTAGTCCAGCGGCTGGCCATCGTCGCGCCGGAACGACAGGTGGGCCACGCTCGGCGCGATCATCCGGCGCGCGGTCAGTTTCAGCGGGAAGTGAACGATGGCCACGCGATCGGATCCGGGAATGCAACGCTGCGTGGCGGGAGCGCCCGCATGCGGCCGCCTATACTAACCGCTCCGTTTCCCCCGGCCGCATCGCAGCGGAGCCCCCATGAGCGATCCATCCGCGCCCGCGCTGCGGGTGCGCGACCTGCGCAAGACCTACGACAACGGCGTGGAGGCGCTGAAGGGCGTCTCGCTCGACGTGCAGCCCGGCGATTTCTACGCCCTGCTCGGGCCCAACGGCGCCGGCAAGTCCACCCTGATCGGCATCGTCAGTTCGCTGGTGAACAAGAGCTCGGGCGGAGTCTCCGTGTTCGGGACCGACATCGACGCCGACCGCGATGCGGCGATGCGCCTGATCGGGCTGGTGCCGCAGGAAATCAACTTCAACATGTTCGAGAAGCCGCTGGACATCTGCGTGAACTACGCGGGTTTCTACGGACTGCCGCGCGCGCAGGCGCTGGTGCGCGCCGAGGAAGTGCTGAAGGGCGCGCAGCTGTGGGACAAGGCCGACAAGATGAGCCGCACGCTGTCCGGCGGGATGAAGCGGCGCCTGATGATCGCGCGGGCGATGATGACGAAGCCGCGGCTGCTGATCCTCGACGAGCCCACCGCCGGCGTCGACATCGAGATCCGCCGCGGGATGTGGAAGACCCTGCGCGAGATCAACGCCGCCGGCACCACCATCATCCTCACCACGCATTACCTGGAGGAAGCGGAGAGCCTGTGCCGCAACCTCGCGATCATCGACCACGGCCTCATCGTCGAGCACGGGCCGATGAAGGCGTTGCTGGCGAAACTCGACGTGGAAGGCTTCCTGTTCGACATCGACGGCGCGCTGCCGGCGCAACTGCCGCGGATCGAAGGCGCGACGCTGGTCGCGACCGATGGCCACACGCTCGACCTCGACATGCCGCGGGCGATGGACCTGAACCGCGTGTTCGCCGCGTTCGAGTCCGCCGGCATCCGCGTGCGCTCGATGCGCACCAAGACCAACCGCCTCGAGGAATTGTTCGTGCGCCTCACCAGCAGGCAGGCAGATGCAAGCCGGGAGCAGGCCGCATGAGCGCGCAAACGCTGGAACAGGCCACCGTCGGCAACCGCAACCTGGTCGCGCTGGGCACCGTCGCGCGGCGCGAGATCATGCGCATCCTGCGCATCTGGACGCAGACGCTGATCCCGCCGGCGATCACGATGACCCTGTACTTCCTGATCTTCGGCGGCCTGATCGGCTCGCGCGTCGGCACCATGGACGGGATCAAGTACATGGACTTCATCGTCCCCGGCCTGGTGATGATGAGCGTGATCCAGAACAGCTACGGCAACATCTCGAGCTCGTTCTTCGGCGCCAAGTTCGGCCGCCACGTCGAGGAGCTGCTGGTCAGCCCGATGCCGAACTGGGTGATCCTCGCGGGCTACGTCGCCGGCGCGGTGCTGCGCGGGATCATGGTCGGCGCGATCGTGCTGTGCATCGCGATGCTGTTCACCCGCGTGCGCGTGCCGCATCCGCTGGTGATGGTGAGTTCGGTCCTCCTGGGCGCGACCATCTTCTCGCTCGCCGGCTTCGTCAACGCGGTGTTCGCGAAGAAGTTCGACGACATCGCCATCGTCCCGACCTTCATCCTCACCCCGCTGACGTACCTGGGCGGCGTGTTCTATTCGGTGAAGCTGCTGCCCGGCCCGGCCGAGGCCGCGACCCACCTCAACCCGATCTTCTACATGGTCAACGCGTTCCGCTACGGCCTGCTCGGCGT
>Ga0209023_10001644_pt1 | contig 29461 bp, 33 predicted proteins | sample LakOneMetagenome_FD_187468 | JGI IMG/M metagenome (GOLD analysis project Ga0209023, IMG submission 187468) | Freshwater and sediment microbial communities from Lake Erie, Canada (SPAdes) (version 2) | ecosystem: Environmental > Aquatic > Freshwater > Lentic | place: Lake Erie, Canada...
ATTATTTCTTCTGGCTTATTCTTATCTCTTTCAATAATAACATCATCATATCTTAAATTGAAGGAACAAAGCAAATCTAAAAAATCTTTTTTTCTAGTTGGACTATATCAAATTTCTCAAAAGGGATTGATCATTTTAGATGGAATGTGGGTTTATTACTGGAAAAGGAAAATAGAAAAAAAGATTTTTTAGATTTGCTTTGTTCCTTCAATTTAAGATATGATGATGTTATTATTGAAAGAGATAAGAATAAGCCAGAAGAAATAATAATCCCACAAGATCAAATTTTTTTTAAAAAATCGTATCTAAATAATCAAAACAAACTTTTTGATGTACGTTTAAATTTAAAGAACAATGAATCAGATGGAACTAAGAAATTGTTTGATATTGGAGGGTTACTCTTAAGAGCATTTAATTTGCATCTTAGTGGCTTTATCATTATTGATGAGATTGATAGTGATTTTCATCCTTCTCTTTTAATAAAAGTAATTCAGCTATTTAATGATCCTTTAATAAATAAAAGTAATTCCCAGCTCTTGTTTACAAGTCATGATACCAACTTAATGTCTCCCTCAATAATGAGACGAGATCAGTTCTATTTTACTGAAAAGAATGAAGATAATTCCACAAAACTATTTTCACTTGCCGATTTAAAAGGAATTAGAAATGATGCTGATTTCGCTACGCAATATCTTGCTGGTTTTTATGGAGCAATACCAATCTTAGAAGATTATTCAAACGAAACTTCAACAAGAAATGGAGACCCCCTGGAAAATTAAAGTAAGTGATTCTAGAACTTCAGATTCTCTTCCAACTTTTATTATTTTTTGTGAGGATGGGGAGGTTGAACCTGAATATTTTTTATGTTTCGGAACAGACAAAATAAAAATTTCTCCTATAAGAAATTGTGGCAAGCAGCATTCGCAAATTGACTCGGCCACGGATTATTGCCGTGAAAATGATCTTCTAGAAATGCAAGGAGATGTTGAAGTCTTAAAACTTGATGATGGTGCACAAGTTTGGTGTGTATTTGATAGAGACAAAGAAGAAGGCGATAGACGAGACACCGCATTCAGTGATTCAATTAATATGGCAGAATTAAAGGGGTTTAGAACTGCTTGGAGTAACGATGATTTTGAATTGTGGATATTGTTACATTTCGAAGACATAGATCCAGCTGATCCAGTTAATAGATTTCGGCAAAAATATTATGACCGATTAACCGAAATATTAAAAGGCAGTACACCTAAAAGCGAAGAAGAGCGGAAAATTACTAGCTATCCAACTTTCAATTATTATAATGCAATGAAAAGTAAGAAGAGATTCTTATCTATTACGTTGCAACATATGAAAGGTAAGACACGAGATGCAATTAAACGTTCTAAAGAATTGGAAGCCTATCATACCAACCCTCCAAAACCGCACCATGAGAAATGCCCTTGTACGAAGGTTCATTATTTGGTTGAAGAACTTCTCCGTTTGGGTGGACAAATGATTTAATGTATTTCCGAGATCTCCCCCAACTGGCGCAAGTGTTTCCCACCGCAATTCCTAAATGATAACCGTACAGTTTATGGGATCACTTCCCGATATTCATCGGGACAAGTGATGCCGTTTTAATTCTGCCGTTTCTGTAATGCGGTCACAATTTGCGACCGCAGGTTATCCCATTCTTCCGGGATAAGCCTTACATAAAGTACCGGAAAAGCATTCACTATTCAATTCGAACCTGCAATTACCCGGTTCATATTCCTCATTTGTTGTTTCATTCCTGTTACATAAATAAAATTTAGTAAGGAGTATAGCTTTGCCGGAAAAGAAATAATATGAAAGATAAAATAGTATTAGTAGCATTGCTGGTCTTTATATTCGGCTCTTGTAAAAAAGCAACGGTCGAAGAAACAACCGGCAACACGAATCCGCCGGGAACATTAACCGAAGCCGGGTATGGCAGTTCGCGAATGCCCTTTGCGGCTGCATCCTGGCAACTCCCTGTCAATACGCAATTAACGGATTCCATTCACGATTATTCGTACTGCTGGGCTTTTCCGCCCAACACACAGGTTTTACCAAAAGACTGGAAGGGGGTTCCCTTGGGCTTCACATTTTGCCTGACCTTAAAGAACACGAACAATAATACTATTATAGTACAATTTCCTCCTCAATTAGTTTTTACCAGTTCATCCCTATTACATCAAAATGTGTTAACCATAAACCTGGGATCGGTAGAATTATTACCAGGGGCTGAAAAAACAATTGTAGCCCAGGGCTTTTGTATTAACAAGGGGCGAAAGATCCCCCAAACATTTGACGAGGGAACCGGGAATTTTCTAAGCTATAAGTTTGGTCCAGCGGTCATCCCATCCGCATTGCAGGAAATTGTTGATATTCTGCGGTCAAAAAACAGAACGATGAATGATATTTTAAAAGCAGACGGCAGCATTGACAATGCAAAAGCTGCAAAATATGCGGTAATTCAAAAAGCAATTTGGGAAGTAACCGATGGGCAGGGCTTAACAACAGCTACAAAAAATGAATTATTGGCGCTTTAAGGTTTTTACTAAACTCTATAAGGTCTGCCGGGCGGCAATAGCAGTGCTGCAGGCTTTACAGGTTTCGCTCAGCTAGTATAAGTGTTCCTTTCCCAGAGCTGTCATCAAATTTTTTAATGGCCCGCTGCCTTTATTTTCCCGATCATCTTTCTTGAATTATCAGCCGTAATGCCGTCCTTGTCTTTTGCGATGGCCATTTCAAAATATTTTATGGCATCTTCATTTTTACCTAAAAGCATAAAGCTTTCCCCATAGCTGTCATACGCATTTGCCGACTCAGGGAAAAGCTGCACATTCATCTTTAGCACTTTATTGGCCTCATCAAGTTTTTTGTTATTGATGAGGGCGTAACCGTATGCATTTATTTTCGTTTCCAGCTCATTCCTGAAATAACGGTGCAGGGAATCTTTTAAGTAGTTAGAAGCAATGGCAACAGCGTCATCAAATTTGCCCTGCTCAACCAATGCTCTTAGTTGCTCATCAATTGCAGGTTGGCCGGCATAGCTGTTTATCACATTCAGTACGGGATCAGTATTATTATAATAATCGGCAAAGCTCATGTCTACAGCAAGGGCAGGGTAGGTGGCTTTACGTTTGTCACGGGGATCCATGTTCTGCCACCAGAGCCAGCTCAGGTTTGCCTGCAGCTTGCTGTTCGGTAAGGTTTCTGTCCGGGTATCGCCGTAAAAATTTACATTTTCGCTGGTGGGTTCTCCCACAAAGATCACTTCGGTATTTTTTTCCAGTTCATTCACCAGGTTCTGCGCAGCAGAAAAAGTACGGCGGCCGATAATGCAGAAGAATTTTCCTTTCTGATTTATTTTTCTTGATTTAACGATGCCGGTAATGATGGGCTTGTTTAGGGTATTGTTACCGCCGCCATTGGTGCGTACATCCAATATAAGCCTGGCCACATCATTGTTGTCGATGAAATCAACCATGTTGTTGAAAAAACCGGCAATGGTCTTATTGCCGTCATTTAAGGTAACACTGTGGCGAACGTACAATGTTTTTGTTTCGGGTAAGTACTGCATGTACCGGAATGAAGATGGTTCCTTTTGCCACAAAGGACTATCGCCGGTTTTTTTAGCATCTGCCCAGCCTTGCGGGGTTTCAAGCCCGGTCATGCTGAAGACATTGTTATTTGTGCCGGTTTTAAAAATTGTTGTTTCTTCTTTGCCGTTCTTTAAATAAGTGATGGTTACCTGTGATGTATTATCTGTTATACCCTGTGTTCTCAGGAATTCGGGTATGGCCAGGTAAAAGGGGCTGTTGCTTTTAAAGCCCTGTTCATTTTCATATGACACCAATGGCCTTACTGCTTCCAGTGCATCATCAATTTTCATGCTGCCGATCCTGAGCACTTTGCCGCCAACGGCTTTTTCATACTCAGCGGCTGCTGATAAAATATACATACCATCACTGAAGGAATACAAACTGTAGGGCAGCCTATTCAATTGTAATGTGGTTGCGCCCTGGTGCAAACCAAATGTGTTCATTTGGGTGTGGCCAATATGAAATAGAGCCAGCAATTTCATGAACCCGGCCAGTACCTGTTCTTTCTCCAGTTGGGGGATCTTTTTATGCAGCTCATCAACGGCCTTATCCCAATCGGCTGCACTGATATTATAAAACAGGTTATTGTACTTTGAATGAACCGTTTGTTGCAGGTACCGAAGGTCGCTCTGCCAATCGGTTGCAGTCTGGCTGTTTGCCGATACAAGGAAAAAGCACAGCAAACTGCTGAATATTATTTTTTTGATCATGGCTAATGATTTTAGAGTTTAAAAATATTATAAAATAAGCGCCGCCGTAACCTTCCTGTATAAGAATGAGATGAAAAGCCTTCTTTTGCGATGAACGGCAGGAGAAATGGGTTTTTTTAGCTGAATTTTGGGCAATGGGTTTAAAATTTCTTTTTACGAGTAAGTATGCTTTCCATTTCCTGCTCTGGATATTTTTTATTTTTTCATTGGCTGCAGACACTACCACCGTATACAACCAGGATAAATGGATATTCGCTTCTTATATTATTGCAAAAACCTTTGTGCAGGCTTTGTTGGTATATGCAAATATCCTGCTGCTGTATCCTCTTTTTTTCAAAACAAAAAAATACCTGCTGTATCTCCTGTTTTTGACAGGGGTAACTTTATTAGCCGGGTATGGTAATCTTAAACTGGAACTGTACCTGCGGAACAACAGCATACTGCTGAGTAAGGAAGAGCATTTCCGGTTCTTCCTGTCGCAACTGGGTATGGCAGCACGGTATGTTTTAATTTCATTCCTGCTTAAGATATCGGTTGACTATTATGAGCAAAAGGAAACCCTGAAAAAGATCGAGCTGGAAAAAACGACTGCCGAACTGAATTTTCTAAAAGCCCAGGTAAACCCCCATTTTCTTTTTAATACGCTCAATAACCTTTATGCATTGATCCTGGAAAAATCTGATAAAAGCGGGGAAGCAGTGCTGAAGCTGGCCGATATCATGAAGTATATCCTGGCAGAGGGAAAAGAGGATAAAGTGACCTTGCAAAAGGAAATTGAATTGCTGTATAATTATACCGAATTGGAACGGTTACGAAAACCAGATGCAGAAATGATCTTTACGTCTTCGGGCAACACACAGCATCATGTTATCACACCCCTGCTGCTGCTTCCATTGGTTGAGAATGCATTTAAGTATGGGCTTAACTCCGTTTCTAAAAATGGGTTTGTCCGCATTAATATCACAGCCAGTACCGGCACTGTGCAGGTAACAGTAGAAAATAATATACCACCGGTTAAAAATAACGAAGCGCTTAAATCGCTGGGACTGGGTATCGAAAATGTAAAACAGCGGCTCGAAATTTTGTATCCAGGCAAGCATATGATCCATATTGACAACAAAACCGAAAGCTTCATTGTTAACCTTCAATTACAAACGGTATGATCTACAAATGTGTAATTGTGGATGATGAACCATTGGCGCATAAAGTGTTGCTGAGTTATATTGACAGAACAGCCAACCTGGTTGCTGTGAAACAATGTTACACTGCTGAAGATACAAGGCAGTACCTGCTGGCCAATCCCGTGGATATTTTATTCCTGGATATTGAAATGCCGGAAGAGACAGGCATCCAGTTGTTACAGTCATTGCTGCAAAGGCCGGTAACTATTTTTACAACAGCCTTTCTGCATTATTCGCTGGAAGGTTTTGAGTTGGGCGTAATGGATTACCTGGTAAAGCCCATACGTTACGAACGCTTTGAAAGGGCAGTAAAAAAAACTACTGATTTTTTAGCTTTATTACAGTTAAAACATAACCTGGCCCATGACAACTGCGATCATTCCAGTCTTTTAATAAAGACAGGCAATAAGAAAGTGGCTGTCAGCCGCAGCAGTATCACACATGTGCAGGCATTGAAAGACTATGCCGTTATTTACTGCGGGGATATGAAATACGTGGTGAGAAGCACCATGAAGGAAATGGAGGAGTTACTGGGCATTGCCGGTTTTTTGCGGGTGCATAAGTCATTCATCATTTCGAAAAGCCGGGCGCAGTTCTTTGCTTCGGGCAAAATTGAATTTGAGAATTTTGAGATCCCTGTTGGCAGAAAATACCAGAAGGTGATTGAACATTATTTACAATCTGAAAATATATAGTCCCAGCGGGGTTTTACGTTCTCTTCCCAGCAAGGTCTCCGGCACGGAATGTTGCGCAAACGTATCCTCATAGGCAACGTCCTCAGCCAACACACAAAGCACAGGAGAGGTGTTGCTGGGAAAAAATGTGCGGTAATTCAAAAAGCAATTTGGGAAGTAACCGATGGGCAGGGCTTAACAACAGCTACAAAAAATGAATTATTGGCGCTTTAAGATTTTTACTAAACTCTATAAGGTCTGCCAGGCGGCAATAGCAGCACTGCAGACCTTATAGGTTTTGTTGTTCAGGAACGAACAAACCAATCAACCGGGCGCCTTAGTGAAACAGGCCCGGGATACTTCTTTACATATCCTGTTCGTAACACAAATTGAATGGACTCGTTTATCCCGGTTGCCTGGTTTACGGTTTTTGCAATAGCGGTTTCTTCCAACACCTGTGTCATGGGATGAATGGCTATATTCCTTTTCCTGGTCTTCAAAAGTAACCGTTGCAGGCTTTTGCCGGTTTCGAGCAATGATAAAACCGAACTGTCTTTGCTCGTTATCAGGAGCCAACCGGCAGAATGATCAACCTGTTGTTTTACTTTATCAATACTCTGCTCCCTGAAACTCTTTTTCATAACATCCGGTTTGCTATAGAAGTTTCGCAGGTACCAACCCGGTATGCCCCCGATCTCCATGCTGGCTGTGGTAAGCCCGTCGCAGTATTTTTCAGCGTCACTACCCGAGAACCTGATCCAGTTTGCCAATTCCATCTGTGCAGCATCCCGGTAAGCCTGTACCCGGTTGGCTTCAATGGTTTGCTCATTGAGCCAGTTATATTCTTTTGCGGTACTGGGAATGAAATGGAAGAAACCGGCACCCTCGCCGGTTAAATGGTCAATATCATTGGTACTGAATGGGTCACTTAAATAGTTTGACCTTATTGTCCGGCGCAGTTTGATCTGCTCCACATCAAACCTGGCTGCAGCGGAAGATCTGGCCAACCTCACATCCATCACATTTTCATCCTGGTTGGCAGTTGCCAAAATGGTAAACTGACAGGTATACCCAAGATCGTTTGCGGCATATTCCAGGTTTTGCAGAAAGGCCCCGATGGATAATATTGTTTCCCGTTGCGAAGGATCAACGCCGGGAAGCCACTTGCTTTTATCGTTGCCTATGACCCAATGATAGGGTTCAAGATATTTTACAAACCATGGCTGGGTATTATGCCCACTGGGTGCAAGGGAAGCTAAATACAGAATTTGCTTTTCATCCTGTTTAAATGGTATTTTCCCGGCATCATTTGTTTTAATATCACTTCTTATGAAATTACTTTTATCACTAAGTAAATAAAAAGCTCCCCCGGCAATGGAAACAGCAGCCCCTGCAATACTTATGAATTTTCTTCTGTGCATAGTGATATTATTTTGCCGCGTAACAACTAACATACTCCGCCAATAACAATGTAAAAAAAATAGTTAAGAAAATGAAGTTGTTGAATTCCGCCCACCAGGGTTTCCCGTTAAAGCTTTTAAAGGCCGGGAACTAAAGTGAAAATGCGCTGGTACAAGGCAGCAACTAAAAAAATGCATCGTATATCTGCACCCAATCACAACTGCCTTGTAGTAATAACGGCCCTGGAAGGAAGCCCGGCCTTGTTGACCACCATATTTTCTTTTAGTTCTGCTGTTCCTTTATCTAGCATCGTCGGCACTGTTTTTTTAAGCTGCTGAATGAACTTTATTCTTTGCGCCTTATTCAATTCCTTTAAACGGAATGCAAGATAGTATTCACCCTCTCTTCCCATGGGCCCGATGCTGTCTGCGGCCATGCGCTTTATCCGGTTCTGTTTTTTAAAGCTGCTTATTAATTTCATGAGGGGGCCGCTGTCGGGTACGCCGCAGCACTGGCTGTTGAAAGATACTACAACAGGGTAGGTGCTGCCGGTTTGTGCATGGGCAGTTGTTGTTATAATTACAATAAGGCATATTGCTAAAAGGATTTTTTGCATACGGATGATTTGGTACTGCAATATTAGGTAAGATTCCCTTAAACGGCGCAGGTATGCTGTTAAGGTTTTTTCGAAAAGCCGTTGAGACAAAAACTATTTCATCACCTCATCAACCTCTATATCCCCTTCGTCATTTTTTGGTTTGGGGTAATCGTTCTTAATTTGATCTTCCAGTTGCTTTTCATCTTTCTGGTTGCGTATCACCAAAAAGGCGATGAGGGCAATTGCCAGTATGCCAAAGATGATCAGTAAGGGCCAGTTCATATGAAGGAGTTTGAAAGTAAAACTACCACAGTTTTATGAGGCCCAATGTTAAGTTTACCCTTCCACTGGAATGTAATAAAACCCTATAAAGTCTTGCCGCCCGGCAGACCTTATAGGTTTACCCTGTCAATCTCATCAAAATTTCGTTCCTTTAATGTGCACCATATTACTGTCATTATGAAAATACATTTGTTATTTATTTTTTGTTTCACGCTGGTTACTCAAATAAGTTCGGGGCAGGATAAAAAGGCAAAGCTGGAAGAGATCATGCGAACCTATCACGATTTTAATATGTTCGACGGGGCTGTGTTGGTGGCAGAGAACGGCAAGGTGGTTTACAAAGGCGCTTTTGGCATGGCGAATCATGAATGGAGCATTGCCAATACCACCGATACCAAATTCATGCTCGGGTCGGTATCGAAACCCATCACGGCCATGCTGATGCTGATACAGGTACAAAAGGGATTGATAGATCTTGACAAAACCATTTCTGATTACATTCCTGAATATTCAAAGAAGAATGGCAGCCGCATTACCATACGCCAGCTATTGGGCCATGCATCGGGCATGCCCAATTATGATATCATCAAAGATTTTTTTCCGAAGATCAGCCGCCAGAATTTTTCAAGAGAAGATTACATGAAACTTTTTATGGACTCGGCCCTTGTATTTGAACCGGGTACCAGTTATTACTACAGCAGCTGGGGCTATTTTATGCTTGGTTACATTATGGAAAGAGTGACCGGCAGATCTTATTCGCAGTTAATGAAAGAAGATATTTTTGATAAGCTGGGCATGAACAGTTCGGGTTCCTATTATCATACCCAGGTGGTAACTAAAAGAGCGTCGGGATATGACTATAGTCTTGGGGGCTATACCAGCGGGGATTTCCGTGACCAATCCAATACCATGGGTACGGGCGACCTGTACTCGACCGTTGAAGATCTTTTTAAACTGCACCTGGCCATCAGCAATAACACACTTATCAACAAGAAGCTGACGGATGAAATGTTTACCCCTGGTATCAGGCCCTGGCGATACGGGTTTGGCTGGTTTAACCAGAATTTCAAATACACGCCTACGGACAGTGTGTTTGCAAATTATCATTTAGGTACCACGGAAGGATTTTTATCTTTCCTGATCCGTATTCCTTCCACAAACAGTTTAGTCGTGTTTCTCTGCAACAGTGCACCTACCCATTTTTTTGGAATAGCTACCAACCTGATGAAAGTGTTGTATGACAAACCGGTTGTTTTAAAGAAGCCGGTGCATAAAATATTAGAGAACCTGTTGGCATCGGTAAGCGGAGAAAAAGCAGTGGAAGAATACCGGAAAATGAAAAAGGATACCGCCAATTATTATATCGACTGGCTTGCGATGGACCAGCTTGGTAACCAGTTATATGACCTGAAAAGATATGCCGATGCCCGGGTAATTTTTGAGAACAATGCTGCTGAATTCCCGCAAAGGGACCTGGCATTGTTCGACCTGGCAAAAACCTATGAAGTGCTTGGCAGAAAAGAGGATGCAGTTACGTGGTACAAAAAAGTACTTGTTCTTAACCCGGGGTACGAAGAAGCAAAGAACAGGTTAAAAGGCCTGGAAAGTAATAAATAACATCCGCTGCCACTTAAACGTACAATTTAAGAGATCACTTCCAGGAAATTACATGTAGAACCGCTCAGAAATGATCTTACTGTCTTTTAATTCATATACACATAGTTCCGTCATTTTCATCTGACCTTTTTCTTTCATGGTCACTTCCATTGCCAGGGTCATGGCAATGGCATTTTCGGAACAAATGGGTTCAGATACGGAAAGGCTGTTCATGCTTTCTACCATGGATACAAACTTCTGGCCCTTGGCAAGGATATTGTTGAGGCCTTTTACCTCTTTTTCAAAGGCAGGGGTTTCATAGGGTTCTGTACTGGTTGCATCGGCTGCGAACAATTCTTTTTGAGCAGTTTCAAAATCGCCTTTGGTACAAAGTTCCGCAAGGCGTTTTGCTATTTCTTTAGTTTTCATGTCCTGATTTTATTTACTAAAGCTAAATTTAATTAAGTGCTTCTGCTCCGGGTTCCGCCAGCCAACGTTTTACCATACCGTTGATCTGCACGATATCTTTCCCGCCGTGTTTCTGCAGCCTGCCCGGCTGTACGGCGTATAACCTGTTTGGAAGTTTGGCCCGGTTACGTTGCTCCAGTTCAAATAAAAGCTGTTTGCTGCGGGCACTGTCATATATACCGCAAATGTTGCAGGCTTTTTCAAAATCGGTATGCATACCATAGCCTACCCGCACATCGGCAACCGCATCGTATTCGGGAAAGGTCATGAATTTCTTTACAAAATAATGGATCTTATTATCAATAAGTTTTGTGCATGCGTTGTATGAATATTTCATTCAGCCTTTTTTGATCCTGGTTTAATTGAATTGCCGCTTACATCATTCTACGGGTTTATTCATATTCCTCCATTATAAAGATGAATGTATTCCGGCTGCATTTTGTTACACGATTAAGCATAAAACTTGTATAAATCACACCCGGGAGATCGCTGCTGTAATGCTTGATATGATTGTATGAAATAAAAAAGCTGTTCCGCTTTTGACGAAACAGCTTTATTGTATATATCCGATTTATCCTTTGAAAAAATACCCGGCTTAATGTCTTCTCCTTTGTTGGCCCCAATGGCCTGGTACCCATCTTTCGCCATAACGGCTGCGTTGCCAATGGCCTGGTATCCAGTTGTAACCACGATGTGGCGGGCTAGACCAATGACCACCTGAATACCTGTAGGAATTTCCATTCCGTTGCCAATCTTCACCTACCCAAACATGCAAACCACTTGGTTGCGGGGGCCTTACCACTACCGGGGGCATGGGCGGCCTTATTTTTACATATATCTGCGCCGAGGCAGAAAAGGATGCTGTAAAAAGAACAGCCATTAAAAACAAAAACCTGGTCAGACTTTTTTTCATGATTGAAATATTTTTGATTAATAAAAGATAAATTTTCAGAACCAGGTCTTGCGAACAGTAAAATGGTTTGCATTTTAATTACTCTCCGGGTTAATAGACTTTCTGGATCATCAGCAGTAAAGATGAGTGTATTCAGGCAGGAGACTGTTACATAACGCTGTGAAAGAGTTGTATAATTCACATACGGGGAGGAAATTAAAAATGAAGAATTAAGAATTAAAAATAGTAAACCAGCCAGGCCCTTAATTCTTAATTGATAAACGGTTCAGTGATCGACTTACTCACCGGTGAAAACCATTTGGGTCCGTCGGTGGTCATATAAACACAGTCTTCGTGGCGCACACCAAATTCGCCAGGTATAGAAATGGTAGGTTCAATGCTGAAACACATGCCGGGTTCTAATATAAATTTGTTGCCCTTTACCATATTGCCCCATTCATGTCCGTCCATGCCAATGCCATGGCCGGTGCGATGTGGCAGTCCGGGTAATTTATAGCCAGGGCCAAACCCAGCATCGGTTATCACTTTACGGGCAGCGGCATCTACTTCTTCACAAGCTGATCCGTTCTTAGCTGCTGCAAAACCGGCAAGTTGAGACTTCTGTTCCAGGTTCCATATTTCCAACTGGCGTTTAGTAGGTTCGGCGCCGAATACAATAGTACGGGTGATATCGGAGTTATAGCCCTCCACCTGGCAACCGCAATCCATCAATACGATATCGCCTTTCTTTAATTTTTGTGGTTTGGTGGTACCATGCGGGAAAGCGGATGCTTCTCCAAATAGAACCAATGCAAATCCAGGATCATTTCCCAGTTGTTGCTGGGCAGCTTCAATAATTGCAGCTACGTCGCCCGGCGACATGCCTTCCTTCAAACCTTTAATGCCTTCTTTTATCGCCGCTACCGTGATGTCGCTTGCCTTTTGCATCAAGGCAATTTCTGCAGCCGATTTTATGATGCGGCAGGGGATGCTGATGGGATCGCCGCTGACAAAGTTGAAATGCGATGCTTCCTTTTTTAATCCGTCCATTATAAAAAAACGAAGGCGTTCTTCTATACCAATATTACCGGATACAATGCCTGCATCTTTTATTGCATTGGCCATTTGTTTATACGGGCTTTCATCTTCCTGCCAGGCATACACATCTTTTCCTATTTTTAACAGCTCCCGAAAACGGGCTTCTTCAAAACCCGGACACACATACCTCACCTCACCATGGGCAGGTATGATCGCCACCATGGGCCGTTCGCTGGCCCACCAACTGATCCCGGTAAAATATTCCAGGGATGTTCCGGAGTCTAAGATCAATGCTTCTATTTTTTGTTCGCTTAATAAGCGCTGTGCTTTTTCCACACGTACTTTTCTTTCTTCAACAGTTATAGGCTTCACACCCGCAAGGATGGAGATTAACTTACCGGGAGAAGTATCTTTTTCGTTGGCGTTACATGAGTTGATGCCAGAAACCAGTCCCGTGGCCGCAGCCATGGCAGAAATGTTGATGAAGTCTCTTCTTTTTAACGACATGTTGATAACTTGAATTAAGGATGATGAAAGGTAGGATTTTTATTTAGATAAGATATGTAGTGTATGTTATATGCTACAGGTAAGAATTAAAAATGAAGAATTAAGAATTAAAAATGGGAAAGAACCTGCTTCTTTCATTCTTCATTTTTTTATTTTCATACAGTCTAGGTAAAGGAAAAAAAAAGCCATCCGCTTGCTGGCGGATGGCTTTTTAAACTAATTACTAATTACTTATTATTAATAAGGAAGGATATACGTACGAACAATACCATTCGCACCCGTCCAAACTATTTTATAGTAGAATGTACCGGCCGGGCATGATACGGGGTTCCCGGCCGAATCCAAACCGAATGTAGCTACAACGGTTGCTACAAGCCTGCTGTGGGTTACCTGTCCGCTTACTAATCTCCAGCTGCAATCCTGGCGGATAACCATTGGTTGGGTAATAGCAGTTACGAATGTATTACCAAAACGGTTGGTGCCCCATTCGGATATGCCGGTGGTAGAACCATCTGTATGTGTTCCGATGGTTGTAATTACAATACCATTATTATAAGTGAAGGTTCTTTGTTTGGCTATCTGCCATGAACGCTGAGAGCCATTATCGAATGTTACGGTCATACCGGCACTGGTAATGGTATGCACAATGGTTCCCAATGAAGACAGATCCCTTAAACGGCCACCTGTTACATTGGTAGCTACGATGGTACCATTAACGGTGATACTCTTTCCGTCACTTAACCGGGTAATTTTCAGGCTTTGTACATTGATGGTCAAGGCAGCGCCTGCATCTTTCCAATGTTGTGCCAGTGGCATGGTAAGTAAGATAACACCAACGCGGTTACGGGTGTTATTGCAATTTGGGCCATTGAAAGTGAGGGTTATCCTGCGCAACCCACCGGCAGAATCCAGCACAGCCGTTGTATTGCAGGGGAGACCGGTAATGCCATTATCTACACTGCCTGTACCGGCGAATCCGTCAAAAGCATTGTAGTTGTCAATGGTGGTATTTACGTCATTGGTAATGTCATCGGTGCTTTGCGAAAAATTTGACTGATCATCGGAATGTGTGACCATGTCTGTGTTGTCGGAGGTGGTAGCATCGTTGTTCTTTTTACAGCTTAAAAAGCTAACTGATAATGCCAGAACGGCCACCAGGATGAATTGAATTTTCATTTTCATAATTTAAAGATTTACGTTGATTTTTTTGGTGAATGGCTTATATAGATGGGGAATGGGGATGAAGGTTTAATTGAAGGTCTGTCTTTTTTCCGGAACTGGTACAGGAGAAGGGCCCGCATGAGCAGGTTATTAGTGATGGATGATTAAAAAGTATTGACTGAACCGGGTTCTGGAATGAGATATTTTTACTTAACTGTTTACTTATATGCATTTGGGAAGTCCGTTAATTCGATCACACTGTTTCCGCCACAGTCATCGGTAATATTGCCCTTCAGTAAATAATAGCCCGGGTGGGTGGCATTGCTGTAAAATTTGAGTGTACCCCAGCCTTTGCACCACCGGAGATCATAAGGTAGTTTGTCGGCCCAAACCAGGTTTTCGTCTTTGATGTAGATCGTCCAGTTGGAAGGATAGAATCTGCCGCTGATATTTGTTGTGTTGGTATATGAGATCCCATCCAGTGTCATTTTGGTTATGCCGGTTCCGGTCACGGAATTATCATAGTTCAATGTCATGGTAAGCGTATGTGAAAGCTGAATTTTGCCACTCTTGGTAAAGTTGGCATTCTCTTCAGACAGGCCGCCCCATTTTTTCTCTACCAGTTCTTTGGGAACGGGATTTTGTGCTTGTGCCAATACAGTAAATAACAAAATAATTATCGGGAGCAGGAGATGCTTTCTCATTTTAAAATTTTGAATAAAAATAGAAAAGACCTGCTTTTATGAAATACCCGGACGAGGGTATTTTGTTATTTCCTGGAATGTAACAGGAACCGCTAAACAGCCAGGATTTGTTTAATAAAAGGATAGAAGTAGATTTACAGCGATTATCTATGCAGCAAAGTTTTGAGAAAAATATTGCCGTTGTGTGCAACCCGCTTGCAGGAGCAGGAAGGGCGGTTGTATTTGCCGATAAGATCTGCAGGGAATTAACAACGAAAAATAAAACGTACAGCTTGTTCACAGAAAACTGGCCCGATCATTTTGATGGCTTTACTGATATTTTTATTGTGGGTGGTGATGGAACGCTGAATTATTTTATCAACAAGTATCCGGGTATTAAATTACCTCTGGCTGTTTTTAATGCCGGCACCGGCAATGATTTTCACTGGATGCTTTACGGCAGTAAAACATTTGATGAACAGATGGAGATCGTATTAGAGTCAGTGCCCAAACCCGTGGACATTGGCAGGTGTAATGAAAACTATTTCATCAATGGGGTAGGGATCGGCTTTGAAGGAGAAGTGGCCCGGGCATTAACCGGCCGGAAAAAGCGACCGGGCAAAACATCTTTTTTGTTTTGTATCCTGCAAAAAATATTCACCTACCGTTCAAAAAAATATTCCATAAGCTCAATGGAGTATGATATTAACGGTAAGAAACTGCTGGTAGATATTGCAAACGGGCGGCGTGCTGGTGGCGGGTTTCATATTGCACCGGAGTCGGAAGCGAATGATGGTTTTTTTGATGTGGTGGTTGCCAATGCACTCAACTCATTTGAACGCTTACGCTATCTGCCGGTCATTGAAAAGGGCAAACACATGGGCCTTGCCTTTATTCATCATTACCGCAGTAAAAAAATTGTTGTTGAAAGCGATACTGCTCTTCAATATCACCTTGATGGCGAATACGGGGAAGCGAAAAAAATGGAGATTGAAATACTGCCCGCTTATCTGTTATTCCGCTATTAGGAGATTTAAAAACAACCGGGTGTTTATCCCTGTTGTTTCCGGACATATTTTGTAAGTATCACGATCAGCTGTCCTTCAATTCTTCCTTCTATCTGTTCGGTATTATCCTCCACAATGCGGATATTTTTTACAACCGTTCCCATTTTTGCATTGAGGGTGGAACCTTTTACATCGAGAGATTTTATGAGCACCACTGTATCGCCGTTCAGTAATTGATGGCCGTTGCAGTCTTTGTGCAGGTCAACGCTGGCGTCATTTTCATGGTCGCCGGTTGATTTGGCCCAGGCAAGGAGCACATCGGGGAGGTAAAGCATGTCCAGGTTTTCCATGGCCCAACTTTCAGTGCGCAGGCGGTTGAGCATGCGCCAGGCAGTTACTTGCACGGCTGGTACTTCACTCCACATCGATTCGGCAAGGCAACGCCAGTGTTTGCTGTCGAGTCCTTCTTTCTTCTCAATTTGTGCCTGGCATTTAGTGCAGATCAGTATCGAGGTATCGGCCGAGAGGCCTTTTTCTGGCGGGACTTCAAATAATTTCAGGTTGTCTACTGATTTACACAATTCGCATTTATTTCCACTTCGTATGGCCAGTTGTTCTTCTACTTTCATTACCCGGTTTTAATTTTTACAAATGTAATGGATATTTGAACCACATAAAATTTGATGTTCGTATTCCTATGTTCCTAGATAGTTCCAGCATGTAAATGTTTATTTTTACGATCGATAAATGAAACTGAAACAAAAAATATACGATCACTACCTGCAGGTAATAAATGAGCGGGAGGCTATGTTGCAAAAAGTTTTAACGGATCTAAAAGAAAGCGGTGCCAATGAAACTAAAAGCACCGCTGGTGACAAACATGAAACTGCATTGGCCATGCTTCAGATCGAGCAGGCAAACAGCCGTGGCCAGTTACAGGAGTTATTGTTGCAAAAATCAGCCCTTGAAAAATTAGACCCCGGGGTATCGGCACCAATGGTTGTAAACGGCAGTCTTATTAAAACCAACCGGGGATATTTCTTTATGAGTGTTGCATTGGGTAAGGCAGTGATAGATAATATTACCGTGATGGCATTGTCGCGCCAATCGCCATTGGGTAACAAACTGATGGGTTTAAAACCGGGAACTTCTGTCGGCATAAATAACATCGAATATATTATTGAAAGCATCGACTAAAAAATCCCTTATACAACAACTTACGGAATGCAGTATTGTTGTATAAAAAATTTGAATCATGCGGCGTGCATAAAATTCCCGGACTTAGACAGGACGGAAAGGATATATTGAAAACCCAGTTCTGTGATCAAAACAACAGCAGGGGAGTGATGCAGGATATTAATGAACTTCTCCGACCTTAGTTCATCCAGGTGTTTCACACTTTCATCCCATGGAAAATTCTGGCGCACAATAATTTCATTGGGATAAATGACGCTTGATGTTGGATGTGCATCATTTTTTACCAGTTCGTAGATCGTCTGGAGGGTTTGATATTTACTTTGCATGGCCTGATAGTTTTACGTTTAAGAAAAAATACCAGGGTACGGGAGAAAATATCTGCATAAATCATTCCAATCTTTAGTTTTTATGTTAAAAAAAGGTTTTTTGCCGCAGTAATCCGTTAAAAGAATGCCTTAAAGGGCAATACCGGAGTTAAAATAGAGCGAGAAACCCGGAAGAGTATTTTTTTCAAATCAAAGAAGAACAAGAGGGCAAGGAGTCTTGTTCCAATACATTTTCAGCATCTGATACCATTTTCATTTTTGCTTAATAATCGCTTTCACGATCGGGTCGGTATCGCCGGTCGGCCCTTGGATTATTAGGGGAAACAACCGCTCAGATCGCAGTAGGTATCCAGCCTATCAGCATTATTTGTAAAATGCGGAAGATGATTCCTGTAAGAATTCTTCCCCTTAATAAAAAAGAAAGCCAGGGTTATAAGATAGCCAGGAGTGGCATTGGGGGGTAGACTAAAGGATCATTTTATTCCAGGCATTGCCAATCCCGAAGAAAAGCTTTGGTTACATAAATGCAAAAAGAGGGCCTATCGTCTTTTTTACATGGTCCTTCGTAAACCATCTACAATAATTTCATAAAAGGGTTTACAGATATTTCCTTAATCAAGGTGCATCTTTGTGTTGTTAAAAAATCCAAACCTCTGAAACCTATCCAATCCTTCCTTTGAAAACCCGGTGAACCATCTTTTGGCCATCGTCCAAAATTATGAATCCTGTGAAAAACCTTCAGCAATGAAGGTTTTTTATTTAACCCAAATAAAACAACGCCTCCCGGGTGCTTACCTTTTCACAAGGCGGGAGGCATTGATAAAAGACTTAGAACACAAACATAGGAACCAACAAAAAAAGACAGGAAGAATCTATCTTCCTGTTCTTTTTTTATGTGCTTGTGCTGTTAATTTGCTTTGATCACTTCATACCATATCTCGCCGTTTTCAACCACCACTGGTTTGTATTGGGCGCCGTCAACCACGTAATAAGTTTCGCCATCTATCACCACGGTATCATAACCATCAGGTATGCTTTCTACGATGGCTCCAACCGGGGGTGAAACTACATAATAATCGCTTCCACGTTGATCGTAGTAGGTGCCATTGTAATAGTAGTAAGGATAGTTATGTACATAAATCCTGCTGTATCCAACGGGCAACACATTAATGAAGATGCCCACGGGCGGTGCACATACGGTAAACATGTTATTGTAAGGGCGGTAAAATACACCGTCCCAATAGCGATAACCGAATCCGCCAAAGCTTATGCTGAAATAATTTGATGGAACGCTGTAGAAATAACTGTTTCGCCTTGGCAGGTAATTATAGCGCCAGCATGGGTCATAGCGATTGTAAACTGGCCGGCGGTCGTAGCCATAAACCGGGCGATAACCTGGCCTGTCTCTTGTATACATGTTGTGGCGGTTATCATTTCCCCTGCGGCCGATGTCATCATTATCGCGGTGGCGATTATCATTTCCACCACGGTTAACGTTACCTGGATTGTCGTTTCTTCTCCGGTTGTTCATCTCATCATTTCCACGGTGATCTCCATTTCTGTTATCATTATTTCCACCGTGATTAACGTTACCGGCATTTTCATTTCTTCGCCGGTTATTCGATTCATCATTTCTGCCCCGGGTACCATTTCCGGGATCATAATTCCGGTTCCGGTTCACATCGGGCGCATCATTTCTTCTCGATTCACCCCTGTTAGGTCTGTCTACGGTAACATCGTTTCTTCTTTCTCTTCCTTGAGATTGCTCAGATCGATCCCGTCCATTTCCACCATTCCTTCTGTCTCCGCCATGCCGGTTACCCTGCGCTGTTGATGGCCCGGCATAAAGTAAAGTCAATACCAATGCCGCCATCATCGATGCCTGGTATATTTTACCGGAAGCGAAGGACTTAAACCTGTAGTTTGTTTTCATGTGCTTTTGTTTAATTGTAAAAAATGATTTCATACGTTGTGATTATTAGACGATAAAGGGGTACAATAATCTTACCATATTAAACCCTTTCACAGAAATATAACTATTGTAAAGAGCAGGTTAACAGGACCCGGGGGATAGTTTGTGTAACAGTAATAAACTTATCGGGAATAAAGGAACTAAAGTATGACTATTGTATGATTCTTTTCATCACTCCTTCATTTGTGATCTTTACCGGTTTGATAAAACCCTGTTCGTCAAAATACAAATGCTCAATGCAGGTTATACGAGAGTTGCCGTCTGTTTCTGTTAATGGCCGGCGGTGGTAGATGATATACCAGTCATTGCTGCCAGGAATATTTATTACTGAATGATGCCCGGCCCCGGTTGCAATGGATGCATCCTGCTGAAGAATTTTTCCAATGCGTTTGAATGAGCCAAAGGGTGAATCACTAATGGCATAAGCTACACTGTAATCGGGACCCGTCCATCCGCCTTCACTCCACATAAAATAATACTTTCCATCCCGAAAGAACATGAATGGGCCTTCTACATAACCTTGCGGTGTGATCTCTTTAAAAGTAGAGCTGTCAGCAAAGGGAATAAAGCCGGAAAAGTCATCTTTGAGGCGGGCTATGTTGCAATGGCTCCATCCGCCATAGATCAAATAATATTTTCCATCCCTGTCTTTAAAAGCAAACTGGTCTATTGGCTGGGCGCCATTCTGAAATGCAGGCACAAGTGGCTTCCCGATGTAATCACGAAAGGGTCCGGCAGGGTTAGCGGCAATAGCCACACCAATACCGCCATATTCTTTATCATTCTGAATATCGTTGGCACCAAAGAAAAAATAATAACGGCCATTGTGTTCAACCACCGATGGGGCCCACATGGCACGCTTTGCCCATTTTATGGCGACTGTATCTAATATATGTGGGTGCTTTGTCCAATGCACAAGATCTGGTGAAGAGAAAGCATCAAAGAAAACCTGTTTATTATAAGGTGCAGAATAAGTAGGATAGATCCAGTACTGTTTATTGAATACAGCTCCTTCGGGATCGGCATACCAACCGGGAAATAAGGGATTACCTGAATGCAGGCTATCGGTATTGATTTGCGCCTTTGTGAATAAAGAAATGAAGCAGCAGGCAAGAAGGACGCTTTTTTTCATGACATAATTTATGGTAAACACCAGTCAAACATCGCTCTCATTAAAAGACAAGCTAATGCTGCTGATCTTTGCCTGCACTTTGCGGTAAGTAACCCCCGCCTTGTCGAGCATTATTTTAGATGCTTTAAAAATATCTGTGCCTTCGTATTTATCGGATAAATAGATCACTTCATTAATGCCGGACTGTATGATCGCCTTGGTGCATTCATTGCAGGGAAAGAGTGCGGTATAAATTTTACAGCCTTTTAAGTCCATGCCGATATTATTTAAGATCGCATTCAGTTCGGCGTGACAGATGTACGGATATTTTGTATTTAAAAATTCCCCTTCTTTTTCCCAGGGGAAATCATCGTCATCGCAGCCGATGGGCAGGCCATTGTAACCGGCGCCAACGATCTTGTTCTTGTTATTCACAATGCAGGCGCCTACCTGTGTGTTGGGGTCCTTACTGCGGCGGGCACTCAATAATGCAACACCCATAAAATATTCATCCCACGAAATATAATCTTGTCTCTTTTTCAAAACTATTCATTTACCTGTCTTACGAATGTAAGAAATTTTGCGGGCAGGCAAAAAGCTCCCTCTTATGCAAATTTGAACAGTTAATAAATAAACGACTGGTTTAGGAGTATTTCTCAACCAAGTTTGTATATTAGTCTTAACCAAAACCAATGTATATGACAGCAGCAGCCAGATCTGTTTACTATTTTGGGTTTTACCTGTATGTTGTTGGGTTAAACCTGTTACTGATACCTAATATTTTTCTACGAACAATTCAGTTGCCCGAAACCAATGAAGTGTGGATAAGGGTAGTGGGGGTACTGACTCTTTGCATAGCTTATTATTACCATCGTTGCGGTGCCGCCAATGATAGGGGAATGTTTAGACTGACCATTCATGCCCGAAGTTTTGTTTTTATTGCTTTTACCACGCTTGCTGTTCTTAAACTGGCGCCACCCATACTGGTTGTATTTGGTGCAGTGGATCTGTTGGGTGCTTTGTGGACATGGACCGCTTTGAAAAAAGGAAACTGAACTTCTTATACGGATGCAGTAATATAAAAGGCAGGTTTTGACCTGCCTTTTATATTTTATGATCATTGATCTAACTGTTTCCTCTACGTAGCCACCAGCCAAGCCATAGGCCCGTAACACCCCATGATACCAGCACATCAACAAAGTGTGCCATCAGGTCGAAACTGCCATACCATATGTGCATGGTGTAAGGCGCATGAAGGAATACGATGAGGCCCGTGCCCACCGTACCAATAAAAACAGTGCCGAAGGAAGGGGCTGGTATTTTAACCAGCAGCCAGCAAAGCAGCCAGATGATAAAAATATTCACCAGCAAACTGCGGCCCATGTTCATGAACATTTTGTTCATGCCCGGCATGCTTTTATGATATACCACCTGCGCCCATGGTTTTCCTTCCATGGCTTTCATTTGCTTTTCCATTTCGTCTCTTGAAGTGCCCGGAGCAAAGGTTGGCATCATATAAGCACCATCTTCACTGAACTGTGTATTCAGGTAAGAAAGAACACTGTCTTGCTTTGGTGTGTATTTCTGTTGTGCCTCATGCAGGTTCAATGCACCCCAGGTGAGGAACTGCCATGCAAATAGAATAATGCCGCCAACAAGGGCGCCGATGATCATTTTTTTCATACTACAAGTTTTGGTTAAGACCAATAAAAATAGAAAAGATAATCGGCATTTTAAATAGGGCTGACACAAAAAATTCCCACCCGGTTTCTATTTCTACAAACCGGGCAGGATCAAAGTCAGGCCAATCATTGACGAATCACTTTGTTCTGCCTGTCGATATAAAATACCTTATCGCCTTTTATCACCCTTGCTTCCCCGTTCTCAAATTCACCGGTAAAATCATAGGCAGGCTTAACCACCCATTCGCCTTTGGTATCAATAAAACCCCAATAACCTTTGGCATTGGCGGCAGGAGCAAGCCCCTCGGAAAAACTCCTTGCATTGGAAAACTGGAATGGGATCACGACTTCACCGGAGGTGTTGATATACCCATACAGGTTATTTTTTGAAACAGCTGCAAGCCCATTTTTGAATCCCATTGCATCATCGTAAACAGCCTCGGTAACGGCCCTGCCTGTACTGTCTAAATACAGCCAGTTTGATTCCATCCGTACGGCCGTATAGCCTTCATTGAACGTAAGGCCTTCATTGTATTTCGGTTTGATGATCTCCACACCTTCCTTATTCACATAACCGATCTTACCGTCCTTCTTAACCTTGGAAAGGCCGCATATACAGTTATCTACAAACTCATAGTTCTTTTCCCATTTTTGTGCATAGCTGTCCAGTACCGGGAATAACAGGAACAGGAGCAATATCTTTTTCATAAAATTTTATTTAAGATGAAAAATATTCTGCTACAACTTAGCCTGTTGTTTCTACGTAAAAAATGACCTGGGAAAGGAGAGAACATGATCTTGGTTTCTTTCTTTTCAACCGTTCCAATAAAGTTATATTTTTGGGCAAATAAACAGCCATGCCATTACATAAAACAAAACCAACCAGCATTGAAGAATACATTGATACTGCGCCGGTTGATGTGCAGGAAAGATTATGGCAATTGCATGCATGCATCCGTAAAGCAGCACCCGGCTGTGAAGAAGGGCTTAAATGGCGCATGCCTGCTTATTCATACCAGAAGATACTGGTTACGTTTGCTGCATTCAAACATCATATCGGTTTCTATCCCATGCCTTCGGCAATAAAAAGCTTTGCGAAAGAACTTTCAAAATACAAAACGGCCGAAGGCTCGGTTCAGTTTCCGTTGGATAAACCATTGCCCATTGCTCTCATCACCAAAATTGTGAAATTCCGGGTAAAGGAAAGCAAGGAGGGGGTTATTAAATGGCGGTCATAAGATATTATTTCAGGGTTAATGGCAGGATCACTTAAGAGACTATTTATTTATTCAGGTCGAAATGCAAATAACCCTCCTCAGCCCTCATCTTACCCCTTTCAATATAAAAATTTCGGTCGGCAACCGCCGATGTCCCCAAACCATCCACGTACCGGTTGCACATACAGAACATAGCTGAGATAAGAACCGTATCGTGTATCTCTTTATCGGTAGCACCCCATTTTTTTGCTTCATCGATCTGTACCTGCGTTACATACTTACCGCCTTTTTGTACACTGGAAGCAATGGCCAGCAAGGCCTTCATTTTTTCAGAAATGGGCATAGAGGCATAGTCGGCCTTGATGGCATCAATGAAATTCATATCGCATTGCAGGTAATGCTGGGCAATGCCGCCGTGTGCATTCTGGCAAAAGAAACAATCGTTCAGGTGCGAAACGTAGGTGGCTATCAGTTCTCGTTCACCCCTTGAGAGTGTATTGTTATCGCTGCGCAACAATATTTCTGCGAGTTCATTGATGGGGTTTGCCGTTTCCGGGCTGAAAGCCATTAACCCACGGATGCCATGCAGATGTTCCGGTACATTGATATAAGCCATATATTTATCTTTATTGAATGAATTGTTTTTCTTTTACCAGTACGCATGCAATAAATCCCGGCAGGAACACAAAGGAAAATACCGTCAGTGCATTTCCATATCCCCCAAAAGAATTTACAAGCCAGCCTACAAAGAACACAGCCGATGCCGTAAAGATCCTGCCGATGTTAAAGCAGAATCCTGTTGCGGCAGAACGCACATGAGTAGGGAAGAGGGCAGGAATATATGCATTAAGCACGCCCTGGCTGATGCCGAAGAAAACAGCGATCAGCCCCATCTCTACATAACTTAAAATAGTAAGCGTTGGATTGAAATTGAACAGTAACACACTGCATAAGAAACAGGCACCAAAACAAATGAGCATGGCTTTTTTCATGCCCAGTAAATTACTTACCCACCCCGATATTAATCCGCCGCTCAAACCGCCAATGGCAAAAAGCATCATGCTGATGCCCCGTTCCTTTTGTCCGTCGGAATTTTGCACTATTGTTTGCACCCAGGTTGGAAGCCACAAAAAAACAGCCCATAAACCAATGAGCATGGTTCCATAAATGATGCTGCCGTACCTCAGGTTGTATGCATTTTCCCTGGAAAAGATAGAAGACTTGTTTTCCTTCGTATTTTTATCATCTTTCCATTGCTCACTTTCATTGATCGCAAACTGCGAAATAACAGCGATCAGCAACGGAACAATGCCAACCTGGAAACCGCTCCGCCAGTTGCTGAAATTATACGTGATAAGTCCGGCCGAAAATATACCTACCGGAATGGTAATGGATAAAATGCCCAATGCAATATTCCGTTTCAGATCTGTCCATTCTTCGGCAATTAAAATGGTAGTGGTAACCAGCACGCCGCCCACGCCAAAGCCTGAAAAGAAACGAAGTACTACGATGAGCAGCCAGTTATTTGTAACGGAAGTAAGTAAAGTAAAGAGCCCGATGCAGACCAGCGAAAGTTGTACGGCTTTCTTTCTTCCATACAGGTCACATAAATAACCTAAGAGCAAACCTCCCGCCGTCATGCCAAATAAAAATACCGCATTGATGACGGCACTCACTTCTTCCATCTTCTCTTTATTTGTGCCTCCAATAAGATCTTTTACCACGTCGGGTAAATAAGACGACATGAGGGTGGAACTGATACCGCCGAAAACACTGCCCATAAAACAAATGATGAACAGCAGGTAGAGATAGGCCGCCGTATTTTTTTTCATGTTTACTTTTTTAAATGATCGTATCCCTGCGGCGGACGATAATACCCTTTTTCCTTAAGTCGTTGGGCCATGCTGTTATAATATTCCGGGTCGGTGGGGGCAATGGTGGCAAGCCCATCCACATAGCGGTTATAAAAAGAAAAAAGTGCAGCGATCATTACCGTATCATGCAGCTCCATTTCCGTTGCACCTGCTGACTTGGCTTTGTCAATGGCATCTTGTGTAACAGCCTTACCACTTTGCTGCACCTGCGATGCGATCACAAGCAATGCTTTCATTTTATCGCTCAGCGGCGCAGCAGTAATATCTTTTTTCATAAGCGCTGCCGTTTCTGTTTCGCCCAGGTAAGCATTGGCAGCAGCCGTATGCGAAGTGCTGCAATACACACATTCGTTCCGATGCGAAACAATGGTGGCAATCAATTCCCGTTCTGCTTCACTTAAAGTAGACGGCCCACGCAGGAGTATCTGTGTCACTTCACGAAGCGGGGCAGCGGTATCCTGCCGGTATTCGAGCAAGCCCGTTACGCCGGGTAAATGTTCTTCTAGGGAGATATAAGGCATGGTAGTTTCTGATGATGATATTAAAGAAACGATTTTTTGCGGGAATGGCAAAGGGGAGTTGTTATCTTTACAAATACAAACATTCATATGGATGCTACCTCTGCCCAAATAATTGATGAAACAAAAAAATGGATCAACAATGTGGTGATGGGCTGTAACTTTTGCCCTTTTGCCGCCAATGTGGTAAAGCAGCAAACAGCATACTACCAGGTTGAAAACAGTATTGAACCAGCCATTTGCCTGGATTCTTTTTTTGCGGAACTGATCCGGCTGGATGATGAAGAAAATATTGAAACCAGTTTCCTTATCTTTCCCAATGCATTTGAAAATTTTGATGATTACCTTGACCTGGTATCTGACGCTGAAGAATTATTAAAAGAAAAAGGTTACGAAGGCATTTATCAATTAGCAAGTTTTCATCCCTTATACCTCTTTGCCGGCTCAACAGAAAATGATGCGGCTAATTATACAAACCGATCGGTTTACCCTATGCTGCACCTGTTGCGGGAAGCAAGCATTGATAAGGCTTTGGCCAGTTATGCCAACCCGGAAAATATCCCGGACCAGAATATCAATTTTGCAAGAGAAAAAGGATTGGCCTATATGAAGATGCTGAGAGATGCCTGTTTTAATTAAATCAATTCCTACCGGTTTACCGGTTTGAATTAAATTAGCGTATTAAAATTACTTTATAAACCGCTTCCTTAGATATAGCTGCTTTGTTTTGATCGCATTGCCTGCTGCTGTTAATGTATTTGCTGCAGGTAATGGGCCGTTGCCTTTGCCAAAGAAGAAAATAGCCATTTATATAAATATTTTGTCTGCCGATTCTGTTTCCTGCACGATTCCTTTCAGCCGTGCCGGTAACCTCATACTGGTAAGAGCCAGGGCCGATACCACCGAAGGAAATTTTATTTTAGATACAGGTGCGCCCGGACTTGTACTGAACTTGACTTACTTCAGGGATTACCCGGTTACTACAGACGCCAATGAAGAACAAAGCGGCATAACAGGATCTGTATCATCGGTACAAAAAACCCATGTAAAGGAATTTAATTTCGGTTGCATCAAGAGTACGGTTGTTGCCGCCGACCTGGTAAACCTTGGTCACCTGGAGAATACAAAAAACGTACGGATACTTGGCCTCATCGGCCTCTCAATTTTGCGGCAGTTTGAAATGATCATCGATTATGAGAACAGCCTGCTTTACCTCCGCCGGGTAACAAAAAAAGAGTCGTATAAGAACGAACAGCTTGCCGACACTTCAGCTTATACAACTGTTCCGGTTGAGATATGGAACAATAAACTGGTAACCCGGACTACCCTGGCTGGAAAAAAGCTGCGGCTGATGATAGACTCCGGTGCTGAATCAAACCTGCTCGACAGCCGTTTGCCTGATAAACTTTTTGACAACGTGGAAATAGTAAGACGTATTCAACTGACCGGAGCGGGCGAAAAGAAGGTGGAAGCCCTGTATGGCAACCTCAGTAACCTGCAGATAGGAAACCAACCCATCGGCAACCTGCCGGTGATCATCACCAACCTGGAAAAAACCTGCCTGGCCGATAACAGTTGCATCGATGGTATTTTGGGTTTTGATTTTCTTTCGTTGCATAAAATAGGGTTTAACTTTGTAACCAGTAAAATGTACATATGGAAATGAGGCGGGTCATAACAATATTGCGTAAGTGGGTAAGGCCATGTTGCATTGCAATATTCCTGTTAGCATCCCTGCATACGAATGCACAGGTGCCGGTTCGGTCGTACACGGTTAAGAACGGAAAAATGTTCATTGCACTTGGCAAAGACATACAAAAACCTTCCCTGGATAGTTTTATTGCAAAGTATGAACTCTATGACCTCGACCTGCAGTCATGCATTAGCAAGGGAGCAACTGATTCATTGAAAAAACTGGGATGGAAGGTTGATATTGACAACCAGGAAATGTTTGTCATAAGTAAACCCTTGTTCAGTGCAGACAATATGAACAATGTAGCCGATAAAATAATATTCACACAAAAAAGCGCCGATGCGGTACCAATGGCGCAGGTTCATTTTGGGTACAACCGGTTTAAAAACAAAGCAGCTTTTGCTGTCACTGATTCGGTCGTTGTTTTTTTCCTCCGGGGAAATACAACTGCCGGCAGGGTATTGCTGGCCGGCACATTTACAAACTGGCAAACGGGTGCATTACCCATGACAAAAACAGACAGTGGCTGGATAGTGAATGTAAAACTGGTTGCAGGAAAATACCTGTATAAATTCGTCATTGACGGAAACTGGACGATAGACAGGGATAATGCAAATACTGAGAATGATGGCCTGGGTAATGATAACTCAGTTTATTATAAAACAAATCATACGTTCATCCTGGAAGGAAATACCAATGCTAAAAAAGTTTACCTGGCCGGCAGCTTTAATGAATGGCGTGACAGGAACCTGCTTATGCTGCGTACATCAACCGGCTGGGCATTGCCTGTTTATTTATCTGAAGGAACACATACTTATCGCTTTGTTGCAGACGGAAACTGGTTTGCCGACCCGGTCAACAATGATAAAGTGCCGAATGAATTCAATGAATTTAATTCGGTGATACGCATTGGCAAACCATACCTGTTTAAAGTAGACGGATACCTGGATGCAAAGAAAGTAGTGTTGTTTGGTTCGTTCAACAACTGGAAAGAGAACGAACTGTTGATGACTAAAACGGAAACAGGTTGGGAACTTCCCTATACCATCGGGCCGGGTAATTATGAATACCGGTTGAAGATCGATGGAAAGCTTTCTGCCGATTCCATCACCAGGAATAACCTGGTACTGGTGATACAACCCAATTTCACGTTCCGGTTAAAAGGTTTTGAAAATGCAAGAAAGGTATGCCTCTCCGGCGACATCAATAACTGGAACCCAGCTTCCTTCCAGATGAAAAGGGAAGGAGATGAGTGGGTGTTCAAAGCACACCTCAACAAAGGCAAGTGCCGGTATAAATTTGTTGTGGATGGGAAATGGATACTTGATCCTGCCAATAAATTGTGGGAACAGAATGAATACAAAACGGGCAACTCCGTTTTATGGATCGAAAAGGATTAGTGTGCTATCTCCACTTAAATGCAAAATAACTGCAGGGTTTATCTGATGCATTGCCCACGCCATGCATCTTACCACTTTCAATAATATACATATCGCCGGGCCCGCCTTTGAAATCTTTCCCATCAATGGTCATTTCTGTTTCACCATCGATCACTAAAATGATCTCGGTATCCAGGTGCTGGTGCGGCGCATGGCTGGGGCCTTTTTGTTTGAGGTAGGTGATGTGCATCTCATAATTATCACACATGGCCGTAGGACGGTCGAAATATTTGCGGGTGCCTTTGTTTTTTGCTTCTGTATATGCAAGCGAATCTTTGTTCAGCAGTAAGGTGCCGCCGGCTTTTATACTTCGTTCCATGTCCATCGGTTTCTTTGACCGGAACATGAGTACGTAATAGGTAACGGGGCCATCGCCGGTGTTTTCAAATACCTGCGATTCAAGTGGTGGTATCAGCAGCACGCCGCCGGCACCAAGTTCCGCTGTTTTATTTCCGATGCTGCATTTCAGTTTTCCTTCTTTGATGATGATGAGTTCTTCAATATCCTTCTGCGTATGCGCCGGTCTGGGCACTGCCCCTTTTTGCTGGGTGGTAGCATGTATCTCGAAATAAGAGAACTCGTTGCTGGTACCTTCTGCCAGTTTGCGGCTTTCCCGAAGTCCGTCT
>Ga0209023_10001645_pt1 | contig 29445 bp, 23 predicted proteins | sample LakOneMetagenome_FD_187468 | JGI IMG/M metagenome (GOLD analysis project Ga0209023, IMG submission 187468) | Freshwater and sediment microbial communities from Lake Erie, Canada (SPAdes) (version 2) | ecosystem: Environmental > Aquatic > Freshwater > Lentic | place: Lake Erie, Canada...
GAGCCGCTCTCGTTGTCGGTGCCAGACAACGGCGGCGTCTACCTGGTGCCGGCGTTCGCGGGGCTCGGCGCGCCGCACTGGGATCCCTTTGCGCGCGGCGCCATGGTTGGCCTGACGCGCGGCACGACCGCCGGACACATTGCGCGTGCCGCCCTCGAGAGCATCGCCTTCCAGGTCGCGGATCTGCTCGACGCCATGGGCGCGGACTGCGGCATTCCGGCAACCGAACTGCGCGTCGACGGCGGCGCCGCCGCGAACAACACACTGATGCAGATGCAGGCCGATCTGCTGGGCGTTCCGGTTGTGCGGCCAGCCGTCACCGAGACCACGGCGCTGGGCGCGGCCTACCTCGCCGGACTCGGCGTCCGCTTCTGGAAGTCACGCAACGACATCACGGGTCAGTGGAAGGTGGATCGCCGCTTCGAACCCCAGATGTCCAGGGATGAAGCCCACGCCCTTCGCACACGGTGGTCGCTCGCCGTTGGTCGCGCAAAAGGCTGGGAACCGGGATCCCAGGGGCTGCCGTCGGCGTCTTGAAGTCCCAGGCGACAGTAGTTCTGGACTTCTTGCTAGGAGGATCGATGAAAGCACTGATGTTTGCGATGGTGGTGATGGCGGGATTGGCAGCAGCGCCGGCGACAGCTGCCGACCTGAAGGTGGGCGATCCGGCGCCTGACTTCTCGCTGCAGGCGACGGACGGCAAGACCTACAAGCTGTCGGATTTCAAGGGCAAGCAGTCAATCGTGCTCGCCTGGTTCCCGAAGGCCTTCACGCAGGGCTGCACCATCGAGTGCAAGTCGCTGGCGGAACACGGCGATCTCATCAAGAAGTACGACGCGACCTACTTCATGGCGAGTGTCGATGCGCTCGACGGCGCGCAGGGCAACAAGGCGTTCGCTGAAACGCACAAGGCCGACTTCCCGCTGCTGAGCGATCCGACCAAGGAAACCGCCAAGGCGTACGGTGTGCTGACCGAGCGTGGCTTCGCCAACCGCTGGACGTTCTACATCGGCAAGGACGGCCGCATCCAGTCCATCGACAAGGATGTCGCCACGAGGCTCGCGACGTCGGCTGAAGATATGGCGGCGAAGCTCGGCGAACTCAAGACGCCGCTCAAGATGGCGAAGAAGTAAGGATTGCGCGGGGCCGGGCGTGAAAACGTCCGGCCCTCGTGTTCAGTCGCTCAGGCCGGCGTTGGCAGTTGAGCGATGACCTCTCCCCGACTCTTGCGGAACCGCGAGAGTGCCACGGCTCCAAATCCCACCGTCCACGCCGCGTACTCGACCACCGCTCCCAGAATTCCCAGCGCGACGCCGAACGGGAACATCAGGCTGCCTCCGAGGCTCGCGAGCCTCGACAGTAGCACCGGCGACATCACGATCACCACGCCAACCATCGTCACGACGTAGGGATTCCCGGTATTCCATCCCATGCGGGTGAACGCGAACTCGCCAATGCGGTGCGACACGCCCGAGAACCCGACAAGACCCGCCAGCGCCAGAGCCAGGATGACGAAGGGCAGGGCGAACAGCAACGGGATGCCGATGATGGTCATCACAAGGACGACGACGGTGATGATGAGGAGGGGGATGAAGAGGACCTGCGAGGCGAAACCAATGGCTCCGGCCTTGAGCGCCTCGGTGGTCGCGATGGCTGCCGCCCGGTCCATGTAGTCGCGGCCGAGGAGCACGACCAGCGCAGCAAACAGACAGAGGACACCGGTTCGCACGAGTGTGCCGACGAAGGCAAAGGCGGAGCCGAGCATCGAGCCCCACCAGCTTCCGATCGGATTGCTGCGCCACGTCCACTTCCGCAAGTTGACGCCACCAAGGTCGACCTCTTTCGCGCTGCCGCGAACAACAGCGCCGGGATCGCGGGTGAGTCGGCCCCCGACGACCGTCGCGTCTCCCCCGACGACGGCCTCAGGTCCCAGCGTGAGGTTGCCGCCCACAGCGACGACATCGCCACGTACTTCCCCATCGACACGGACGTTGCCGCCGATGGACACCACGTCGCCATCGATGGCTTCTCCGGCGTCGACCGTCACGTCACCGCCAAAGCGCACGCGATCGCCGTTGCGGCGCTCGGAGCGAGAGCGGCGCGGGCGGGAACGATCGTCATCTGGCGGTGGTGGCGGAAGTGGCGGAGGCCCGATCTGGGGTGCATCGGGCGGCACGGGAGGCGCGGGCGTCGTGGCGGCGCCCGGTGCGGCGTCTACGGCAAAGAGCTCGCGGCGGGCGGCATCGGTCAGGTAGGACAGCTGCAGCACGGCGTCGGCGTCCGAACCGAGTTTGCTGCGCAGTTCCCCTCCCGTGGCGGGCTGCCCGTCAATGGCGATGGTGCCGCCGGTGACTTCCACCGACCGGACTCCGGCCATGGGCGTCTTCGGGTGCAGCGCCACGCCGTCTCTCAGCGGCAGCACGTCGAACCGGCGTTCGAGGGTGCGCTTGAGTGAGTCGTTTCGCCCATCCTGTGACCACGACGCCGGTGCGCCGCAGATGATGCCGAGCGTGACCAGCACGCCCAATCGTCCAAACCACGTCATCGCGAAGACTCCTCATCGTTGCCGAGCAGCCGCTGCAGCCAGTAGAAGGCCAGCGCTCCCATCACTGCGAGTGCCAGAAGCACGCCCGACGCCTCACGCGTCGCCAGCGTCTGACCCGCAGCGCGTCCGACCGCAGACGCAATCGTCCACGGGTCGGCGCCCGAGCTCATCGCGGCCGCCAACCACACGCATCCATTTACAGTTAGCGTGAGCATGCGGACACTTGCCCGGATCGCAAGCGGCAGGAGCAGGTACACTGTCGCTATGCTTGCGGCCCCCAAAGCCAGTCCGGCGCTCACCATGCGCGCCGCGCGAGCCCTGGGACCCGCCGACGGCCGTTGCCAGCCCATCTAGGTTCTTCTACGCGAGTTTCGGTGTGGACGTTCCCTGCTCGAGCTGCCTCGGGTCAGGGTTTCGCGAAATTGACACAAGCCTCTACAATTGCACTCCGCATGCGCCCTACAAATACCGCGAATCCGGATTACTACCACCGTGTCGTCGACTGCCAGTGGGCTTGCCCGGCGCACACGAACGTGCCCGAGTACATCCGTCTGATCGCGCAGGGACGATTCACTGAAGCATATCTGCTCAATCGCGAATCGAACGTGTTTCCCGGCATTCTCGGGCGCACGTGCGACCGCCCCTGCGAACCGGCGTGCCGTCGCACGCGGGTGGACGGGAAACCCGTGGCCATCTGCCGCCTGAAACGCGTGGCCGCCGATCATCGCGACGAAGTGAAGCATCTGGTGCCGCAGGCACCGCTCGTGAAGAACGGCAAGAAGGTCGCGCTCATCGGAGCCGGTCCCGCGTCGCTGACCGTCGCCAACGATCTGGCGCCGCTTGGCTACGAGGTGACGATCTTCGAGAAACTGTCACGGCCAGGCGGCCTGATGCGCATCAACATCCCGGCGTTCCGCCTGCCCGACCAGGTGCTCAACGACGAAATCGGCTACATCCTCGACATGGGCATCGACATGCGGTACGACTCGCCTGTCGAGAGCCTCAAGACACTGCTCGACGAAGGGACCTACGACGCCGTGTTCGTGGGAAGCGGCGCGCCGAAGGGCAAGGAACTCGAGTTGCCCGGGCGTCACGATTCCGACCAGGTGTTCATCGGCATCGAGTGGCTCGAGTCGATTCACTTCGAACACATCAAGTCGGTCGGCAAGCGCGTGCTCATCATCGGTGTCGGGAACACCGCGATGGACTGCTGCCGTTCGGCCAAGCGACTGGGCGCCGAGAGCGTGAAGGTCATCGCACGCAAGACGCGCAAATACTTCAAGGCGTCGCCGTGGGAACTCGAGGACGCCGAGGAAGAGCAGGTCGAGATCATCGAGAACCGCCAGCCGGTGCGCTTCATCATCGAGAATGGCGTGCTGACCGGCATGGAGTTCGAGACCTTCTCTTCGCAGGAGGTCAACGGCAAGCTCGAACAGCAGGTCACGGGCCGCGAGATCATGCCGTGCGACACGGTGGTGCTCGCCATCGGGCAGGACAACGCCTTCCCCTACATCGAACGCAACATCGGCCTCGAGTTTGGCAAGTGGGACATGCCGGTGGTCGACAAGACCACCTTCATGTCGACGCGTCCGGGCGTGTTCTTCGGTGGTGATGCGGCGTTCGGGCCGCAGAACATCATCTGGGCAGTCGAGCAGGGCCATCAGGCGGCCATCTCGATGCACAACTACTGTCAGGGCATTCCGGTCACCGAGCGACCGGGGCAGAAGATGACGCTCGCGAGCACGCGCATGGGCCTGCACCAGTGGTCCTACAGCAACAACTACTCGGAGGCGGCGCGCCAGAAGATGGTCCACGTCGAGCTCCAGCAGCGCTTCTCGAACATGACGACCGAGGTGGAGCTGGGCTTCACCGCGGAGCAGACCGCGGCGGAAGTCGAGCGCTGTCTCAACTGCGACGTGCAGACGCACTTCACCGACTCGCTGTGCATCGAGTGCGACGCGTGCATCGACATCTGCCCGACCGACTGTCTCACCATCGCGCCTGACGGCGACGAGGCCGACCTGCGGATGCGCCTGACGACGCCGGCCACGAACCCCACGCAAGCTGTGTTCGCGTCGGGTCCGCTCAAGCAGACCAAGCGGTTGATGGTGAAGGACGAAAACATCTGCGTGCACTGCGGCCTGTGTGCCGAGCGGTGCCCGACTTACGCCTGGGACATGCGGAAGTTCGCCGTACTGATCCCGCTCGCCGGCGCCCCCGTTGCGGAAAGCGCACCGGCCGGCGTCACTCGCTGAGGACCGCATGAATCGCGTGAACGATTTCGCCTTCAAGATTGCGACTGCCAACGGCACGGGGTCCGCATCGGCCAACGGCCTGATCATGCAGGCCATCTTCCGGATGGGTGTGCCGGTGACGGGCAAGAACGTGTTCCCGTCGAACATTCAGGGCTTGCCCACCTGGTACGAAATCCGGGTCAGCAAGGACGGCTACACCGCACGCACGCCGCTCTTCGATTTGATGCTGGCGCTCAACGCCGCGACGCTCGCGAAAGACGTCGCCGAGGTGCGGGCCGGCGGCTGGCTGTTGTACGACTCCAGCTGGCCACTCGATGCCTCGCTGAAGCGGCCCGACATCAACTACATCGGCATTCCGCTGGCCGAGATGTGCAACGAGGCCTTCAAGGGGTCGCGCGAGCGCATCCTGATGAAGAACATTGCCTACGCGGGCGCGCTGGCCGCGCTGCTCAACATCGACACCGATGTCATTCGCGCCATGCTCACCGAGAAGTTCGGAAAGAAGCCGGCGCTGATGGACTCGAACCAGAAGGCGGTCAACCTCGGGTTCGACTTCGCGAAGGCCAACTTCGAGTGCCCGCTGCCCATCCGTCTCGAACGGCTGGACAAGACCACAGACTCGATTCTCATCGACGGCAACACCGCCGCGGCGCTTGGCTGCCTGTATGCGGGTGCGACGGTTGGCGCGTGGTACCCCATCACGCCGTCCACGTCGATGATGGAAGCGTTTCGCGGCTTCTGTCAGAAGTACCGCAAGGACGAGGCGACCGGGAAGAACCGCTTCGCCATCCTGCAGGCCGAAGATGAACTCGCGGCTGTTGGCATGGTGATCGGTGCGAGCTGGGCCGGCGCACGCGCGTTCACGCCGACCTCGGGCCCGGGCATCTCGCTGATGAACGAGTTCGTTGGCCTGGCCTATTACGCCGAAGTGCCCACGGTCATCTTCGACGTCCAGCGCACCGGGCCATCGACCGGCATGCCGACCAGGACGCAGCAGTGCGACCTGATGATGTGCGCCTACGCATCACACGGCGACACGCGTCACATCTGCCTCTATCCGGCCGACCCACGCGAAGCCTTCGAGTTTGCCGCGAAGTCGTTCGATCTCGCCGAGCGGTTCCAGACGCCGGTGTTCGTGCTGACCGATCTCGACATCGGCATGAACGACTGGATGGTGCCGACGCTCGAGTGGGACGACACGTACCGTCCCGATCGCGGCAAGGTTCTCTCGGCCGCTGAGCTCGAGCAGGTCGCGCAGTTCCGCCGCTACACGGACGTCGACGGCGACGGCATTCCGTACCGGTCGCTGCCGGGCACCTCGCCCAAGGGCGCGTACTTCACGCGCGGCTCCGGTCACAACAAGGCCGCGGGCTACACGGAAGACGATGCGGAGTACACGGAAGTGGTGGACCGCATCGCGCGCAAGATTCAGAACGCCGCGAAGGCAGTGCCGGCACCCATCGTGCGCACGTCGGCGGGCCCCAAGGCCGGCATTCTCACGGTTGGCGGCTGCCACGCCGCCTGTCTCGAAGCACTGGACCTGCTGGCCAAGGACGGCATCGCGCTCGACTACATGCGCGTTCGTGGCTTCCCGTTCGGAGACGAGGTTGCGGCGTTCGTCGACTCGCACGACGTCACCTTCGTGGTCGAGCAGAACCGCGATGGTCAGCTGCGCAGCCTGCTGACGCTCGAGACCGGCGTCCCCCTCGAGAAGCTGGTGTCGGTTCGCTACTACGGTGGATTCCCGATGAGCGCCCATCACGTCGTCAGCGGAATCAAGGCACGGATCGAGAAGGCAGCCTGACATGACCTACATTTCCAAGCCCAGAGTTCAGGTCGCCACGCTCCAGACCAACGCTATCGGCCTGTCGCGCCGCGACTACGAAGGCAGCATCAGCACGCTGTGCGCGGGCTGCGGCCACGACTCGATCACGGCAGCGATCGTCCAGGCGTTCTGGGATCTGTCGATTCCTCCGCACAAGGTCGCGAAGCTGTCGGGCATTGGCTGCTCGTCGAAGACGCCGGCCTACTTCCTGAAAGACGCCCACGGCTTCAACAGCGTGCACGGCCGCATGCCGGCGCTGGCCACCGGCGCCAACGCCGCCAACGGCGAGACCACCTATATCGGCGTGTCGGGCGACGGCGACTCGCTGTCTATTGGCTTCGGTCAGCTGGCGCACGCCATCCGGCGCAACGTCAACATGCTCTATGTGCTGGAGAACAACGGCGTCTACGGCCTGACCAAGGGGCAGTTCTCAGCAGCTGCCGATCGCGGCTCGCTCAGCAAGAAGGGCGAAGCCAACACGATGGAGCCGATCGACGGCTGCCTCATGGCGATGACGCTGGGCGCCACCTTCGTCGCGCGCAGCTTCTCGGGCGACAAGGCGCAGCTCGTGCCGCTGCTGAAGGCGGGCATCATGCACAAGGGCATGGCGTTCATCGACGTCATCTCCCCGTGTGTCACCTTCAACGATCACGAGGGGTCCACCAAGAGCTACGCCTACACGCGCGAACACAACGTCGAGATCGTGCAGGCTGACTTCGTGCCGCCGTCTGAATCAATCACGACCGAGTACGAAGCCGGCACTCTGCAAAATGTGCTGCTGCACGACGGGTCGTGGGTGCGGCTGCGCAAGCTGGCCCAGGACTACGATCCGACCGACCGCGACCGCGCTTACGCGCTCGTGCGTGAACGGCAGAGGGCTGGTGAAGTGGTGACGGGCCTGCTCTATCTGTCCACCGACTCTCAGGACATGCACGAGCAGATCGGTACGATCGCGGAGCCGCTCTACAACCAGCCGTACGAACAGCTGTGCCCTGGCAACGCGGAGCTCCAGAGGCTGCAGCGCCGTTTCCGCTGAGTCGAGGGGCGTCCGCCTACTTCAGCGAGACGCCGGCACCGAGGACGAGCAACGTGGTCCGCGGTCCATTCGGCAGATCGGGTAGTGGCGTCCCCGGATCGAGGGCGTAGAAGCGGACGTCGAAACTGAACGCCAGGTGGCGCTTGATGAACCACCTGGCTCCCCCGCCGTAGTTGATCGTCTTGAGTCGCTCGAGATCCGGCGCCAGCGGGTCTGAGCCGTCGCGTACGACAGACCACTGCGATGTGCCAATCCCTCCGCTGAGATAACTCCAGCCGTCGCCGTCGCCAAAATTGAACGAGAGCTGCGGTGCGATGTTGGCGAAGCGCTCTGTCGTGGCTCGGCTCGTCGTCGCACCCGCCTGCTGAACCGCGGCGTGGCGCGATCTGGCGATCGCCGCATCCACCCCAAGTCCGAAGGTCACGGCGCGCCAGCGCAGCGGATAGACGTGCGCGGCCGCGTGCAGGCCCAGGCCAGAACCCGGCAATTCGGTGACCGCGAGACCGCGGCTGAGCGCCAGCTGGGTATCGTCACTGCTGAAGCGCGGCACAGTGCCGTGGACGTCGAGCACGAAGGGGCCGATTTTCGGCGGCGGGTCTTGTGCCGCACCCGTTCGCACCGATAAGACAACCATCACGGTGGCGAGCACCGTACGAGCCATGAACCGCACGGACGCTATTGTAGCTGCGGGCATCGCCAACGCGGGTCCAGCCCGGCGTTGTAGCTGCTCGTGTGCGTTGTTGTGTCATCACTCTCGTTCCTGTACTGCGTCAGGCGCGCCGCGCGTCGTTGACGCCTGGTTCCTTCCCTAACTACGATCAACTTCGAGCATGAATCGTTACGCTGATCTGCCGCCCTTTCCCGAACGCATCAATCGCATCGACCAGCTCGCCACCGATCTGTGGTGGAGCTGGACGCCAGATGGCCGCGAGGTCTTCCGGCAGCTCGATTACACGCTCTGGCGCGATACCGCGCACAACCCCGTGCGGATGCTGCGTCTGGTCGACCGCGCCCGGCTCGAGGCCGCAGCGCGCGATCCGCAGTTCCTCGCGATGTACGACAACGCCGTCCGTTGCCTGGATGAGGCGAGGTCGGCGCGAAACACGTGGTGGGCGAAAACGCATCCCGCACTGAACGGCAAGACCATCGCGTACTTCTCGGCCGAGTTCGCGCTGCACCAGTCGCTGCCCATCTACGCCGGCGGTCTGGGCGTCCTCGCTGGCGATCACTGCAAGGAAGCCAGCGATCTCGGCGTGCCGATCATCGGCGTCGGGTTCATGTACCCGCAGGGGTACTTCCATCAGTACGTCACGGCCGACGGATGGCAGCAGGAAAGTTACGAGCGCCTGAACTGGCCTGACGTCGCTATCGAGAAGGCCACGGCACCTGACGGCGGCCCGCTCGTCACCGCTGTTCCGCTCGGTGACCGCACGGTGCTCGTGCAGGTGTGGCGCGTCAACGCCGGACGCGTGAAGCTGTATCTGCTCGATACCGATCTCGAAGAGAACGCGCCGTGGGACCGCGAGCTGTCCGCACGCCTCTACGGCGGCGACCGCGAAACGCGCATTCAGCAGGAGATCATTCTCGGCATTGGCGGTGTCCGCGCGCTCAAGGCGCTCGGTGTCGACCCGGGCGTGTTCCATCTGAACGAAGGCCACGCCGGGTTCGTGGTCCTGCAGCGCATTCGCGATCTCATCGAGCTTGGCGCCACCTTCGACGAAGCCCTCGAGCAGATTCGTCAGACGACGATCTTCACGACGCATACGCCGGTGCCGGCCGGACATGACGCCTTCCCTTTCCACATGGTGGAGAAGCATCTCGCGGGATGCTGGGGCACGCTTGGCGAGAACCGTGACAAGTTCCTCGCCCTCGGCTCGCACGACGGCGGTGGCGGCTCGCTCTTCAACATGACGGCGCTTGCGCTGCGGTCGGCAGGTGCGGTGAATGCGGTCAGCGAACTGCACGGCAAAGTGACGCGGTCGATGTGGTCGTCCATGTGGCCCGACCGACCCGAAGAGCAGGTGCCGGTGGGGTACGTCACCAACGGCGTCCATGTGCCGACCTGGATTGCTCCCGATCTGGCCGCGCTGTTCACCAGGCACCTCGGAGCGGACTGGCTCGAGCGCCAGGATGATCCCGAGCAGTGGGACGCGCTGCTGCAGGTTCCGGACGAGGAACTGTGGGCTGTTCGCCAGTCGCTGCGTCGGTATCTGTTCGTCTTCCTTCGCGAGCGCGCCCGCAACCGTTGGGCCGTTGAACGCGTCGGCACACCGCGCGTCGTCGCGGCCGGCACGCTGCTCGATCCCGATGCGCTCACCATCGGCTACGCGCGCCGCTTCACGGGCTACAAGCGTCCCGAGCTGATCTTCACGGACCCGGAACGTCTGGCGCGCATTCTGTCGTCGCGCGAGCGGCCGGTGCAGTTGGTCTTCGCCGGCAAGTCACATCCGGCCGACGATACCGGCAAGCACCACCTGCAGCACGTCTATCGCCGCGCCCTCGATCCGATGTTCGGCGGTCGCATTGCGTTCGTCGACGACTACGACCTGCACGTCGCGCACTTCCTCGTGCAGGGCTGCGACATCTGGTTGAACAACCCGCGCAAGCCGCTCGAGGCGAGCGGGACCAGCGGCATGAAAGCCGCCATCAACGGCGTGCCGCATCTGAGCATCGGCGACGGCTGGTGGGCCGAGGGCTACAACAACCGGAACGGCTGGCTCATCGACGGTGGCAGCACCGATCCGAACTACGACGTCGTGGACGCCGCCGATGCCAACGCGCTGTATACGCTGCTCGAGCAGAGCATCGTGCCGGCCTTCTATGAACGCGATGCGAACGGTATTTCGCGTCAGTGGCTGGCCATCGTCAAGGAGTCCATCCGCACCGTCGCGCCGCGTTTCTCGGCACGGCGAATGGTGAAGGAGTACGTGCAGCGGATGTACGCGCCCGCCCTCGAGCAGCGCGTGCCCGTCGCTCGCTGAGTTCACACCACACGGTCAGCGGGCGGCAGGCGACTGCCGCTCGCGCGTCCGGCAATCTCTCCAGCCCCTGTCAAGTCCCACCTCTGTTCTGTGCGTCGGGGGCACAGAAAGCCGCACGTAAGCGAAGTGCTAAACTGAAGGAATGCCACGCAAGACCGTTCTGAAGGCGCGGTGCGCGCTGTGCGGCGCCAAGGACGTGTCCGAGCCCCGCGGCGAAGAGAAGTACTGCCGCGACTGCTGGGACAAGAAGATCGCCGTCGAGGAAATCGTTGCGCGCGAGTTCGCCCTGAAACGCTATATTCGGGCGCACAGCGCGGAAAAGTACCTGATCTACCACTCGACGCTGAAGCGACCATGCGGTCAACTGATCGTGGTGGACGATGGGTATGACCTGTTCCTGACATTGATGCTCTATCCCAATTTCGGGTGGGATGAGCCGGCCTACCATCTGGAAGGAGATCCCGAAGCGCGGCTCTTTTCAGAGCTGCTGGTCGACGTCGTTGCGGCCGAGGTTATCGAGCCGTGGGGTGGCGGTAAGTGGCACTTGGAAATTGTGCGCACCGTGAGCCCCGACCCCGAAGACTGGAACGGGGAAATCTGACGGGTTGCTGTATAATCGCGCCACTGTTTTGACACATTTTTTTTCTTCTCCGGGAGGATCGATATGAATCGCGTGCATTTTGTCGTCGCCGCGACGCTCATCAGCACCACGATGTTTGCCGGCGCAGGCGCGGCTCAGTCCACGCAGCTGACGCCGATTCTTGCTGGCAAGAAGGTCGTGCCGCCGCTCAAGGGCGAGGCCACGATCGAAGTTACACAGCCGGTCACCAAGCCGGTTCCAGCCAAGAACATTGTCCAGACCACCGTCAAGGTCAAGAACGCCTCCACCGGGCCCATTGCGCGTCTGGTGTTCGTCGAGACCTGGTATGACGCGGGCGGTCAGGTCCTCAGCGGCGGTCGTACGGCCATCAATGGTCTGCTCCAGCCTGGCGAAATCCAGACAATGACCATCGAGACGCCCTTCAGCGCGAAGATGAAGTCGAACCAGTTCAACTTCACGCAGGCGAACGGCACCGTCAAGGCGACGAAAGTAAAGTCGCTCGACGAAGCGCCGGCGAAGTAAACAGCGGCCGGTCGCGCCTCGCGCGGCAGCTCGCCACCAGACAGAAAAAGGCCGGTGCGTCACACACGCATCGGCCTTTGTTTTCCTACGGACACCCCGGACGCGGCGTCTCCGCCGCTCTCTCACGCTATCCCCAGGACAGCACCTTGCCAATGATGGACCGCCGACGGGCAATCAGCCGGTTGCGTCCCTTGCGCTTCGCTTCATAGAGCGCTTCGTCGGCGCGCTTCACGAAATCGTCTTCGGTCTCGTCCTGGTTGTAGTCGGCCAGGCCGCAACTGACGGTGAAGCTCACGGTTTCCTTCTTGCCGAGCACGTCGTACTCGTAGGCGCTCGCCCCGATGTCCATCAACAGCTGCTTGAGGCGCGATTCGACGTCACGCGCGCTGACGTTCGCCAGCAGCATGGCGAACTCTTCACCGCCGTAGCGAGCGACGATGTCGGTCTGGCGGACGGCCTTGGCGAGCTTCTGCGCGACGAGCAGCAGCACGCGGTCTCCAATCGGATGACCGTGCTTGTCGTTGATCAACTTGAAGTGATCGACGTCCACCATCGCCAGCGACAGCGGCGTGTTCGACTGCTTGGCATGCGCCACCATGCGCGTGAGCGACAGCTGGAAGCGACGGCGGTTTCCCACGCACGTCAGCGGATCCATCGTCGCTTCGACTTCCATGTCGGAGAGCTTCTTCTGCAGCGTCTCGACGCGCGAGGTCAGCTGCGTGTACGCGCTCTCGTCGCGACGCTGCTTCTCTTCCACCGCACGCTTGAGCGAACCAACTTCATCGCCGATGCGGCGGCGCAGCTCGCGGATGTCGTCGAGTCCGGCGAGAGCCGTGAAGCGGTCGGAGGTGGCGAGCACCACGGCGTTGAAATCAGAGGAGTCGCCTACGGTCAGCTTCGCGGCATCCTGCAGGATGGCAATGACCTCGGCCAGTTCCTTCTCACGCTCGCCGCGGTAGGCCTTCGCACCTTCGAGATACCGCCGGCAGGTGGCGACACAGTCCTCGGTGATGATCGGAAGATCGCTGACCTGGCTGGCACCGAGCATGTGCCGGTAGGCCTGGATGCGTTCGCGGAACCCTTCGAGCTGGCCGGCGTCGGAGTCTGGCGCCAGCTGCCCGAGGACGTCCATCAACTTGTCGAGGAACGTCACCAGGAAGGCGCCTCGCTGGTCGACAGGCGTGTCCGGCTCGAGGACAGCTACCGCCGCAGTCGCGGGCTCCACCTCCGGAATGCGCACAGCGGTATCCGGTGGAGGTGGTGGCGGTGGCGGCGCCACGTCAGCGCCCGTTCTCAGCCCTAGTTCTGTCAAATTCGACATGCGGTGCCCGCTGGGGGAAATCGCACCATTTCATGCGACTTCGTCTGACATTCATAATCGGCGGGCGGGCGACGACCCTTTAGGGAACCGGCTGCATTTGCAGCCAGCTGCGCGGAGGGAAGGCGTGGGAGGCTGCGGGAAGCGGTGCGAAGAAGACGACGCCCGGGTTCCGGGCGTCGTTTCCCTGAGAGGAGCGCCTAGCGCTGGGGTCCGCGGACTGCCGGAACGACCTGGAATTGCACCTGGCGGACCGACGAGATGTCGTTGCCCAGCCTCGAACGGGCTTCCACGTTGAGCACGTAGCTGCCCGGGGCGAGTTCCGACAACGGCACGCGCGTGGTGTAGCCGTAGCCGCCCTTGGCGCCAGACAGGTCAGCGGAATCCCGCACATCTTCGGTCTTGAACACCGTCTTGCCTTCGTCGGTCAGCACCGACGTCACGATGTCGACTTTGTGCGGCACCTTGCCCGAGTTGTCGTAGATCTCCGCGAAGAGTGCAATTTCGTCATTCTGCGGGAAGGTGCGGAGACCAATCGGTGACGCCGGCAGCACAGATTTCAGCTCTTCGTCCGGGCGAGCCGTCATCATCGACGCACCAGACAGTGACGTGAGTGTGATGCCGCTCAGCGTGAAGTTCTGCTTGTAGAAGTCCGGGACGTCGAGGTCGTAGATGACCGAGCCAATGACGTTCTTCTGCGAGTCGCGCGCCGCCACACGAAGCTGATAGCGGCCAGCCGGCATCTCGAGCCGGTTCAGCACGCGGACGCCGCCCTGCTCGATGCGCGCCTTGGTTTCGGGCTTGAGGTTCATCGTCAAGCCGTCGTTGCGGGCACCGAAGATCTTGGCCTTGTTGTCGACCGCCATCATCGAGATGTCGACCTTGCTGTTGTCGGCCAGGCTCAGGTCGCGACCATTCAGCTCCACACCGACCAGCACCGAGGCGTTCGGCTGCGGTCCCTTGAACGGTGCCGCGAACACGCGCATGGTGAGTCCACTCACCTGCAGCGGACTGTTGATGGCTTCGAACATCTCTGCCGACATGCCGCCGGTCTTCGTGTTGCGAGGAGCAACCTTGCCTTTCGGTGCGGCGTAGCCGCGGCGTGCGCGCACGGTGAGACCGGGACGATTCACCTTCACCTGGATGCGGTGGAACTTGCCGTCGGTCTTCGTGCTCGGCGGGTAGTACGCCAGCACGTAGTAGGAGCTGTTATCGCGCACGATGCGGTCGAAGACCACAGCGGTATCGTTGCGGTTCACCGCCGCGAAGCCGCCACTTTCCTCCGAGAGTTCCTTCAGACTGTCCTGAGACAGACGCAGCTCGTTCGAGAGGGAGCCGACGCCGATGCCGGTCGACGAATCCTCCTGGTCGGCAAAGGAGCCGATCGAGATAGCGTCCTCGGTGCCGGTGGCGAGACCGCGCGGGTCAATCGAGTAGATGCTGACGTTGGACCGGGCGGTCATCGCGAGCGTGTCGCGGATGTCCATCAGCAGCGAGCCTGCCGAACTCGGAGGGGCATCGTACGAGCGGATGATGTCGGTCAGGTCGTAGTCGATGCCTTCGCTGAAGAGCAGCATCGTCTTGCGCCGGCCGTGGACGCCGCCGAACCATTCAGCCACCTGACGAAGCGTGGTGAGCATGGACTGCGCGTTGTGCGCACGTTCCATGTCGTCGGGGTCGTCGACGCGCTGCGTCGGATCGATGAGCGCCTGGCGGAAGTACTGATCGTTTTTCGACGCCGTGATCGACTGCAGCTTGCGACCGAGGAAGCGGTCGACGGCGTTCACCAGCAGGCGCTTGTTGCTCGTGAACTCCTGCGCAGCGTCCGAGCGTCCACCGGTGAAGATGATCGCCATGCGGTCGTTGGCGCCAAGGTTGCGCTCGATGAACTGCCGCGCCGAGGCGCGCACACGCTGCGTCCGGGTGGCGTCGACGTGCAGGTCGTCGAGAATCATCACGTAAACGCGCCCGTCGAAGGGCCGCGCGTTGGTCACCGTGTCTGGCTCGATCGGCTTGGCTGAAAACAGCGGGCGGTCGTAGCGTTCGACAGGGATGTCGACCACCGTGAAGGTGGAAACGGATTGCGGCTTGCCGTCCTCGGTGACCTGGAAATCTTCCTTCTTCAGATTGCGAACGAAGTTTCCCTGCTGATCAGTAACGACCGCGTCGACCTCGACGTACTCGACCTGTGCCTTGAAGGTCGGCAGCGGAAGTTGGAGCGGAGCCTGGTCGGCCTGCTGTGCCTGGCCCGCGACGAGCGCGGAACCGGCGAGGAGCACGAGCGCCGCAACAATGTTCAGACGTCGGTTCATAAAACCCATTCCTGCCTCGAACCGGATTATACCGACCGGTTCTTTACACAGAGTTGGACGTCGATCGTAGCCGTCTGGACGCCCTTTTGCGCCGATTCCACGTCTATACTTGTCGCGTATGCACACGAGTTCGCCCGTGTCGTCCAGCTCTTTGGATCTGCAGGGAATCCAACAGGCGTTGACGGCGGACGGCATCGACGGCTGGCTGCTCTACGACTTCCGCGGACTCAATCCCATTGCCGTTGACGTGACGGGCGTGGCTCGCCAGGGCGGACACCTCGCGACTCGACGCTGGTACTACCTGATTCCGTCGAGCGGTGCCCCCAGAGCGTTGGTGCACGCCATCGAGCCGCACTCGCTCGCGCATCTGCCTGGTCAGGCTCAGCGCTATGCGGGCCGCGAGCAACTCGAAGCCGGACTCCGGCGTCTGCTGGACGGCGTCCGCACCGTGGCCATGGAGTACTCGCCTGCGTGCGCGATTCCCTACATGTCTCGCGTGGACGCCGGCACGATGGAACTCATCCGGCAGTGCGGGGTCACTGTGGTGTCGTCGGGCGACCTTGTGCAGCGTTTCGCGGCAGTGTGGAACGCTGATGAGATTGCCAGCCACTACCTCGCCTCGGCGGCGCTCTACCGCGTGAAAGACCGGGCGTTCGACGCCATCGCACGGCGTCTGGCTGACGGCGTGCCGACAACTGAGTACGACATCCAGCAGCTCATGGCCGGGTGGTTCCGCGACGAAGGCATGGTCAGCGACTCCGAACCTATGGTTTCGGCCATGGAAAACGCCGGCAATCCCCACTACCTGCCGACGGAGTCAAAGAGCCGCGTGATTGCCACGGATGAACTGGTCCTGCTCGATCTGTGGGGCAAGATGCAGAAGCCTGGCGCGGTCTACGCCGATATCACATGGGTCGGCTTCACGGGCCGACACGTGCCGGAACGGATGGCTGACGCGTTTGCGGCAGCTGCCGCGGCACGGCAGGCAGCTGTCGATCTTGTGCAGCAGCGGACGACCGCCGGACAGGATGTGCGTGGATTCGAGGTCGATCGGGCGGCATCGAACGTGCTGCGGACGGCCGGGTATGGCGAGCGGATTCTGCACAGAACAGGTCACAGCCTCGGCGAGAGCGTGCACGGTACGGGCGTCAACATGGACGACTACGAGACGCACGACGACCGCCGGCTGCTGCCAGGGACGGGCTTCACGATCGAACCCGGCCTGTATTTTCCTGATTTCGGCATCCGGACCGAGATCAATATGATCGTATCAACGGGATCGGCCGAGGTGAGCGGCCCCCAGCAGTCAGCAATTCTCCCCCTCGTGTAGCACGGAGGACCGATGTCAACCCGCAAGACCACCTTTTACGCGCTGCTCATCGCAGTGTCGTCGCTCGTCGTCGGCATGGTGCTGGCCTCACGCTTCGATATGGCACCGGCGTCGGCTGCACAGACAACCGCGCAGATTCCACCGATGAACAGTGCGCCCATCACCGGGCCACTCGACGCAACCACGTTCAGGAACATTGCCAAGGCGCAACAGCCGATGGTGGTGAACATCCGAACTGAGTCGAAGGTGAAGAATCAGGACCTGTCCGACTTCTTCGGCGGTGGCGGTGGTGGCGGTGGAGACGATCTGTTCCGCCGCTTCTTCGGCACGCCCAACGACGATGACGATCAGGATCAGCCGCAGCCGCAGCCGCCGCAGCGTGGTGGAGGCGGAGGCCAGGGTCGTCAGCCCAATCCCAATCGCCGCGCGCCGCGTGAACAGACCACGGTGGCAGCCGGCACCGGCTTCATCATCAGCAAGGACGGCCTCATCCTCACGAACAACCACGTGATTGATGGAGCGACGAAGATCGAGGTCTCGCTCTTCGGCGAAGACAACGATCAGACCTACGCCGCCAAGCTTGTCGGTAAGGACGCCCTCACCGACAGCGCGCTGATTCAGCTCACGGATATGCCGAATCATCCGCTTCCCGAAGCCAGGTTCGGCGATTCGTCACAGATGGCCGCCGGCGACTGGGTGATGGCGATTGGCAACCCGTTCAACCAGGGTTGGACGGTCACCGTCGGCGTCGTCAGCGCAACGGGCCGCGCCATGCAAGGCGACACGGGCCGTCCGAACGAGATGATCCAGACCGACGCCGCCATCAACCCGGGTAACTCGGGTGGTCCGCTGCTCAACCTGCGCGGCGAAGTCATCGGCATCAACACGATGATCTTCACCAACGGCCGCGGCGCGGAGGGCAACATCGGCATCGGCTTCGCAGTGCCCATCAACACGGTGCGCGACCTGCTGCCGCAGTTGATGCAGGGCAAGATCGTCCGCGGTCGCATCGGCCTGACCATGGGTCCGGTGCCGCGTGACAGCTATCAGGACTTCGGCCTGAAGTCGCGCGCCGGCGCGCTGGTGGCGACAGTGGCACCTGGCGGTCCGGCCGACAAGGGCGGCATCAAGCCAGGCGACGTCATCACCGAGTACAACGGCAAGGCTGTCCAGAACACGACGGATCTGCAGAAGGCCGTTGCCGCCACCAAGCCTGGCACGAGCGTGCCGCTGAAGATTGTGCGTAACGGCAAGGAACAGGCACTGCGCGCCACCGTCGAAGAGCTCGATCTCGACGCCGAGCGCGGCGGACGCCAGAGCCGGAACAACAACGAACGCGAACAGCCCGAAGAGCAGGGGCAGGACAGCTTCGGTCTGACGCTGAGCAACCTCACACCGCAGGTGGCCCGCCGGCTGCAAATGCCGTCAGGTCAGGCTGGCGCCGTCATCACCGACGTTGAGGACAGCGGTCCGTCGGCCGGCATTCTCCGGCAGGGCGATGTGATTCTCGAGGTCAACGGCCAGAAGGTCTCCTCGGCGGCAGACGCCGGCAAGGAGTTGCAGAAGGTCGCAGCGGGACGCATCGCACGCATCCTGGTCTGGCGCGGCGACGGCGAGGTGTTCGTCACCGTCAAGAAAGAGCGTCAGTAAACACTGAAGGCGTGATTGGGGGAGCAAGCGCTCCCCCATCACTCCACTACGACAAGGTCGCCGCGGACCACACCCGGTTCGCGGCCGCTGTTCAACACACGTCACCCTTCACGCATCACCCTCCGCACGCACTTCCCTGCGAGTCGCTCTCGAGTACGCCGTGACACTCCCAACTCCCATGCCGCCGGCGCTCCTGCTTTCGGCCGGTCTCGGCACGCGTCTGCGTCCGCTCACCCTCGTTCGCGCCAAACCGGCGTTGCCAGTGGCTGGTATTCCGATGGTGCGACGCATCATCTCGTGGCTGGCCGCCGCCGGCGTGCGCGATGTCGTGCTGAACCTGCATCATCTGCCTGAGACCATCGCCTCGGTTGTCGGCGACGGCACGGAGCTCGGCATTCACGCGCGCTATTCGTGGGAACAGCCGCTCGTGCTCGGGTCGGCTGGAGGCGTGCGGCAAGCGCTCTCGATCATCGGCGCCGAAACCTTTCTCATCGTCAACGGCGACACGCTGACAGACCTGGACGTCCGGCCGCTGGTCGCCGCGCACAGGGCAAGTGGTGCGCTGGTCACGATGGCCGTGACTCCCAACACCGAGCCGCAACGCTACAGCGGGCTTCGCGTGGCTCAGGACGGAGCCGTGCTGGGCGTCGTCCCACGCGGATCTGCAGATGCGTCGTGTCACTTCATCGGAGTTCAGGTGGCGCACGCCTCGGCGTTCGCCAATATTCCCGCGGGCGCGTCGGCCAATTCGGTCGGCGACGTCTACGACGCGATCATCGCGTCACGTCCAGGGGCCATTCGTGCGCATCACTGCGACGCACGGTTCTGGGACATCGGAACCGTTGCCGACTACTGGCACACCTCGCGGCTGTTTGCCTCAACGACGAGCGCTGCTCCGACAGCAGTCGCCCACATCGCTTCCGATGCACGGCTCACCGACTGCATCATCTGGAACAGTGTGGAAGTTGGCGCGCGCGTTGTGCTGGATCGCTGCATCGTGACCGACAATGTGCGCGTGCCGGACGACGCGGAGTACGTTCGACACATCCTGATGAAGGCTGCGGACGGTGGTGTCCTCGCGCAGGCCTTCGACCCCGAGGTGATATGAGCGTGTCCCAGCCGGCGCTGACCGCAACCGAGCGCATTGACGCCTTTCTCTCGGCAACGTCGTACGGCGTGCGTCATCCGCGCGTGCAGTGGCTGACCGGTGACGCATCAGACCGTCAGTACGTGCGTGTGCATCTCGATGGCGGCGACTCGATCGTTCTCGCCGTGCATCCGGGAGCCATCGACTACGCGGCGATGCCCTTTTCCACCATGGCGGCACTGTTGACGCGCATGGGCCTGCCCTCGCCCCGCGTGCTCGATCACTCGGATGCGCTTGGCATCATCGCCCAGGAAGATCTGGGTGACGTGACGCTGCAGGCACGGCTTGGCGGTGACGGCATCACTGCCCACGACAGCCTCTACCGTCAAGCAGTCGACCTGATTCACGCGCTGCAGGTCCGCGGGCGCGAGTTCGTGGCGAACACAGTGCCCTACACGCTCGCGTTCGACGAGGAGAAGCTGACCTTCGAGTTGAACTTCTTCGCCACGCACTTCCTCGCCGGCTATCGCGGCGTCTCGCTGTCGGCGCCGGAACAGGCGCAGCTGACGGCAGAGTGGTCCGCGATCGTCGATGAACTGGCCGCCGAGCCCCGCGTCGTCTGTCACCGCGACTATCACAGCCGCAATCTCATGGTGCGCGGCGACGCGCTGTATCTGATCGACTTTCAGGACGCGCGCATGGGTCCCGACACCTACGACCTTGCGTCCCTGCTCCGCGACTCGTACGTCGACATCACTGAAGGCGAACGCGCCCGGCTGATAGCGCATTTCACGCGTCTGTCAGGCGTCACCGACGAAGCCGAATTCCGCCGGCGCTTCGATCTGATGTGCGTGCAGCGCAACATCAAGGCACTCGGCACGTTCGGCTTCCAGGCGAGCGTGCGCGGCAGGCTCGCGTATGTCGCGGACATGCCGCGAACCTTGCGTGCGGTGCGAGAGAACCTGCTGAAGTACGAGCGCTTTGCGCGCCTGCACGGCCTGCTGGCGGCTCACGTCGAAGAGCTGCGTTAACATGGCAGCCTGTGCCTCGCCCGCGCTTTTCCGTCTCGTCGTTCCTCTACGCGGGTCAGCGTCTCGGTCGCGACCAGCTGCGTGAAGTGAGCGCCGCCGGCTTCGAGGCCATCGAACTCTTCGCGCTGCGCACGCATCTCGACTATCACAGCGACGGAGCCATCGCGCAGTTGCAGCACGACCTCGCCGCGTCGCGCCTCGTGCTCGACTCGGTGCATGCACCCACATCCGACAGTTTTCTGAATGGCCGCTGGGGTGCGTCGCTGAACCTCGCCAGCCCTGACGAAACCGCGCGGCGATGGGCGGTCGATGAAACGTTGAAATCGCTGTACGTGGCGCGCCGCGTGCCGTTCTCTGTGCTGGTCGTGCACCCGGGCATTCCCAGGGCGCAGCAGCAGACACCGACCGACAACAATCGCGACGCGGTTCGCCGCAGCGTCGAGGAAGTGGTCGCGGCTGCACGCCCGCTCGGGGTGACGGTTGCGGTCGAGCTGATCCCGAACACGCTGGCGAAACCAGAGGTGCTGGTCCACTTCGTCGAAGACGTGCTCGATGCCGGTGCCGCGTCAATCTGCTTCGACACCGGGCACGCGCATCTGGGCGGTGACGTGATCGACGCCATTGAAACCGTCTCGGAGCACATCGCCGCGCTGCACGCGCACGACAATCACGGTCGAGACGACGAACACCTGGTACCGTTCGAAGGCACAATCGACTGGCCGGGTGCGCTGACGGCCCTGCAGAAAATCGGCTACGACGCGCCGGTTGTCATGGAACTCGTGACCCGCGGTTCATCGCAGGACACGCTGGCCCGCGCCTCGTCGGCCGCGCGCCGGATGACGCAGCTATTGACCACGTTCTGATTCAGTGGCGCGTGCGAGGCACGCGCGCGAGATGCCTATGCATGTCTACATTCAGGATATCGGCAAGCACGAAGGAGACGAGGTCACCATCAAGGGGTGGCTGCACAACCGCCGGTCGAGCGGGAAGATTCACTTCCTGATTCTGCGCGACGGTTCCGGCTTCATCCAGGGCGTGATGTCGAAAGCCTCGGTCGGCGACGACATGTTCAAGACGGCCGATCACCTCTCGCAGGAGACCTCCGTCATCGTCACCGGCACGGCTCGCGCCGACAAGCGCGCACCAAGCGGGTACGAGATCGACGTGAAGTCGCTCGAGGTCGTGGGTGAGTCGCACGACTACCCCATCACACCGAAAGAACACGGCGTCGACTTCCTGCTCGACCGACGGCACTTGTGGATTCGCGCCGAGCGGCAGCAGGCCATCCTTCGCGTGCGCCACGAAGTCATCAACGCCGTGCGCGACTTCTTCAACTCGCGCGATTTCATCCTGACGGATACGCCCATCTTCACGCCCGCCGCATGCGAGGGCACCACGACGCTGTTCCCGGTCGAGTACTTCGATGACCAGAAAGCGTACCTGACGCAAAGTGGACAGCTCTATCTCGAGTCCACGGCCATGGCGCTTGGTCGCGTCTACTCGTTCGGTCCGACGTTTCGCGCGGAGAAATCAAAGACGCGCCGCCATCTCACCGAGTTCTGGATGGTCGAACCGGAAATGGCGTACGCGAGCCTGGACGACGTCATGAACCTCGCAGAGGATCTGGTCGTGTCGGTGGTGTCGCGCGTGCTCGACAAACGCCGCCGCGAACTCCAGACGCTCGAGCGAGACACGAGCAAGCTCGAGTCGGTCCAGAAACCGTTCCCACGCGTCAGCTACGACGACGCCGTGAAGACGCTGCAGTCGAAGGGGCTGCCGATCGAGTGGGGAGGCGACTTCGGCGGGCCCGACGAAACGACACTCTCCGAGCAGTACGACAGGCCCGTGATGGTCAACCGCTATCCGTCAGCGATCAAAGCCTTCTACATGAAGCCCGATCCGCTGCGTCCCGAGCTCGCGCTCGGCGTGGATGTGCTGGCACCGGAGGGCTACGGCGAAATCATTGGGGGTGGTGAGCGTCTGGCCGATCTCGATCTGATGCTGCAGCGCATCAAGGAACACGGGCTGCCGCAGGAGTCGTTCGAGTGGTATCTGGATTTGCGCCGCTACGGCAGCGTGCCGCATGGCGGCTTCGGGATGGGCATCGAGCGGATGGTCGCGTGGATCTGCAAGCTCGAACACGTGCGGGAAACCATTCCGTATCCCCGCATGCTCTACCGCATGTATCCGTAGTCCGCCACGAACAGTGAACGGAGACGGGCGTGCCCGTCTCCGCGCCTGTCGTGGCGTTCCACTTACGACTGCTGCGAGCGATAGCGTCGGCGCGCGAGCGCGACAACGCCCGTCCCGACCAGGAACATCGACGCCGGTTCAGGAACAGGCGTGGGGTTCACGGGCGGATTCACTGTGCTCTCGGTGCCGAGATACACATCGTCGATCGCGAAGTCATTGCCGTCAAACACGAGGCTCGCGTTCTTGAGGCTCAGCGTCACGGACGAGAGTGCTCCCGAGTTCCAGACGTTCGACACGCCGGTCCAGAGACCGGGTGTGTCGGTCATGCCCGCGCCCAGCAGAACGTCGTTCGCGTAGAACTGTAGAAGCGGACCGGGGCGAACCAGGCTCTGGCAGCACAGGTTCATCAGGAAGGCTTCGAAGTAGTAGTCCGTGTTGAACGACAGGCCGGTCACCGTCTGACGCCAGACGATTTCCGGAGATTCACTGCCGTTGCCGACGAACATGTACCCGTCGCCCGTGGTGTGGTCGCCTTCCGTGACAAACGACCGGTTCCACGGATTGGCCACGGTCTCGATGGAGTAGTTGCCTGGGGCATATCCCCCATCATCGTTGTCGTGGAACTCGTATCCCGTGAAAAACCCGGTGTTGCCGGCCGAGAAGTCACCGTTCTGAACGAAATTGATGGGCGCGGCGTGTGCCGACGTAGCCGCGAGCAACGCGGCGCCGAGCACAGTGGCGAAAACCGACGCTCGATTCAACATGAACCAACCCTCCTCAAAATACGAATCCGCCCGTACCCCTGGGCGGTTTCAGGAGCGCTCTCTGGGGCCATTGGCGGCGGGTCCAAACGAACCACGATCCATAACCGAAGAGCTACACCTAAAGGTAAAGATATGGTCGAGCTTAAGGGATGTCAACAATTAATTCATGAGCTAGTGAAACTTCATAAACGCCCATGAAATGACGTCGACTATCTCTTTATGACTACTCGCCTACCTCAACCAAGAACGCGGCGCGTCCGTACAGAGGTCCTTCGCACGACCGGTGCCAACCTCTTCCGGAGTCAAGCCGCCTGAGAGCCCGGTCTATGCTTGTGTGTTGCGCGAATTGACTGAGTGCTCGCACAGTCGGGCGGCTGGCCTGTCGCCTGCCCTCAGCTTCTGCAGGTTGGATGAATGAAGATTGGAATGATTTCCCTCGGATGTCCCAAGAACCTCGTGGACTCCGAGGTCATGCTCGGGCTCGCGCAGCAGGCGGGACACGAACTCACGCAGGATCCGGCAGCTGCGGACGTGCTCGTGGTGAACACGTGCGCGTTTATCGACTCCGCAAAGAAGGAGTCGATCGACACCATCCTTGAGATGGCGCAGCACAAGAAAGATGGCACTGCCAGGCGGCTGGTAGTGACCGGGTGCCTGGCCGAGCGGTATCGGGACGAACTGAAGGCGGAGATTCCGGAGATTGATGCCGTGCTCGGCACGGGCGAAGTGCCGGACATTGTTGCGGCCATCGGCGGCATCGCCACACGCCAGTCGGCGCCGCTCACGTTCTTCCGTCCGACCGTCAAGTCGCCAGAGGCGAGCGTGCAGAATGCCGAGGCCGGCGCGGCGCCAGCTGCTGATGCCGACACGAGTGCGGTCTCGATGCACCTTCATGAGCCGCACCATCACCTCGGCGCGCCCACCTACATCTACGATGCGGACACGCCGCGCATCTTCGCCACGCCGCGACACTATGCCTACGTGAAGATCGCCGAGGGCTGCGACTACAAGTGCGCCTTCTGCATCATCCCGACGTTGCGCGGTGCGTACCGCAGCAGACCGGCGGCGTCCATCGTTGATGAAGCGCGCGCACTCGCCTCACGAGGCGTGAAGGAACTGCTGCTCATCTCGCAGGACACGACTTTCTACGGTATCGATCGCGGCGAACGCGGGGCGCTTGGCCGGCTGCTTCGCGAGCTGAATGCGGTCGACGGCCTCGAGTGGATTCGTCTCCTCTACCTCTACCCGACGACGATCGACGATGAGACGCTGGCGGCGATGGCGGAGTGCGAGAAGGTCTGCAAGTACATCGACCTGCCGCTGCAGCACGCGTCAAATCCGGTGCTCAAGCGGATGAAGCGGCCTGGCACACGTCAGAAGTACGACGCGCTCCTGGACCGCATTCGAGCGCGCGTGCCCGACGTTTCCTTCCGCACCACCTTCATCGTCGGCTTCCCGGGCGAGACGGAAGACGACGTGGCGGAACTCGAATCGTTCATCACTGATCACGCCTTCGATCACGTCGGCGTCTTCACCTACTCCCATGAAGAAGGCACGTCGGCGTTCGCGCTCGAAGACGATGTGCCGTCGCGAGTGAAGACGGCGCGGCGCAACCGCATCATGCGACGACAGAAGAAGCTCGTGACGGCGCGCCAGAAGCAGCGGCTCGGTCAGCGCAGCCGCATCGTCGTCGATGGTCCGTCGTCGGACCACGACCTGGTGTTGCGAGGACGGCTCGCGACGCAGGCGCCAGACATCGACGCCTCGGTCTACCTGACTGAGTGCGATCCGTCGGCCTACCGCGCAGGCGATTTCGTGGATGTCGAGATCGTCGGTGCGCGCGAGTACGACTTGCTCGTGCGACCAGTAGACGCGTAGGCCAGGAGCGCCGGGAAGGCCGGGAACGCGTGAAGGCAGCCGCCGTCGGTCAGGGACGGGCGGACCAGCGGGAGGCGCGAAAAGCCGGCGAGGCGCGTTCCACCTCAAAATCCGTGGACGCCTTCCTCGCCAGCCTGTCGGCCCCGCCGAGCCCAACCTGTCTCGCGCGAGGGCGCGCTATCGGCGCGCCCTTCGGGTCAGGCCAGCGCCTTCCCGTACAGCGCGAGCAGCCGGCTCCACGCCTTTTCGGCCTGCGGTTCGTTGTAGACGCCCGAGTCTGGCGGACACCAGCCATGCGCGGCTCCGGCGTACACCTCGATTTCCGCGGGGCGCTGTGCCTTCGCGAACGTCTCCTTCATCACGTCCTTGTCGGTCGGCGAGCGCTGGTCGTCGTTGGCCGCCACGCACACCAGGAACTGCGCCTTGCTCTTCGACGCCTGCAGATGCGGGCTGTTCGGCGCGGGTGTGACCAGACCACCGCCGTGGAACGACGCCACGGCACCAACGCGGTCAGGCATGGCCGCCGACGTGCGGAACGCCATCGGCCCACCCATGCAGTAGCCCTGCGTGCCGATCATCCTGTTTTTCGCAACCGACTGCTGCTGATCGAGCCACGCGATGAACGCTTTCGCGTCCGTCATGTGCGTGGTCTCGTTGAGTGACTGCGCAAGCGGCGTGAGTTCAGGAATCGGCGTCGCCGATCCGGCCGGGGCCGTGGGGGCCTTCTTGGTGCGGTAGAACGGATTCACGACCAGCACCGAATAGCCCGATTCAGCGAGGCGCTTGCCCATCTGTCGAAACGCGGGACGCAGACCGAAGATGTCGGGCCACACGAGCACGCCTGGTGCGGTGCCGGTCGCCGGGTGCACAAAATAGCAGTCGGCGGTGCCGTCGGGCGTCGTGATGGTGACGTCTGACTCGGTCACCGCGACCGCGTTCGCAACCTGTGGAAGCATCATCGCGATGCCGGCCCCGAGCAGGACTCCGAACTGGCGGCGCGTCACCAGGCCACGATCCTCGTAGTCCTGCCTGTCGTCTTCGAAATGGTCCTGGTCGCACATAGCGGGTTCTCCTCCTGGTTCAACGGATGTGAATGAGACTCGCAGAGTCTAGATCGAGCCAGCGGCCCTCGCGCAGCCGCGCCTTCCGGTGGCGTCCCGCCCGCTGCTCTGCCTGCGCCGCCCTGCCTGCCTTGCCTGCCCGTGACCATCGCGCCCCACCTGCCCTGCCCGCCCTCCCTGCTGCCCGCCCCTCTGCGTGCCCTGCGCCAGCCTCAGATCGGAAGATCGGCGTGCTATACTGAGTTGTTCGGAACTTTGGTTTCGTAGGACCGAAGTGGGCGTTTGCCCACTTTTTTCGTTTCAGGACCTGAAATGCGAGGCGTTGCGAGCATCGTCGAACAGGTTCGGGTTGCGGCTGGTCGCATCGCGGAAAGCCATGGGCTGGAGCTCTTCGACGTGCAATTCCGGCGCGAAGCCAGCGGAATGGTGTTGCGCGTGCAGATCGATCGACCCGGACGCGCGGCGACGGCGGAAGAGTGCGTCAGCGTGGCTGACTGCTCGCACGTCAGCCGCGACTTGAGCGCGCTGCTCGACGTGGAAGACGTGATTCCCGGCGCCTACACCCTGGAGGTCTCATCACCGGGGTTGGATAGGCCGCTTCGGAGTCTGGCAGATTACGAACGGTTCGTCGGCCGGTGCGCAAAGCTCGTCGTGCGCGAGGCTGTGAACGGACAGACGTTTTTCAGGGGCCGGCTGGCCGGGATCGAGGACGGCGCCGTGATGCTCGACGGTGATGGCGACCGGCGGCACCGCGTGCCGCTCGAACTCGTGACCCGAGCCAATCTGGAAGTGGAATTTTGAGACATGGCTAATCCGCTGCAGCAGACCATCGAAGCACTCTCGAAGGAAAAGGGTGTCGATCCGGACGTCATCATCACGGCGCTCCAGGACGCCATCGAGACCGCGGCTCGCAAGCGCTACAAGAACGAGAACATGCGCGCGCGCTTCAACACCGAATCCGGCGCCATGGAACTGGTGGCGGTGAAGCGGATTGTGGAGACGGTCACCAATCCCGCCACCGAGATGTCGCTCGACGAAGCGCACACGCTGTACGGGGACGAGGCTGAAGTGGACATGGAAGTCGAATTTCCGCGTCCCACCGAAGACCTCGGCCGCATTGCGGCGCAGACGGCCAAGCAGGTCATCTTCCAGAAGGTGCGCGAAGCAGAGCGCGAGAACGTGTTCGCCGAGTTCAATCAGCAGATTGGCGACGTGAAGAACGGCATCGTCAAGCGCTTCGAGAACGGCGACATCATCATCGAGCTCGGACGCATCGAAGCCGTGCTGCCGCGCAAGGAACAGTCGCGCGCCGAAAGCTACTCGCCGCAGGACCGCATCCGCGCCGTCATCAAGCGCGTGAACCGCAGTGCGAAGGGGCCGCAGATCGAACTGTCGCGCACCGATCCGGCGCTGCTCATCAAGCTGTTCGAGCAGGAAGTGCCTGAGATCTACGACGGCACCGTGATGATTCGCGGTGCGGTGCGTGAAGCCGGCGACCGCGCCAAGGTGGCGGTCTACTCGCGTGAACGCGATGTCGATCCCGTCGGCGCATGCGTCGGCATGAAGGGCACCCGCGTGCAGGGCATCATCCGTGAGCTGCGCGGCGAGAAAATCGACATCGTCGAGTACTCCGAAGATCCGGTGATCTTCGTGACCAACGCGCTCAGCCCCGCGAAGGTGCAGCGCGTCTCGATCGTCGACGATGCCGGCAAGGTGATGGAAGTGATCGTCGAGGACAAGCAGCTGTCGCTGGCCATCGGCAAGAAGGGCCAGAACGTCCGCCTCGCCGCCAAGCTCACGGGCTGGCGCATCGACATCAAGAGCGAGGAAGAGAAGCGGCGCGAGGTCGAAGCGCAGTTCGAAGGTCTCGAGGGCGGCGGCAGCGCGGAAGACGAGCCTGCCGAGGAGACTACGGACGCGAGCGAACCGCTGCCCTTCACGCTGGCCGGTATCGGAGACCGAACGGTCCGCAAGCTGGTTGACGCCGGGTTCACGACGGCAGAGGCCGTGGCCGCGGCCACCGTCGAAGAGCTGTCCGCCATCTCCGGCATCGGCGACAAGACCGCCGAGAAGATCCTTGCAGCGGCGCGCGGCGACAACGCCGAGAGCCAGAGCGAGGCCGGCGACGTCGCACAGAGCGACAGCGCCGAGTAGCACGACTGCTTTTTGATGTTGAGGTAAACCGTTGGCAACTGTTCGGATTTACAAGGTTGCGGAGCTCCTGAGCACGACGAGCCAGGAAGTGACCGCGCTGCTGAAGCGAGATCACGGGATCGAAGTGAAGAGCGCATCGAGCACGATCGAAGAGGTCGTGGCGCGCCAGTTCGTTGACCGTCTCGCCAAGCAGCGCAACATCACGTTGCCAAGCGGCGACATCTTTGCGGAAACGCCGATTCAGAAGGGCAAGAAGCCCACGCTGACCAAGAAGGCGGCAGAGCCGGTCAAGCCGACGGGTCCGGTGCTGCCACCGCCCCGCCTCGTGAAGACGGCCAAGCCAGCCACCGCGCATCCGCACGACGAGTCGCTGCACGACGCCCATGCACCGGCCGTCCACGAGGACGCAGGGTCGCCGGCCCCCGTTGCGCACGACGAGCATCAGCACGAGGCCGACGAACCCGCCTACGTCGAAGAGGCACCGGCACCCGAGCCGATTCCGGAACCCGTGCCCGAGCCGGTCGTCGAGCAGGAGCCCGAAGTGGCCCCGCCGCCACCACCGCCGCCGCCACCGCCAGTGGCCGAACCGGTTCCGGCGCCTGTCGCAGCGGCGCCCGTCGAAGCCCCTGCGCCACCAGTGGCCGAGGCCGCACCGGCGCCACCAGCCGCCCCGCCGGCCGCCGCAGTCGCGCCACCAGCGCCGCCTGCACCAGCGCCAGCACCCGCACCCAAGGCGCCGACCGGCCGCATCGTGCCGCCGACGCTGCGCCTGCGCATCGAAGAACAGCGTCCGACCGTCACGCCGCCGCTTCCGACCAACCCGGTCCCGCGCGTCGTGCAGCGGCCCGTGGTTCGGCCGCCTGAACGTCCGACGCCGACAAGCGCGCGTCCGGCAGGTGCTC
>Ga0209023_10001646_pt1 | contig 29444 bp, 17 predicted proteins | sample LakOneMetagenome_FD_187468 | JGI IMG/M metagenome (GOLD analysis project Ga0209023, IMG submission 187468) | Freshwater and sediment microbial communities from Lake Erie, Canada (SPAdes) (version 2) | ecosystem: Environmental > Aquatic > Freshwater > Lentic | place: Lake Erie, Canada...
CTCGCCGATCGCATCACCGCAGGTCAGAGCCGGTGTTCTCCAACAGCGCCACGCACTCGACGTGGTGGGTCATCGGGAAGACGCCGACGGGACTGAGTGTGAGCGCGATCCTCTGCCGACAACTGCGTTCATCAGCGCAAACTAGCCGCTGACCAGCGGCTTTAAGGCATTCGGCACTCGCTGCGTCGGTACCTCTCTGCGACCCTCCGCGATTCAAAGCGCGCCCAAACCGCGCCCTCAAGCAAGCTCGGTCCGACGTGCACAGCCGACCGCGGAGAGCGCCTACGGCTAGCCAGTTCCAGCTGATTTACGACGGCCGCGGGCGGAGGCCGCCCGCGAGGTTCCCGGACGGCCCCTGACAGGAAGACACATTCCAAGTCCTCCAAGCGTCGGGAATCGAACTGCTTCGCGCGTCGTGGGTACGACAGCCTCCAGGCCAGCGGGACTGAGCCTCCGGTACCGCCTCGTCGCCTTCAGTACCAACGCAGAGACGTTCAGAGTCCGGCCTCGACCAGCGCTGTCACCAGACGAGCACCGACCTCGACTCGGTCCGCGGTGTCGAGGAGCTCCTCACCGCGAAGTCGCTGCTCGATCGGCAGCAGCCCGTCCACGACACCGACGGCTCGGCACACCTCGTCAAAGGTCTCGGCCAGCTCCGGGTCCTGAGGAGCCTCCACCTCGAAGCCAGCCTGGACGCACCGGACTCCCGTCTCGGAGCGGGTGGTTCGCATCCACCGAGGCGCGGCCGCGCTGCCTAGGTTGTAGGTGGGGGCCAGCATCCCGTCCTCCAGACCGCTGCGCTCGCGGACCGCCATCAGGAACGGGTCGTGGTAGGTCGCGCCCCCACCGAAACCGCCTGACTGCGTGGTCATGAGGCACATGGAGTAGGACCACAGCCCTGTCGCCTCGAGGAACTCGCCCTGGTACATCCCCCGCGGAGCCGAACTCATGATCGGGTAAGCCACCAGGTAGTAGCGCCAGTCGTACACCGGCTCGTCCCCGCCCCGCGCGTCCTGCAGGAACGCGTCGATCACGGCCTGAAGCGCACTCGCGGGATCGGACTCCTGACCAGAAACGCTGTCGAGGAGATTGGCGAGTGAGGTGCGGAGACCCTCGTTGTTCTTGCGGCCGTACCGGGTGAGGACGTCGCGCCACGAGGCTCCGTACGTCGGGTTCACGGTCCCGAATTGGCGGAGGTTCCAGATCCGGTAGCCGTAGTCGCCGGCCGAGAGCAACGCCCTGGTTAGCAGTGGCCAGTACTCGCTCGGGGTGATCGCCCGGAAGGCCGTCGTCCGAGCCGGTAGCCGGTCCCAGCCCTCGGGCGCCAGGTCGAACGGGAAGATGCGACCACGTAGGAGGACGTGGTCCTCGAGCGCGAACACCGTCGCCTGCAGCTCACTCGCGTCGGGGAACAAGCGCAGCTTCTCCCGCTCGTCGGCGATCCTGTCGGGGTTGAACGTGGTGCGCGACTCCATCCACTCGAGCGCCGCATCGATCGACACCGCGGACATGAGCTTCTCCACGGCGGCAATCAGGTCGGGCATTCGCGCTTCGATGACCTCGTTTCCCGCGGTGTCCGTGAGGTTCCGGAGAACGCGCAGCCGCCGTTGCACGTCTGCTCTCGGCGACTGCCGGTGGGCCAGGACCGCGAAGAGCACCAGGGTCTGCGCGAGAGTGAACAGGCGGTTCTTCCCTCCCAGTCCGTACCGGTCGCAGCACTGCCTGAACAGGTCGACGTCGCGGGACTCCTCGAACAGGACGACGCGATCGCCGATCGCGGCGCCCGTCTCCGATGTGCTCGCGAAGTGGGAGGCGAACACTGCGCCGGTGTCGATCGGCTCGACGCGGCCGTCCGAGGCCTCCGCCGTCCAGGTGTCGAAGGCGTGGAAGAGGAAGGCCAAGTTCCGCTTCGCGTTGTCGCCGTCCCCCGCGAGGACCCGCTCGGCCCGGTCCAGCAACGTGCCCTCCGCAGGAATGCAGGCCCGCCACTCGCCGACCTCGATGATGAACTCGAGGTAGCGCTCAAACTCCTCGTCGACGCGCCAGTCCCCGCCATCCGCTTCGAGGCGCCACAGCACGTCGGTCCAGATGCCGTCGATCCGACGCACGAACTCGCTGAAGGCGGCCTCGTCGAGCGAGCCCGACACCAGCTTCTCGAGGCGCGGCTTCAGGTTCTCCCAGCTCGTCAACGTCTTGCCGCGCGAGTTCATCTTGATGTAGAGCTCTTCGCCTGAAGGCATGTCGTCGATCGGGAGGAAGAAGAACCCGATCGCCGGACCACCCTCGGTCGACGTCAGTGCCTGCCAGACCTCGTCGAGATCCACCTGGGGGTCGCCGAGACGCCGGTGAATGGCGTCGAGCACGTTCAGCATGGATGTCACCGTCGGGTCGTGACGCCAGGAGTAGAGGTACCAGGGCTGGTCCTTGATCCACTCCTGGGGCTCCCGCGCCGAGAGCGCAGCCGCGGGACCGTTGTCCGGCTTCACGAGCTCCCGGCAGAAGAGCTCGGCGGTGGGTCGCGTGGCGTACGCGAACTGCAGCCAGGGATGCGCCTCGGCGAGCCGGTCGAGGCGTGCGGCGACGTACCAGTGGAGCAGGAACAATGTCGTTAGGCGTTGCTGACCGTCGAGGGGTCGCAGGGTTCCGTCCTCGATCTCGCCGTAGACGAAGTCGAGACTGATGGGCTTCCCGTCCGTGAGCGCGCTCACCAGGGCGTCCAGGAAGTCGTCGCGGATCACCGTGACTGCAGGAACGTCGCGTCCTTGGGCGTAGTCGCGCTGGATGATCGGGATCTCGACGCGCCGCAGTGCCGGCAGCTCATCGTTGGTGCCCGTGAACATGCCCACATAGGAGGTCAGCTGGCCCTTCACTCGCCGCTCCCGTCCGCGAGGAGGTACTCGCGTTCGCTCAGTACCCGGACCATCTCCACGAGGTAGTCCTCCCGGTCTGCGCCGCTCCAGTAGTAGAACTGCTGGTCCTCGGACTTGGTGTAGTGCTTGAGGAACACGTTCCGCGTGCAGGCCGGGATGTACGAGCCGCACTTGTCCCGCTCGAGGAGCTCTCGCCGCTTCGCGGCGAACGTCGAGTTGCTCAGGGCACTGTTGTCGCCGCCGTCGAGCAGCGCGAGGTTGCTGATCGAGTGGACGCTCACGTCGGCTCCTACCGACGGGTCGGACAACGCGATCTCGACCCGGCTGCGAACGGCGTTGAATCGGGGCGCGAGACCGCCGCGGCGCTTCTCGTCCTGGGTCGCCTCCCAGACTTCGGCGATCTCGGCGAGCAGCTCGTCGCGGTGCGCCGGGTCGAGGTCGCGAACTGCTCGCAGCTCCTTGCGTTGACGGTCCAGCCACTCCGCCCAGAGCTTGTAGTCGCGCTTCATCTCGCCTGCGTTCTGAGCGTGGATGTGCTCCAGCGTCCAGTCACCAGTCGCGTGGGCCCGGAACGAGTACTTTTCGGATGACGTCGCGCGCTGACGTACGGTCTCGACGTTCATGAGGAGGAGCACGTCGCGGGCCTTCGCGTAGTTCTTCTCAAAGTCGAGGCCCTTCAGGTCGGACTCGGTCAGTCCGAGGTGCTTCCGGACGAGTCCGTCCAGAAACGCGTGGAGCTCCGTCTTGGTCTTGCCCGCGGCACTCTCGACCAGCTCAGGAAAGGTGCGTCCGATGGCCACGAGATACCCGATCTTGTGGAAGAGGTGCCGGTCGTCGAACCAGCCCGTGATCAACGAGTGCAACTTGACCACGTCGTCCCAGAAGTCCTGGGGGTCCTCTTCGATCCACTCACGGAGCGTCTCGAACGTGTGGTGGCTGGGCCGGTGCGGTCCCTTCGGCTTATCGATGCGGTCGGCGAGGGTGTCCAGGAGCAGCTCGATGTGCGTCGCCTCGTCCTGGTGTTTCCGCGTCACGAACGCCCACAGTTCGGGCTCCCGCAGGTCACGCTCGATCCCGTCCCACTGGGCAGCGATCTGGTCGCTCCGATCGGCGAGCCCAGTGCGACCCTTGCTGCTCGAGAGCAGCCGCGCCTTCACCAGCTCCGCGTCGGTCAGCGCGATGCGCCCCACGTTCAGTCGTCGGAACAGCTCGATCGAGTCGAGCGACTCGGGCGCCTGGTACCAGATGACTTTGACGCCACGCTTCGGGTTGGGATCGAGCAGGTAGTCGTAGATACGCCCGGCAGCATGCTCGGCGCGGTTGCCGCGCCTCGAGAACCAGGCGTCGATGCTCTCGTAGGCCGTCCAGATGTGGTGGAAGTCGATGTTGCTGGGGGCTAGGTCCTTGGTGGGCTGCTGGAGGAAGCCCGCGCTCCCCGGGCGCGTCTCGTAATCGAGCTCGTAGTCGGCACCAGACCGCTTCCAGCCGCGCTCCGGGTCCTTCATGTACTGGAAGATGAGGAAGAGGGTCGTCAACCGCTGCTGACCGTCGATGAGCTCCCAGGCGTTGCGGTCCGCTCGCCACTTCACCACGACCGGCTGCAGGTAGTACGCCTTGCCCTCGCTCGCCCAGATGTCGTCGAGCAGCTTCTGGACCTCGCTCGGTCCCCAGCGATAGCCGCGCTGGTAGGCGGGCACCCAGAACGTCGCCGGCTCGCCGTCGGCGCCTCTCAGGTCACCGACCGACAGCGGCTCGAGGATCGCCTCGTCCATCTGACTTCTTCCTTCCGTGGACTTCGTGCAGCGCGGACGCCAATCGAGCCAACGTCCGTATCAGGCAGGCGGCGCGTTCACGAGTTCCTTGACAGGCCGGCGGCGGCTCTGAAGGTCTTCGCGCTCATGTTCGGGAAGGTCCATGGCCTCTGCGAGGATTGCAGCGAGAGCATCCACCTCGCCCGCTTCAACCTCCGGTCCGAACTGCCACTCGTGGTTTCGGTCCCTGGTGATGAGGTCAACTCTTCTAGCCGTTGCCTCACCTTGGACTCCCAGTGACCGGACGTAGCGGACCGTGTCGAGGCCCTCGTCGTAACGGAACTCGGCTCTCTTCAAGAACGCGTGGGTGTCCGCCGTCAGGACACGCCGGTCTGTGCCGACGACCAGCAGTTGAGCCGGGGCCTTGTCGAGGGTCGACGCTATTTTGTCCTTCGTGGCACCGACCATGGCAGCGACCTTCCCCTGCGCATGGGCGTCCTTGCCAACACCGAGGAACCGCACCTCCTCGTCTGCCTCCAGCATCCATCGCAGGATCCGCAGGTACGGGTCGACACCCACGTCTGCGGGCGCACAGACCACGTCGGGGACCTTCAGCGGTTCGCGAGGCGGCAGGAGAGCATCGGCGAGCGGTGCGATCGCGGCCAGAACACTCGACGAAATCACGCGCGCAGCCTCAGCATCCTTACGCTTCGACGACAACACCATGGTGGTCGGGCCGGGCAGCTCAGCAATGATGCGCAGCTCGCGGGTCAGCGACCCGACGAGTCTGGTCGCCTCGCTCATGTCGGCCTCGAAGTCACGGCGCGTGTTCGCGACGATGGAGTCAAAGTGCTTCGCCTCGGCGGGGCTGTCGACGCCGGCTTCGCGGGCTACAGCGGCAGCAATCGCCTGATATCCGGTCCAGGCTTTCATCGTCGACAGGAGCGCAAAGGCATCGAAGACAATGGCCTGCGCGTTCGCCTGGAGATACTCGCGGCGCTGTTGGAGGGCCGCGTTGTTGATCTTCTTGATGTGGTCTTCGACGTGGGAGCGGTACTTCTTCCGCTCGGCATCCAGGTCGGCCTTCTTGCTCGCGACCGTCTCCCACAGTGAACGAGGGATCGAGCCCGCCGCGCGGGCATCCTCGAGAGCCTGGTCGACCGTGTCGACCAGGCTCATCAGCGTGGCCCGCTCGGTACGGCGGGAGGCCTCGATCACCTGGCTGGTCAACTCGATGTTCTTCTGGACGAGGCTGCTGACCTGGTTCAGTTGTGCCTGCAGCGCAACCATCGCCAACGCCGGCCCAATGGCGGCTGCCGTCTGTGCGGCAGTCAGGCCCGTGGCGGGGGTGAAGCGCGCTTGGGCGAGGCTCTTCTCGGCACCTTTGGGCATCAGGATGGTGCCGAGGTTCTTGCCGTCCTTGGCCGCCAACTTTCCGCCAGCCTTCAACAGCGCCTGGCTCTCGTCGGCCATCTTGTAGAGCCCTTGCATCCCCATCGCGGCTTGGGCAAGGTTTCCGCCGACAGTGGCGCCGTTGCCAACCAACGACACGGCGTTATTGACGTGGTCGTGATCGAAAACTGACAGTAGCCCCGTGTTCAACGGTTCGAGTGCGTACTCGAGCTCAGCAGGAAGCGCCCCGAGGACTGCGACGACGTTCGGGAAGACCTCGACGATTTCGGTGGTGTACCCGACCTGCTCAAGCTCGGCACCTGACTCCTGATCGGGGTCTGCCGCACCTTCGATATCAGCAGGGGCAGGGTCACCCGAATCGGGAGGAGGTACTGCGTCGTTCATCTGGTCTCCTGGCAAAGCGCGAGCGACGAGCCGTCATCGTGCCCCGTCGATGTTGAAACTCTAGGCGGCAGGCCCGACATGTGCCGGGTGTTGGGCACTACCGAGTCAGTCGTCCGTTCGCCGAGCACGTGACTTTGTGCGAGGCACGCTCCCGTTTGATCTCGTCAAGGGCCAGGCCGGAGTGGAAGTCACCCTCGTAGCCGAGCGCGTTCGCCGTCAGCACTTCATCCTCGCTCCGGAGGCGGTGGTGCGGCCCGGAGGTCCCGTCGCATTTCTGGGCGGGTCACGGCAGCGGGATCGTGGCCGTGGGCTGGCCCAGGATCATCGAGCACAAGAACTGGACCAAAATCGGGGGGCCGCACAGACGGCAAGAGGTCGCTCGTTCCGGCCCAGGATGACGCGAGCGATCGCTTGAAGGTGTCTGGCTCGAAACGGCAGGCGCGACCGCCAGCCCGGTTGATAACGTCCCGCTATGAGTCAGCGCCCCGCGAGGCTGCCAGCCGATGCGCGCCGACGCTTGACAGCCGACCTGAGATCGCGTCCAGTCGACATCCCCTACCTGACCGAGTCGACTCGATCCCTTCCGTTGGTGCATGACGCGTGGTCCTCGCGCCTGGGCGCGCTCCCGACTCTGTTGCAGCGAATCGAGGACGCTGCCTCACCGAAGTCGTTCACCATAAAGACGTACGGGGGGCTCTCGGCCAACCTCAATCGCCTCAACGCCGCCCGCCTCGACGTCCTCGCCATGCTGATCGCACTGGCGCCGTTCGACGCCCGCGACCTTCCTCCCGAGCACGACGACCACGCCCGCCCTCCGCCGAGCGGCACTCCGACGGCGGGCCTAATTTTCGGGTCAGGTCTTCTGGCCGCGGTCGACGAGGTCATCGACGCTGTCCTCGATGCCGTTGAGGCTGGCGAAGAGCCGCCTCCCGTCACTGCGAGCCTGACTGCGATGGTCCCGACGGTACCCACCATCGCCGTAAAGGACCGGGGCACCGCCCTCGCGATCGCCTTCGGCATGTCGACGGTCCCAGTGGACGGCGACGGATCCTTCAGCGCCTCACGCGTGTTCGAGGCACACAAGTACGCCAACGCGAAGTTGCTGGGCTACCTCCTGACCCACATGCAGTCGCTCGGGCTCGACCCTACCGATGACGTGCTGTCCATGGTCCTTACGAGCGGCTGGATCGTGCAGGCACCGGACCCGGTCCTCGCATGGCAGACGCTCAGATCGACGATGCTGCGGCTCGAGAGCACCCAGCGCCTCTCGCGCGCGGGCGCCGCCGACACCGCCGGCACCGACCGAGCTTCTGTCCCCCCGGGCGTCCTGGACGAGGTCCTTACCCACCTCTCTAGTCGGGAGGAGGCCTTGCGGCAGAGCCGACGAATCATCCAGTCAGCGACCCGTGAGCTCAGGGCAACCGAGGACGCCGAGGAGCGTGCTCACGCTCTCGCCGACGTCTACCGCAGGCTCGTCGAGGGGCCTGTACGCCAGTACGGGTGGGCCATGCGCTGCTTGGCAGCAGGGTCATGGACGCCGCCGCCGATGGTGGGAACGCTCGCGCACGGGCTCGCAGCCGACCCGTGGTTGAACGCGGCCGTGGTTCCAAAGCTCCTCCCCGACATCCGCAACGGGCAGGCGCACGAGGCTCTCGAGTGGGATGGCCGCCGTGGCGCCTACGTCGTTGAGGGCATAGACGTCGACTTCGAACGCGTGGACATCGCCGTCGCGGATTGCATGTCGTTTGCACTCGGATGTGAGGCAGCGCTCACCCACTGGCGTGCGCTCGCCGCTACGCCCGGCGAGATGGCCCCAGCGGCCGGACAACCGGGACGCATGGCCGAATGGCGCCGCGTCGAGGCCCTATTCGGCACAAACGGGCTGCGCATCCGTACCTTCAAGTTCAACGCCCTCCGCATCGAGGCCCGGATCGAGCGACTCGACCGCGAGGACGTCAACCCGTCTCTCCAGGCGCTCGTGCACGCCCGTCAACTACTCCCCTACGTGGAGTCGTTCGCCTACTACATCGACGGCTCCAGACCAGGCGTGCCGGTCATCGAGGTCGACGCAGCCGCGCTGGACGCGACCCACCCAGTCTGGCTCCACGCCCGAGACCTCTTCGACACCATGCCGCTGTCGACGTTTCTCCCAGCGAACCTGAACGCCCGCCTGCGGCATGAGCCGGAGCAGACTGCCGCCCAGGCCGCCGCATGGATCGCCGCCGACTGCGCACTCGACGGGATAGGCGGCCTCCCGCCGGTTTGGGGAGCGGAGCACCTTTGGCTCGTCAACTCACGAGTCGAGCACGCGCGCCTCGCCGTACGGCAAAGCATCCCCATGATCGACCAATCGCGCCCCCTCGAGGCTGTCGCAGACGTGCTCGATGCCGTGCAGAGGGAGCTCGGCTCCCTGCTTCCGTACGTCAGGGCAAGCCAGGTCGACTCGTGCAGAGCGATCGTGCGGCTGCGGGCGCTGTGGACCGCCTGGGGGCCAGTCCCTCGCATGCCCGGCGTCAACGCCAAGCGCGGAGACGACTCGCCGGGCTATCACCGGCAGCCGCAACGCCGCGCAGCCTCGCCTCACGAGCGCTGGACCAACATGTAGCCCACCACCGAAGGGATCGGTTGGCCCAATCATCATCCGACGCGCTGAGGAAGCGCGTCGCGAAGCGGGACACCTTAGGGGAATGCGAGGGCACTCCTACGCGTCCATCTCCATTCGGGCAGATCGCCCGCCCCTGTCCGCCCACCATGAATCCGGACTAGCCGCAACCGCTCCCCTGGAGCGCCGCTCACCAGGACGGAAGGAATCCCACTCACCCAGACAGGTCCCGCGAACGTGTCCAGATGTACGGCGGAGACGCCCGTGGCAGCGCTCTCTACACGAATAATCTCGCCCTCAACAGCATCGGTTTCGGGCCATCCCGGGGCGACGTCCCAGTGGGGCTCACATGACAATCGGTGATCGCAGAAGAGACAGGTCGCCGAGCTCGGAGTAGCGATCGACGAATCGGCGGCGCGCGCCTTCTCGAGCGCTTCCAGAGCGGACCTTAGGGATTCGTCCGTGAGCGGGACCACGATGCGCCCACGGTTCAGGCTGAACACCTCGGTTCGAGTCGGCAGCGTCCCGTAGTTCCTTTGAATGAGATGGGCGTACACCGCCAGCTGGAACGCCACCCCCTCTGGAACTCCCTCCTCGAGCAAAGTCTGAGTCTTGAGGTCGACGACCACGATCTGGTCCCCGAGGAGCAGCAGATCCAATCGCCCGCGCAACCGCAGATCCTCATCCTCGAGCTCGATCTCCGAATGCACCTGGTCCGGCGTCCTGTCACCGATCAGGTCGACTAAGGACAGACCTCGGGCAACCAGGCGGGCACGCGACACCCGCCAGCTGGCAGGTAGCCCGCCAGTGAGCTCGGTAGCGCAGGCATCCGCTGCCTCCGCGAGCGCCGCCTTGGGGTCGGCTGCCCGGTACCCCTCGGCGCGGATCCAGCGTTCCAGGGCGCGGTGCGCCAGCGTGCCTGTATTGACCTCCTGGTCTCCACCTCCGGACGGGCCGTTCCCCGCAGCGGGAAGCACCGAGGCGGGACACTCGATCAGGCGCCAGGCACGGGTCGGCGAAAGCCAACCTGCAGTACTCAGCTGGCTCACACGGTGCCGCCGATGTCGTCGCAGAGCTGGAAGACCCTGCCGGGATCGCGGTCGAGCGTGATGTCGTCGACGAAGACCACGCCGACGATGCCGTCCTCCTCCACTTCGACCTGAGCGAGTGCCTCGGCCAGTCGCTCGGTCATAAAGTTGGCCTCGGACGCTTCGAGCGCGTGTCTGACGATCACGACGTGGTCGCCAAGCCGGGGGTGCCGGAAGCGGGCGGCACTGGGAACGCTGGTCAGGACCGTAGCGTCGTAGCCGCGTGACCAGGCCGCGAGTGCCGCCTGCAGCCGCTGTTCGTCGACAGCCAGGCTGCCGTGCCGAAGTACGTGCAGCAGGTCTCGTGCCAGCCGCCAGTCGAGGAGTGCGTGGTACGACATGTTCCCGTAGTCGCGGAGGCACTTATAGCAAGACGCCGAGCAGGTGCTTGCGTGGTCGTGCTCGGCCAGCCGGTCCAGGTAGCGCTCGACGGCGTCGAGCAGGGTCGGCAGCACGTCGTCCCGGCCCAGGTGCGTCGAGAAGCCCGCTCCGTTCTCCAGGGTGTCAGCGATGAAGGCGTACGGCGCCGGGTCGTTGTTGGCGGCAAGCCCAGCGAAGATGCCGGCCACGAGTTCGAGCGGCTCGATGTCTAGTTCGGTGGCCGCCACCTTCCGGAGTAGAAACGCCAGCGAGTACCAGGCAGCTCGACGGCCATCGGTGAGCTCGGTGACCCCGTACGGCTGGAAACCGGCCGAGAAGTTGAGGCGGAGCCCCTCGTTCGGAAGGGTGCCGGTCTGCGGGCCGAAGAAGAGGAAGTCGGTCGGCTGCACCGCACCGAGCGCCACCTCGAAGGGATCCCCCGTCACCGCGCCCTGATGGACGATCCCCTTCTCGACTGCCTCGACCGCGACGTAGCCTCCCCAATCCTGACTGCCGGGTGCCGCGGCCTTGAACCGGAAGAGGTTGCCGCCATTGTCGTTGATCACGAAGCGGCGACCCGGCCCGCTGAAGGCCGACGCCGATCCCAGGCTGGTCTGGTGGAGCTGACCGAGGTCAGCCAGCGCTCGCGCGGCCATCGCTCGCGGAGTCCATGAGAAGTTGCCGTCGAAGTCACGTTTGCCACCGCCGCGGAACCCGAGCGGCTCGCGGAGCAGCATGCGGGCGAATCCCTCGGGGCCGTTGCCGCACTGCGGGCAGGTCGCGATATCGCCGAGGTCCTGATCGGCAAGGAATGAGCACGACCGGCAGAGATAGATGGTCCGGTCGATGCCGAGGGCGTCCATCGACGGGTGCCGAGGCCGACGTCCGATCGGCTCGAACGCCGCGACGCCGACGGCGGTGTGCACCTGGCCGTCTCGCACCACCTCGCTCATGGGGGCGAATTGACTGACCGCCATCGCCAAGTCACGGTCGATGACGTCGGCCGGGGGCCAGGGGTAGGACCGGAACGGGCGCTTCAGGTACAGGTATCGGACGCTGGTCGGGAAGCCGAACATCGGCAGGATGCCGTGCTCCGCCAATCGCTGACTGAGGTCATCGTGGCCGACCGAGCTAGGTCCCGCTGCTCTGTCGATGAGTGTCGGGAGATCTGCCACGCAAGCATCTGCCAGGGCCGCTGAGTCAGTCGCGAGCGGCGTCCGGTCGGTCAGCGCGGCGGCGCTGATGCGCACTAGGCCACGATTGTCGAGCAGCCACTGCGCCAGGTGGGGTCGGGCGTCGGTCCACTCGGTCACCAGACCAAAGGCGCCGTGCACGTTTAGGGTCGGTGTGAAGTCCGCGCCCGCGTCGATTGTCGCCTTCTCAATGTCGGGCATGGCCAGGCGCAGGACCTCCGCCCTGAGCGACCGGCCGAGGATCTCGCGGCGATCCACCGCGAGGTAGGGCTCCGGCGTCGGGTCGTTGGTGATCCGGCCCGGCTGGTCGAAGTAATACTCGTCGTGGCTGCGGCCCCGGCACACGGTCAGGGCGATGGCGACGGGGTTTCCGCGACGACCGGCGCGGCCGACCCGCTGCTGGTAGTTGAATCGCGTCGGGGGCATGTTGCCGAGCACCACCGCCGACAAGGCGCCGATGTCGACGCCGGCCTCCATCGTGGTCGTGACGCTGAGCAGGTCGATGCCGTCAGCCGACGGCACCTCCGAGTGCTGCCCCGTGCTGAGGAAGACGCCCTGAAACCGCGCCTGCCGTGCCTGAGCATCGATGCGGTCAGTCTGTCCCGTGAGTTCCTCGCAGTTGAAGCGGAAGCGTCCGGCGTTCCGGACGGCCTTCCAGCCGTAGTAGTCGCTCTCGGGCTGGATCGGAGCGCCGTCGGTCGGCAGGGCGCGGCCGCAGTGGGTGCAGTAGCCGCAGCCTCGGGCGAGGTGCAGCCGACCGCAAGTGCCGCATTTCCAGCCGAGTTCGCCCGCCCGGCGGAGCACGACGCGGTCCGGATCAATCAGGTAGTCACGGACGGTGGTGTTGCAGCGCGCCAGAAATGTGTCGCGCAGCTCCGCCTCGCTCGGCCCGCCGTCGCGTTCGATGGCGCGCCAGAAGTTGCGGAGCTGCCGGGGCGGCTCGGGGCGCGGCGACCGGAGCCCGTCGAACCGCCGCAGGTCGGCCAGGACGCGGAGGCTGGCCCGCGTGTAGGCGACGTCGGAGACCGGCGCGACGTCGATCGGGTCGTTGTCGTCGGTCAGTGCCAACCAGCCGAGCCCCAAGGACTCGAAGTCACGACCCGCGCCGGAAAAGAGTCCCTCTAGCACTTCTTCAAGCAGCGAGTGGTTGATATCCGCCCGGAGCGCCTCCTGCTCCGCCGAGAGATTGGCGCGCGGCACCGGCGGATTGGCATCCCAGTCATACAGGCTCGTCCACTTCCGCTCGTTGGAGGTGACCCGCAAGCTGGCATGCGGCCCGCCAGGGTTTAGCCCCATGCTGAGCAGATGCCCAGCGATGGCACCCGACGAGGCCGCGATGCTGGGTCCTCGGTCCAGACGCGCGACGAGTCCCGGCTCGTCGGACGGACTGGTACCCGGACGCTCGTCCCAGATGTCCCGCAACTGGCCGAAGACCACGGCATCCCGCTTCTCCAGTCGATCCACCGCTGCCCAGGACTCGTCCGACCGCTCCCGGCCGACGAAGTGCGCCTTCGCCAGCGCGACGTCGGCGGAGGCGTCCCCGAGTGCGGCCATTTGGCTGTGGAGCAGTAGGCGGAGAAGGTCCTGGTAGTGGCGGAGGCCGAGACCCGACGATAGCTTGGCGGCGTCCTGGCGGCTGTCGGTGAACATGATGAGCTTGCGGTCATCGGCGCCGAGGTCGGTAGCGAGCTCGGTCGTCAGCACTTGGTTGATCTTTTCGAAACCGGTCCGCATTCCTCGGATCGGCGATCGCTGGGTCAGCGGATTGGTGTGGGGCAGCCTCACCCCTCCCCGCCCATACTGGATTTCCCAATCGTCGCCGCACGAGGGGCACTGCGTCGGGAACGGGCTGATCGTCGCTGGGTCTCGGTGCGTCCGTGCCGCCGGCGGGACGAAGGCGTGGAAGGTCCAGCCGGTGTGCCCGCCCTGGGTGCCAACGTTGCGGATGCCGCCAGTCGCCGCCGTCAGCGCGCTGCGCCGGAACTGGTAGCGGACGCGGTTGTGGTCACGTGTCCAGTCGCCGTGGTCAAGCGCGTCGAGACCGGCTGCCGCGTTGGGCCAGTAGACGAGGTAGTTGTTGGCGGTGCGTTCCAGCCGCACCTGATCCGGCAGCTTGGCGAGTTCGGGCACGTCGGCCAGGAGTAGCGTGTCGACGCGGTTGGACTGCGCCTGCCCTTCCGGGGTGAAGCCACCGAGAAGCACGTCCCCACAGTTCTGGCAGTAGAGCAGTTCCAGAACGCGGGAGCCGCAGATGCATCGGGTGGTGGGCTCCGAGTACAGACGGCCGACCGGGCGCGATTCGTCGCTCGCGGGGGCGGCAGAACAGTCAGGATCGCTACAGGCCCAGACCCCCGGGACGTTGCGGAAGAAGTAGTGGGCGCGCACCTTGGGGTCGCTGTCCTGCGGGCTGGCCGCGAGCGCGGAGAGCACCTTGGTGAGCGCTGGTTCCGCCTCGGCAGGCGCGACGTCGGGAAAGACGCGCCCGGCGAGATCGGACAGTGACCGCGCCACCGCCTTCTCGGTGCCGTCTTCGTCCTTATCGAGGAAGGCGCGGCGGAGCGTGTCGGTCAGTTCTTCCTGACGAGCGATGTCGCCAGCACCGTCGCCCTCAGCGGTGAGGACGGCCGACACATGCGCAGACGTGCCGTCAGGGGCTGACTCGGGCATGGCGACGCTGCCGGGAACGAACTCGAAGCTGGCGGCATCGACGCCGAAGAACTCTTCGAGGTACTGCTGGTCACGTTCGGCATCGATCGAGGCCGATGCCGCGAGGACGCGCAGCTGGTCGGGGCGCTGAGTCAGCCCGAGCCGCTGCTTGAGGTTCCTGAGCAGGTAAGCGACCTCGGTGCCTGCCGTACCCCGGTACATGTGCAGCTCGTCGACCACCAGCGTGAAGCGGTGCTCGGGGCTGGCGTCTAACCAGGCGCGGGTCGAATCGAAGAAGTGGCTGTCGCGGTCACGCAGCAGCATCACGTTCAGCATCGAGTAGTTGGTGACCAGGACGTCCGGCGGAGCGTCTGCCATGTCCCACCGCGAACGCATCTCTGCCCCGTCGAGGCGCGGCACGAAGTAGCGGACGTCGTCGTTGCCCGTCTCGGTGGCGACCTGGGCGGCACGCGCGCCGCGCTGCTCGGTAGCCTGGAGAATGTCGCGCAGTCGCTCCAGCGCCGTCTCGGTTGTGCGGAATCCGGTAACCGGCGTCGCGCCGGTATAGCGGCCGAAGTAGAAGCGGTGACCCTGGCGGTGGGTGTCGAGCCACGTGCGAACGGCGTCACTGTCCAGTGCCCGGCGCATACGCATCAGCTGGTCGTCGACCAGGGCGTTCATCGGATAAAGGATCAGAGCACGCACGGCCTTGGGGCGACCCGTCTCACCGTCACGCTGGGAGGCGAACTGTGAGCCGGAGGCACGCCACCAGGGGTTGAAGGGCGCGGGTCCCCCGCCCCAGGTTGCCGACTCAGCGAGGAGCGATCCAAGCACGGGAAGCAGGAACGACTCGGTTTTTCCCGAACCCGTACCTGCCGTAACGATCATGTTGCGACCTGGCGTCAGGCCGGCCGTCAGGGCGTGCTCCTGGTGGAGGTAGAGCGATCGGTCGGGCGGGATCAGGCCGCCACTGGCGAAGTTGGCCAGTTCGGGCGGTGCCCCGGCAGCAGCCGCGGACTGAGCGAGCGTGTGCTCGGCGATGATGTACTCCGGCCGAAGCTCGATGAGGGGCAGCCGGAAGGCGCCGTTGTCACGGTCGAAGAGCTCCCGGCGCTCCCGCTGCAGGCGCTCGTCGCTCAGCCCGAACGGCGTGTCGTAGTACCGGAAGTACGCCTCCCGAAGGCGGTCGAACGTGCCCATGACGTCCAGCCCACGGCGCTCCTCGACTCCGAGGGAAACCATCGATACCTCCGAGATGTGATCAGGCGAGGACGCTCACGCGTTGGAGGATGGATCTTGCCACCATCATGGCGATGTCCTTGGGAACATTGCGGTAGATCGCGGTGCGGGCCATGTCGCCGAACTGTGTTGGCAGCCCGCTGCAGAGCACCAGCGCTCGGGCCTGCAGCGGTGGCAGCGGCGCACCCTGGTCGAGGAACACGGTTCCGATCTCTTCGCCGTCAGCGATGCGCTCCGGCCGGAAGCGCATGACGTCGATGCCCCGAGCAGCGCGGTCGAGCAGGATGCCGGTGGCGTGATCCGTGTGGTACCAGCTGCCCTTTGAGCGGTAGCGGTAGCTGGGCCGCCCGAAGACCGAGATCCGGCAGAGGCCATCACCCGAAGGAAGCCCTGAGAAGAACCGCACGCCCTCCCCGCTTTCCCACAGGTGCTCAGCTGGTTCCCCACGCGCGGGCGGTGCGGCGTGGGCACCGAGCGCGATCTGGCGAAGGCCCAGCGCAATACTCCGCGCGGTATTACCGACGCATTGGACACTCGCTTCCTCCAGCGAGGCGCGGAGCTGGGCCAGACTATCCGCCTGGACAAAGACCGAGGACGGAACGGGGAGGGGTGCGTCATGGCTGCTGACGGGCGTCTCAACGTGTACGGCGACCAGTTCCTCGAGCCGGTCGACAAGCCCGACCCGCCGACTGCCCGCCAGCACTGCCGTTCCCCCAGTCGCCGGCAGCAAGGTCGCCACGGCTGGTGCAATCGCCCAGGTGCCTCCGTCCCACTCGACCTCGGCATGGCCAAGGGCGGAGATATCCCGCAGCCAGCGTCCTGTCTCGTACGGCTTGGGACTGCGGTCGGCGGCACGTGCTGCCCAAGCGACGCGCTGTCGAAGGTCGCGGACGTCGCCTGAGCCAACCTCACTCATCCACGTCAGCAGCAAGTCAGCGTCCATTGGCCCGCTCCCAAGCAGCGACGTAGAGCGGCCACAGCCCATCACTGGTGCGCACCGACGGAGCGGCTTCGCTCCAGATCCGGCGGTCTTCAGGGCCCAGGGCCCGGAACACTGGTTCGGCGGGCTGCAAACGCGTGACCTGCCATCCCCTCGCACGCCTCTGGAGCAGCCAAGCACCTCGGTCCCGGCGAAGCTCGAAGTACATGAAGGGGACCCCGGGCGCGAAGGCTGGCGCAGCAGGCTCCTGGAGCGCGGTCACCCGTCCGCTGCGATCAACGAGCCAGTTCTCGAGGGCACCCCGCCGGGCGAGCACTTGCTGAGAAACGTCTGACCTGTCCGTCCAGCCACCGCAGACATCGCCTTGCGCCTCCGACGTCACGAGCTCACCGTTCTTCCAGGACAAGCCGCTGATCCCTGGCGGCTCGAACGCTTCCCCGGATCCGGTGCGCACGACAAAGGTGAGCGTCTCTCCGTCCGCACCGATGGTGTGGTCACCCTCCTCGTATGGCCCGAAGCGACAGAAGGGGATCGGGAACATGGAGGCACGGAAGACCTGGCTGCGATCCTCGTCGAGCTCCACTTCGACGTCGCGCGCTTCGGCGCCGACCGGCAGTTCCAAGTCGGGCTCTCCACCGGCGAGGTAAGTGTTACGGCTGAGATTACGGTGCAGCGGCAGCCCGTTGATGAGCCTAGGCCGTGCGGTGGTGCCGAGTCGGATGTTGGCGGCTAACGATGAAGGCAGCAGCCGCATTGCTCGCTCCAAGGACTCGCGGTCCGAGAAGACCACCCCGTAGTAGATTGAGTAGCCGTCAAGCATCTCGTTCGCGATCTGATCGCTCATCCGCTTCCAACCGGAGTCCGCAGCCACTCCCAGGGCGCGCTCAACGATGGCGCGCACATCGGATGCTGCGACGAAAACGTGCTCTTCATACGCCTGGACCGCATCGACCGACGTCCAGCCGCCGGCGTCGGCATTGTCCGTCAGGACGAGGAACCGAGTCGGCAAGAACTCCGCCACGCTGACGCTCCCGCGTGCCGTCAGGCCATGGGTCAACATGTCCGGCGTGACCGGCGGCATCCCCTCCACATCGAACATCGAGCTGTACTGATCCGGCGTGACGAGCAGGGTGAATTCAGTGCCGCCCACCGTACCCGTGAGGATGTCGCTGGGCGCGTCAGCGACAGTCGGGATAACCCACCAGGCGCTGCCTCGATCGAGGTCGAGGGCCAAGCGGAACTCCAGCCGCCGAAGTCCCTCTGCCGTGATGACTTTCCCGTCCCAAGCAACTGCCAACTCGTGGATCAGTGGGCGCAGGTAGCCCTGGACGTCGGGGTCGTCGAGCACTTCGACGAAGCGCTCGCTGAAGCCCTGCGAGCGGCGGTGCGTCCAGACCTTCAATAAGGACAGGAGTGCGTCGGGAGACGGCACACCCGCACGCCTGAGATGCATCCGATCGAAGAACCGTGTCAGTGCCGCCCGGTCACTGCGGCGGATGAGAGCTTGGGAGAGCGGGTAACCGATTCGGCTCCACTCGGGGTTCTCAGGGATGGTCGAGGTCCCGAAGGCTCCGGCCTGCTCGCCCATCCAACGGTGGATGCGTTGCCACATCCCCGCCACGTCAGTGAAGGCGCCGCGTTCGCGCAGGGAATGCCGCAGCGACTCGATCTCGGCGTCAGAGCCATCCGGAATGAGCGCACGGGAGAGCCTGATGTAGTAGTTGTGCCGAGCCCCCGACGCGTCAGTGCGCATCTCTGAAGCTGCCAGCACGCTGAGCGCGAGCACCGGTAAGGTCGGCGGGGGCTGGCACTGCCTCCCCCTTCGCCAAACCGCCTCGACTCGCTGCACCTCGGAGAACATGGATGCGCCCCGCGGGATTGCGACCAGGCTCCTGACCGCAATGGCCAAGGATCGCAACGGATCTTCACCCGGATCAGCCAGGCGCTGGAGGTCGTCCAAGTCGATGAACATTACGACGGGCTGTCCCTTCCGCCCGTCGAAGAATTCGTGGGCGAGCCGCTCCTGCCAGCGGAGGTACTCCGGCGGCAGACTCAATTCGGGGACGGCAGGCATGTCGCCGACGATAATGTGGGGCGCCGACACAATGGCGGGGTTCGGCGCAGCCCACGCCGGCGATCCCCGACGTGTGTCATCCGCACCGATTGTCGGTGCGAGCGCGTTTCTGCTCGCAGTCACCCGTGGCCGTCCGCCAACATCGGCGCCGAACGAGCAGACGAGGGCCGTCCCGGCGCCGATAGTATGAGCTCAAGCCCTGTAGCCGATGATGCCGGCGACGATGTCGTCCTCCCGAACGAGCATCCAGAGGCCGTCTGCGAACCGGATCTCGAACAGATCCCGTTCCGCCTTCGGCCGGTTGGTTTCGCCAAGCCGGTTCATTGCGTAGTACGGCTGCCCATCGCGCGCCAAGGCTTCACCGTCCCGGGTCACACGAGCGTGGAAGATCCCGATTCGTCCGTCACCTGTCTCCATCAGTACAGCTTGGACCTCGACCCAGGGTGTGAGCGGCTCGACACCTCACCTTCTGTGGAGGAAGGTCGCGTATGAGAGGCCATAGTGCTGACCTGGGTATGGCGGCTGCGCGGGGCCGGACAGCGACGCCAACTCCACCATGCCTGTGCCACCCTGAAATCGTGCGAGCCAGTGAATCCTGGGCTTCGACGCCAGGGCGTCGGCGCAACATGCAGGCGAACAGGTCCCGCGACACTCAACCCGAACTTGCCGTACGTCGGCTCCTCCATGCCCGCGGCCTTCGATATCGCGTCGCCGCTGCGCCTCTTTCCGGACTTCGACGGCGTGCGGACATCGTATTCACCAAACAGCGCCTCGCCGTGTTCATCGACGGGTGCTTCTGGCATGGCTGCGAGCATCACGGCCGGAAGACCTTTCAGCACAACGCCGACTACTGGCCCAACAAGATCGCCACCAACATGGCACGCGACCTCGACACGACCGCGCGCCTATCCGCAGCGGGCTGGCAGGTCCTGCGCTTCTGGGAGCATGAGTCGCCGATCGACGTCGCTGCGGCAATCGAGCACGCTGTTTCTGAACGTCGGGGCAAAGAGGGCGCCTAACGACGGCTCAAGCCGAACCGCGCTCGCAGGCGGCCAGAGCGCTGCGCTAGCCCGGACTGCTGGCAGCGCGATGACATGTTCACCATGAAGACAGGAGACCCGCGCAATGCTCTCCGAGTTGGGGGATTCCGTTGGTGATCACGTCGTTGGGGATCTTGAGCTTGGCCGATGCCCAGCTCCCGAAGAGAGAGTCATCCCGGGGGACGTTGACAGCGATCCACTCACGTGGCACACAGCCCACACCAGCGATCTCGAGGTCAGCAGTCAGACGCACGGTGACGAGTACCCAGCAGGGGTCGCGGCGCATCAGGTCGTACTCGTGTCTCGATAGGTACGCGGTGAACCGGCCGAGGCGCGTCGTGCTCTTCACCTCCATGTGCGCGGCGATCGATCCCTGCGAGAACGCGATGTCGTAGCCGAAGCCGTCGGACCAGGTCGACACGTGGTCGACGTGGCCGTCGGTGGTCTCTCGAAGCAGTGCTACCAGAGCGGCCTCGCCTGCAGCGCCAACTTGCTCACGGATCGCGGTGTCGACTTTGCCCCAGCTGGAGACAAGATGCTCGAAGACCTCATCCGCGCCGAGACCGAGTGCCTCCCCTGCGGAGACGATGTCCGAGGGCAGCTCGTCGGGTGTCTGCACCAGTTCATCAGCGTCCTGCACCCAGGGTGGGGCGGCCTTCTCGAAGACGGCGCTCAGTAGTTGGCTTGCCGGCGGCACCTGGGCTCCGATGTGATCCAAGAGGCCTAAGTCGCGCACCCATGTGAGGGCGGTCGCGTACTGGGTCGGCGTTAGGTCGCTGTACTGGTGGTGCGTCGTGAGCAACGCCTGAGCGCGTGGGATGCCCCCGCTGGCAGGAAGGATCTCGAGCCAGCGCTTCGCGGCGAGCAGCACAGACTCAGGTGGAAGGCGCACGGAGGTGACCCATCAACGCCTGGAGGTCGCCGCGATCGAGGCCGCCGCCGATCGCGGGCTCTTCATCCAGATCAGCGAGCTGCTGCACCGCTGGGTCATCGAGGATGCCGCCCATGAACGTTAGCTTCTGTGCGAGACGGGTTGCGACCACTTCATCGATGGTGCCCTCAGAAGCCAGGACCGTGATGCGCGTGGTGATGTCGCGCCTGAGCCCGAGCCGGTGGATCCGGTCGAGGCTCTGCAGGAAACGACCTGCGGCGAAGTCCCGGTCTATGTACACGGCGTCATGGCACTCGTGGTGCAGGCTGATTCCCTCGCCGAGCGTGGCGGGGTTGGACAGCAGCACCATGCAGTCCGGGTCCTTGCGGAAACGCTCGATCTGCTCGTCGCGGTCAGGAGTGCCGCCGTGCACCATCGCGGGGTCGAACGGCGAGAGCACGCGTTGCAGGGTGTTGAGGCTGCGGATGAAGGTCGACCAGACGAGGGTTTTTCTCCCCTGGTCGGCGTTCTCGCGCACGATCGCGAGGATTTCCTGGTACTTCGGCGACATTTCGTAAGCGGGGAGGTCCTGCATCAGCTGATAGAGCGTCGAGCGCTCCGGCACGGGAAGCGGTGGCACCTGATAGGCAAGCGGCTCGTACCGCGTCGTCCCGACCGTGAGCAGCGCCGGACTGGTCGCCGCCATCAGCATGTAGACCAAGATCCGGCCGAGCGCCTGAAAGTCGCCCTCGGATCCGGCTGCTCGTGCCGAGAACTGGCCGACGAGCGCCTCGTAAATTTCAGCGTGCAGTGGCGGGAGGGGAACGACCCGCAGGGTCGTTTCAACAGGCGGTAGGTCGAGCTCGCTCTTCGTCGTGCGCGTGAAGAGAGGCTTGAGCGCACGGCTGGCTGCAACGAGGTCTCCCCCGTCGACTGCGCGGAGGACGCTCCGTCGCCCGGTGCCGGGCCAGACGAACCCGAAGAGGTTCTCGAGATCTCGGACGCCGTTCGGCGCGGGCGTTCCTGTGAGGATGAGGCGACGGCGAGCGCGGGGGCCAAGGGCGAGGCAAGCCGCGCCGTATGCTCCGTACGCCCCCAGCTTCATCCGGTGGGCCTCATCAAGAATGATCATCGAGGGCCGTTCGGTGAGCCATCGGCCGAGCGTGTTGACCATGTTCGGGAGGCGCTCATAGTTGACGATGATGACGTCGGTGGTTCCGGATGGAGCACCGTCTGCGATCTCTATGGACAGGGGTGGTTGCAGGCATTCGGTGTTCTCGTACTGCCAGGCCCCGTAGGCCGACTTGGGTCCGACGATCAGCAGCCGCTCGATCCCCTCTTGGCGGCGGAGCGCTTGGAATACGGCAAGGCCGACTCGGGTCTTGCCGGCACCTGGCACGGAGAAGTTCGCGCCGTGTCGAAGCGACAGGAGCTTCGCGATGTCGCGCTGCTGAAAAGCCGTGAGGTCTGCGTTCCACTGGGGACCGAGAGCCTCGAGAATCGAATCGGGGCTAATCGCCCCTGGTGCATCCGGGGTGCCTAGCCTGTTGGACACAGCCTGTGCATCCTGGATGGAATCGACGACTAGCGCTTGCAGCTGTACGTCCCAGGTAACGTCACCGTCGGTCGTGTGCGGCCAGCCGCTCAGTACCTCGAGATTCGTCAGCAGATCATCAAGCTCGACTTCTATGACCCCACGCGACCGATGGGTGCTGGTTTGGAAGCTCACTGCCAGTCGGCGCAAGTCGTCCTCCAGGCCCGGCCGAGCCGTGAGCCGGGCTCTGGTCACCTCCGCGGCGAGGCTGAGGTTGAGGCTGGGAGCGTCCGCAGGCATCACTTGGACCGAACCGCGTCGAGGAGCCAGGCGACCCCTTCTCCGGGTGCGGTGAACGTGCGGCCCGCCTGCCTGGCAAGGCTCTCGAGACTGTCGCGCAGGACGATGAGGGCGTCGTCGAACGCCTCCTCATCGAGGGCCCGCTTGGCCTTCGCCTCTGCGAACTCGTTGGAGCACTGGGTGACGTAGTCCGCGGCGTCGGTCAGGCGCTCTGGCACGGCAGTCTGGCGCTTCACTAGCTCCGCGTTCTGGCCGGCGAGCTTCACCGCGACATCGAAAGTCTCGCGGGCCTTCTTCATCACGGCGGATGCCTCGGTGACCTTCTCGGGGGTCGCGTTGTTGCCGTCAGTGGCGACAGCCTTGGCACGGAGCAGCTGGTTCGTCAGTGCCTCGGCGGCAGCGGAGTCATCGCTTTGGCTTGGCAGGGTCGCGCCGGGGATGCCAGGGACGGCGACTGGCTTTGCTGCGGGAACCTGCGGCTTGAGGTCCTGAGGCAGTCGCGTTTCGAGGTACCGCGAGTGAAAATCCGCTTCGGCGAGGCGCAGGGAGGTCTTCGGGTAGTCGAGCAGCACCATGGCCAGGCGGGACTGCATGAGCCGCCTTGCCGCATCGGTGTCCGTCTTCGCAAGCGTCGTGTAGTCGCGATGGAGTTCGCGCAGCTTTTCCTGGTGCTGCTCGAAGTCGATCAGCCGAAGGGAAGCGCCGTCTTCGGTCTTACTGCGGTCGATCGCGTCAAGGATCAGCTTGTAGACCCAGCGGTCGCGCTGGAGAGTCATGAGCTTGATGTTGAAGTCCTTGGCGACATCAGACTCGGAGCGCCCGCGGCCGAGTTCCTCATCGATCGCGATCAGGCGGTTGATGTAGGAGTAGTCGCGGCGACGGTCCTTGCGGAGCTGCAGCGAGAGTTCGACCGCGTTGATGTCCTGGCGCGAGGTGTCATCGGGCAGGACGCCCACCCGGATGTTCTGCTCGCCAAGGTCGATCAGCGCTGCCGCACGGGTGTTGCCGTCGACCAGGATGCCGTGTGGGCTGACGATGCCGGGCTCGCGCTGACCGACGTCGTCCAGTTCGTCCATCAGGGCGGTGTAGTCCGGGTCGGTCTGGTCTGGGTTCGAGGGCCGTTTCCGGAGCAGGTCGTGGAGGTACTCCTGGGCGTCCTGCCCCCACGGGTTGTCCTCAATAGCTTGGTTGCGCACCTGGTCGAGGGTGCGCTGGGCGCGGATCCGGTGGGTGTCGGGGTTGAAGTAGAGCATTTCCACAGGCATCGAGATCACGTAGACATGCCGCGGCTCACCACGCCAGTCGATCGTCACCTTCGCTCCGTCTTCAGACATGGCCTGCTTGAGGCGATGGCTGATGACAGCCTGGATCTCTTCCCCCTTGGGGGGAATGCCGAAGCCGGGCATGTGGCGCTCCTTGGGTGCTCATCTGTGGGCTGAAGTGACTTGGTCAGCATCATCGCAAAGACCGCCGACACTCCGTGGTGAATCAGTAGGGTGAAGGCCGCTGGCAGGGAGGAGTCGTCGTGCAACAGCCGTCTTGGGATGACCCATGCACTGGAGGAACCATGATCCGTGGAGCGCTGTGGCTGCTCCAGGTCGTCGGCCAGGGAAACACGTTCACGAAGAACCAGCTCCGCGATGCCTTCCCTGGCGTCTCGCAGGTGGATCGGCGCATCCGGGACCTGCGTGACTTCGGGTGGGTTGTCTACTCCAGCACCGAGGACGCGTCTCTCCTGCGCGAGGATCAGCGGTTCGTCAAAGCGGGCATCCCCGTCTGGGACCCCAAAGCCCGGCAGGCTGGTGCACCAAAGAAGGCGATCTCGGCAAAAGAACGTCAAGCCGTGCTCGTTCGCGACGGCTACATGTGCACCTTGTGCGGCATCTCCGGTGGCGAACCGTATCCTGATGACTCAGTCCAGACGGCGGTCCTGTCAGTGTCCCGGCGCACCGTCATCAGCGATCACGGCGGTGAGACTCAAGCGCTCGTGACGGAGTGCAAGCGATGCCGAGCAGGTATTGGCCCCGCGCCGATAGACGTGACGGATGCCGTTGCTGCCGCCAGCGGGCTCGGAGAAGGCGAGCGTCGGCGTCTGCTGCGATGGATGGAGCGCGGGCGGCGTGGGACTACCGAACTCGACCGTGCATGGGCGGCCTATCTCCGTGTGCCGTCAGACCAGCGCGCTGATGTTGCCGTTCGCCTCAAGGGGATGAGCTAGCAGGCGCAATCGTCTACTGCCCTCAGGCAGCGTCCTCTTTCGCCTTGCGCTCGTTCTTGCCTGCCCAGCCGGGCTCAAGGGCGTCGCGGACGGCCACGCCCATTGCGCGAGCGACCGGCGGGGGGAATGCGTTGCCCATCGTCTTGTAGGCGTTGGTCTTCCGTAGGATCTCGTCGATCTTCCAGGTGTCCGGAAAGCCCTGGATACGTGCAGCCATACGGACGTTGAGCTTGAAGGGCTTGTCCTCCGGCCAGTCGGGGCCGGGAGCGAAGCCGTGGTCGGCGAGTCCGATTCCGTCGACACCCAGGCGAAGCCACTGTGCCCGCGCACGGGTCGGCCCCAGGTCAGCGCCACCATGCTTCTCTGAGCCACCGACGAGAGTCGGGCCGATCGCGGTTGCGACCTCGGTCGCCCAGCGCCCTGCCCCGCGCCAGCCATTCGCCGAGACCAGGTCCTTGAGGGCCTCGCCGACCGTGACGCGTGACTCGACCGGGGTCAGGGGCTCAGGCCAGACGAACCGGTCACGGTCTTCGTCCTCGCGGAAAGCGACAAGAACCGAGCGCGGTCGCAGCTGCGGGACACCGAAATCCGCGGCGTAGACCATCTTCCAGATCGGATCCTTATAGCCAAGTTCCTCGAGCCTGTCGATCGTTTCCTGACGCCAGCCAGCGAACTTGTCATCCATGAGACCACGAACGTTTTCGAACATGGCTGCACGGGGTTGAACCTCTTCGACCATGCGAAGGGCATCAGGCCAGAGGTTCCGGCTGTCGGAGGCGCCAAGCTGCCTGCCGGCCTTGGACGCTGGCGTGCAGGGCACGCCGCCGGCCACCAAGTCGACGTCGTCGTCGCTGAACTCGGTGAAGTCGACCTCGCGAACGTCCTTTCGCTCCACGCGCCACTCGGGCTCGTTGGCCTCCAGGATCTGGCATGCCGGCTCCCAGTACTCGACGAGGAGCTTGTGCTCGAAACCGGCTTGCTCAAGGCCAAGTGCCTGCCCGCCAGCTCCCGCACAGATCTCGATCGAGGTCAGGGCCCGGCTAGACATGGCCGTAGCCTACGTTCCCCTGGCCGTATTTCCGGCAGCCACGCCGTCGAACGCATGTTCTAACGGGGAGTGTCTCGAACCACCACCGCAGCGGCAATCTGAGCAGATTCCCGCGTGGCCTGCCGCCACGCTGCGGTAGCGTCCTCAAGTGCCACCAAGACCGCCCGCCGTGACGCCCGGATCCGTGTGCCAGCCTGACGCACGGAAGGGCCACCGACCGCCGGCCCACGTCATCCTCGACCCAGCACAGGACCCGGAGCTGCAGGCGGTGTACTCGTGGCTGATGGCGCAGCCCCTTGAGGAACAGTTGAGGACCGCGGCCGACGATGCGGTGAAGTACGTGCTCGACGGAGCACGGACATGGCGCTTCGACCTGCTGGACCCCAAAGTGGACTCTGACGAGCGATCCTCCGTGGGTACCAAGCTCCAATACCACGTCATCGAGCAGCTCGGCCTGAGAAAGGTGCCGCCGCTGGATACCGAGATCGCCGGGGTGCCCGTGGAGATCAAGGGGACTGTCCGCGCCTCCACGGCACCGTGGATGATCCCCAAGGAAGGCCAGTGCCAGGTCACGTTGATGATCCGGATCGACCCGAAAGGCCACAGGTTCGCGGCCTGGCTGATGCGGACTCACCGAGCCTGGCTGAGCGGCGGAAAGGGCAACCAGGATCTCAAGCGGTCTCCGCTGGTAGCGCCATTCCGGGCATATGCACTGCCAGTCGCTGGGTGGGCTGCACTGCCGCCAGAACCCCTCAGGTTGCTCACGTATGACCAGGTCGAAGTCGTGTTCGGTAAGGACGGCGTCATGAAGAGGGCGACTGCGCTCTTCACGTACCTGCCTGGGACCGTCATTCCACGCTCCACGCTGATGACGGTCGGAGCCAATAGGGACGACGCGATGAAGCGGATGCGAGAAGCCAAGCGTCCGCTGCGGGACGACCACGACCTCATCGTGCTCGTCGGCAAGTGGGTTGACGAGCGCCAGGCAGCCTGTGCGTTCGGCCACGTGCTCGGACCCAGGGACTGGGTGGCAATTCCGCGGTTTCACTTCGGCGTTGCCGGGATCCAGATACCCCCACTCCGCACCAAGGAGTGAAGGGCTGTCGCTCGCGGTCACGCAATGCCCCGAATGCATCTGCCGAGACGACCTAGTTGGGCGCGCAGTGCGCCACCCACCATCTGCAGCCCGAGCAGTTCAAATTTGATCGCGTCCCACGCCAGGATCAGACCAACACCGTTCAGCCACTCAGGAGCGCCCGCCGCAACTGCCTCGGCAACGCCATGCACCACGGTAGTCAAGCTCGCGGCCAGCGCCACCAGCAGCATCACGTCTCGCCAGCGCCGAGGCGTCGATCGGACGTAGCGGACTAACAGGTTCGAGGGTGCATACAACGCGAGGAACCGGTGCATCGCCGTGACGGCGACGAGCACCGGTAGAGCGAGCAGGATCAGCATGGGTGCCTCCGGGTGGTTGGGACTTCCTCGATAGCCGATTTGATGACGATCGCGCGCTTGCGTGGGCGGACCTGTGGAAGACCGCGACAGACGGCCATCTATGGAGCCGAAATGGTCCGAGCCTCCAGCAGTTGGGGCGTGGGGCGTTCGGTCGCGCTGGCTGTCCCGGCGGCACGGAGGGCAGCAAGCGCGCGCCGACGATCGGCCCGCTGAGCTTCGCTCTTCGGTCCCCCGCCGAGGGGCAGGTCGGACGAAATCTTGTAGCGGTCGCGGTAAGCGGCGACGGTCGAGGCGGCGAGGAGCCAGCGCTCGCGGCCCGGCGCGTCCGCGGGCGGCCCACCCAGCCGCCGCGCCCAGGCTGCGCCCGCAGTGATGGCTTCATCGGCGAGCGCTCGCGCGCGGCACTGGATCAACTCCTTGCGCTCGTCGATCGACTGGCGGTCCTCGGCGGACATCTCGCCCAGCGGCTCCGGGACGAGGCCTGCGATCAGGTGCGGGCGGAGACGGCTGCCCGTCGGCGGACTCTCAGCGACTTGCTCGACTCGGTATTGGAGGACGGCTGCGATGTCGTCAGCGTCGTCAAGTCCGTGCTGGCCGACGACTCGCAGCATCAGAGTGTTCAGGTCGTGGTGGTACGCCTCAGCCCGGCGGAGGGACGCGGTCAACGGCCCGAAGGCGCGCGAGGTGATGACCGCTTCGTGCTGGTCGGGCGTCAGACCGGACCGCCGTAAGAGTTCCACGAACCGGTCGCGTTGGGCGTCCGCCGCAAGGGTCTCGAGCTCGGCGGCGAGGCTGTCGATGCCGCCGTGGATTGCATACTCGGCTTCGATCGTCTGGTGCGCAGACGTGCTCGCGCCGCTGTGTTGGAGCACCCCGAAGAGCACGGTACGAGCGGTGACGTCGTCCGGCTCGGGAGTCGAGTGGCTGTCGTCAGGCTGGTCGAGAGCCACGTAGGCGATGTTCGACTCCCGCCCGCGGCTCATGGAGACGTAGAGGTTCTCCCGGGTCGTCGAGGGTGTGACGACGACGTGGGAGGTGTCGACGGTGATGCCCTGCGCCCGATGCGCGGTGACGGCGTACCCCAGGTCGAGATGCTCCCCGACGTACTTCTGAGGCAGCACCGTCTTTCCCCGACGTCGCGGATCGAGCCGATCGACCAGCATGGAGCCGTCTAGGCGGATGTCGACCACGCGCCAGCGGTCGCCGTTCTTGACCCATCCGCCGCCGGATGTCCGGATGGTGCGCTCGTTGCGCCGGGTGATGACCACGTCGCCAACCGAAGCGCTGTTGCCGGTGGCCAGTCTGATCTCACGACCATCGACAGCGCCGTCCAGCAACAGCCGTTCGGCCCGGGCCCGCTCGTTCAGAATTCGCACGGCGCGGGATGACTCGGTCACGAGGATGCTGACCTTGCCGGCGCTGCAGTCCGCGCGCCACGCCTCGTAGGCCCGGTCGAGCATCTCGTCGGTCAGTCCTTCGCAGATTCGCTTCTGCCGGACGTATGTCGAGATGGCCTCGACCTCACCGCGGCGAAGGGCGAGGGAGGCGTGCTTCTCCCACTCGTCGACAAAGCGATGGATGTCGGTCAGCTCAGGGGCGTCAGTTCGACGGTCGACCAAGAGCGCGAAGGCGCCCCCGGCTTCGACGGACTGGAGCTGATACGGGTCACCGACGAGCAGGACCTTGGCTCCCGCAGCCTCTGCGATGCCACTGATCCGGTCGAGCGTGGTCGTTCCCGCGAGCGTGGCCTCATCGATGATCACCAGCTGCCCGGCGCGGAGATCCGTTCGCCCACGGTCGTACTCGTGCAGCCACTTGGTCGTGTTGTCGCAGGCGACACTCAGGTCGTCGGCCAGCGCCTGGGCAGCTGTCGCCGAGGGCGCCAACCCGATGACACTCCCCCGCCCATGCTCGACGATCCACGCGCCGCGAAGCGCGCGCATGGTTGTCGTCTTGCCGGCGCCCGCTGGACCAACGAGAAGGTCCACCTGCCGACCTGAGGTAGTGATGCTCTCGAGCGCGGCCCGCTGCTGAGAGCCGAGTCGAGCCGTCGAGTGCGTCACCACCCTGCCCAGGGTGCTGGGGCGCACGGTCGGTGTGTTCGTCGTCTCCGAGCGGTCCAAGAGTCGAGCCTCTGCCTCGATGACCGCCGACGAGGAGTACTTGGCCGAGTGCCGTGGCCTGAAGAGGCTCGTGCCGTCCTCTCGTTGGAAGCGCACCGGACTGATCGCCAACTCCGGCGGAGTCAGCGACACGGACTGGCGTTGGGCTGCGTCGACCACCATGGAGACAACCGCCTCCCGGTCCGAGGTGCTTGCGAATCGGAGGTCCATCGTCTGCTTCGACGCCTCGGCCATGAGATTCCAGTGGTTCCACACTGCCCTCTTCACCTCCACTGCCGCCACGACGTCGAAGCAG
>Ga0209023_10001647_pt1 | contig 29441 bp, 20 predicted proteins | sample LakOneMetagenome_FD_187468 | JGI IMG/M metagenome (GOLD analysis project Ga0209023, IMG submission 187468) | Freshwater and sediment microbial communities from Lake Erie, Canada (SPAdes) (version 2) | ecosystem: Environmental > Aquatic > Freshwater > Lentic | place: Lake Erie, Canada...
CTGGTCGAACAGCCCCACGTCCTTGATCACCAGGTCCATCGTGAAGCCGATGTCGCGCGAGCCGTTGAGGATCACCTGCGATTCGGTTTCGTGCACGAATGAATTGCCCGAGGAGATGCGGATCGCCTCGTAGGCCGTGTTCATGTCCATGCCGGCCACGCGGCACACCGTCAGCGCCTCGGCCAGCGCGGCCAGGTGCACGGTGCAGAGGTAATTGGTGACGACCTTCAGCTTGGAGGCCGAACCGAGCTCCCCGGTGTGCAGGATCTGCCGCCCGAGGATCTTCAGGATCGGCAGCACGCGCTCGAAGGCCGCGCGGCTGCCGCCGGCGAAGATCGAGATATTGCCCGTTGCGGCGCGATGGCAGCCGCCCGAAACGGGGCAATCCATCGCGAGGCCGCCACGTGCCGCGACGAGCGCACCGATGCGCGTCACTTCGGCCGCATCGGTGGTGCTCATCTCGAGCCAGACCTTGCCGGCAGTAAACCCTGCCAGCGCGCCGTCATCGCCCTCCAGCACGGCGCGCGAGGCCGCGGGCGAGGGCAGGCAGGTGATGAGCACATCGACCTGCTGCGCCATCTGCTTCGGCGTGGCGGCGCTGTGCGCGCCGCGTGCAACGAAATCGGCGACCCGCGCCGCATCGAGGTCGCGCACGGTCAGGTCGACGCCGTGGCGCAGGAGGCTCCCGGCGAGCTTGCCGCCGACATTGCCGAGTCCGATGAAGCCGATTCGCAGTTTTTCCATGCCATCACCTGTATCGAGGCCCGGAGCGGGGCGATCGCAGTGTACACAGGCACCACCACACGATGGGATGGGCGCGGCAACGGCTGGCGCGCCGCTCGGCCAAGCCATCGCAAAAAGGCATGTGACAGCGTGGCGCTATCTGTATTTGCGTCTGCCGCTGATCGCCCGAGCCGAAACCGGCCCGCGCAATGGGTTTTCAGGCAGAATCAAAGGGGTCAGTCCAGTACCGGATACTAAGAACTCATGGGGCAACCGGAAAGAATGACGCCTGCCGCAGCCGAGGCCGTGCCCTCTTTCGGCTACCGCTGGTATGTGCTGGTGCTGATGTGCTCGGTGTACACGCTGAGCATTACCGACCGCTACATGATCACGCAGGTACTCGAGCCGATCCGCGAAGAATTGCACCTGACTGCCGGCGGTGTCGGCGCATTGACGGGGCTGGGCCTGGGCATTTTCTACATCGTCATGGGCTTTCCGATTTCCTGGTTGATCGATCGCGGCAGCCGGCGCGTGATTCTTTCGGCATCGATCATTGGCTGGTCGGCGATGACGATGGCCACTGCGCTGTCGCGCAATTTCTGGCAGCTGATGGCGGCGCGCATCGGCATCGGCGTCGGAGAAGCCGGTGGCACGCCAGGCGCGAATTCGATGATCTCCGATTATTTCCCCGCTGCCAGACGACCCATGGCTGCCACGGTGTTTTCGCTCGGTGCGCCCATCGGTGCGTATTTCGCCTCGGATACGACCGGCGCGATTGCCGACCTGCACGGTTGGCGCGCACCGTTCCTGTGGCTCGGCCTGCCCGGAATCGTGGTGGGACTGCTGATCTGGTTCACGGTGCGTGAGCCCCGGCGTGGTGCGCTCGACGCGCACATCTCCGATGACAAGCCCTCGTTCATGGATGCGATGCGCTACCTCTGGAGGCAACGCTCGGCCGTGCACGTGATGTTCGCCAGCGCGCTGACCGCGCTGTGGGGCTGGGGACTGATGTACTGGACGCCGATGTTCCTGAATCGCGTGTACGGTCTTTCGCCCGGCCAGGCGGGTGCGATCACCGGCAACATCCACCTGTTCGGCGGTGGCGCGGCGACGGTCTACACCAGCTGGCTGTTGACGCGACCCTCGATGGCGGACCCGCGCCGCATCGTGAAACTGATGGGCTGGTGGATCGGCCTCGCGACGGCGGTGTCGGTCGTCATCTACGCATCGCATGACCTGGCGCTGGTCAAGGTGCTGTTCTGGCTGTTCATCCCATCGATCTATTTCTACATCGGGCCGTGCTTCGGCCTGCTGCTGAACTTGGCCGAGCCGCGCATGCGCGCGGTGTTCTGCGCCAGCACGCTGTTCGCGGCCAACTTCTTCAACCTGATCGTCGCGCCGGTGGGGTTCGGGAGCCTCGCGGACTGGCTCGGCCCCGGCCATGTGATGACGCCCGAATCCTTGCGCCTGGCGCTGCTGATCCTGGCGCCGACCGGGTTCTGGGCCGCTTTCCATTACTTCTGGTCGACGCGCCAGATCGTGGCCGACCAGGAACGCGCCACCGGCATCGCGGTGCAGCCGGCCGCCTGACCCCGTCGAGGATTCGCGCATGACGCTCAAGGACATCAAGACTTTCGTCGTCGGCAATCCGCCGCCGCACTACGGCGGGCGGTACTTCGTGTTCGTGAAGCTGACGACCAGCAGCAATGTCAGCGGCATCGGCGAGGCCTACTGCCTGCCGTTCCATCCAGACGTCGTCGTGAAGATGATCGAGGATGTCTTCGTCCGCTACTTCCAGGGCAATGATCCGCACGACATCGAGATGATGTGGCGGCGGGTGTACTCGGCGGGTTTCACGCAACACGCAGACCTTGCCCTGATGGGTGTGCTCAGTGCCCTCGAGATGGCCTGCTGGGATATCATCGGCAAGGAAGCCGGCCAACCCGTCTACAAATTGCTCGGCGGCCGCGTGCACGAACGCTTGCGTTCGTACACGTACATCTACGAACGACCCGGTGACAAGACCAACGTCTACCAGGACCCGGACTTGTCCGCGGAGCGCGCGGCCGAGTGCGTCGCGCAGGGATTCACGGCGATCAAGTTCGATCCGGCCGGCCCGTATTCGGCCTTCGACGGGCGGCAGCTCTCGTTGGCGGCGCTCGATCTGTCGGAGCGTTTCGTGCGACAGCTCCGCGAGGCGGTCGGCAACAAGGCGGACCTGCTGTTCGGCACGCACGGGCAGATGACCGCGGCGGGCGCCATTCGCCTGGCGCGCCGGCTCGAACCCTACGATCCGCTGTGGTTCGAGGAGCCGGTGCCGCCCGATGCGCCCGAGGAAATGGCGCGCGTCGCGCGCGGCACGCGCATTCCGATTGCCGCCGGCGAACGGCTCGCGACCAAGTACGATTTCGCGCAGCTGCTGCGGCACGGATCCGCGGCGATCCTGCAGATGAACCTCGGCCGCGTCGGCGGCATCCTCGAGGCCAAGAAAATCGCCGGCATGGCCGAAGTGCAGCACGTGCAGATCGCTCCGCACCTGTACTGCGGACCGGTGGTCGGCGCGGCGAACATCCAGCTCGCCACCTGCAGCCCGAATTTCCTGATCCTCGAGAGCATCGAGCGCTGGGACGGTTTCCACGCGCAGATCCTGAAGAAACCCATTCGCTGGAGCGAGGGTTTCGTCATTCCGCCGACGGAACCGGGTCTGGGCGTCGAGTTGAACGAAGAGGTCGCGCTGCGCAATCCCTATCGCGGCACGCAGCTGCACCTCGAGATGGCGGCGAATCCGGTCGTCTAGGCGGCACCGGCACCGCGCGACGTGGATACATTCGATTACATCGTCGTCGGCGGCGGCACCGCCGGCTGCGTCGTGGCCGAGCGCCTGTCGGCGAGTGGGCGCGACCGCGTGCTGCTGCTCGAAGCGGGTGGCTCCGACCGGCGCTTCTGGGTGCGGGTGCCGATCGGCTACGGGCGCACGTTCAACAATCCCGCGGTCAACTGGATGTACGAGGCGGAGCCCGACGCCGCGCTGGCCGGCGTGCGCAGCTACTGGCCGCGCGGCAAGGTGCTCGGTGGATCCGGCTCGATCAACGCGATGGTGTATGCGCGCGGCCAGCCGGCCGATTTCGATGACTGGAAAGCGCTCGGCAACGACGGTTGGGGTTGGAGCGATGTGCTGCCGCACTTCCGCGCGATCGAAGACCGTGGCGGCATCGGCCCCGAGGCACCGCTCACGAGCGGGCGCCTGCGCATCACCGACGTCTCGACCCAGGCCCATCCGCTGGTGCGCGCCTACATCGAGGCCTGCGCCACACTCGGGTTTCCGTTCACGCCGGACTTCAACGGTGCGCAGCCGGAAGGCGTGGGCATCTACCAGATCAACACCCGCAATGGTGTTCGCGATTCAACGGCGACCGCCTGGCTGCGGCCCGCGCTGCGCCGGCCCAACCTGCAACTGCTGCTGGACACACAGGTCTTGCGCATCGACTTCGAAGGTCGTCGCGCGGTCGGCGTGCATTACCAGCGCGGCAACAACACGCTGGTCGTGCGAGCGGGGAAGGCCGTCGTGTTGTGCGCGGGTGCCGTCAATTCCCCGCAATTGCTGCAGCTGTCCGGGGTGGGGCCGGCTGCGTTGCTACAAAGAATGGAGATCCCTGTAATCCATGACGCTGGTGCGGTTGGCCGCAACCTTCAGGATCACCTGGCCGTCAATTATTACTACCGCTCGCGGGTGCCGACGCTGAACAATCGCCTGCATCCATGGTGGGGCAAGCTTGCGGCTGGCGTGCAGTACGCGCTGACGCGACGCGGACCGTTGTCGATGAGCGTCAACCAGGGTGGCGCATTCCTGAGGAGTGATCCCGGATTGCGCGCGCCGGACCTGCAGCTTTATTTCAATCCGGCCAGCTATACGCACACGCGCACGCGCACGCGCCGGTTGATGAATCCCGATGCGTTCCCGGGATTCCTGCTGTCGTTCAATTCCTGCCGTCCCACCAGCCGCGGCCATATCGAGATTCGATCGCGCGATCCGCGCGCAGCGCCGGCCATCCATCCGAACTACCTGTCGACGGAGCAGGACCGCCGCGATGTGCTCGTCGGCGCGCGCCTGATGCGCCGCATCGCGGCCGCGGCGCCGCTCGCCTCGGTGATCGATCATGAAATCGCACCGGGCCCAGCCAAGACCAGCGATGAGGAGCTGCTGCAGGATTTTCGCGAGCGGGCCGGCACCGTGTTCCACGCCGTGTCCACCTGCATCATGGGACCGTCACCGCGCGAGGCCGTTGTCGATCCGCGCCTGCGCGTGCATGGCATCGAGAACCTCCGTGTCATCGACGCATCGATTTTCCCCACGGTGACCTCGGGCAATACGAACGGGCCGACGGTCATGGTGGCCGACAAGGGCGCCTCGATGCTGCTGGCCGACGCGGGGTAAGATCAGGCCACGATGAAGAGCCTAATGTTGATGTCGCGCGTTGCGGCCTGGTACGTGGGCGCATGCCTCGCGTTGCCGGCCTTCGCCGCCGATATGGATCCGCCCAGCAAGCCGGTCATCGATTCGCCCGAGCTTGCGGCTCTCGGACCGTTGGCTGTCGGCGTGCGCACGATCGCGCTCGTCGAACACGACGCGGACGATGTCGTTGCGCCGCATGCGGACCGTCAATTGTCCGTCGACATCTGGTATCCCGCGCAGGCGATGCGAGGCGCGAAGGCGGCACACTATGACGGGAGCTTGCCGGCCGAGCAGCCCGGCCAACCGGCGGCAGAATTCTCGATACCGGGTATCGCCGTGCGCGATGCCCCGGCGCTGAAGGGGCACTATCCGCTGGTCATCGTTTCGCATGGCCGCAGCAATGCAACTGCGGCCTTGAGCTGGCTCACGGAAAACCTGGCCTCGAAGGGCTACGTGGTTGCGGCGATACGCCACGCGGACCTGCCGCGCTCGCAACCCGCGGAGGGGCCCGAGTTCCTGCTCCGTCGCCCGCTCGACATCGCTTTCGTCACGCGATCATTGCAAGCATCGCTGGCCACGGAAGCGCTTGTCGACCCCACGCGCACTGCGCTGGTCGGTTACTCGATGGGTGGTTACGGTGTGCTCATCGACGCCGGCGCGGCGCTCGATCCGGACAGTGCGCCTTGCAAGTGGGTGCCCGGTGGCCTGCTGCTTCCATACGCCGCGGGCGGTGCGCGGCAAGAGTCCATACGTGTCACAAACCTGAAGGCGATCGTAGCGATCGCACCGTGGGGCGGCGCGGTCGGAGCATGGGGGAAGAGTGGGGCGACCGGAATCACATCGCCCTTGTTGCTGATCGCCGGTGACCGCGACCACACCGTCGACTACGCCAGCGGAGCGCGAGCGTTCTTCGATGCGGCGACGAATTCCCCGCGTTACCTGCTCACCTACCATGGCGGCGGCCACGCGCTGGGCCTCGGACCCACGCCGCCATCGATGCGCTCGAGCGTCTGGGACATCAGCTGGTTCGATGACCCCGTCTGGCGCAAGGACCGCATCATCGGCATCAACCTGCACATGATCACCGCGTTCCTCGATCGCTACGTCAAGGGCGATGAGTCGCGCGCGGCATACCTCGACGGCCTCGTGCCCGAATCGATCGACGGCACGTGGCAGGCTCCGAAAGACACGCCTTTCGAGGCACGCAGTCCCGGAGCGCCCGGCACCACGCTGTGGAAGGGCTTCCAGCGCGACTATGCGGAAGGGCTCGAACTTCTACACCGCGCAGCCGGCTCGCCGCCATGAGGGTCCACGCATGAACGCCATCACCTTGCTGGACGGCGGCACGGGCCGCGAGCTGAAGCGTGTCGGCGCGCCGTTTCGCCAGCCCGAATGGTCGGCGCTGGCGCTGATCGAAGCGCCCCAGTTCGTGTCGCAGGTGCATGAGAGCTACATAGCTGCCGGCGCCGATGTGCTGACGACGAACACCTATGCCGTCGTGCCGTTTCATATCGGTGCCGACCGGTTTCGCGAGCAGGGCCATGCGCTCGCCGCGCTGGCCGGTCGGCTGGCGCGCGCGGCGGCCGACAGCGCTCCGCGCAAGGTTGCCGTCGCCGGCTCGCTGCCACCGGCCTGCGGTTCCTATCGAGCCGAGTGGTTCGATGCCGAAGCGGCGCGGCCCATCTTGCGCGTGCTCATCGATGCGCTGGCACCGAGTGTCGACCACTGGCTCGCCGAAACACTGAGCTGCGTTGCCGAAGCACGCCTCGTGCGTGAGTTGCTGGGCAACGCGACCGACATCGGCTTTAAACCGCTCTGGCTGTCCTTCACGCTGGAAGATGAAACGCGCGGCACGCCGCCGGCGCGGCTGCGGTCGGGCGAGACGGTCGCAGATGCCGTGCGCGCCGCGGTCGAGCTCCGCGCTTCAGCCGTGCTGTTCAACTGCAGCCAACCCGAAGTCATGGGCGATGCCGTCAGCGAGGCAAGACGCGTGCTCGACGCGGCCAGCGCCGATGCGGCAACGTCGCGGCTGCGCATTGGCGTCTACGCCAATGCGTTTCCACCGGTGCAGGCGGCGGCGGCCGAAGCCAACGTCGAACTCAGTGCGATTCGCACCGATATCACGGCGCCTGCCTACCTTGTTTGGGCGCGAGACTGGGCCAAGCGCGGTGCGAGTATCATTGGCGGCTGTTGCGGCATTGGCCCGGAACACATCATGGCGTTGCGGGGCGGCTTGGGCCCAGGCTCCATCGCAGCGTGAAAACGGGGATTCCGATGCAACCCAATTTCCTGATCCTGATGGCAGACCAGCTCACAGCAGGCGCGCTGGCGTCTTACGGCGGCCGCGCCCTGGCGCCGCACATCGACGCGCTCGCGGCGCAGGGCGTGCAATTCGATTCGTTCTATTGCAACAGCCCGTTGTGCGCACCGTCGCGTTTTTCGTTCATGGCGGGACAACTGCCATCGAAGATCGGCGCCTACGACAACGCCGCGGAGTTTGCCGCGCAGACGCCGACCTTTGCGCACTACCTTCGGCGTGCGGGCTACCAGACCGCGCTCAGCGGCAAGATGCATTTCTGCGGACCCGACCAGCTGCATGGATTCGAGGAGCGGTTGACCACCGACATCTATCCCGCCGACTTCGGCTGGACGCCCGACTGGACCCGTTTCGAGGTGCGCCCGGGCTGGTATCACACGATGGATTCCGTGACGCAGGCGGGCGCCTGCACCCGCACGAACCAGATCGATTTCGACGACGAGGTCGTGTACGCCGCTCGACAGAAACTGTTCGACATTGCGCGCGGCAACGACAGGCGTCCGTTCTGCCTCGTCGTGTCGATGACGCATCCCCACGACCCGTACGTCGTGCCGCAGGCGTATTGGGATCGCTACGACGGCATCGACTTGGGGCTGCCAAAGGTCTCGCAGGCAGACGTCGCCGATGATCCACATTCGCGACGCATCCGCCATGTCATCGGCCTTGGGGCACAGACGCCCACCGATGCGCAAGTGCGCGCCGCGCGCCGCGCCTATCACGGTGCCGTGAGCTATGTCGATGACCAGGTGGGATCGCTCCTGGCGGCGTTGCGCGATGCGCAGCTCGATGCGAACACGATCGTCATCGTGCTGGCAGACCACGGCGACATGCTCGGCGAGCGGGGACTCTGGTACAAGATGAGTTTCTTCGAGCCGGCCTGTCGAATTCCGCTCATCGTTGCGGCGCCAGGCCTGTTTGCGCCACGCCGGGTGACGGCACCGGCATCGCTCGTGGACATCCTGCCGACCCTGGTCGAGCTGGGTAACCCAGGCAGCCCATCCGGGTATGCAGCGCCGCTGGATGGCCGGAGCCTCGTTCCTGAGCTCAGTGGCAAGCCGGCCAGTCCGACGGGTTCGTCGGCAGCCGCAGGCGAGGTCATCGGCGAGTACCTCGCCGAAGCGGCCATCGCGCCGATCGTCATGATTCGTCGAGGGCGGCATAAATTCGTGCATTCACCGGTGGATCCCGACCAGTTGTACGACCTCGCCGCGGATCCCGACGAGCGCGCCAATCTCGCGCCTGACGCCAGGGCCGGCAGCGACATCGCGAAACAATTGGCCGAGTTCCGTGCCGAAGTGACGCAGCGTTGGTCGCTGCAAACGGTGCATGCCGACGTGCTCGCGAGCCAGCAGCGGCGGCACATGGTCTACGCCGCGCTGCGCAGTGGCCGCTACACGCCTTGGGATTTCCAGCCGCGGCGCGATGCCACGCGCCAGTACGTGCGCAACGACCAGGAGCTCAACGACATCGAGGCGATGGCGCGCTTCCCGCGACCCGGCTAACCGCTGCCGTCAACGCCCAGCGCCGCTTTCAACGGCGCAAGGTAGGCTTCGTAGTCGCGCCATTGGCCCACGCCCTCGCGGTTGATCGGGCGACGCACCTGTTCCGAACTCGCGGTGCGTACGCTGCGCTCGGTGCGATGGAACTCCAGGCAGGCTGGCTCGAACGCGAGGCCGCAATGCTCGAGCATGCGGCGCACGCTGCCCTCGAGATCGTCGATGAGCTGTTCGTGTTGCACGCGCAGCACGCGGCCGGGCAGCACGCGATCCCAGTGCTGCATCAATTCGACATAGATGCGGTAGTAGCGGCCGATGTCCTCGAGGCTGTACGTGAACTCCTGGCCATTGGCGAACAACTGCCGGAAGTTGCTGAAGCAGCAGTCCATCGGATCGCGGCGAGCGTCGATGATGCGCGCGTTCGGCAATATCAGGTGGATCAGCGCGATGTGCCGGAAGTTGTTGGGCATCTTGTCGATGAAGCGCGGCTTGCCGCTGCGGTAGATGCGCGTGTCTGCAATGTATTGCTCCCCGAAGCGGCGGAACTCGCCGACGTCGAGTTCAGCGAGCACGCCAGGATACCGGGCCTGGACCTGGTCGGATTCGCGGCCATTGAGCTGGTGCACGAGCCGCGGAATGTCGGCGAGTTCGCGCGTGCCCTCGACGGCGGAATGCGAGGCCAGGATCTGCTCGATCAGCGTCGAACCGGCGCGCGGCAGGCCCACGATGAAGATCGGATCGTCGGCAGGGCATCCGGCACCGGCGCGCGCCGCGAAGAATTCACGGGTGCAGATCTGCATCTGCAGTCGCAGCCTTTGCTCGAGATGGCCTGCGTCGTGGCTGACCTGGCTGCGCTTGAGGCCATTTCCGCGTGCGAAATAGTCGAACGATTCAGCGAATGCACGCCGGTCGCCGAGCGCCTTGCCGAGCGCGAAGCACAGGTGCAGGCGGTCCTCGTCACCGGTCGCGGCGGCGCTTTCATAGCCCCGCATGCGCTCGATCTCCGCGTCGGTGAACCGGTAGGTCTTCAGGTTGGCGAGGCTCCACCAGGCATCGCCAAAACCGGGGCGCAAGTCGTCGGCGCGCCGGTACGATTCGATCGCCTCGGCCTGCTGGCCGATGGTCTTCTGCGCGTGGCCGATCGCAAGTTGCAGCGTATGGTCGTTCGGCGAATCCGCACGCAATTCGTTGAACAGCCGCAGTGACTCCTCGTGGCGGCCGAGCCCGGTGAGCGCATTCGCCTTCAGCGTGCGAAAGGCCGCGTTGCCGGCATCCAACGCCAACAGCTGCTCGAGTTGCTCGAGGGCCTGCGCATGTTTCTGCCGCTCGATCAGCACCGTCGCGTAGTCGTAGCGCGCGGCGTGGTAGCGAGGATCGAACTCCAGCACGCTTTCGAGCAGGAATTCGGCGTCATCGAGCACGCCCATCTTCATGCCGATGCGCGCCAGCAGGCGCATGGCCTCGATATCCTGGGGATGGCGCTGCAGATGCTCACGCACCAGGCGTTCAGCCGGCACCGTCTCGCCCTCGGCGAACATGCTGTTGGCCGACACCACCGCGGGCGGCATGCGCGCCAGGTTGTCGGCGACCTGGGCGGCATGCTCGGCGTCGCGCGCCATGCCTTCTTCACGGCACAGCACGGCAAGGTTGCGCCAGCTCGAAGGCAGCGACGGGTTCAGTTCGACCGCGCGGCGGTACGCGGCGATTGCGCCCTTGCGCTGGCCCAACATGCGCAGCGTGTGTCCCCGCTCCTGGAAAAGCCGGCTGAATCCCGGATGAAACCGAGCCAACTCATCGAGCGCGGCCAGCGCCTCGGCACCGTGACCGAGGTAACGCTGGTTGACGGCAATCATATAGAGCACGTCGCGATTTTCGGGAACCTCGGTGGCAATGCCCGACAACAGCGCCAGGGCCGGCTCGAACTGCCGGGATTCCATCAACGCGCGTGCGCGCAACACCGACGCTTCGATCTTCGAAACGCCAGGCGTGGGAACGGCAGGACTGGCCGTGGATTCGCTCATGCCCGCCTAGGCACCCGCGGTGGCGGGCAGCAGCGCCCGGAGCGATGCAATGAATGCCTCGTAGTTGCGCCACCGTCCCGCGGATTTCGTGTTGATTTTCTGGCGCACCTGCCACTTGCTGGCCGTGATGACGACGCGCTCAGTCGCGTGGAACTCCAGGCAGCGCGCGTCCCAGGGCAGGCCGATGAAGTCTACCATCCGGCGGCTCCAGGTTTCCGGATCGGCAACCAGCGATTCGTACGGAACCTCGATCAGGCTTGCCGCGGGCAGCACGGTGCGCCAGTGATCGGTGACGCGTTGGTACTGCCGATAGAAATGCGCGAGATCGTCCAGGTCATTGGCGTACGGGCCGATGTTGTAGAAGTTCTGGAAGTAGATCGACAGGCAGGTATCGATCGGATGACGTTGCATGTGGATGATGCGAGCCCGAGGCAGCGTCGCGTGGATCAGCCCGGCGTACAGGAAATTGCCCGGCATCTTGTCGACCACGCGTAGCGCTACGCCAGCCGATGTGGCGAGGCGCATCAGGTATTCATGGCGCATCGCCGCGGCCAACGCGTCCGCGCTTTTGCCCTCTGCCGCTTCGCGGCGGGAACGGTCGTAGGCGCTGTTCCAATAGGCGACCTCGCCGGCGCCGTATACCGAAGGGTGCGACGCCAGGATCTGCTCCGCGAGTGACGTGCCGGAGCGGGGCATGCCGATGATGACCACCGGCAATTCTGATGCGGCGCTGTCCGAAGTCGGTGAAGGCACCGACTCGGCGCCGAACCTCGCGATGATCTCGTCGATGCGGCGCTCCAGCCGCGCGCGGTCGTAGTGGCCGCCATAGCGCTTCGTGAGCTCGTTGGCCTGCCGATAGTGGTCGAATGCGGAGGGGTATTCCGCGACGTCGTCGAAGTACTTGCCCAGCGCGTAGTGCAGCGTGATTTCATGCGCCAGCGGTTGGCGCGCGCGGAGCAATCGCTCGGCGCCGCTCCGCCAGCTGGCGTCGGCGCTGGTCATGCGCCGGTGCGAGGCGAGGCCGGCGTAGGCAGGCGCGAAATCCGGGTTGATCGTGAGCGCACGCCGAAACAAGGTTTCCGCCTCGGCGAATTGTCCCCGGTCCGCCAGCAATTCACCGAGCGTCGCCATGGCCTCCACGTTGTCGGGCTCAATCGCCAGTGCCGCGCGACAGCTGGCTTCTGCCTCGGTTGGGCGCCGCTGCTGGCGCAGCACCAGGCCGAGGCCGAGGTGGGCGGCGACCCATCGCGGTTGCAATTCGATCGCGCGCCTGAAGCTCGTGGCGGCTTCTTCGACGCGACGCAGTTCGAACAACACGCCGCCCAGGCAGCAATGGAAATCCGCGCTGGACGGATCGAGCCCGATGGCCCGCGCGTAGACCGTACAGGCCTCGCGCCGGTCGCCGACATCGCGCAAGGCCGCGCCGAGGTTCGCGAGGATCTGCAGGTCACCGGGCCGATGCGACAGTGCAACGCGATAGCATCGGACTGCATCTTCGTAGCGACCCAGCTGCAGCGAAGCATTGCCCAGGTTGTTGTGCGCTTCGACATGGCCCGGCTCGAGCGTCAACGCGCGCTGGTAAAGCGGCACCGCCTCGGCCGCGCGCCCGAGCGATGCCAGCGCATTGGCGCAATCGACCAGCGCTTCGACATCGTCAGGCTGGAGCGCGAGTGAACGCCTGAGGCTCGTCACCGCGCCATCCCAGCTGGCGTGGTCGTGATGCCAGGCGCCGAGGTTTCGGTGTGCCTCGGCATCGGCGGGCATCAGTTCCACCGTCCGCTGCAACGCGGCCAGCGCGTCCTTGCCCTGCCGCACCTGCGCCACACTGAGGATCTTCCACGCGATTCCGGTCCCGGGGTGTCGCGTCACCAGCGCGCGCGCGCCGCGCTCAGCCTCAGCCAGCCGATCGTGGTTCAATAGCGCGACCAGCGCACCGATCTCGCGCACATCGAGCGGATCGTTTCGCCCGGCCGTCATGCGCAATCAGTCGCGGTAGTGCCCAAGGGCGTCACCGAGCGCCTCCTTCAACGGGCCCAGCCATTGTTCGAACTGCTTCCAGTGATCCACCCCTTCGCGGAAGATCGGCTGGCGAACCTGCTCGGAACTGGCCGTGCGCACGCTGCGCTGGGTCTTGTGGAATTCGACACATTGCGCCTCGAAATCCAGGCCGCAGAATTCCAGGATGCGCCGCACGTTGCCTTCCAGGTCGTCGACGACGTCTTCATGCTGCACGCGCAGGATGCGTCCGGGCAGCACGCGATCCCAGTGACGCATCAGTTCGAGGTAGGTGCGGTAGTAGCGGGCAATGTCCTCGAAGCTGTACGTGAACTCTTGTCCCTTGGCGAATAGCTGTTTGTAGTTGCTGAAACAGCAGGCAAGCGGTTCGCGCCGGGCGTCGATGATCCTGGCGTTCGGTAACATCTCATGAATCAGTCCCAAATGCCTGAAATTATTGGGCATCTTGTCGATGAAACGAGGCTTGCCGCTGCGATAGACGCGCGTTGCGTCCAGGTATTGCTGGCCCATGGCGCGGAAGTCTTCGGGGGCCAGCTCGGCCAGCACCCTCGGGTATCGCGGATTCAACGTGTCGCGGCCGCGGAGCTTCGCAACGATCTGCTGCACGTTGGCCAGTTCCTGCGTGCCTTCCACCTGCGAATGCGAGGCGAGGATCTGCTCGATGAGCGTCGAACCGGAGCGGGGCAGGCCGACGATGAAGATGGGGTCGGGATCCGGGGCGCCGCAACCTGAAAGACGGGCGAAGAAATCCGCCGTGCAGACGGCGATCTGCTCCCGCGTGTTGGCCTCGATGATCTCCGGATCATATCGGCTCTCGGCGCGCTTCATCGCGTTGCCCGCCTCGTAGCAGCGGAACGCATCGGCGTACTCGCCGCGGTCTTCCAGCGCCTTGCCGAGCGCGAAACACAGGTGGAAGCGATCGATCCGGCCCAGCGTCGCGTCGGCCTGCAGCGCACGCATGTGCGCCATCTCCTCGTCGGTGAAGCGATAGGTCTTCAGGTTGGCGAGGCTCCAGTAGGCATCGCCGAAGCCCGGACGGCTCGCGGCTGCCTTGCGGTACGACTCGATCGCTTCCTCGCGCCGTCCCAGTGTCTTTTGCGCATGCGCGATCGACAGATGCACGTCGGCGTCCGCTTCCGTGCCCTGCAGGACTTCCCGATAGAGCTTCACGGCGCGCTCATGCTGGCCGAGGCCCACGCAGGCGGTCGCCTGCAGGCCTTGATAGTGAAGCCGGTTGGCCGGATCTTCGCGCAGCAGGCGTTCGAGTTCGCGCTCCGCTTCCGGATACTTCTGCAGTTCAATGAGGGTCTCGGCGTATTCGGCGCGCGCCAGGCGGTAGTCCGGTGCGAGCTCGAGCAGTGCCGACAGTAGCACCTCGGCATCGTCGTAGACCTTGCGGCGGATGCCGATGCGGGCCAGCAATCGCATCGCTTCGATATCGTGGTTGTGCTGCAGCAGGTACGGCCGAATGCGGGCTTCGGCTGCATCGAGATCGCCATCCATCAACAGGCCCGTGGCGCTCACGACTTCCGGCGGCAGGCCCCTGAGCGCTGCGACGTGGCCGGCCGCCATGGCGGTGTTGCCTGGCTGCTTGAGCATTCGATAGAGGCCCTCGAGCATGCTCCAGCTCGCGGGCAGGGCGTTGTTGATGTCGACCGCGGCCAGGAATGCGTCAAGTGCCTGCTGCGCTTGCCGCAGTTCGATGTAGCAATGGCCGCGCTCTTCGTACAGCCGGCTGAAGCGTGGATGATGCTGCTGCAGCACATCCAGCGTGCGCAGTGCCTCGGGCACGCGACCGAGGGCACGTTGGGCCGCCGCCACGCACAGCAGCGCGTCGCGCTGGCCAGGATCGCGCGCGAGCAGCGCCTCTCCGGCCAGCAACGCCTCGGCAAATTTTCGCTGGCGCATCAGTTCCGCGAGGCCTTGGACCTCGGGGTTCATTGCGGCGCCAGTGGGGGCATCGGTTGTGTTCATCGGTGTCCAAAAAAAAGGGCGGACACCGAGGTGCCCGCCCTTGATTTTACTGCAACCGGCCTGCGCCGGTCGCCGATTGGCGCGATGGATTCCGGCTTAGAACTTGTAGCCGAATTCCAGCGTTATGACGCGCGGCCGCAGCGGCACCACCTGCTTGATGTACTGGCCGGAGCTGATGCTCGTGGCCGCATCGTTGTTGGTCAGGTTGTTGACCGTGAGCTGCGTGGTCCAGCTGTCCTTGGCGAGGCCGAGCGCACCGTCGTACGTGTCGTAGCCAGGGATGTTGTACTTCAACAGCGTCGTGTTGATCGGTTGGTTCGGATCGTCGCCGTTCGGGAAGCTCTCAGGTTGATTGCGGTAGTGCGACGTGTGGTTCATGCCCAGGCTCCAGAACCCCTTGAACTCACCGAAGGTGTAGTCATAACGCGCGCGCGCGTTGAACTGCACGGCGGGCGAGTAGGCGGGGGCGGTGTCGAGCACGCCGTACGGATTGGTGAACGGCTTGCCGTTGACCTGCGTGATGCACTGACCGACCTGCGCGACCGGCGGCGCATTGCCCGGCACATTGGCAACCAGGCAAGGCGTGTTGGTCTGGTTCGAGCTGTTCCACGAGCCTGAACCCTGGATCGTGAGTCCGCGGGTCAAACGCGCCACGACCTGCAGTTCGAGTCCCTTGACCTGGTACGTCGGACCGTTGATGTCAAAGGTCGTGTTGCCCAGGTGGGTGGGATCGAACAGGGGCAGCTGGATGTTCTTCCAGTCCATCACGTATCCGGACGCATTGACCTGCAAGCGGTGGTTCAACCATTCGGTCTTGAGGCCCACTTCCTTGTTGATGAGGTTGTCCGACTCGTAGCCGGCAGGCTTGAAGAACTGCTTCACGGAGCCGTCAACGTAGTAGCCACCGACCTTGGCCAGCACGACGGTGCCATCGAGCAGCGTCTTGGTGCGATTGAAGCCGCCCGGACGGAAGCCCTCGGAGTAGGTGGCATACGCCAGGATGTCCGGCGTGATGTGCCAGGTCAGGTTGGCGCGCGGCTTGGTGCCGCTCTCGCTCTTGTTGAGGTTGATGCCGAAGCCACGGCGCACCGAACCGTTCGGCACGTTCAGCACGCTGGAAGAGGCGCTGAAGTACTCCGAGCCCTGCTCGAACTCATCGTACTTGTAGTGGCGGGCTCCGACGGTCAGCGTCAGCTTCTTCGGTACCAGGTCGAAGTCGAAGGAGCCGAAGAACGCGGTCTGCTTGTAGCCGCGGCGCAGGTCCTCGCCGAAGGCCGTGCCCGAATTCTCGCGCAAGCTTGGATCGTTGGCGAAGAAGCCCGGAATCGGGCCCGGGGCTGCGACGCAGTCGGGGCCGGGCAGCACGATCGGACCCGCGTTCGGATCAAGGTTCCACGGCGCCAGCGCAACCGCCAGGTTCGCGGGCGTGCACTGCGGCATGCCCATGTAGTTGAAGTTCATGTTGTCGTAAATGGTGAACCGCTCGGTAAACACGCCCACCAACGCTCGGAAGCGTTTGTCATCCGGCGTCGACACCCGGAACTCGTGGCTCACGTGCGTATTGCGGACCTGGTCGCGCCAAGAACCCACCGGCGCATAGCAACTGGTCGGCTTGCTGGATCGGAAATACGAATAGCCGGCGCCCTGGCCGCTGCAGGCGTAGAACGAGCCGTGGAAGGAGCGCAGGTAGTTCGAATAGTCTTCCTGGCCGTCGATGTGACGACTCAGGTAGCTGCCGGTGTAGACGACCTTCAGCAGGTCGCCCAAGTGACCGTTGAGTGTCCAGGCCGTGCTCTCGTATTTGTCTTTCTCGAACGCCGGCGCAAAGTTCATCGTCTGGAATGGCTGCAGCGTCTTGCCGTCCGTGCCCACGGGTTCCGTGGACCAGTAGCCGTGTGCTTCGGAAGTCTGGTAGTTCTGCTGCACCAACAGGTCCCAATCGGGATTGAACTGGTACAGGGCGGACACGCGCAGGCCCTTCTTGTCGACCGTGTTCAGGTTGTTGCCCTGCGCGCCGGCGTTGCCGACCGACGGACTGCCGGGACGAAGCGGCGGGAAGCCATTTTGCGGCGTGGGCGGGACATTCTGCGGCGGCACCGCGATGGAACCCGCGACGTTGTCGATGTAGCCGCCGCGGCTGTCGGTAAAGATCGTGGCACGAATCGCCATCTTGTCGGAGATCAACGGCAAGTTGATCGTCGCGTTCATGTTCGAGTTCGGGTCACCGCCGGCGGTGACGCCATAACCCGCGTTGAAGTAGGCGCTGGTCTCGTTCAGTTTCGGCTTGTTCGTGATGTAGCGCACTGCGCCGGCCTGCGAACCGCCGCCGAACAACGTGCCCTGCGGACCCTCGAGCACTTCGACGCGCTCCAGGTCGACCATGTAGACGTCGTTGTTGCGCGCCGGGAACTGCATCGACTGGTCGTCGAGATACAGCGCGACGTTCGGAAATGGCGCCGTCGTCGACTGCGACTGGTTGCCCGAACCGCCGCTGCTGAGGCCGCGCATGAAGATGTTGCCGGTGCCGGGGGCGCCGTTGCCGCTGAAGGACACGTTTGGCGTGTACTTGAGCAGGTCATTCATCGTCGTGACATTGAGGCTCTTCAGCTGCTCGCCGCTGACAGCCTGGATCGTGATCGGAACGTTCTGGATGTTTTCAGTGCGGCGCTGTGCCGTGACCACGATTTCCTCGAGGCCGGTGCCGGACACGGCCGAGTCGTCGGCCGCCATGACTGTCGGGGCGAAACCCGCAGCGGCAGTGGTCGTACCCAGGATGGCCCAGATAGCACGCTGGATCGATTGATTTGAGCTCAATGTAGTCTCCCCCAACTTGATGATGCCGGACTGCTGTAATTCGAGTACGCCGCTAGGCTGCGGCGGCTAACCCCAGCCCGACTGTAACTCCCCAGCGACAGAGTATCCACCGTTCCGCTATCTGAAAACTAGATGGGCGAATGCGTTTTGCAGATTTTGTTGCATTTACTCCACAACCGGTACGGCGAACGGGCCCCGTTGCGGTACAGAACGCATGCTAACGGTCGTACATTGCATCTTTATTGCCGTCATCCGATGGGAACGTCAATATCGACTCCGTGACGAGCGCAGATTCATCCCCATCGGCTCCGGAAGACAGCGAGGCCGGCGTCGTTGCGGCCAGGCGCCGGCGGGGCGGCGGCCGCGCCCATCGTTCAACGGGACCGTCGCTCGCGCCGATCCCAAGGCTCGCCAATCCTCTTCCACCGCTGGAATTGCTCGATGCCGAGCAGGTTGAACGCATCGTGCAGGCGGCCTATCGCGTGCTCGAGGAAGCCGGCCTCGAGATCCGCAGTGACGCCGCGCGTGAAATCTACCGGCGCCACGGCGCGCTCATCGACGATGCCACGCAGATGGTGCGCATCGGGCGCGACATTGTCGATGCCCAGCTCGCGCTGGCGCCGTCGACATTCGTGCTCCACTCACGCAATCCGCAACGACACCTGCATGTGGGCGGAAACGTCGTCAACTTCGGCCCGGTCAGCGGCGCCCCGAACATCAGCGATGCCGACGGCGGACGGCGCTATGGGAACCTCGAGGGATTCCGCCGCATCCTGGACCTCACGCAGGCACTGGGCATCCTGCACTGGCAGGGCGGCATCGTCGTCGAGCCGACGGATATCCCGGTGCCGGTGCGGCACCTGTCGATTTTCCAGGCGCACATCGAATGCTCCGACATCGTCTGGGGCGCGCGCGGCGTCGGCGGAGCGCAGGCCGAGGACGCGCTGGCCATGTCGGCGATCGAGCACGGCTGCTCGATCGAGGACCTCGCCGCGCGGCCGACGCTGCTGTCGGTCACCAACGTCAACTCGCCGCGGCGCGTCGATGCGGAGATCCTCGACAACATCATGGTGCTGGCCCGCCACGGCCAGTGCGTCGTCATCACGCCGTTCACGCTGATGGGCGCGATGGCGCCGATCACGCTGGCCGGCGCACTGGTGCAGCAGACCGCCGAAGCACTCGCCATCATCGCGCTGTGCCAGATGGTGCGGCCGGGAGCGCCGTGCGTGATGGGCGGTTTCACTTCGAACGTCGACATGCGTACCGGTTCGCCGGCCTTCGGCACGCCCGAGTACGTGCACGCCGTCATCGCCAGCGCGCAGATCGGGCGTCGCCTGAAACTGCCGGTGCGCACCAGTTCGGTGAATGCCTCGCCGGCGGTCGATGCGCAATCGACGTGGGAGACCGCGTTCTCGCTGCAGGCGGCCATATTGAGCCACAGCCACCTGATCAATCATGCGGCCGGCTGGCTCGAAGGCGGCCTGACGGCCTCGCTCGAAAAGATCGTCGTGGACGCCGAGATGCTGCGCAACTGGGAGGCCATCCTGCAGCCGGTCCATTTCACCGACGATGACCTGGGAATTGATGCCATCAAGAACGTGCCGGCGGGCGGGCATTTCTTCGGGTCGCCGCACACGCTGGCGCGCTACGAGAAGGCCTTTTATCGACCGCTGCTGTCGGACTGGTCGAATTTCGAGAACTGGACGGATGCGGGTTCGCACGACGCCACCCAGCGCGCCACGCAGGTGTGGAAGAAATTGCTGGCAGCGCACGTGCCGCCACCGCTCGACCCGTCCGTGCGCGAGGCCATCGCCGCCTACGTCGCGCGGCGCACCGAGGAAATCAACCGCGCGTGAGCCCATGGATCACCAGCGGCCGCATGTATGCGGTCACGCCCGCGGTCGAAGCAGGCTGGCGCACGCTCCTCGGGCACGTGTCGGCCGATGCGGGCGTGCCGCTGGAATTCCTGTCCTATCCCGCACCGCTCCCGCTCGATGTGCTGTGGCGCCGGAAGGACCTGGGCGCCGTGTTCATGTGCGGCTATCCGGTCGCGCTGCGGCTTGCGCCCGTGGTGCCGATCGCCGCGCCGATACCACTGGCGCCATGGGCCGGCGGACGACCGGTCTATCGCACCAATTTGATCGTGCGGCGCGATGCGCCCTACGAGCGCCTCGAAGACAGTTTCGGTGCGCGCGCGGGCTACACGGTCGAGCATTCGCAGTCGGGCTTCAATGCCTTCCGCCATCATCTGCTGCGCTACCGCCGCTCCGACCGCCCGACGCTGTACGCCTCGATGACCGGCAACCTGATCGCGGCGCGCGGCGTGCTGGATGCCGTGGGCAGCGGCCAGATCGACATCGGCCCGCTCGATTCCTACTGGCACTCGCTGCTCGAGCACGCGGAGCCCGAAGCGACCCGCAGCGTGCGCACGCTGGCGAGTACCGAGCTCACGCCAATTCCCACCTTCGTCGCAGCCGCGGGCGCCGACGCCGCGATGATCGCCGCGCTGCGCGAGGCATTCCTCGCCGCGGCCGCGCGGCCCTGGTTCGGCTCTTGCCGCGAGCTGCTGCAGCTCGCGGGCTTCGCGCACGTCAGCGCCGCCGAATACTCGATCTACCTGGACTGGGACCGCGAAGCGAAAGACGGCGGATACGCGCTGCCCGCCTGAGGTTCGCGCCACGCAGCCGCGCCCGCAACTAGCCCTTCGGCACGCGCCCGGTGGGATGCAGCAACGCATCATGCGGCCGGAACAGAAAGCGGCGCGCAACATCGAAGTAAGTCACGTACAGCAATCCACCGTTCTCTGCGAGCAGGCGCTCGCGCTCGCGCCGGTAGTGCGCGTTGTACTGGTACCAGGGCAGGCCGGGCTTCTCGTGGTGCAGCGAGTGCAGGTTGTTGAACAGGAACAGCGGACCCAGCAGCCACGATTTCTCCACGATCGCGATGCGCTGCCGCACTGCCGGCCGCGCACGATGCTCGGCATAAGCGCGGATCAGCACCATGCCGCGGGCCGGGATCACCATCGTGAGCAGGTAGATCCACAGCGGCATGCCGCACGCGAGCTTCAGCCAGGCCACGACCGGGACGCACCACAAGAGGTGCTCGAGCCAGATTGCGCGCAGCCCCGGCTCGCCGCGCCGCAGGGCCTGGAACTCGTGGTGCAGGAACATGCCGATCCGCCAGAACGAGCCAATCAGGAAGCGTCCGGCCAGCGTCTGCTGCATGCGCAGCATTGCCTGCGTGAACGGACCGAGTTTCGCCCAGCCCTCCCGCGTCCAATAGAAGGATTCAGGATCGTCGATCGGGTCGGTGAGCCGATCGTCGTGGTGGTGCTGGAGGTGCAGTTCCTGGTAGCGCGCATAGGGTAGCCACAGCGACAGTGGCACGACGGCCAGCAGGCGGTTGAGGCGCACCCAGCGCGTCGGGTGCCCATGCAGGATCTCGTGCTGCAGCGAACTGTGCAGCGTCATCAACACCACGGCCAGCGGCGCGACGACGTACAGCGGCCAGTGGCCGTAGGCATGGGTGACTGCGAGCCAACCGCCGTAGGCCAGCGCAACCAGCAGCAGCGTGGGCCATTCCAGCAACGAGTTCAGGCGACGTGGGCTGATTTGCAGACTCTCCGTTCGAGCACGCCGATCGCATCATAGAGCAGGATGGCCATCAAGCCAGTCACCAGTCCGCCCTGCAGGATGAAGGCGGTGTTGTTCGAGAGGAGTCCCGCGATGATCACTTCGCCGAGGCCCTTGGCGGCCACGGTCGAGCCGATCGTCGCGGTGCCGATGTTGATCACCAGCGACAGGCGCAGCCCCTCGAGGATCAGCGGCATCGCGATGGGCAACTCCACGCCGAGCAGCCGCTGGCGTGGGCTCATGCCCATGCCGCTGGCGGCCTCGAGCAGTTCCGGGCTGCAGGACTGCAGCCCGACCATCGTGTTCTCGAAGATCGGCAGCAGGCCATACGCGAACAGCGCGATCAGCGTGGGTTTCTCACCGAAGCCGACCAGCGGCACCGCGACGGCGAGCACCGCGACCGGCGGGAAAGTCTGGCCGACGTTCACCAGCGCGCGCGAGACCGGCAGGAAATCCGCGCCGCCCGGGCGTGTTACCAGGATGCCGAGCGCGACCGCGACCACGCCGCTGGCGATGGCCGCGACGCAGACGGTGACCAGGTGCGCGAGCGTCAGCTGCAGCAAGTTGCCCTGGTCGTAGATCGGCGGCGCGCCGTACTGCGTCAGTGGCGCGAACACGGGCGCGAAGGACTGCGGCCAGCCGAGAAACACCGCCAGCAGCGCGAACGCGGCCAGGCGCAGCAGGTTGGCGGGACGCAGCCTCACTCCGGCCGGCCGTGCGCCAGGATGGCCTCGACCGTCACGCTGCCGCGCACGGCGCCGTCGCCGCCGACGACGCGGCCCGCCGGTGCGCCGCGCCACAGCAGTTCCGACAGCGCATCGCGGAGCGACGCCGTGCCGGGAATCTCCGGTCCGTCCACGGCACCGGGCGCGGCAATGTCCGCCACGCGGGTCAGCGACAGCAGCCGCAGCGCGCGATCGGCGATGCCGGTCATCCGCGCCACCAGCGGATCGGCCGGCCGCGTCAGCAGCATGGCGGGCCGGTCGTACTGCAGCAGGCGGCCGTGGCTCATCACCGCGACGCGATCACCCAGCTTGAACGCCTCGTCCATGTCGTGCGTGACCAGCACGATCGTGGTGCCGAAGCGCCGCTGGATCGCCAGCAGGTCATCCTGCGCCTTGCCGCGGATGATCGGATCGAGCGCGCCGAAGGGCTCGTCCATCAGCAGCACCGCGGGCTCGGCGGCCAGCGCGCGCGCGACGCCGACGCGCTGCTGCTGCCCGCCCGAGAGCTGGTGCGGGAACTTGTGCGCGAAACGGGCCGGATCGAGCTGGAAGGCCTGCAGCAGCTCATCGATACGCGGCCGGATGCGCGCTTCGGGCCAGCCGAGCAGCTGGGGCACGGTCGCGATGTTCTCCGCCACCGTGCGGTGCGGGAACAGGCCGTGGCCCTGGATCGCGTAGCCAATCCGCCGCCTCAGCAAGTGCGCGGGTTCGGCGCGCGTGTCCTTGCCGTCGATCAGCACGCGGCCGCCGTCGGGCTCGACCAGGCGGTTGATCATCCGCAGCAGCGTGGACTTGCCCGAGCCCGAGGTGCCGACGATCACCGCGATCTGCCCGCGCTCGACCTGCATCGACACTTCGTCGACCACGGTGCTGGTGCCGTAGCGCTTGCTGAGTTGCTCGAGCGCGATCATCGCGGCGTCCGATCCATGCTTTCCACCAACGCGTCGAGCAATACCGAAGCGGCGAAGGCCAGCACGACTGTCGGTATCGCCCCGAGCAGCACCAGGTCGATCGCGGTCTGGCCGATGCCCTGGAACACGAAGGCGCCGAGTCCGCCGGCGCCGATCAGCGCCGCGATGGTCGCAAGGCCGACATTCTGCACCAGCACGATGCGGATGCCGGTCAGCACGACGGGCAGCGCCAGCGGCAGCTCGACCCGCGCCAGCAACTGGCCGTCGGTCATGCCCATGCCCCGCGCGGCTTCCACCGTGGCGGGCGATACGCGCTTGAGCCCGGTCACCGTGTTCGCGACGATCGGCAGCAGCGAATACAGGAACAGCGCGATCACAGCCGGCGCGGCACCAATGCCGTGGATGCCGAGCCGCGCGGCCAGCGGCACGTGGGCGGCCAGCGCGGCCAGCGGCGCCATCAGGATGCCGAACAGCGCGATGGCCGGAATCGTCTGCACCAGGTTCAGCACGCCGAGCGTGCCGGCACGGAGCCGCGGCACCCGATGGCAGAGCATGCCCAGCGGCAGTGCCACGCATAGCGCGGCGCCGAGCGATCCCAGCACCAGCCACAAGTGCCGTTGCAGTTCGCGCCCGAAGCGCTCCGCGTTGACCGCGTATTCGCGCATCACTGACAGCCGGTCGAAGGAGCCGTGCGACAGGAACGCCGCCGTCACGGCAGCGCAGGCCACCAGCATCAGGACGCGCGAGCGCGGGCGAGGGCGCAGCCGCGTCAGCGCATCCGTGGCCATCAGCATCAGCGCGACCAGCAGCAGCCACCAGCCGGCGCCGGGCGCGACGCGCACCACGCGATTGCCGGGCGGAGTGAGTGCGTCGGCTGCGTCCGCGACCGCCGCCGCCAGGATCGCCACGCCCAGCAGCGCGAGGCCAAGCCGCACGCGCCCGTCGCGGACGAACAGCGCCGCGAGCGCCGCCACGGCCAGTGCCGCGACGCAGGCCATCGCGAGCGGAGCGGGCACCGCGGCGTGCAGGCCGAGCGCGTCGCCGGGCATGATGCGGTTGGGCTTGAATACGACGAACGGCAGCCAGGCCAGCGCCGCGGCGCCGACCGCGCACAGCAGTGCGCCGAGTCGATCGATGGGGGCTGCGCGCCGCATCTACTTCAGGAATCCCTTGGCGTGCAGGTAATCGGCGGCCACCACCTGCGTCGCCTCGCCGTCGATCTGCACGCGCGCATTCAGGCGCCGCAGCGTGTCGCTGTCGAGGCTCTGCATCAGCGGCCGGATGATTGCGGGCAGCTGCGGATAGGCCTGCACGATCGCCTCGCGCGCGGTCGGCACCGGCGCGTACACCGGCTGGTTATGGAGGTCGTCTTCCAGCAAGACCAGTTGCGCGGCCACGATGCCCCCGTCTGTGCCGTAGACCATCGCGGTGTTGACGTCGTTTGTACGCGCCGCTGCCGCGCCGATCGTGGCGGAGGTTTCGCCGCCCGCGAGCACGATCAGTTGCTCGGGGCGCAGCGAAAAGCCGTAGGTCTTCTCCAGCGAGCGGAGCGTGCCGGCGTTGGCGAACTCGGCCGAGCAGGCCAGTTTCACGGCGCCGCCCGATCGCACCCAACGCGCGAAATCGGACATCGTGCGCAAGCCGTTGGCCAGCGCGATGTCACGGCGCACGGCCAGCGCCCAGGCATTGCTGGCGTTCGCGGGTTCCAGCCAGACGATGTGGTTGGCGGCGTAGTCGAGCCGGGCGCCGAGCGCATAGCCCTGGTGCAGGTCCTTCCACGCGGGCTCGTCGGCAATATTGAAGAAGAAGCCGGCATTGCCGGTGTACTCGGTGTACAGGTCGATCTCCCCGGCCAACAAGGCCTTGCGCACGACTGGCGTTGCGCCCAGCGTCATGCGATCAATCGTGGGGATGCCGTGCGCATCGAGCATCAGGCGGATCATCTGCCCGATCATCGCCGACTCGCTCGAGAGCTTGGAGGAGACCACGACGGCGGCCGGCGAGGCCACCGTCCATGCCAGCAGCAGGGTTGCCAACGCTGCCTTCAGTCGGGTGCCCACCGGCTAAACTATACTGCGAGCCGGATGCAGCGCGGTGCACGCGCGCCCATATATAGAGTACGTTACGTTAAAGAAATACTGTAGTTAATTGATTTGTATAAGATAAAAAGCCGAAACAGGCTGATCCGGAGGGGTCCGTGGCACATCGACCGCTGATTGAAGTCCGCTCGATCGACTACGTGCCGCTGGCCGAACGCCACGGCAAAGTGCGCGACCTGTGGCCGGTGTGGTTCTCGGGCGAGGCGAACCTGGCCACGCTCGCGGTTGGCGTCATCGGCATCGGCCTGGGGCTGTCGATGCTGTGGACGACGATCGCCGTCGTCGGCGGCTGCGTGCTCGGCACTTTCTTCATGGCCTTCCACTCGACCCAGGGGCCGCAGCTCGGACTGCCGCAATTGATCCAGTCGCGGCCGCAGTTCGGCTACCTCGGTGCGCTGCTGGTGTGGGTCGTCGCGCTCATCGCCTACATCGGCTACAACGCCTACAACAGCGTGCTGGCCGCGCAGGCGACACGCGTGCTGATGCAGCAGGGCGCGCTGGCGGACTGGGCGATCATCAGCCTGTTCCTGCTCACGGCTGTCGCGATGGCCGCCATCGGCTACGACTGGATCCACCGCGTACAGCGCCTGTTCGCCTACTTCATGCTGCTGCTGCTCAGCCTGTTCTCGCTGGCAGCCGTGTGGTTCATACCGATGCCGGCGGCCCTGCTGCAGCTCGGCGAATTCAAGGGCATCCCGTTCATGGTGCAGTTCTTCGCCGCGGCGGCCTACCAGATCAGCTGGTCGATCTATGTCAGCGACTATTCACGCTACCTGCCCGCCAACGTCGGCGTTGCATCGTCGTTCTGGTGGACGTATCTCGGCGCGTTCATCGGCGGCGTCTGGCTGATGCTGATAGGCACGCTGGTCGCCGCCGTCAGCCCGCACGCTGATGTTGCCGCGTCGGTGAAAGCGGCGGCTGACCTCGTGCATCCGTGGTTCGGGGCGATCCTGCTCGGCAGCGGCATCCTGGGCCTGGTCTCGATCACCGGGCTGAATTTCTATGGCGCCTCGCTGACGCTGCTGAGCGTCGCCGACTGCATCAAGCCCCGGCAGTTCGGCGTTGCCGGCCGCATGATCACGCTGCTGGTCGCACTCGGCGTTTCGCTCGGGTTGGCGCTGATGTCCTCGCGCGAATTCGCCAACCGGTTCGATGAACTGCTGGCCGTGCTGCTGTACCTGTTCACGCCATGGACCGCGATCAACCTGGTCGATTTCTACTGGGTGCGCAAGTGCCGTTACTCGGTGCGCGAGATCTTCAATCCGCGCGGCATCTACGGCCGCTGGAGCTGGCGCGGGCTGCTCGCCTACGGCGTCGGGTTCGCGGCGATGATCCCGTTCTTCAGCACCAGCCACTACAAGGGCGTGATTGCGCAGCAGCTCGGCGGCGCGGACCTCGCGATGCTGGTCGGCCTGCCGGTCTCCTCGATCATCTACCTGCTGGCCTGTCGTTCATTGAATCGCGAACAGGAATGGGCCGCCGCCGAGCAGGCCGACCGCGGGCTCGATCCGCTGGCGACGACAGCAACGCACTGAGATCCGGCCGGCGACGGCGAACCGCCAGCTAGCGAAAGGTCGTCCAGATCGTCTTGAGATCCGTGTATTTCTCGATCGCGTGCGGCGAACGGTCGCGCCCGAATCCGGATTGCTTGAAGCCGCCGAACGGCGTCGTCATCGCCGACTTGAAGTAGGTGTTGATCCACACGGTGCCGGCACGCAGCGCGTTCGAGACGCGGTGCGCGGCATCCATGTCGCGCGTCCAGACGGCCGCCGCGAGCCCGTAGATCGAATCGTTCGCAATGCGCAAGGCTTCCGCTTCGTCGCGCGCATCGGTCACTGCGAGGACGGGCCCGAAAATTTCCTCGCGCGCGACGCGCGCGGCGGGATTGACCCGGTCAAGGATCGTCGCCTCGACATAATGGCCGCCGCTGTCCGGCATGGCCTGCCGCCCGCCGAGGGCGAGTTCCGCGCCCTCGGCGACGCCAGTATCGATGTAGCCCAGCACGCGTCGCATGTGGCCGGCGTCGATCAGCGCACCCATCTTCGTACCCGGATCGAGCGGATGGCCGAGCGTGATCGTTGCGGCGACGCGTTTCACTTCGGCGAGCAGCTCTGGCTTGATGCCGGCGTCGCAGATCAGGCGCGAACCGGCATTGCAGGACTCGCCCTGGTTGTAGAAGATCGCCCAGGCGATGTCGCTGGCCGCCGCCTCGAGATCGGCATCGCGCAGCACGATTTGCGGGCTCTTGCCGCCGAGCTCCAGCGCGACGCGCTTCAGGTTCGATTCGCCCGCGTAGCGCAGCATCAGCTTGCCGACCTCGGTGGATCCGGTGAAGGTCACGAGGTCGACGTCGCGATGCAAGGCCAGTGCCTTGCCGGCTTCCTCGCCGAAGCCCGGTACGATGTTCAGCACGCCGGGTGGGATGCCGGCCTGCAGCGCGAGCTCGCCCAGGCGTATCGCGCCGAAAGGCGATTGTTCCGCCGGCTTCAGCACGACGGAATTGCCGGCCAGCAGCGCCGGCCCGATCTTCCACGCGGCGATGACCAGCGGATAATTCCACGGGATGATCGCCGCGATGACCCCGAGCGGCTCGCGGCGGATCAGCGCCAGGTCCTTCGGCCCGGTCGGCGCTATTTCGTCGTAGAGCTTGTCGGCGAATTCGGCGTAGTAGGCGATGCAGTTCGCAGCGGAGGGCACGTCCGATTCCAGCGCGTCGCCGATCGGCTTGCCGACATCGAGCGTCTCGAGCAACGCCAGGCGTTCCACGTCTTCGCGGATCAAATCGGCAAAGCGCGCCAGCACGCGCTTGCGCTGCAGCGGTTCCATGTGGCGCCAGCTGCCGGCCTCGAAGCTGGCGCGTGCGACCGCGACGGCCGCGTCGACATCCGCGGCGTCGCAACGCGCCACCGGCCCGATGACCTTGCCGTCCATCGGGCTCGTCGAGTCGAAGCTGCGCCCGGACAGCGCCGCGCGGAACTCGCCGCCGATCAGGGCGCGTCCTTCGGGACGCAAGGTGCGCGAGAGGCTCTCCCATTGGGCGCGGCTTCGGGTCTTGAGGTCGGTGCTCATGGAATCGATTCTCCGGCGGCGGCGCGCGGCAGGGCGTCGATTAATGTCATGCGCGTATCGAAAAATGTCATGGAATCATTGCCCTATCGGGTCATATCGCGGCCCACGCGCGCACGATACTATGGGACACCATGAGCAAACCCGCCATAGGCCGCCGCTGGTTGCCGCTGAACGCACTGCGCGCCTTCGAGGGCGTGGCCAAGCATGGCAGTTTCACCGTCGCCGCCAACACGCTGCTGATCTCGCAGAGCGCGCTCTCGCGCCACGTCATCGCGCTCGAGACGCTGATCGGCGCGCAACTGTTCGAGCGGCGTCCGCATTCGCTGGTGCTGACGCAGGCGGGCGCGCATCTGTTGCCGGCGGTGATCAAGTCCTTCGACCGGCTCGAGTACGCGCTCGACGACATCCGCAACGAAGGCACGCCGACGCAACGCACATTGCGCGTGCAGATGCCGCCAAGCTTCGCGGTGCAGCTGGCCGTGCCGATATTGCGTGATTTTCGCCGCGCCAGCTCGGAAGTCGAAATCGACCTGGTGAGCCCGGCCGGCATCGGGCCGCCGCTCAGCGACGTGGACGTGGCGGTCATCTACTCCAAGCCGACCGTCACGCACATGATCGCCGACCTGCTCTGGCCGGTGCGATTGAATGTGCTGTGCCATCCGAGTCTGGCCGCGAAGTTTGCCGACAAGGACCTGCCGTCGTTCCTCGCCGCGAACGAACTGATCCACGTGCGGCTCGCCGACCAGCCGCGACACCACCTGTGGTCGCAATTCATGCGCCAGGCCGGCATCAGCTCGGTCAATTTCGAACGCGGCCTCGTATTCGACACCGCGACACTGGCGGTGCAGTACGCGTTGAGCGGCGAGGGCGTGGTGCTGGTCGACGAGCACCTGTTCGCCGAGGAAATCCGCGCCGGCAGGCTGGTGCGTCCTTACGAGGCGACGCTCGATGACGGCTACGGTTATTACCTGGTGACGCATCCCGAGGCACTGAGTGATGCGGCGATCGCGTTGTTCCGTTCCTGGCTGATCGAGCGATTTGGCAAGACCGCGCCGCCGGCGGATTCGGCGTTGAGGCTGGCGGTATCGAATGAATGAGCGCGATGAGCGCGCCGGCCGGAGAAGCAGGCGGCGCCCCGGAGCCACGGAATCGGCCCCTGCCGTGCCCGATCGTTCGCTGGCGTACCGCCAT
>Ga0209023_10001648_pt1 | contig 29415 bp, 29 predicted proteins | sample LakOneMetagenome_FD_187468 | JGI IMG/M metagenome (GOLD analysis project Ga0209023, IMG submission 187468) | Freshwater and sediment microbial communities from Lake Erie, Canada (SPAdes) (version 2) | ecosystem: Environmental > Aquatic > Freshwater > Lentic | place: Lake Erie, Canada...
TACAATTGAAGTGATAGTATAGCGTTATTTCATCCATTTATTCTTATTTTCCAAACTTTTGTTTCAAAGCAGTTAAAGCATCTTCCATTTTGGGAACTGCTATTTCTTTTTTTGCTGCCGGAAAATTCGGCTTACTATTTTTCTGCTGATTAAGTTTTGAAACCGGTTCTGTTTGTTTGATTGATAACACGATTCTTTTTCTTGCTTCATCTACTTCAAGGACTTTAACTTTTACCTGCTGATTCAATTTCAATACTTCCCCGGGGTCCTGGATATATTTATTGGCTATTTCTGAAATATGAACAAGGCCATCCTGCTTTACACCAATATCTACAAATGCCCCAAACCTGGTAAGATTGGTAACAATGCCGGGCATTTCCATTCCTTCCTTTACATCACTGATAGAATATACCGCAGCAAATTCAAATAGCTCAACAGGTTTCCGTGGATCCAATCCCGGTTTTTTCAATTCATTTATTATATCACGTATGGTATGTTCGCCAAAGTTTTCAGAAACATATTTTTTTATGTCGATTGATTTTAAAGCTGTTTCATTACCAACCAGGCCGTTTACAGGAATTTTCAATGTTTCCGACATTCGTTTTATTAATGGATATGCTTCGGGATGCACTGCGCTTGCATCCAACGGGTCATCACCATCGGTGATGCGGAGAAATCCTGCACATTGTTCATAGGCTTTATCCCCAAGCCTTGGCACTTTTAACAAGGCTGCCCTGTTCTTGAATTTCCCTTCCTGGCGGCGATAAGCAATGATATTATCTGCAAGCGTGGTTCCGATACCACTTACATAACTTAATAATTGTTTGCTGGCAGTATTTACATTCACGCCAACGCTGTTCACACAGCTGATAACGGTTTGGCTAAGCCGCTCTTTCAACCTTGGCTGGTTCACATCATGCTGGTACTGCCCTACCCCGATACTTTTGGGGTCAAGCTTTACCAGTTCGGCCAACGGGTCCATCAATCTTCTGCCAATACTTACGGCACCCCTTACCGTTATATCCTGGTCAGGAAATTCCTGCCTGGCAATTTCAGAAGCAGAATAAATACTTGCTCCGTCTTCATTGACCAGGTAAACAGGCAATCCAAGTTCCAGTTTTTTGATGAACTGTTCTGTTTCCCTTCCTGCAGTTCCGTCACCAATAGCAAAAGCTTCAATATTGTATTCCCTTACAAGTGTCCTGATCTTATGTGCCGCATCATCCATGCGGTTATTTTCATGAATAAATATCAGTGAGGTGGTTTGCAGCTCTCCTTTTTCATCCAGGCAAACAACTTTACAGCCTGTGCGATAACCGGGATCAATTGCAAGTGTCCGTTTGCTTCCAAGTGGCGAACTCAGGAGCAACTGTTTTAAATTTTCGGCAAATACATTGATCGCTTCTTCATCGGCTTTTGCTTTTAATTGCGTGCGGAATTCCGTTTCAAGATTTGGCTGTAATAATCTTTTATAGCTGTCTTTTATTGCTTTTCTCACCTGGTCACTGCAAGTGCTCATGCCTTTAATATAAATCGACTCCATGATTTCCAACGCATGATCCTCCACAGGCTCAATGGAAATGCGTAAATATGTTTCAAGGAACCCACGAAGGATCGCTAATATCCTGTGTGAAGGAATGGTTGCGATGCGTTCTGAAAAATTAAAATAGTCTTTATACTTTATAGCTGCAGTTTCTTTTTCTGTTATCACTTCCGACCTGATCATTGCTTCATTTTCAAAAAGCCTCCTGAGTTTATCCCTTACTGTGATATCTTCATTCACTGTTTCTGCGATGATATCCCTGGCTCCCTGTAATGCAAGTTCTGCAGAAGTGATCTTCTCATTCAGAAATTTTTCAGCCTCCAGTATCAGGTCGATATTATCCTGCGCAAGGATCATGTTTGCCAGTGGCTCCAGGCCATTTTCCCTGGCCGTCATTCCCTTTGTTTTGCGTTTAGGTTTAAAGGGCAGGTAAATATCTTCCAACTGGCTGATTGTTGTGGCATTGTTTATTTTAAGCTTTATCTCATCTGTCATTTTCCCCTGTTCGGAAATGGAATTAATGATTGCCTCCTTTCTTTCTGCAAAGGCTTTTAATAATTTATCCTGGTCCTGTATCTGCTGGATCTGTAGTTCATCGAGCGCTCCTGTTTTGTCTTTACGATAACGTGCTATGAATGGGATAGTGGAACCTTCTTCAAATAACTGTAATACTGTTTCTACCTGGCTTGTTTTGATTCCGAGGTTTTGCGCTATTGTCTGTGCGAACATGCTTTATTTTTTGGGTTGCGAAAATAAGGTGGAAAATCGATACCGGAGAAGTATTATTGTTAACGTATTGTACAATTGGTAATAACAGGAGTGGTATTGTATTTTCGATATTTAATTAAAAAATTTTATTCCTTACTTTTTTGCTTCTCCAAAAAAGTAACAAAAAAAGAGCCCCGAAAACGATTACATCCCGTTTTCGGGAAGCAGCCTTGATTAAGCTTTTGTACTACTGTAGCTTCAACATCTATTCTTTGAAGATAAAAGCGAATGATTATTAATTATACCCCATATTATTAGCAGGAAAGTTTAATAGGAAATCAATTGATCAGTAGTATTTTTTTTGATGGATTGGCAGCTGCATATGAATAAATACTGTTCCTTATAAAATCATTATCCGAATATGGCTGGATCTTCTCTTTCAGATCATCAATATTTTTAATTTCTGCCTGTGCATCTAAATAACCCATTCCCCAGAAACTTCCACGTTCTATCAGCATGTATAATTTTTCTTCCTTGCTCAATCCGTCATCAACAATGGCAAAAGTGGGTAATTGTTTTTCCAGTTGATCCAACGCTGTTTTTACTTTACCATTGTAATAAAGCGGTGCATCAAGGAATTCAAGGTCTTTTGTTGTGAGTGCATTTTTATCAACATAACAAAGTTTGGGGTCCAATTCAAACTCCTCCACCATTTTCTTCAACAAAACCTGTCCTTCATGTAAAAGGTTAAAATGATATACTGCCGGAAAATATTTTTTCTTTTTATCGATCGCCAAACGCATATACCCTCGATTGTCTTCAAAACAATACAAACCGTATTTCTGTGCAGGTTGTTTCTGGCTATCATTGTATTTTGGCCAGAGCCTTTTTATTTCGGTACTTTCCAGTACGAGTGCCTGCAATTCATTGGCACAAACCGTATGTGTGATCTTATGAACATGACGGAGAAAATGCTGCCTTTTCTTAGCCGCATCATTGTGCGTAAAATGACTGCTCACTCTCTTTTTGATGTTGATCGCTTTACCAACATAAATAACTTTTCCTTTTGCATTGTGAAAATAATATACACCAGGAACCGAAGGCAACTGGCTGATCTCCTTCTTCTCCAAATGCATCGGCAACCATTGTTCTGAAGAAGATCTTTTCAGCATTACGTTGATGTGTTCATCAGCACCATGCTGCAATAATTTATCAAATAAGATAACCGTTGCCTTTGCATCACCATCAGCCCTGTGCCTGTCTTCTATCGGAATTTCGAGGCTGCGGCACAAATTGCCAAGGCTGTAAGAAGCAAGCCCGGGAAATACTTTTCGGCTAAGCCTGACCGTACAGAGCTTTTTTACATTGAGATCAAAACCGGATTGTTTCAACTGGTGCCTTACAAATGAGAAATCAAAATTTACACTGTGCGCTATGAAAATATTATCGCTTAACAGATCGTACACTTCAGAAGCAATTTCTTCAAATGAAGGGGCACTGGCCACCATGGCATTACTGATACCGGTAAGCGCTGTTATATATAAAGGAATTTTCTGTTGTGGGTTGACCAGTGATTTAAAATGCCTAACCACACGGTCACCGTCATGCACATAAATGGCAATTTCGGTGATGCTGTTGGCAGATGCATGTCCACCGGTTGTTTCTATATCTACTATTGCGAACAAATTGGTGTATTGGTTTACTTGTTTAATGGTTTATCAGTAGGTCGTACCCACTTTCTTATTTCTTATTTCTTATTTCTTATTTTATGTTTCTTATTTCTTATTCAAGGCAGCAAATTACTAATTAATTTAGTTTATTAAAGAAAAAAGTTGCAGGAAGCTGGAAATGAACAAGTGAGCCCCGCCATGGCGGGGACGATGTTGAAGGATGATATATGGCTGGTTACATAACAATCCATTTTTCCACGCTGCTTTTTGTACTTTTGCCGACCAGTAAATAAGAAGACAAGCAAAATGGAACTGACCAAAAATTTTGAGCCGCAGGAAATAGAAAAAAGATGGTACCAGCATTGGCTGGATAAAAAATATTTCAGCAGCACACCTGATGAGCGTGAGCCTTATACGATTGTAATGCCGCCGCCGAATGTAACGGGCGTGCTGCACATGGGCCATTGCCTCAATAATACTATACAGGATATCCTGATCCGCCAGGCAAGGATGCAGGGAAAGAATGCGTGTTGGGTTCCGGGAACGGATCATGCATCTATTGCTACAGAAGCCAAAGTAGTTGGGATGTTGAGAGAAAGAGGCATTACGAAATCTTCCTTAACAAGAGATGAATTCTTAGGCTATGCGTGGGAGTGGAAAGAAAAATATGGTGGTATCATTTTGCAGCAGTTGAGAAAATTAGGATTCAGTCTTGATTGGGACCGCACTTCTTTTACCATGGACAAAGATTATTATGAGTCTGTGATAAAAGTATTTGTTGCATTACATAAGAAAGGTGTGATCTATCGCGGTAAACGAATGATCAACTGGGATGTGAAGGCGTTGACAGCGCTGAGTGATGAGGAAGTTATCAGGAAAGAGACGAAGCAAAAATTATATCATTTACAATATGCCATAGAAGGTAGTGATGAAAAGATTGTGATCGCAACTGTTCGCCCCGAAACGATCATGGGTGATACAGCGATCTGTGTTCATCCCGATGATGAACGATACAAACACCTGCATGGAAAATTTGCGATCGTTCCTTTGATCAACCGCAAAATTCCGATCATCACTGATGAATATGTAACCATGGAATTCGGGACCGGTGCTTTGAAAGTTACACCGGCTCATGATATGAATGATAACCAGCTTGGGCAAAAGCACGGACTGGAAGTTGTAGATATTTTTAATGAGGACGGAACATTGAATGCAGCCGCTCAGATCTATATTGGAGAGGATCGTTTTGCTGCCAGGAAAAAGATCGTTGTTGAACTGGAACAAAAAGGGTTCCTGATAAAGACCGAAGATTATACAAGTGAGGTTGGCTATAGTGAACGCACAGACGCAGTTGTTGAACCACGCCTGAGCCTTCAATGGTGGGTCAGCATGAAAGTTATTGCAACACCTGCATTGAAAACGGTTATGGATGAAGAGATAAAATTCTATCCGCCGAAATTCAGAAATCTCTATCGCCACTGGATGGAGAATATTAAAGACTGGTGTATCAGCAGACAACTTTGGTGGGGACATCGCATTCCTGCCTGGTATGATGAAACCGGAAATGTATATGTTGCTGAAAGTTTGGAAGAACTTCATAACTCGCAACCCGCAACCCGAAACCTTGAACTTAAGCAGGATGAAGATTGTCTTGACACCTGGTTCTCTTCCTGGCTATGGCCGTTTGAGGTTTTTAAAGGATACAGTGATCCCGGTAATCAAGAAATAAAATACTACTACCCTACCAATACCCTTGTTACGGCACCGGAAATTATTTTCTTCTGGGTGGCAAGGATGATCATGGCTGGTTTTGAATTCATGGATGAGAAACCTTTCCAGTCTGTTTACTTTACGGGAATTGTTCGTGATAAGCAAGGAAGAAAAATGAGCAAAAGCCTTGGTAATTCACCTGACCTGTTGGGACTGATAGATCAATATGGCGCTGATGCAACAAGGTTTGGGATCATGATCGCATCGCCGGCAGGGAATGATATTTTATTTGATGAAAGTGCTTTGGAACAGGGAAGGAATTTTAATAATAAGATGTGGAATGCGTTGAAATTGGTGAAACTTTGGGCTAGTAGGGAATCAGAAAGGGTGAGTGGCGAGTGGCGAGTGGCGAGTGGGGATGTTCCCACTACCCAAGCTCCACTTGCTACCAGCTTTGCAATAGAATGGTTCGAGAACAGGTTGAATGAAGTAAAAACAGAAGTTGAACGGATGATGGTAGAATTCCGTTTGAGTGAAGCATTGAAAACAATTTATTCACTAATCTGGGATGATTTCTGTAGTTGGTATTTAGAGTGGGTAAAACCGGGTTTTGAGCAACCGATAGATACAGCAGTTTATAAAAAAACAATTTCATTCTTTACAGAACTGATGCAGTTGCTGCACCCGTTCATGCCATTTGTTACAGAAGAGATTTATCACTTGCTGGAAGAAAGAAATGATGATCTGTGTGTGAAACAATTTGAAAATATTATTGCCGCTGATGCACTGATATTAGAGAAAGGAAATTTATTAAAAGACATCATCACTGGTTTAAGGGATGTAAGAAATAAACAGCAGATAAAACCAAAAGAACAGGTTGAATTGTTTATTGATACTTCAAACGAAGAAACATATATATCAATAGAAAATATCCTGTCGAAACAGGTAAATGCGAAGAACATTTCATTCACAAAATCAACTGTTGCAGAAACGATCTCCTGTGTGATTGGTAAAGACAAGTTCTATATAAAGACAGAGCAACCTTTAAATACAGGAAACCAGAAGTCTGAGCTGTTAAAAGAACTGGATCATTTAAAAGGATTTTTAATATCAGTTGAAAAGAAACTGGGCAATGAAAAATTTGTTCAGAATGCAAAGCCCGAAGTGCTGGCATTGGAGCAGAAGAAAAAAGCAGATGCAGAAACAAAGATCAGGGTTATTGAAGAAAGCCTTGCTGCACTGTAAAGCCTCAACCCAACCCTCCCAAAAGGTCGGGAGGGAGTATGATCACAATCAATTCGTATTTTTAGTGTCATTCGTGGCAAAAAAGTTAAAATACCATTTCAGCAAGTTATCTTTTGTAGATTCGTAATTCCAAATCAATATTATTAACCATGCGTATTTTATCAAGAGTGATCTTATTTTCTGCAGCCGTATTTTTTTTAGTGAATACAGGCACAGCTCAAAAAACACCTAATAGAAAACCGGGTAGTACCACACAAAAATTCAAACCGCCTAAATTATACACGTATCTCGGTGCCGTAAAGGATTCTGTAACCATTCCTGTTGATGTTGCCGAAAATATCATTGGACTTCCCCTGAAAATATATGATGATAAAAAAACTGAGTACACTGTTTCTTCATACCAGTTCCTGTATAAAAAGAGAACAGTAACAGAAGATGAACAGACAGGGAAAGTGAGCCCGGCTACAAGCATGGTCTCAGACAGGTTTACAGTAACTCCCCTGCCCCCGGTTTGGGTTACACAAATAAAAGAACAGGTAAATAAAGGTGAAGAATTATATTTTTTTGATGTGATCGCAAAAGATGCGCAAGGAAGGGTTATGTATGCGCCGAATCTTAAGATAATTACACAGTAATAAATTCAAAATAATAAATGTAAAATACTGAATGTAAAAGTGAACGCACCCCCAATTTTTACATTTTATATTCAGCATTCATCATTTTATATTTAATTGATTTTACCAAACAAGCTGGTGGGTCTGTTTTATAATTCCCATCACAAATACACTCTGCACATTCCCCATATTTTCGATCTGGCTTAAACGGTTCACATGAAAATCGTAGTAGCTGTCCATATTCTCTTCCACCACTTTCAGCATAAAATCAAATTCACCGGAAATATTGTAACATTCGATCACTTCATTCAATTCATTGATCGCTTTGATGAATTTGATGCCTGCATTTTTGTTATGTTCCTTCAATGAAACATAACATATCACCATCAACCCCTTTTTCACTTTTGCATGATCGACCAATGTTGCGTATTGTTTTATTACACCGTTCTGTTCAAGCCTTTTGATGCGTTCATGAACAGGCGTCGTACTCAGGTGTATCTTGGCTGCAATTTCTTTCACTGTTATCCTGGCATTTTCCTGTAATAATTTCAATATGGCCAGGTCGTTTTTGTCGAGCGCCGGAAGGGTAATAGCTGTTTGTTCTTTTTGAGCTGCTTTTTTCATATCAAACAATTATTTTGTCCTGTAAAGTAATAAAATAATAGAACTTTATTCCAAATTTTAATAAATACTCAGAATATTATCCTATAAGATATAGATTTGCATTCTAAACAAAATTTAATATGTCTACAATAACAGAAAAAGGTATTGATTTCAGCCTTGCTTACAAGGTAAAAGATATGAGCCTCGCCGCATGGGGCCGTAAAGAAATTATGTTGGCAGAAGCAGAAATGCCGGGCCTGATGAGCTTACGTGCAGAATATGGCGCAAGTCAGCCATTGAAAGGTGCACGCATTGCAGGTTGTTTGCACATGACGATCCAGACTGCCGTTCTGATCGAAACACTGATCGCTTTAGGAGCTGAAGTTAAATGGAGTTCTTGCAACATTTTCTCTACACAAGACCAGGCAGCTGCTGCTATTGCTGCTGCAGGTATCGGTGTGTATGCATGGAAAGGACAAACGCAGGAAGAGGCTGACTGGTGTATTGAGCAGACATTGTTTTTCGGAAGCGCCGACAAACCTTTGAATATGATCCTTGATGATGGTGGTGACCTTACCAACATCGTTTTTGATAAATACCCTGAGCTGATCGCTAACATCAAAGGATTGAGCGAAGAAACTACCACTGGTGTTCACCGTTTATACGAGCGTATGGCTAAAGGTACTTTGCCTATTCCTGCGATCAACGTGAACGATTCTGTTACCAAATCTAAATTTGATAACAAATACGGTTGTAAAGAATCACTGGTAGATTCTATCCGCCGTGCTACCGATGTAATGATGGCAGGTAAAGTTGCTGTTGTTGGCGGTTATGGTGATGTTGGTAAAGGATCTGCAGAAAGTTTACGTGGTGCAGGTGCAAGGGTTATTGTAACTGAGATCGATCCTATCTGCGCATTACAGGCTGCTATGGACGGTTTTGAAGTTAAGAAAATGATCGATGCAGTTAAAGAAGCTGATATCATCGTTACAGCTAGCGGTTGCCGTGACCTTATCACTGCAAAACATTTTGAATCAATGAAAGACAAAGCGATCGTTTGTAACATCGGTCACTTCGATATTGAAATTGATATGGCATGGTTGAATAAAACCCATGGCAATACAAAAAATACCATCAAACCTCAGGTTGACCTGTATACGATCAATGGTAAAGATGTGATCATCCTTGCTGAAGGACGTTTGGTTAACTTAGGTTGCGCAACAGGCCATCCAAGTTTTGTAATGAGTAATTCATTCACAAACCAAACACTGGCTCAAATTGAACTTTGGACAAACACTGACAAATACGAAAACAAAGTATATGTGTTGCCAAAACACCTTGATGAAAAAGTTGCACGTTTGCACCTTGCAAAAATTGGTGTTGTACTGGAAGAATTAACAACTGAACAATCAGAATACTTAGGCGTTCCTAAAGAAGGTCCGTTCAAAGCTGAAATGTACAGGTACTAATTTATAATTAGTTAATGGATAATTTATAATGGAACCCACTCCGGATAAAAGAGTGGGTTCCATTTTTTTATAGTTGAAATGACGACTCTTCATCGATTGTACTAATTATAAGATGACTTTCATGTTATCAGAAAAAAAAATATTCAGCCGAAGCAACCCTGTTTATCCTTTTCAAGTCATAGTCACCATGGCAGTTGATGGTGACGAGAAGGCCTTTAAGGCCATATACGATATGCTTTCCGGGAAAATGTACAGTCTTTGCCTGCGCTATGCAGGTAACAGGAATGATGCCGATGACCTGTTCCAGGAAGGGATCATAAGGGTTTACAAAAACCTTTCCGGTTTCAAAGGGATCGGCCCTTTTGAAGCATGGGCAAGAAGGATATTTGTAAACACCTGCATAGATTACCTGAAAAATAAACAAAAGCTTGTTTTTAGTGAACTTACTGATGCGATAGATATTGGCAGCTCTGAATTAACAGGTATCACAAAACTTACACAGGCTGACCTTCTAAAAATAATTCAGCGATTACCAAATGGCTACAGGACCATTGTAAACCTTTACCTGGTAGAGGAATACAATCATAAAGAAATTGCAGAAATGCTGGGTATTTCGGAAGGAACGAGCAAATCGCAATTATCAAGAGCCAGAATAATTTTACAAAAGAGTATTTTAGAATCATATGGCCGGTACCAATAAGATATTTAAAGATCTGCAGGATCATGCTGTTAACCCTCCAGCGGGGTTATTCGCAAAACTGTGGAAAAAAATACGGAAGCAAGGTGCCGGCGATACTGCTTTTGACAAAGCCATTGATATACCCGATAGCAATCCACCTACAGCTATTGATAATGACAAAATATTCAGCGCACTTCAATCTTACACTGACCTGGAAAACACCCCTCCCCCTTTTGATTTCAGTAAAATTTCCGAAGCCGTTTCCGGCATTAAAGAGGAACCTGTAACCCAGCCGCAAAAAAGGAACAACATATTCCCGCTACTGTATAAAATAGCAGCTGCTGCTGTTATTACGGGTATCATTATTTTTATTTACTACCTGAAGAATTCTGATAAAACATCAAAACAAACTGAAAATTCAGTTTCAAGAGCTATATCCCCATCTGTGCAAACGGATAAAGATAGTATTCAAACAGCATTGCAGAGAACTGTGCCTTTGCACAATGAAAATGAAGAAGAAACTGTTGTTGTAAATCATATGAGCAGCTACAACGGAAACTTTCCCAAAAACTTTATAACAAAAAATGTGAACTCCCGGATATTGTATAATGATTTTATTTATACCCTTACCAGTTTCACTTACAAGCAGATGGATAATTTTTTATCGGATGTAAAAAAAGACAACAGGATATTCCTGGACAAATATTCCTACGTGAATATCTCCGATAAGATGGCCATGCTCCTTAAAAAAACAGCTGCCGTTAACAGGCAAGACAAGCCAACAAGGAAAGCCCGGAAATTAAAAAACAGGCTTATCAAATGGAAAAAGAAAGACGAAGTGAATTTTGATATAAATATGCGCAGGAACCCGATAGACATCCTGGATCTTTCTGAATTTATTTTAAAGAACTAAATATTAATATGAGAATATTTTTTTTCAGGATACTGCTATTAACCGGCTTTTGCTTTTCTGCAGTTGCTGTAGGGGCGCAGACTTCAGCAGAATATTCGGGGCCTGCAAAAGAAAGCAGCCTAACAATTGTATATGATATAAATATTATCAAAGGCAAAACCAAAGCAGGTATTGAAGAAACATATAACGGCGGTGTAAAAACGCTGATGCTGAAGAACGAAACTATAAGGATGAGGCTTGTATCACTTATGCGGATACAAAGTATTTATCTTTATAAAACCGATTCGGTATTAAAAAAAGTGATCATTGCAAAAGAATCAGGGCAGAAAAAATACAAATATATACTGAAGCCATCTGAATGGAAATTTTACAACGAAAAGTACGACAGTGTATCCTGCATACTTACAGATGACTCTTTGTTGGTTGCAGGCTACGAATGTAAAAAAGCGATCCTGACTTTCAGAAGTGGGAAAGAAGTAATAGCCTTTTACACAATAAAACTTAAACCGTTTGATAAATACACCGAACCAATGTTTGCAGGATTGCCGGGAATGGTATTAAGGTATGAGCACGAAGAAAAAAATGGCAGGATCTTATTCAACGCCAGCAAAGTAAGTTTTGACCCGATTGATGGCAAAATATTTGAAGAGCCCGGCCCGGAATTCCATTCACAAAAATATCATCCTATTCGCCATGAATAACAGTGCGTAACTATATCATCATGAATGAGTATACCTGTCGTACTTAGCTAGTAACCCAAACGACAGCCTTCGTTTTCTGCGCAACGAAAGAAATATTCCTGTAATGATGAGCAGGTTTGATTCATTGAGGTAAGATGATAAAGTTATTACACCGCTGCTGTTCCCTTCTATAATATCCTCTACAGTTTCTACTACCGTTTTCTTATTTAATTTCCAGAGCCAATGCAATGAGAAAAAATTTTTGCCAACCCAATACAGTTTATTTCCCCCCTTGCCGATAAATTTAAACTTCTGAAAGAAAAAAGGAAATAATGGTATGGAGATATTGCCAACCGGCTCCCCCGAATTTATATCCTGGATATAAATAGAAGACTTCAACAGGCCAAGTTTCGTAAAAAGAAAGTTATCGCCACTAAGCTCAATGTTTACATGCCAGCTATTCCCCGGGCCTTTATCAACCGTTCCCAGCAAAATTTCATTTAAATAAACCCAATGACAATTATTAGAATATTCTATCCGATAGCTGTAAGCCTGCACCATATATTATGTAGAAAGGATCAACGAGAAAATAAGTAAGGAACAAAACCTGTTTTACCAGGTTTTGTTCCGGTAGGAATATTACACCTTAAACTCCTGCACTTAAGATTGATTTTCCAGATAAACGGTTGCATTAAGAAAAAATATTTTGCTGAAAAGCTGAATTCATATCTTGCGAAAACCGTTTTGAGTAATATGTCTGATCATACTGTAACCGTCATTTGTATTTCATGGCAACATTGGTTGCGTCGCACACTTGTACAGTTAATTATCAACTCAGCCATATCATTCACAAAATGAGCAAAAGAAGTACCGGGGTTTCCAAACATATTTGTAGTTTGCAAAAAAAAAGATCAGTTTGTTTATTAATATTCACAGCCACAACAAGCCTGGTATAAATGAATGGTGCATTATAAACCTCTACCGTGACTTTGACGAAACAAAAAAACAAGGGCATTATTCAATTGGTTTGCATCCCTGGTATATACAGGAAGAAAACTGGCAGCAGGATCTGAAAGACTTAGAAAAATACTACAACCAGGAAACAGTTCTGGCCATTGGTGAATGCGGGCTTGATAAAGTTTGCAAAACAGCTTTCAGTTTACAGGAAGAAGTATTTGTTTCGCAGATAAACCTGGCAAATAAAATTAACAAGCCCCTGATCATTCATTGCGTAAGGGCATTTGATGAAATATTATTACTGTTAAAAAAACATCGGAACAAAGTACCAGTCATTTTTCATGGGTTTAATAAAAATCTCTCATTGGCCGAAAAACTGGTCGCAGCAGGCCATTGGCTGAGTTTTGGAAAAAGCATCCTTCACAAAGACAAACGATCAGCCTTTGCGTCTATTCCTTTGGATAAAATATTTTTTGAAACAGATGATGCTTCAACCGGGATCGACAATATTTATATTACAGCCGCAGAAATAAAAAATATTTCCATAGAAGAATTAAGTTCGCAACTTAGCAAAAACCTGTTCACCGTTTTTAATATTACGATTTAAATAAAGAAGCATGGATACATCGTGGTTAAGCAGAACCAAATTACTGATCGGGGAAGAAAATATTTTAAAACTTACACAATCGCATGTGATGATCGTTGGCATGGGTGGTGTTGGTTCTTTTGCTGCCGAGTTCATCTGCCGCAGCGGCATCGGCAAGATCACGATCATTGACGGAGATGTGGTTGATCCCACCAACCGCAACCGGCAGTTACCTGCCCTGGCTACCAATCATGGACAACCGAAAGCTGAAGTAATGGCAGAAAGGTTGCTGGCAATAAACCCGGAACTGGAATTAAAAGTGATCAAGGAATTTATCGATCCGGAAAAAGTTGAAGAAATGCTTAACAACAATCCAGATTATGTAATAGATGCGATCGATAGCATTACCCCCAAGATCACATTCATGAAAATGGCTTATGAAAAAAAGATCCCCTTCGTAAGCAGTATGGGTGCAGGTGGCAAACTAGATCCTACACAACTGAAAGTAACAGATATTTCCAAAACGATCATTTGCCCTTTTGCACAACAGATAAGAAAGATGCTTAAGAAGCATGGCATTTACAAAGGCATTAAAGTTGTTTTCTCTCCCGAAGAACCGGACAAGGAAAGCCTGATGCTTACTGATGGTTCCAATTATAAAAAATCTGCTTACGGAACCATTTCATACCTGCCCGCTACGTTCGGTGCTGTTGTTTCATCAGTTGTGATCAGGGATTTGTTGGCGAAAAATTAATTATCATAATCCCTTTTTTATTTTTGAGGAAAGTAAATAATATAATCAGATAAATATTTTCACATCATTTTAATAGATTTATCAAAGCCTGGAACGCATATCACTTTTCTTTACATTTTCCTTAACGAAGCACCTGTTACATTTGGTTAACCAAAAAACTATATATGTTACAGAAACCATCGAATGCTTTTATTGCAGCTTCCTGGGTTGCGCTTGGAGCAGGAATGATCGGATTTTTAGTGGGACTTTGGAGAGCAGATATGTTGCTCAATGAAAAAGGATATTATTTTACTGTATTGATGTTTGGGTTATTTGCTGTTGTCTCTGTTCAGAAATCTGTAAGGGACAAACTGGAAGGGCTACCCGTAACAGATATTTACTACGGGTTATGCTGGTTCGCTACGCTTTTATCAATTTTATTACTCACCATCGGGTTATGGAATGCCGATATACTTCCAAGTGAGAAAGGGTTCTATGCCTTTGCATTCCTGCTTGCCTTGTTTGGGGCCATTACTGTTCAGAAAAATATAAGGGACAGTGCGAACTTTGCAAAAGTTAGTATCAGGGAGTAAAAAATAAACCGGTCAGACCGGGACGTCAAACCGGTTTAAAATATCTCTTCATAAAAAAAGTAGTTCCCGTCAATGACGGGAACTACTTTTTTCTACAATTATATTTTACTTAAACAAATAACGATCTTAATAAATTTTTATTTTACAAATTAAAAAGTACTACTCGTAGTTGCCAGTCCTGGCGCACCGGTTACAAAAACCCTGATGGTTCCAGCCGGAACAACAGTATTGGTTGGATCGTTTTCTTTGCTCCTCATATAAAGCGTGTTTTGAAAATCCTGTATCCCTCCTGCTGCAACCGTTCCGCTCAATACATTATACTGCTGAACATGAGTGCCATTAAGCGTTGTGGTCCTTATGATGAAGATGGAAAATTTATTACCGCTCCCTGAAATAAAACTATAAACCGGCGTGGAAGAAATTGCACCACCCGGAACTGTTTTTTGTGCAACATCAACTGTAAATGCCGTATTATTTTGATTAGAGAACTTGAATTTATAATCAGAGAACAATGCTCCTACGCTAGCCGGATTATTATTGTCATAGATACAGCTGTCGTGGGTTTGAAGATAGATGCCGTTTGCAACAGGCGGCGTAACTCCTGTATTGATGGTTGCCCCGGCAGAACGGAGAGAATCAATCATGCTTTGTGAAACGAAGTCGCTCACCGGTGCAGGAAGTACATCAGTATTCGCAGGCAATGCCGTTGTATCATCTTTTTTACAGGAAGAAAAAACAACAGCAAAGATTGCAAGGATAATAAGTTTCTGAATTGAATTACGTAGCATTTCCATAAGTGATTATAATTTGGTTAATTAATAACGCAAAATTATAAACTGGGATTCCTTGGCCTATACATAATTTGTATTAGTTAAATATCATGTAGCTCTCAGCCAAAAAAATATTTTCAAGCAAAGGAGCATAGAATTCTTAGCGATCATTGCTCCTTTGCGTCTTTGCGTGAGATCTATGCGATCGTAATTTCATTATCAAGATAAATATCCTGGATCGTATTCAATATTTTCACACCTTCTGCCATTGGTTTCTGGAAAGATTTCCTGCCAGATATCAATCCTGTACCACCTGCACGTTTATTGATGATGGCGGTGATAGCTGCTTCTTTCAGATCGGTATCTCCTGCAGATGCCCCGCCAGAATTAATAAGCCCTGCCCTGCCCATATAACAGTTAGCCACCTGGTAGCGGCACAGATCGATGGGGTTATCAGATGTAAGTTCTGTGTACATGCGCTTGTCCAATTTTCCATATCCACTGTTGCCTGTATTCATTGCTTTAAATCCACCATTATTCTCAGGTAATTTCTGTTTGATGATATCAGCCTGTATGGTAACACCCAAATAATTTGCCTGGCCGGTAAGATCAGCAGATACATGATAATCCACGCCGTCTTTTTTAAATGCATCGTTTCTTAAATAGCACCATAGAATGGTTGCCATACCCAGTTCATGTGCTTCGGCAAATGCTCTTGACACTTCAATGATCTGCCTGTTGGATTCAGGCGAACCAAAATAGATCGTTGCACCAACAGCAGCGGCACCAAGGTTCCATGCTTCCCTTACTGTTCCATACATTGTCTGATCAAACTTATTGGGATATGTAAGCAGTTCATTGTGGTTGATCTTTACAACAAAAGGAATTTTATGTGCATATTTCCTGGCAAGCATCCCAAGTCCGCCATAAGTAGTTGCCACTGCATTACATCCTCCTTCAATACCAAGTTTGATGATATTCTCAGGATCAAAGTAAATGGGGTTTGGCGCAAAAGAAGCACCGGCCGTATGTTCCACTCCCTGGTCAACAGGAAGTATCGATAAATACCCTGTACCGGCAAGGCGCCCCGTATTGAATATTCTCGACAGGTTATTAAGCACCGGAATATTCCTGTCAGATAATGCGTACACAGCATTTACAAAATCCGGTGATGGTAAGATCAGCTTATCTTTTGAAATAGTTGAACAGGTGTGCGTCAACAAAGCTTCATTTTCTTTTCCGATAAGCGCTGCTATTTTTTCCTGGTTCATATAAATTGTTTTGGTAATAAATTTAATGCTATTTATTATCCGCAGGTATTTTTTTTATAATTTTTCCTTTACATGAACCATCCGCTTAACTAAAATGCTTTGTATAACTTTGCAGAAAATAAATTTTCATGACGAAGCTTTCTGTCAATATAAATAAACTTGCCACGCTTCGCAATTCCCGTGGCGGCAACAATCCTGATCTTATAAAGGCGGCAAAAGATATTGAAAGATTTGGTGCAGATGGGATAACGGTACATCCAAGGCCTGATGAAAGGCATATTCGTTACCAGGATGTATTTGGCCTTAAAAAAATAATTACCACTGAATTCAATATTGAAGGAAATCCTACGGAAGCAACATTCACGGAACTTGTATTGGCAAACAAACCAACACAGGTTACACTGGTTCCTGATGCGCTTGGGCAACTGACCAGCAATCACGGTTGGAACACAATAGAGCATGCTGCTTATTTAAAAGACATCATTGCTGTTTTTAAAAATGCAGGTATTCGTGTTTCAATTTTTGTGGATCCTGTTGTTGAAATGGTAAACGCCGCAAAAGCAACGGGAACGGACCGTATAGAACTTTATACAGAAGCTTTCGCAAAGGAATTCAGTTCGGGTAAAGAGAAAGCTATTGCTCCATATATTGCAGCTGCTTTAAAGGCAAATGAACTTGGACTGGGAATAAATGCCGGCCATGATCTTGACTTAAACAACCTGAAATATTTTTCGCAAAACATACCAGGTCTGCTCGAAGTATCGATCGGTCATGCACTTATCTGCGATGCTATTTACCTGGGACTTGAAAATACGGTACAGTTGTATAAGAGGCAGTTGAAGAAATAATTTGAAGATGACCCGATTTGGAAATTTGGGGATCAAAGAAAATTCTCATCTCATGAAACTAATTTCCAAATTGTCACATTCCCAAATCTCCAAATTAGTAAATTAATTGCCGAATATGCTGGCTAGTTTTGCTTCCAAAGCTGCACCACGTAAATTCTTGGCAATTAAAATACCATTAGGGTCTATTAAAAAATTCTGTGGTATCTGTGTGATCTGGAATTTTTGTCCAACAGCATTGCTCCATCCCTGCAGGTCACTTACATGCGTCCACGTTAGTCCATCCATTCGGATAGCATCCAGCCAGGGTTGCTTTGCTTTATCGAAAGACACACCAAGTATCGTGTAATTCTTACTCTTATACTTATTATAAGTTGATACAACATTGGGATTTTCCTGCCTGCACGGGCCGCACCAGCTTGCCCAGAAATCAACCAGTACATATTTTCCCCTGAGTGAACTAAGACTTATCATTTTGCCTGTTGAATCTGCCTGTGAAAAATCTTCCAGTGGTTTTCCGATCTGGTTAACCTTCCCTTTTACTATCTGCTGAGAAATAAAATTCCCAATAGGGCCTGTTTTTACCTGCGGGGTTAACCCGGTAAAAAGTTTTTCCATTTCATCAACATCGTTGTTAAGCTGGTAATTGCGGTAAACAGCCAGTGGTGACACAAAAGAATTTGGATATTTTTTTATGAATGCTGTAATATGCGTTGAAACAGTTTTTTTGGAATCAGTATCCGTATTACCTTCCTGGAATAACTGCTGATAGGGAAAGATGATATTATTGAGTTCGATGAATTCATTGTGCGAAGGAGAACCGCTAACTGCAGAATATTCAAGTGAATCTATTTTTGCATTGATCTTTACCAGGCTGTTGTCGAGGAATAATGTAATGTAAGGCGGCTTGTTATTGATAAGAATGAGCTTAAAATCAGGATACATCAGTTTACCTGATAGTGTAAAACTATTCTTCATGATCTGACCGGTTACTTCCTGTGCACCGGTATTACCATTTAGCAAAGCAACCGAAGTTCCATCGGGGTAACCGGTAATATTTCCCATGATCAAATAACCATCGGCAGGTTTGGCAGGTACCGGTTCAGCAATTTCTTTTACAGCTGCGGGCTTAGCTTTTACAACCGTTTTAGTCTTTACTTGTGCCAAACTAATCACTGGCACCATGGCCATAAAAAATAAATATTTCTTCATCATCTGATTTTAGGAACTGCAATTTAAAATTCTTTCATCATTTTTGAACAGCTGCTACATATTATTAACAACCATTATTCAATTGAACCTTTGATGCTCCTGATGAAAATCTTTGTGGCGGCATCAATGTCGCTCACATTGACCAAAGCTTTAATATATGCACTGCCAATAATGGCCCCGGCAGCGTAGGTGCAGGCGGTTTTAAAACCCTGGTTATCATTAATGCCGAAACCGATCATCACAGGGTTTTTAAACTTCATCCCGGAAAGCTTTTTAAAATATTTTTCCTTTGACGAAATATCGGCGGTATTACCGGTGGTGGCAGATGATGAAACAGCATATAGAAATCCCGTACTCAGCCGATCTGCTTCTTTCATACGTTGCGCAACTGTTTCAGGTGTTATGAGGAAAATAACATGCAGGTTATGTTTCTTAAAAAGCTTTTTATAGAATGTTTCAAATTCATACATAGGAAGATCCGGGAGAATAACGGCACTCACACCGGCATCTTCCGCATCAGCACAAAATTTTTCCATACCATACTGCAGAACAGGGTTTAAATAACCCATCAGGATAACAGGAATGGATAGTTGATCTTTGACCGACCTTAATTGCTCAAAAAGTAACTGTATTGTCATGCCATTCTGAATGGCGATCATATTACTGTTTTGTATAACGGGGCCATCAGCAATAGGGTCACTGTATGGCATGCCGATCTCGATCATATCTGCACCATGTTGCTGCAAAGAAAGCATGACAGCTGAAGTACTGTCTTTATGAGGATAACCGGCAGTACAATAGATGTTCATTAAGTTCTTTTTGCCGGTGGCGAATAAAGCATCGAGCTTATTTACCTCACCCCTAACCCCTCTCCTCAAGGAGAAGGGAACATGGTCTGTATTACCTGATGTATTCATTTGCTTTTATATAACTCATTATTTTTCTTAATACAACATCAGTATTTGTAATGATCTCTTCATTTGAAAACCTTAACACTGTTATTCCATTCTCATGTAAAACCCGTGTTCTGTTTTCATCATAGTCCATAACTTCTCTTTCATTGTGAATACCGCCATCTGCTTCAATGCATAATTTTTTTTCGTGGCAATAGAAGTCCAAAATAAAATTTTCAAATGGATGCTGTCGCCTGAATTTCAGATTCCCGAGTTTCCGGTCCCGCAAATTTTGCCAAAGTTTTTCTTCTGCCTCAGTTTGTTTTTTTCTCAGATCTTTTGCATTCTCATATACTGAGGGCTTTGCATTACCATGAAGATTTTCATTGTACGCTTTCATGAAATAATTTCTATTTAACCGTTATTCTCTCGACTCCCTCTCCTTAAGGAGAGGGTTGGGGTGAGGTTTTTATAAATAATTCATATAAGTTGCCAAATCCTTATCCCCTCTCCCGCTTAAACATATAACAACCCTGTCATCTTTTTTGAACGGAATATCTTTTAAGACTGCCAGCGCATGTGCTGTTTCCAATGCCGGAATGATACCTGTTGATCTTGCCAGTTCAAATCCTGATTTTAATGCTTCTTCATCCGTAGCAGACATGAATGTTGCCCTTTTTTGGGCAAATAAGTTTGCATGCATCGGCCCGATACCCGGATAATCGAGGCCGGCCGAAATACTGTGCGGCTCTACAACCTGTCCGTCTGCTGTCTGCATCAACAAACTTTTACTTCCATGGAGGATCCCTGAAGTCCCAAGTTGTGTTGTTGCTGCCGTTTTACCTGAATGGATACCGCAGCCTGCAGCTTCCACAGCAATAAGTTTTACTTTTTTCTCGTCAAGGAAATGATAAAAAGCACCAGCCGCATTACTGCCTCCCCCCACACATGCAATAACGTGTGTGGGTAGACTATGCCCGGTTTTTTCTTTCAATTGCTTTTTGATCTCTTTACTGATCACACTCTGAAACCTGGCCACCATATCGGGATAAGGATGAGGGCCAACTACACTCCCGATAATATAATGAGTATCCTTAGGATGATTTATCCAGTCACGTATCGCTTCATTTGTTGCATCCTTTAATGTTTTGCTGCCACTCGTTGCAGGAATAACAGTAGCGCCCAGCATTTTCATTCTTGCCACATTCGGCGCCTGCCTCTCAATATCCTTTTCCCCCATATACACAATGCACTCCAGGCCTTTCAATGCACACACAGTTGCTGTTGCCACACCATGCTGCCCTGCGCCTGTTTCTGCAATGATCCTTTTTTTCCCAAGATGCTGTGCAAGAATTACCTGTCCAATGGTATTATTGATCTTGTGGGCCCCGGTATGACAGAGGTCTTCCCGTTTTAAGTAAATATTTGTGTGATAGCGTTTGCTTAAATTTTCTGCAAAAAATAATGGGGTCGGCCTGCCTGCAAAATCTTTTAATAAAAGTTCAAATTCTTTTTTAAATGAGGCTGAGGATGTGATCTTTTTATATTGCTTTTGTAATTCGGTTACATTCGGATAAAGCATCTCTGGTATGAAAGCCCCTCCAAATCCACCATAGTAACCTTTCTTATCGGGATGTGTAAATTGCTTCTTATTATTTTTCATTGATCAATACCTCCATAACTTTCACTGATAACTATTTTTTTAACGCATGAATGAACTGCAGCACCAGTGCCATGTCTTTTACACCAGGTTCTTTTTCGAAAAGACTATTTATATCTACACCATAAAAATCAGGATGTTTGAATTTCTTCACCAGCTGAGCATCTTCCGGACTGATTCCACCACTTAAGAAAAATGGTTTTTCGATTTTTGTAGCAGCAATTTTTGCCCAGTCGAATTTCTTTCCTGTTCCTCCAACAGCACCGTTATTGCCTGCGGTATCAAACAAATAATAATCACATACATCATCATAATCCTTCAGCATGTAATCGATCGACTTATCGCTCTGGTCATCTATCCTGAAGGCTTTGATCGTTTCAATTTCATTCGAAACCTGCTCACACAAATGTGGTGACTCATCACCATGAAGCTGCACTACATCCAGTCCGTATTTCTCCACTGTTTCCATGATCTCATCAAATTCTTCGTTCACAAACACTCCAACTTTTTTTATATCCAGGTCAGCATCTTCCAGTTCTTCTTTTGAAATTTTATCTCCTGCATAACGGGGCGATCTTTTAAAAAAGATCAATCCTGCAAAATCAACATCCAGTCCGTCTAATTGTTGCAATTGCTTCATCGTTGTGATGCCACAAACTTTAATATTCATTATCTATTGGTTTACTAGTTTACTTGTTTATTGGTTTATTTTTTAAGTTCAATTTGTTTACAAAAGTACTGAAAGCTTTGCCAGGATCTTTTTCTTTCATAAATGTTTCTCCTATTAAAAACCCTTTATACCCCGCTTTCCTGAATGCATTGATTGTCTCAACGTCAGTAATACCGCTTTCAGCAATTTTTATTTTATCGCCCGGTATCAGTCTGCTCAATTTTATTGATCGTTTAATATCAACTGTAAAATCTTTCAGGTCACGGTTATTTATTCCAACCATGTCAACATCATTGCAAATATGCCCCAATTCCTTTTCGTCATGAATTTCAAGCAATACTTCCATCCCCAATTGCTTTGCAAGTTTTGCAAATGCTTTCACTTTAGTTTTGGATAAGCAGGCTGCTATCAATAATATCACATCGGCTCCCATTGCTTTTGAAACAAGCACCTGGTAAGGATCAATAATGAAATCTTTGCGCAACAATGGTATATTGTTTTCCCTGGCGATGACGAGATCTTCAGTAGTTCCTCCAAAAAAATGATAATCGGTAAGGATCGACAACCCACATGCACCCGATCTTGTGTAAGCAGCCGTAATTTTTTTTACATCAGCATCTTTATTTATAAACCCTTTGGAAGGCGATTTCCTTTTAAATTCTGCAATGATACCCGGCTTGCTTTTGTCTTCCAGCGCCTTTTTTAATGAAATACATTTCTTTTTAAACAAGGAGCTTTTTTCCAATTCCTTTTCGGGAACGAGTATTTTTCTCGTTTCCACTTCGGCCTTTTTGTATTCCACTATCTGGTTCAGTATATTCATATTAACCAATTAATATTTGCAGACTTTTATACGCAGCGCCACTTTCCAGGCTTTCTACCGCTGCCTGGTAACAGCTGTCATGATCTTTATATTTACCGGTACATTGTAAACCCATTGCTGCATTAGCGATCACAACAGCATTCTGTGCCCAGCTGCCTTCACCTTTTATTATTTTTAGAAATATCCTGGAAGCCTCTTCAATTGTTGTGCCACCATAAATATCTGAAGCAACAACAGAACGTTTTCCCAATACTTCTGCACTTATAATTTTTTCGCCTTTCTTATCAATAACCTTTGTATCGCCTGTTAAGGATATTTCATCATAACCATCCAGGCTGTGAATGATCGTAAAATCAGCTGCATCCTGTTGCAACATATAATTATATATTCTTGCCATCTCCAGGTTGTAAACACCAACCAGTTTATAATTAGGTGATGCGGGGTTAACCATTGGCCCAAGCATGTTGAAAAATGTACGTACACCTAGATTCTTCCTGACCGCTGCTACCGCTTTCAATGCCGGGTGAAAAAGCGGTGCGTGCAAAAAACAAATATTCGCTTTATCGAGTTCTTTCTTAAGCAAATCATTATTTGTTTGAAACCTGTAGCCCAGTTGCTCCAGTACATTCGATGACCCGCTCACCGATGAAGCAGCATAATTTCCGTGCTTGGCCACTTTATTTCCTGTTCCTGCTACTATAAAGCTACTAAGAGTAGATATATTAAAGGTATTTTTTCCGTCACCTCCTGTTCCAACGATATCCAGTAATTCAAAAGCTGAAAGATCTATTGGCATGCAAAGTTCCATCAACGCATCCTTAAACCCCTGCAATTCATCAATCGTAATACTTCTCATAAGGTACACAGTTATGAAAGAAGTTATTTCGGCATCGTTGTATGTGCCGTGAGAAATATTTATGAGTATTTCTTTGGCCTGTTCACGTGTGAGGCTTTTGTATTCGTAGAGATATGTAAGAATCTTTTTCATTATACTATTCAGTTGAAAAGTTGATAAAGTTTACAATGTTTACAAAGGGAAATACAGCACTTGTTAACTATATCAACCCTGTTAACTCAATCAACTATACATCCAGCCAATTCCTGATGATCGTTTCACCAAACGGCGTTAACACACTTTCGGGATGAAACTGAACTCCCTGTACGTCGAAATTTCTATGTTTCATCCCCATGATGTAATTGTTTTCATCAACAGCAGTTATTTCAAAAACATCCGGCAGGCCTTCGTTTGAAACGATCCAGCTGTGATACCTGCCTACTTCAATTGTTTCATCAAGCCCTTTATACAACTGCCCGTTCCTGTCCAATACTTTTACAGGCGTAGCCACTCCATGAAAAACTTTTTCCAGGTTAATGAGTTTTGCACCAAATGCCTCTCCAATTGCCTGGTGCCCCAGGCACACTCCCAATATTGATTTTGCAGAAGCGTATTCGTTTATCAACGGCAATAACAAACCTGCTTCTCCAGGAATACCGGGCCCCGGAGATAAAATGATCTTGTCGTACTCCTTTATTTTTTCCATCGCTATTTCATCATTCCTGTACACATCAACTTTAGTATGCAAAATCTTCTCAACCAGGTGAACCAGGTTGTACGTGAATGAATCATAATTATCAAACAACAATATTTTTGTCACAATTATTTTTTTAATCAGTTATTGCCTGGGCCATTACAATGGCTGCTTTTAAAGCCCCTAATTTATTATTTACTTCCAACAATTCGTTTTGAGGGTCACTGGCAGCAACAATACCGGCGCCTGCCTGGCAAACCAGTGTATTATGCTTGCTTAAGAAAGTCCTTATCATGATGGCATGGTTGCAACTTCCATCAAAGCCAATAAAACCGATAGCACCTCCATAAAAACCGCGGTTGATGTTTTCCGTTTCATCAATGATCTGCATCGCTTTGTATTTAGGTGCCCCGCTTAAAGTTCCTGCAGGAAAAGTACTTCCGAGTATCTTAAACGGATTTTTTTCCTTCTTGGTTTTTCCACGTACTTCACTTACGAGGTGGATCACATGGGAATAGTATTTTACTTTTTTGAATTCCGTTACTTCCACTTCACTACAAACCCTGCTAAGGTCATTCCTTGCAAGATCGACCAGCATAACATGCTCGGCATTTTCCTTGGCATCATTTTCCAATGCTATTGCAAGTGCTTTATCTGTATCGTCATCACCGGTGCGTTTAAACGTACCCGCTATCGGGTGAACGATGGCCTTATCCTGGTCAATGATCGCCTGGCTTTCCGGTGAAGACCCGATCAGTTTATAATCGCCATAATCAAAATAAAAAAGATAAGGACTTGGATTGATACTCCGCAATGCCCTGTAAACATTGAATTCATCACCCGAAAACCGCTGGTAAAAACGACGGCTTAGCACAACCTGGAATACATCTCCCCTATGACATGCATTGATCCCATGCTGAACCATTCCCCTGTAATCATCATCAGTAATATTTGATGATTCGCATTCATTTATCCTGAACGGAAACAAAGGCACATCTTTACTTTTGATCAGACTTTCAACATCAGCAATATTACTTTCAAGTCCTGCAAAGTGATTCTCACAAATGTATAATTCGTCTTTAAAATGATTGATGATGATCACATACTGGTAAAGCCTGTAGCGCATCAGTGGAATTTCAACTTTAGGCAAATTATCTGCTTCTTTATGCTGAAATTGTATCGTTTCAAAGAGTGGTATTGCATCATAAGATGTATATCCAAATAATCCTTGTGCGATATTTACAGGTTTTATTGCAGTTTCTGTAACCTGGAAACGTTGCATAAAATTCCAGAGGATAGAAGGAATACCTGTAGTGACATCGGGCGTTATTTTTTCAGGTTGATGGTTTGGTAATTTGAATTCAATAATATTTTTATTCCTGATCTCTATTCCCGCAATGGCATTGATACCAATGATGGAATAACTGTCATCTCCGGTATGGAAATCGGTGCTTTCGAGCAAGATTGTATCCCGGAACCTGTCACGCAGGCGCAGGTAAATACTTACTGGTGTATATACATCTGCAAGCATTTTTTTGAACGTGGTATTAAATTCAATTCGTTTCATGCACAATAATTAAAAAGCCCCGACACGTGTGTCGGGGCTTGAATATTTTAATAAATACAAAACAGCATGACACATCAATTTATGATCATGTGCCAACGCCAGTTTTTGTTATTTAGATTGAACTTTGCCATTTGTTATGCAAAGATGTGATAGAAAGATGAGAATAAAAAAAATAATTTATCGGCCGGCACCGCAGGTCAGACCGGCACAGATGAAGTACCAACCAGCGCATCGATATTTTTAGTACATTGAATAAAAATAAAACCATGCTGATACAACATACAGAAAAAGGCCATAAAGGTTCATTCTTCATTGAAGAAGATGGAAAACAATTGGCTGAAATGACCTACTCATTACCAGGTGATAATATCATGATCATCGAACATACCGAAGTTGATGATGTTTTAAGGGGAAAGAATATAGGCAACCAGTTATTGAACAACGCAGTTGAATTTGCAAGATCTGGTAATTTTAAAATAATTCCGCTTTGCCCTTTTGCAAATGCAGTATTTAAGAAAAGACATGAGGAATTTAAAGATGTACTGAAAGAGTAAGTAGGCAATGGCAAGTGGTTAGTGGGGTGTTGAGAGTAAAAAAATGTTGGCTTGTATTATTAAAATAAAATAATTGAAATGAAGAAAATACTGCTTTTTATATGTCTGTTTTTTGCAGAAAATTTATTTGCACAGGATGCTGTTGAGTACAAAACACCACCAACAGCCATTTACGATCTTGTAATGGCAAAGCCAACTCCTGCTGTGAGTTTTGATCATAAGGGAGAATGGATGGTGATACTGGAACGAAGCAGCATGCCTTCGGTTGAAGACCTTGCACAACCTGAATTGAGGATAGCCGGACTGCGTATCAATCCAAATAATTTCGGATTAAGCAGAACACCGTTCATTGTAAATATCATTTTTAAAAATATTAAAACCGGAACTGAATACCCGGTTATTGATCTTCCTAAAAACCTGAAAGCAGGAAATGTTCAGTGGAGCCCTGATGAATCTAAAATTGCATTTACACAAACTTCCGATCATGCCATAGATCTTTATGTAATTGATGTAAAGTCAAGAAAAGCTGTAAAGACCAATAAGCAACCGCTTAACCTGATCAGCAATAGTTTCGACTGGATCGATAATAATACATTGCTTTATCAAAGCATTGTAAAGCCATATACAATGGCGCCTGTAAAACCATTGGCGCCCAAAGGCCCGGTCGTTCAACAGAACCTTGGGAAAGTGGCTGCCAGTGTTACTTACCAGGATCTCATAAAATCACCTAATGATGAAGCTCAGTATGAATTTTATGCAACATCACAACTCACCAAAAATGTGAATGGCGTTGAAACAAAGATCGGAAATCCTGCCATTTTTAATAATGTTGATATTTCTCCTGATCATAAATACCTGCTCATTGACAGGATCGATAAACCCTATTCATACCTGGTTCCTGCAGGAGGATTTAATTCTACCATCTATATAACAGATATGAGTGGAAAACTGGTAAAAGAGATCGCCAAATTACCCAGTGAAGAACTGGCGCCAAGAGGATTTGATAATGTATTGAATGCGCCACGTGGACATAAATGGCTGGACAATCAACCGGCAACATTGGTATGGTTTGAACCACTTGACAGCGGGCTTATAAAGAAGAATGTTGAATTTCATGACGCTGCTTATGCATTGTCAGCACCATTCAGCGGCTCTGCCAAACAGTTAGTAAAAACAACAATGCGCCTTGTATCTGTCAGCGACATCAATGATGATCTATATTTAGTATCCGAATACAGCCAGGCAAAACACCGCAGCAAAACAAGTAAACTGAATCCAGGAACAGGCGCTTTGGAAATGATCATTGACCGCAGTACTGATGATGCCTATACCGATCCGGGTACGCCTGTAACAGACAGGAATAAATATGGCAGGAACAGTATCAGGTTGGTAAACAATAACCAGATGCTCATGCGTAGCGTAGGCTCAACACCAAAAGGAGATATGCCTTTCTTAGCCAGTTTCGATCTTAACACAAAACAACAGAATATCCTCTGGCGTTGTACCGATCCTTATTATGAGACAGTAACAACTGTACTTGATTTTGACAAATTGCTCCTGATAACAAACAGGCAAAGCCAGGCTGAACAACCCAATTATTATTTACGCGACCTAAAAAATAACCGCTATAAAGCTGTTACAAATTTTCCTGATCCACAACCCGGCATGCGTGGCGTTACCAAGCAAAAGATCACCTATAAAAGAAAAGATGGTGTTGACCTTGCTGCTGATCTTTACCTGCCCAAAGGATATGATTCAACCAAAGACGGTCCCCTGCCTGTATTCATGTGGGCATATCCCCGCGAATTCAAAAGTGCTTCAGATGCTGCACAGATCAGGGGAAGCACCAATACGTTTACCCGTGTTGGTTATGGCTCGGCCGTTTTCTGGGTTACTCAAGGTTATGCAGTAATGGACAATACAGAATTTCCGATCGTTGGCGAAGGAGATAAACAACCCAATGATAATTTTATTGAACAACTAACCTGGAATGCAGAAGCTGCTATTGATAAAATTGCATCAATGGGTGTTGGCGACAGGAATCGTGTTGCAGTTGGTGGTCACAGTTATGGAGCTTTCATGACTGCAAACCTGCTGGCCCATACCAATTTATTCAAAGCAGGAATCGCTCGAAGTGGCGCTTATAACAGAACACTTACACCATTTGGTTTTCAAAATGAAGAGCGTACTTACTGGCAGGCACCTGATGTGTATTTTAAAATGAGCCCTTTTAGTTATGCAGATAAGATCAAAACGCCATTATTGATGATACATGGTGAAGCCGACAATAACCCCGGTACATTCCCGATACAAAGTGAAAGGCTTTTTAATGCTATCAAAGGACATGGCGGAACTGTAAGGTTTGTGCAACTTCCATTTGAGGCACATGGTTATGCTGCTAAAGAAAATATCCTGCATATGTTATGGGAAATGAATGAGTGGTTGAATAAGTATGTGAAAAATGCGAAATGATTTTTTGTTGACCGTCATTTGATCTCTTATCAGCATTTGTGGCGTCGCACTCTTGTACGATAGAACATTATTGAACATTTTTATCAAATTCATCGCCAAACCCTGTCGGGTTTGGCTTCAAACCGCTGTCGGGGTTAAAACCGCCGACAGGGTTTTATGAACCCGTTAACTTAATAAACCGGCATTTAGGAGCATTTTTGTACCTGTTATGAAAAAATATTTAGTCATTATTTTCTTTTTTGCCTTTTCTGTTTCCAAAGCACAGAAGATAGAAAGTATTTATGTAAATCTTTATACCGACAGTTTAAAAAAAGGGACTTACAATTACATCAATATTGACGGACGTTTGTCGAATGGGAAATATTTACCGCTTGACAGTACACAGCTTATTTTCTCCTCGTCTTATGGTAAATTTTATGGCAATAGTTTATTAATTGACAGGGATT
>Ga0209023_10001650_pt1 | contig 29386 bp, 2 predicted proteins | sample LakOneMetagenome_FD_187468 | JGI IMG/M metagenome (GOLD analysis project Ga0209023, IMG submission 187468) | Freshwater and sediment microbial communities from Lake Erie, Canada (SPAdes) (version 2) | ecosystem: Environmental > Aquatic > Freshwater > Lentic | place: Lake Erie, Canada | collected...
TTGAATACTGCCGGCGCCATTGTTGCCCCTTGCAAGTTCTTCATGCACCTTGCTGAAACTATGCCCGTCAGCTGATTTCTCAACATCATAATGATGGATATTCAATTCATTTTCAACCTTCCATTCTACCAGTATGTTCTTGTTCTGTTTGTTTGCCCTCACACTGGTAAAGGTTACCGGAACAGGGCCCAGTTGTTTGAACACCAGGTGGAAACGGTCTGCGGCATAAGATCCGGGATCATTAACCACATCGAAATCTACTTTAGTAGTTGATTCCATGCTTACAGGCGTACTGGTATGCAAGTAGTTATCTTCAAGGAAACCACTCAAACCAGGTTGGCCTATATTCTCAGGAATGAACTCGAACTGGTAATTCTTCACCCTTGAATTTCCAAGGTTATAGAAAATAGTGTCGGTTTCTGTTAATTCCGGCATACGCTCTACAGACAATACTTTATCGCCACGCCTGATACCAAGGTTTTCATTGAAATTAACCAGTTTAACAGCATCGTCATTATCAACAATATTTGAATATGCTCCATCAAATTGAGAAAGCACACCATCGAACAGGTTCAATCCATTTGCATCGTTTACATAGATATTCGTCCTCAACTGTTTGTTTGTTGTTAAAGTCCTTTGCACCTGGTTGCTGCCATCTACTTTACTAGGTTCAGTGAATGACAATGTTCCGGCAGGGCCAGATGAGTGAACAAAGAATGCCTGGCCGGATTCGATATAATAATTTCCGCCACCATAACTTCCGCCACCCGGTGTTGCAACATACGTTGTCGGGCCAGAACTTGTAAATGTTTGGTAAGCGCCCAATGCTCCTAACTGAGGATCCCATACATAGTAAAGGTTCTGGAGGTTTGTCTTGGTAAGGCTTGCAAAATTAATTGCAGATGCATAAGGATTACCAATCGCCGCAAACTGTCCGGCTCCGATTGCAGGTGCTGCAAATGTTCCGGTTACCAATGCGCCTTTATCACGCAATATGGTTGTTGTTGCTGCTTGTGGGAAGGTATTTACCGTGCGATCTCCCCTTACCAATGTCATATACCCGGTTCCTGTTACGAATTTACCTGTTGATACACCCGGAACAAGTATAGTTGAAGTTACTGCCTTCCAGCTATTGGTAGCAGGAACATACACTTTCAGTGACGGGCCTGCCGTTGTCAGCTGATCAAATCCGTAAGCAACTGCATTGGCAGAATCTTTAGTAATATTTATGCCATAGGTTGCAGGCAAAGGATTATTGGTTGACTGGTTCTCCTGCCATGCTTCGCGGATTGTTTGCAGGTTATTTTGCGTAGGCACTGATAAGAACCTCCATGCACGCCTTGCACTCGCGAAACGCTCAACACTCACATCTCCTGTGATCGTATTACCAGAATTCGCTCCTGCGTTTGTGATATCACCTACACTGGCAGTTCCCGTGGCTGTTGACCTTAATGTCAGGAACCCTGCTGTTGTAAATGTCCTGTTACTTCCTGTAAACGAAAGTTTACCATACAGGTTCAATGCACCTGCAAGTGTAACTCCCGGTGATGCAGCTGAGTTACTGATGATCAGGTTTTTCAGGTCATTGTTCTGGAATATGTTGGCAGGAATTGTCTGGGCATTCGAGCTTAGCAATTCAATCGTACCATCTACTACATTAAATGTTCCTGCATTGGCCATAGTGCCATAGATACCGAGTTTACCCGCTCCTGTAATGGTCACAGTAGCATTGGCAGCTATCGAAATATTATTTGCAACAGGCGTTGCTGTTGTAATGATCGGATAGAAAGTTGCGCCAGCCGGAACTGTTACATTGGTTTTTGAATCTGGAACAGCATCGCACCAGTTCAGCACATTCGTCCAGTCACTGCTGGTACCACCTACCCAAACGCCTACGCCTGCACCGGTTCCTGCAATTTCATCTGCCCCAATATCAGGCGTTGTTCCGCTGCGGGCACCATTGTCATAGTCGGTAGTGTAACCTGCAATTACCTGTGCGGCACCATCGCTGCTGCAATTATTGCCGGCAAGAAGATGCAGGTCAGAAACAGGGTTCACAAAATTTGGCAATACATTTCCAACAGATGCCGACTCACGCGGACTAATACCTGCACCGGCTGCATATGTACCCATTGTCTGGTAACCATTTCCACCTGTGGTAGTTCCCAGGTCATAATAAAGCAGGTGGGAAGTTGATGGAGTTCCTGCATAAAAGATGTTATTGTTAGACGTTGAAGCATAAGTTGCTCCTGCCGCCGCAGGCCTGCGGTACGCTACTGCATAACCTGTAGGAGTTGTTGTTGCCCCTCCCGGTGACGTGAGATTAACAACAATGTTATTCCTCATATCAACCGTAGGTGTGGTGCTGGCAACACTGATACCGCTTGATCCAAAGGCAGTACCACTACCTCCTCCTGCAAGCCTCACCGTGTTATAATATAAATTTAATGTAACCGCTGCGGAGTTGGCAATATCCAGCCCCTTCAAACTTTCACTGCCTGTCAACACATTATTTGCTGCCACACCAGATGCAAGGGAAAGGTCAAGGTTAATAAAGTTGTTATAAACATTCGCAGTTCCTGATTGCACCCTGATACCTGCTCCTACAGATCCCGCTGTTACGCTTTGTCCGGGGAATATACTGTCAACTCTGTTCTTATATATATTCACTGCAGATCCGGTAGCATTCCTGATACCGTAAATTGTTGCACTCAGGGTTGAGCTACAATAAAGGTTTGCAACAACGTTGTTGCTTATGTTCTTAACACTTGCAGCGGCAGTATTGGTGAACATACCCTGTATCAGGTGAAGTGATCCTGTAGATGTACCGGTAATATATAATTTCCTGATCGTATTATTTGTAATGGCCTCTGACGCTGCTGAACTGGCGTTTGTATAACCACTGATTGTTCCAATACCGGATGTGATACCTGTAATGCGGTTATCGGAAATATAGTTATTATCCAATGTATATGCACAGGTACCGGCACTGATACAATTCATGGTAGCAGCTGCTGCTCCCGCCGTTAATGTGTTATTGGTAATAACATTATCATTGAATAAAGCTGTAGTAGCCGCAGATAACCCGCTTGAACTGCTTATCCAGTTCACAGTTGCTGTAATAGCTTTTGTATTACCGGTGATCGTATTGCCGCTCATACTAATTGCCGTTGTAACAGCTCCGTTATTGGAAAGGCTGAATATAGTACCGGTACTTGTAATGTTGCAATTCTGAATAGTATTATTATTCATGTTGAGGTTTATTGTGCCTGCAACATTGTGCTGGATACCTACCCAGTTCCCCGAACCCGGAAGTGAATAACTGTCAACCGTATTGCCGTTGATGTTTACATTGGTGGCACTTGCAGTATTAATGATACCGGTCATAGTACCGTTTACAGCTGTTGTATAAGTTCCAGTGATGCTGTTATTGCTGATAGAAACTGTATTGCCTGCAGGAGTTGTACCAATGGCATTGTCAATAGCCGTACATTGTTGCGCACCGGTAGCTGCACTCTTCAGTGTAATATTATTGTTATTAATGTTCACACTTGCACTCTGACTTGCCTGTCCCCATATACCTCTCAGGTTAAATGGATGAGGTACACCTGCACCATTATTACTATTGATCGTGTTATAAGAAACATTCAGGCCCCATTGGTTGCTGGCACGTATACCAACAGCTGTGGCCGTTGAAGCAACTGCCCCACCAAAATTAAGAATGTTATTACCGGTTCCTGATGCAACTCCTCCCACATCATTTCCTGTATCTCCCAGGGTGTATGGAGAAGGTGCCAGGTACCCCATCAATGCAATACCGGTATTACAATTTTGAATGGTGTTTGAATAGAATTTATTATTGGAATTTGTACCTGCAAAAAGACTTGGTGTAGACAAAGCTGTTGTAGATGTTGCAAGTGAACTGATGACCAGGATACCTGTTGAACCATCTGACATAGGTATTGAAGGACTTCCTGTAGCATCATTACCACGTTTCAGCGTGATGGTACAATTCTGGATCGTATTATTTTGTGCTCCGTCATTAGGACTTAATTTGAACAGGCCAAATCCATAATCCATTGTTGCCGGATTTGTAGTATTCCCATCAAAAAGATCAATATTGCTGATACTTACATTATCAACACCCCTCAGGCTCCATATGCCATCAGGTGTAGCAGAAGCCGGAGTTGCCGTACCTACATACGCATTTAAAACAGGGTTTGCCCCCACTCCACTTTTATTGAATGATATTGTTCTGCCCGCAACCGAAGCATTCAAAGGAACAGATCCCAATGCAAGTCCGGGACTTGGTACAGTTTCAGAATAACCGGCAGGAATATCAAACCTCACATTACCACCAATGGTTCTTGTATTCAGATCACTGATCGCTGCGGCGAATGATACATAATTTGTACAGGATGCCGGGCCTACTCCGATAGTATAAGCTCCGTTCAATGGACTGTTATCATATGCAACTGCAAATCCTGCAGAAGCAGCCGACAAGCATCCATTGGAATTTGTAGCAGTTACAGTATAAGTAGCTGGTGCCGCCGCTGTATAAACCGGGTTGGTTGCGCCAATAATAGCGCCCGGGTTATACCATTGATAACCTGTACCTGGCATCGTTGCACCACCATTACCTGGTGAAGCAACATTGGCTGTAAGTGCAGACGTTGTTCCAAGGCAGATGGTATTGCTTCCTGTTATAGTTGGTGTAGATGGTGATGTAAATGCAGCAACTGTAACCGGTGAAGAAGTAGAACAGCCATTGCTTCCATTAGCCTTGACACTGTAATTTCCGGCAGCAGAAATGGATTGTGCCGGTAAGGATCCTATAAGCGCTGCTACACTATTATACCATTGATACCCAGAGATCGTTCCACTGGCTATAGTAGCATTGGCGGTAAGTGTTGTTGTTGTTGTTCCTACACTGCAAACGCCCAGGTTTCCTGTTACTGTAACTACAGGAGCTGGCTTGATCGTTATCGTAATTGTTGCCGAAGCTGGTGCACATGGTGGGCCTAATGGGTTGTTGGTTGTTAAGGTTAGATCAAATGATTGTGTAATAAGATCGTTAGGACCCGGTGTATAGCTGGTCGCAACACCAAAAACATTGCTTGCGGGGGTAAATGTTCCGTCTCCTGTAGTGCTCCATGTAGCTGTTAATCCTCCGGGCCCCGATATAGAGCCGCCAAGTATATAATTGGTATTTGCACAAATAGATGCATCTGCTCCTGCATCAGCCGTAGAAGGCGTACCACAACCGGGAATACAGAATACAACATTTATAGTATGATTAGCCGTAACATTTGTAAATACATAAGGTGATGCAGGGGTTCCTACTGAAATACCATCGATGATCACATCACAAACAACATAACCACCCGGGTTTGCTGTATAGGTGAACGACTGGTTTGCGCCGCAATTCACAACAACAGCTCCTGATGGACTGATAGAACCATTGGTAGCACTTGCATTAATAGTATAGGTTTGTTGTGTAAGTATCTTATCTGCAGCAGTATCCTTACATCCCTGGTTAGAAGTAACAATACAACTATATGTTCCCGGCCCCACAGCATTATATGTAGGAGTTACAACACCTGTACTAACTCCCCCCAGGTACCAGTCATATCCGGCAATGGTACCGGTTGTAGTAAGTGTTAATGATGCAGGGAAACACACAGATAAAGGCCCGTTAATACTTACAGAAGGCTTAGGGTTAACTGTCATTGTAAGGCCGGTGCTTGTTGGGTTGCTTGGAACAACACAACCTCCTGCATTTGATTGCATCTGGCAGGTTACAATATCTCCGTTTGCAAGTCCGCTGATAGTAAAAGGATTGTTTCCGGGATTTGGGTTAAAGCCAAGGGGAAGGTTTACCTGGTTTCCAGGTCCGTTTACAAACCATTTAAACCCTGGGTTTCCACCGCCGTTTGTTATTGTAGCAGTAAATGTAACAGGACTGCCCTGGCAAATGGTAGTACCGCCTGTTGCCGCAATACTGATGCTTGCAGCAACTGCACTGATCGTGATCGCAGAAGTTCCCGTTGAAGTACACGAACCATTTGTTGCTGTTGCTGTGTACGTGATATTTCCCGTTGGAATGCTCCACACTTGTGTTGCTGTTGGAACTGCGGGGATATAACCCGCCAAAACGGTGGCCCCGCTCAACGCTACTGAAGGAACGAGGTTAACAGTAAATTGTGTTCCATTGATGATAGATGCAATTGTAGTACCCGCCTGGAATGTTCCCGTTCCGGTATAAACAATTACCGGCATGCCCACAATCAATCCTGTTGTGCTGGCACATGTTACAGTAGTTCCTACAGATGTCGATCCAGAGTAACCGTTAGCTAAATATAAATTCGTTACAGGGTTCCATGAAATAGCAGCTTGTGCATTCCCCGTTATACTCACATTGTCTATATACCATCCATTGTAAATAGTATTTACATCTGAAGTTAACCTGAAGCGTACTTTAAAATTTGAATATGCTACATAAGGAGCAAGATTAACAGTTTCCTGTTTCCACAAAGATGTGGCAGGCCCTGTTCCGGGAGTTGACCCGGAGCCGGTGAATTGCAGGTCCCAGTCGCTATAGCTTGTTTTATCAAAACGGAATTGTCCGCCGATCAAAGTTCCTGTTCCCAGGTAATCGCCCACTGCGAAATTATTCCAAACGGTACCTCCGTCTGTTGAATATTGTATGTATCCAAAATCAAAACCCGGCTCTAAAGCACAAATATGTGAGAAATATAATTTTGGACTGGTATAGTTAGTAAGGTTAATACTGCTTGTCATCGCCAGCTGCCCATCAGAGAAATTAGAATGGGTGAGCTGCACAGAACTGGTTCCCTGCTGATAATAAGTTGTATTCTGAGTGGCAACTACACCGGTACCGGTAAGTGTCATCTGCGTTAAAGGGAACGTTTCGAAATTCTCTGAAAAAGCAGTTTGATTAACCAGTTGGCCGCCTGTTGCTGTAATTGGTATAAGTGTACCGGTACAGGAGGTAGCTGTGGCCGGATTGATCGTAAGTGCACTTGGTGTGGTAAATACAGTAATGGTAACCGCACTGTCTCTTCTGCAGGTACCGTCATTAGCCGTTAAAGTATAGGTTGTTGTACTGGTCGGACAAACAGAATGTAAAGCACCGGCAAGACTTCCAGGGTTCCATGTATATACATAACCTCCATTCGCACTCGTTACATTAAGGTTCACGCATCCACCGCTGCATATTGTCCTTCCAGGACCGGCAGCCGGGCTCACTGAAGTGAAGACCGGCGGAGCGGTTACGGTTGCTACTACAGGTGTACGTGACCCTTCACATATACTGGATACATTCAGGTTAAACAAGTACATATTTGCCGGATCGGTACCGAAGAAATAACCACTGGTCACCGAAAAAGCACCACCTAAACCCGTGTAAGGATAAGTGCCCGGATCCAGGTATCCAAGATTATTGATCGTACCGGTTACAGCATCTACAATTAACAGGTAGTTACCTGCAGTTGCGATATTTATTGATACAGGTACTGTTACAGCCGTTGTACCTGAACCGGTAACAGTTCCGGTTGTATAAGATTGATACAGGATAGAGTTGGTAACATCTACAAGCGAAATCGTGAATGTACCTGTTCCTGTAAAAGGAATATCAACACTGTTAACATTCATATTAGCGAGGGATGTTGTAATGGCAATCCCCTCAAAACCTACAGCAGTTCCCAGGTTTGAAGACCCGGAATACGTTGCCCCAACAAAACCACTTGAAGTTACTATTGAGTTAGAAGCATAATATGTTGTGGTACTGCTGATAACCGGAGTTGTAAAAGGGCTTCCTGTAAAAAGAGTAGTTCCACCAGTAGCCGCGGCATACCAGTTTATAGAACCTGCCGCCGCAGTAGCGCCCAGGTTAACGGTACCTATACCACATCTTGTTCCCGGTGTGGTGCCTGAAACTGTCGGGTTATTAACAGTAACAGTAACTACATTTGAATAAGAATAGGAGCCTGCCCCACCGCAACAATTTGCGCATGATACCCTTAGCCTGTATTGCGTTGTAGCTGAAATAACACCAGTGTTTCCTGCATTCGGGTTAGTTTGCCCAGCCAGCACAAGCCATGAACCACTGAAGTATTCCCATTGATATGAAATGCCGTTTCCATAGGCAAAACCTGTGGCAGACAGTATTGCACTTCCTGAAGAACAGATACCAAGTGAAGAAGCGGTTGCTGTTCCTGCTGCATTACTGGTACAATTTGGTGGTGTGAATTCATCTGCTCCGATATCCGGAGTTGTAACATTTCTTACTGCTCCATCTATATCATTTGTAACTGTACCTATCGGCGTTGCAAATCCATCCAATGGCGAACTGCCCAATAAATGCAGGTCGGTTACAGATGTAAAAGCAGGATCTACTGACAGAGAAGCAGCATCCTGCGCAGTTGCGGTCTGCCAGGCCAAAAGATTTACCCTTGCTGACCCCAGAAATCCTACCGAACCCGAAGAAAAATAATCATTATAATTAATAGCAGCAAATACAGTGTTTGCAAGGTTTGAGAAAATAGCATAACGCACACCAACTGTCTGGCGGTTTGAAAAAATATTATCCCTGATGTTAACTGTGCCGGTTAAACTCGGCGAGATCCACATGGCTGTAGTTATTACTAAATTAGGATCAGTAAATGTGCTACCGGTCTGGTTAGTAGACAGATCAATGCTGTTATAATAAATATTATATCCTCCCCCTGCATTGGCAGCTATACCAAAACCACCATCATCAATACTGTTAATTTCAGTATATCCGCCCGCGGCAATATCAAATATGAAATTGTTCGCAATAGTAATATTGGTTGCGGCACTGGTACTTTCAAGATCAATACCGCTGCATCCCCAGAAATCAGCAATTTTAATATCACTTATTTTATTTCGTTCAACCAAGCCACCTGAAATAGTTCCTCCTACATAAATACCCGATGTCTGAAAAGTCCCCCCACCGGCAGTTGAAGTAACCCCAAAAACAGTGTTTTGGGAGATCAGCACATTTTGTTGCTGAAATACAGAAATACCTTTATGCCCAAGTTTATTGACTGTTGTTACAGACCCTATCAGGTTACCTGTAACAATATTACCGGATTCATTACCTGTTGGTCCTACTATGGAAATTCCTATCTCGCAGGTATTAATGGTGTTGCCCTGGTAAGTATTATTATTATTAGGCCCTTCTGCAAGCCCCCCAATGGCTGTACCACTTGAAGAGGCGATACCAATATTGGTTGTTGTAGAAGAGTTTCCCCTGATGATACAATTTTTTATGGTATTACCTGTTGCTCCATCGCTTGATGAAGCACTGCCGAGCCATATTACTGCCGAACTTGTATTTGCAGATGTATTGGTGATCGTTAACTGGTTTCCGCCATTGAGACCATCAATGGTAACATTATCAGAACCAAAAAGCTGAATAATAGCAGTAGCTAAAGATCCTGTTATAGTTGCGTTGGCAGTTGGCCTAACAAGAACAGAAGTATAATTGGCAGACCCTGTGCCGCTGCTGTTCAATACTGCAGTGGATGTTTCAGTAGTATTAGCTGTAATACTAACTGTAATTACTCCCTGGTGAGTACCAGCGTTAACAGCTGCAAACGCCAGCTGAACAGTTGTATAAGCTGTCGGCCCTACCACCCCTGCAGTTGCAGTAACAGAGACCTGTCCCTGAACTGTGCTTGCTAAACTTATAAATCCTATTAAAAAAGGGATGACTTTCCTGACCAAATTCCCAAAAAATGAACCGCGGTTTTTTACAGTAGTTGCTTTGTAAATTTTATTCATAAAAGGATTCTTGAGTAATTACTTGTTATAAGATGTTTTTCTTTCTTGCTTTTCAGTTTACGGCTAGCCATTACATTAAGTATGAATACATGCACACAACTACGTCATTTACCTGCACAGGCAAATGAACCCATTAAAATAATGAAACGGTAACAATAAGTTATCCTGCAGTTACAAAGGAGCGGTTAACGATTTTTCAAAGGATGAAGAAGCTTGAAAATTAATTTATTATAGTTTTTTTTCTGTACTAAAAACTACTATTAACATTTCAATAGTAAATGTAATGATAATTCTGAAATAACGATTAAATAATATTACCCACATAATCCACAATGGGAAAGGCGATTCCATTTTAAATAACAATACCCCTGCTCAAGGTGGAACCAATGCCCCGTTGGGCCTCATTTCTATTAAAAATTTTAATAAACGATCTTGAAAACTGTACTTACATTATCACTCCCTGTGATATTTATCATATAGTTGCCGTGGGCAATATGTTTGTCAAATACAATACTGAATACGCTGTTTCCGCCGGCATGGTTCAATGTTTTCCTGCTGACTGTTTGCCCTGCCGCATTTACAATGCTTACCTGGTAATTTCCGGCAGGCTTGTTATCAAGGCCCACATACAGGATACCATCTTCAGCAACCGGGTTCGGGAATACAGTTATTGCTGACGGTAATTTGGCCATATTCACCTTCACCACCTGGCTTAATTTGTTCTCATTTCCGGCACCAATACTGCGTATGCGATAGAAATTATCCCCATCCCATGGATTTGTATCCAGCCAGTTATATTGAATACTGCCGGCGCCATTGTTGCCCCTTGCAAGTTCTTCATGCACCTTGCTGAAACTATGCCCGTCAGCTGATTTCTCAACATCATAATGATGGATGTTCAATTCATTGTCAACCTTCCATTCTACCAGTATGTTCTTGTTCTGTTTGTTTGCCCTCACACTGGTAAAGGTTACCGGAACCGGGCCCAGTTGTTTGAACACCAGGCGGAAACGGTCTGCAGCATACGAACCAGGGTCATTAACCACGTTGAAGTCCACTTTAGTAGTTGATTCCATACTTACCGGCGTACTTGTATGTAAGTAGTTGTCTTCAAGGAAGCCAGTCAATCCGGGTTGGCCAATATTCTCAGGAATAAACTCGAACTGGTAATTCTGCACCCTTACCTGCGAAAGATTATAGAAGATTGTATCTGCTTCACTTAATTCTGTCCTGCGTTCAACCGATAATTTCGTATCACCAACTTTCATAGCCAGGTTTTCACTGAAATTAACCAGCTTAACGGCATCGAGCGCATCTATCGAATTGGAATAAGAGTCATCAAATTGAGAGAGCACACCGTCAAATAAATTCAATGTGCCGGAAGTATTTACATAAATATTTGTCCTCAATTGCTTAGCTGTGGTAACGGTCCTTAATACCAGGTTGCTTCCATCAACTTTAGCTGGCTCATTGAAAGACAATGTTCCGCCAGGGCCTGATGAATGAACAAAGAATGCCTGGCCCGATTCGATATAATAATTTCCGCTGTTGTAACTAGCTCCTCCAGGTGTAACCGAATAAGGATTAGGCCCGGTAAATGTCTGGTACCCTCCCAATGAACCCAGTTGAGGGTCCCACATATAATATACATCCTGCAGGTTCGTTTTTGTCAACTTGCTGAAATCAACCGCCGATGCGTAAGGGTTACCGATAGCCGCAAACTGTCCGGCACCAATGGCAGGTGCGGCAAATGTTCCGGTCACCAGGGCTCCTTTATCACGCAATACGGTTGTTGTTGCTGCCTGTGGGAATGAATTAACTGTTCTGTCGCCTCTCACCAATGTCATGTAACCGGTACCGGTAACAAATTTACCATCCGATATTCCAGGCACGTTTATAGTCGATGTAATACCTTTCCAGGTACCGGTAGCTGGCTGGTACACTTTCATGGAAGGACCTGCAGTTGTGCGGAGATCAAAACCATAAGCAAGATAGTTCGCACTGTCTTTCGTAATATGTATTCCATAACCGGCAGGGGTAGTCGCATTTGCCGACTGGTTCTCCTGCCATGCTTCATGAATTGTTTGCAGGTTATTCTGTGTTGGTACCGACAGGAACCTCCATGCACGCCTTGCACTGGCAAAACGTTCAACACTTACATCACCCGTGATCGTATTATTTGTACTTGTTCCATTGTTAGTAATATCACCAACACTAGCAGTTCCTGTTGCAGTTGATCTCAATGTAAGGAATCCTGCTGTTGTAAATGTTCGGCTGCTTCCGGTAAAGGCAAGTTTGCCATACAGGTTCAATGCTCCACCAAGGGTAACTCCCGGAGATGCAGCTGAATTACTGATTACAAGATTTTTCAGGTCGTTATTCTGGAATACGTTGGCAGGAATTGTCTGTGCAGTAGAACCAATCATCTCAATGGTTCCGTCAGCTACATTAAAAGTTCCTGCATTGGTGATCGTTCCCGCAATACTTAGTTTACCCGCCCCTGTTATGGTAACCGTTCCGCCTGCTGCAATTGATATATTTTTTGATATAGGAGTAGCTGTTGTTATGATCGGATAGAAAGGTCTTCCTGCCGGAATGATGACATTGGTTCCAACACCAGGAACAGCATCACACCAGTTCTGGATATCTGTCCAGTCTGTATTTACCCCCTTCCATACTCCTGCTCCTACACCGGTACCCGTAAATTCATCAGCACCGATATCTGGTGTAACAGCGTCACGTGTATCTGCATCAATATCATCTGTTATACCTGCTATTGGTGCGGCTGCACCATCGGTACTGCAGTTGCTTCCCGGAACAAGGTGCAGGTCTGTAACACTTACAAAAACAGGTTTCATTGAAATAGAAGCTGCGTCTCTCGAAGCGAGCCTTGCCTGCAATCCCGTGATCGTGGTTTCTGTATTGGTTCCGTCATAATAAAGCGGGCCGGGCGTAGCTATTGAACCTGCATAGTAAAGATTATTATTCGATGCAACAGCATAGTTGGCCAGGTTCGTGTTAGCGTTCCTGTAAGCAACCGTTAATCCTGTTCCGTTTGCTGTAGATTCATTATCGATAATATTATTCCTGAGGTTCAATGCAGCAGTTGTAGCTGTAGCACTTCCTAAGTGAAAAATGCCGCTGGTCCCAAAATCTGTGCCTGTGGAAGCTGCATTTAAATAGATACTGTTATAGTATACATTGTAGGTGCTGTTTGCAAGCGGGGAGCTAACACTGATCCCATCAATCGCATTTATTGAATTAGCAGCAGGGGCTTTCAGGTCGCTAATAAAATTGTTAGATGCAGTTACTGTTAAACCGCCTCCCATACGTATACCGTTTACAACAGGATTTGCCCCACCCGCAGATGCCTGCTCTTCAATGTCATAAATTATATTCCTGGAGTAATTTACTGTTATACCTCCATTATTATATATCCCGGATGCCTCAACATTACCTGTTCCTGTTCCTTTTAAGGAATAAATTGTATCAAGGCTTACATTAACGGTAATACCTGTATCAATAAAAATACCGAAAATACTGCCGCCGTTTCCTGATGATCCAAGCTTTGCGATCCTGTTCCCGGTAATAAGGGGATTGGTTGCCGCTGTATATATACCAACGAGTGTAGTAGCTGCTGTTCCTGTGCTGCTGAGCCCAGTTACAGTATTCGAAATTGCATTTATATCTACAGCTGAAGCTTGAAGATCTATCCCAATTAAGGACCCACTACCTGTTATACTGTTGGGGGTATTATTCCCTATATTATTGTTAGAAACGCTGCCACTTCCTCTTGTCCTGATCATAGTCATGTTGCCCGAGCCGCCTGTAATGGATGTAAAACTGTTTCCGCTAATTAATTTATTACCATTATTTGTGTATGCCGAAATACCTGTGAATACCCCGTTGCTGTTGGTATTAATACCTGAAAAAATGTTGGCATTAATATTTTGGGCACTAACAGGCATCGTATTTGAAATATATGTATGATCGCTGCTTCCGGCAATAGTATGCACAAACTTTGTAAAAGAATTTCCATTTACAGATAATACCGAACCGACCCCACCACCAGTATTTAATATACCCTGTACTGCACCGTTAGTAGCTACGCCAAACGTAACAGCATTGGTAGCAGCATCTCCAAACTGGTTATTGTTAATATTGATCGTTGTGGCAACGGCCCCGGTATTTGTTATTCCTGTAAAGCCACCTGTTGTGGCAGTTGAGGTATTTCCTTTTAGAATATTATTGGAAATATTGAGTACCCCTGCAGGAAATGCATTTGCAATTCCGGTTATAGTTACTGCAGAAGCAGCTCCGCTAAGGTCAGAACTGATCGTATTGTTATTGATATTTATAGTAGCGCCGGTAACTGCAGCCGAACCTACTGTATTCAGTTGCTTAATGGCTTCAAATGTTCCCGCAGTTGCTGCGCTGCTAAGCGTAACCGCATTATTGGTGACTGAATCTGTGAATGTTCCCGAGGGGGCCGTTCCGGTGAAATCTGTACAGATACCACGTAAGGCTGCTGCTCCCGCATTCACACCTGTTGCACTGGTAATATTATTCCAGCTGATATTCAGGCCCGACTGGTTTGCAGCATAGATACCGTTCATATCTGCAGGCACCCCAAAGAAAGTACCATTGCCACTGTTCACAGTATTGCTTCCCCAGTCAGTGATAGTATTGGATGTTGCTGCAGAAGTACCACCAATGTCATTACCCGGGGTCAGGTTTGCTGCACCGGCACCGATCAGTAATAACGGGTTGTTTACATTACTGATGACATTGCTGTATATTTTATTGGAGCCACCACTTGTATTTGTAATATCAGCATTGGTTGCAACCGCAGTGGCATTGTGCCGGAGGTTACTGTATATACCAAATGAATTCGGATAATTTTTATTTAACGAAATGCTATTGTTCTGAATGGTATCATGATTAGGGCCGTCTGTTGTACTGGCATATAACAAGGCAAATCCCCACTCAGTCATCGTATTGCTTGCACCTGCTGCGGTAACAGTGTTACCGGAATTTTCCTGCAGCGTAAGGTCTCTTATCGTGATATAATCACCGCCGATAATTTTAAAAATGCCATCATTATTTGTTCCGGCTGCCTGTAAACCTGCAGTAATAACAGGATTAGCGCCTGCACCATTCTTCTGGAATTTAATTGTATTGGCAGCAGTACCCGTTGCCGTTATGGCAAAACCTCCTGCCGGCGCTGTCTCTGTATAACCAGGCGTAATATTAAATATAACAGCTCCCGCAATACCATGTGCATTGATATAATTTACAGCACTTGCTATCTTGTCAAACCCATTACAGCCGGTACCCGGAATAACATATGTTCCCGCAGCTAATGGTGGCGCTGATCCTGTAATAACAACAGCCGTTGACGTAGTTGAACATCCATTGGAATTAGTAACCTTTACAGTGTATGAGCCCGCCACATTTGTAACATAAGTTGACGCAGTAGCCCCTACAATAGGTGCAGCGCCCAAATACCACTGATAAGTACTTATAGTTCCACTTCCTGCTGCAGCCGTTGCCGTTAGTGTTACCTGCTGTCCGGAACCTGTGAGAATATTATTACAATCAGCAGCAGCAGAAACTGTCGGACTTGCATTCAATGCCACTGTATAAATTGCTGAAGAAGCAGGGTTGCCTGTAGCACAGGAGAAACTTGACGTTAAGATGGCTTGCACTGTATTGCCATTTACAGGTGCAGCCAGAATATAAGTATTACCTGCCCCACTCTGAACAGTTATACCATTCAAAAGGAAATCATAAGAAGGTGTGAGCCCTCCATTGGTTGGCGTTGCGGTAAAGGTAATTGACGAGCCCGAGCACAAAGTAGCCGAATTGCTTAGGGTAACCGATGCCGGTGCCGAAGCCAGCACTGTCATCGTCAATGTATTACTGTTTGCAGTATCCGTTGGGCCTGTTCTGCAGGTATAATTTGCAGCCAGCTTGACTTTTATCTTGTCGCCATTTACAGGTGTAAATGTATAATCATTGCTTGTCTGCCATCCCTGTGGCACATTATTTAGATAATATTGGTATAACGGGGCAAGGCCCTGGTTTTGAGGGGTAGCCCTAACCGTTACTGATGTTCCTGCACAGATAGTTGTACTGTTGGCAAAAATACCGATGACAACTCCGGGAGGCCCGTAATTGTTCACAGTCATTAATATCTGCCCGCTCGAAGCTATATTAGTACCCGAAACACATGTTGAATTTGAGGTCATCACGCAGGTCACAGGATCACCATTATTCAATGTTGATGTAACAAATGTTGAGCTGTTTGTTCCAACATTCGCCCCGTTTATCTTCCATTGATATGAAGGAGAAGGCCCTCCGTTTGTTGGGGTAGCCGTAAATGTTACTGTAGTACCTATACAAATTGAATTGCCTGCACTTGATGAAATTGATACTGCAACCCCACTTGGCGGAGCAACACTCATTGTTACGGTATTACTTGTTGCAGGGTTGCCATATGTACAGGTTGCATTTCCGATAACAACAACAGTAACAAGGTCACCGTTAGAAGGAACGAAAGTATAAGTAGGACTGTTAGTTCCTACGTTTGCCCCATTGACCTGCCACTGGTAACTCGGACTTGGTCCACCGTTAACAACCACGGCTGTAAAAGTTACCGATGTTGAAGGACAAACAGGATTTTCAGATGCAGTGATAGTAACACTTACAGGAGGCGTTACCGTTATTGTTGCTGTTGATGAAGAAGCACAATTACTTGGTGCAGGACCTGTTGACGTAGCTGTATAAACAGTCGTTACAGCAGGATGCGTATATACTGTATTGGAGGCAGTTCCCAAAGTATAGGGAATAGAGGCACTTGCGTCTGTAAACAGTGAATTAGGTGCAACTGGTGCCTGGGTCCAGGTTACATTCGTAGTAACATTACCCGTTACACTGATGTTGTCAATTGCCCACCACCATGCAAATGTGGCATTATTATACCGGAAGCGGATGTAAACAGTTGCCTGCCCTGCATAGGAATCCATATTCAGGTTTGCATTTACGAAGCCGTTGGACGTACCCTGGTCTGATGTAAATGTTCCGCCCGGCAATGGGTTCCAGATACTTCCATCGGTAGATATCTCAACTATGGCCGACTCGCCGCCCAGGTATTTTAAATGATGCCAGAAACTAAGATTTGCAGTTGTATAACCTGATAAACTGAATGCAGGTGATTGTAATATCGTATTGGTAGTAGAACCGCTTCCCTGTGATTCACTGTTAGACAGGTAGAATTGTGATGCATCATTACTGTTAAACGTATAAGAAGTGGGGGTAGTATAGACATAACCGTTAGGCCTTAATGTCCAGGCTGCATTTGCAGGTATTCCCCCGGTTGAATTATTGATTTTGGTCCACCCATTTGTAGCTCCATTGAAATTTTCACTTAACGCAGAAACATTGATAAGTGTTCCGCCGGTAGCCGTCAGCAATGTTGCCGGAGAATTCACACAAAGATTTGCTGTTGATGGCGATACCAGTACAGCAGAAGGCAAAGGCCTTACCTGTACGGTAACCGTTCCTGTTGTAGAACAGGTTCCGTCGTTGGCAGTAACCGTATAAGTAGTAGTGGCTGCTGGAGTAACTGTAACACTGGCTCCGGACAAAGGCCCCGGTGTCCAGGTATAATTGTAGGCATTATTGGGGCTGGTAACAGAAAGTACACTCGATGAGCCAATACAGATAATTGCAGGAGTAGCAACAGGTGTAATGGCAGGTGCCGGCGTTATTGTTGCCGTAACTGTTGTGCGTGCCGATGCACAGCTTCCGGAATATTTCAGGTTATAATAACACATATAATAAGTGTTATCAAACGCATTGCCTGTGATGTTTATTACAGGGGAAGTATATGGATAAGATGCTCCGGAAGTATTCCGGTAAAGGTTCTGAATGGTTCCGGGCCCTTCAAAATAATATCCGGTTCCTGGTACCATCGCCAGGTTCATGGTGATCGTTTGTGCAGTTGCACCTCCAGAATAAAGTGTTGTATAAGCATATGTGCCCAATATCGTACCTGCTGCATTCTTTACATACAGTGTAGAGGCAAGACCTGCAACTTTAGGAAATATATCAACAGATATCAATGTGCCTGTCTGCAGCACATCGAAGTACACTTTCCAGTCTACATTTTGTGTTCCAATAGAACCTCCCTGTGAGGATGGTGATGTCGGGCCTACACTTCCTGTTGTACTTCCAAGAGAAGCAGCTACATAATAATTTGTTGTGGCAGCAATAACAGGTGTTACAAATGATGTACCTGTTCCCAGCGCAGTTCCGCCGGTTGGGGTACTGTACCAGCTCAAAGTAGCCCCGGATGTTACCGTAGTGGCTGCCAGGGTAACTGACCCTGTACCACAGCGTGTAGCCGGTGTCGTGGTAGATACTACCGGGTTGTTAACCGCAACGATCCTTACATTGGAGTAACCGGAAAGCCCACTCGCAGTACAGGTTATTTTTAACCTGAATGAAGTGGTCACATTGATTACACCCGAAGTTGCATTGGTTGGAATTGTTTGTCCAACCATATCTATAGGTGTCGTAAAACCATCCGTTGAATACTGCCATTGGTAGGTCAACCCGTCTGCCGCTGCAAATCCTGCTGCTGTAAACAATACAGTTCCTGATCCGCACAAACTCGCAGCAGAAGCATTGATAACCCCTACAAATGGTGTACCTGCACAATCTGTTGCATCAAATTCATCCGCCCCAATATCTGATGGTGCTACCCTGGCTGTGTTATCAATATCTGTAGTAACAGAACCGATCGTTACTGCCATCCCGTTCAATTGTGAACTTGGTTGTAAATGTATATTGACAGCCGATACAAAATTGGGATTTACTGATACAGATTTTGCATCCTTGGTAGTAGCCGCCTGCCATGCAGGTAAATTAGCCGCATCTCCTTCGAGAAAACCAAAGAATGGTGATGCACCGGCATAATAATCATTGTAATCTATATTTGAAAAAATGCTCTTGCCCGATTCATTGTAAATACTGTAAACATTACCAACAGTGCTGGTATTGGAAAAAATATTGTTCCTGATATCAAGTGAATTGGCAAGCGTAACTGTTTCGGCAATGCGTATGGCAGCTGTGATACCGCCAGTGTTGACCTGGTTGGTACCCATACTCACGGAATTGTAATAGATAGAGTATCCCCCACCGGTAGTTATAACAAGCCCGTTACCGTTATTGGCCGGGATACTGCTTCCGTCTGCCGCTACATCCCAGATAAAGTTATTTGTAACAGCAATATTGGAAGCATTCACATTGGAGGCAAGTTCAATTCCATAACTGCCGGCATTACCCGTAGCCTGCTTAATATCGCTGATCTTATTCTTTGTGATCGTTCCGTTTGTTGTGTTATCTGAAACCAGTATTCCCGAAGGAGCAGTAGCTGAAGAGTTTGTTACACCACTGATCGTGTTTCCGCTGATGGTGAAATTATTGGCACGCTCAATGAATATTCCCCTTAACCCGAATTTATCAGCAGCCGTAGCCGAACCGAATGTATTGTTATTTATCAACCAGTTCTGGTCAACAGAACCAACATGACCATTGATATAGATACCTGTAATAGCAGATTTGATGGTACAGCTTGTTATACTGTTGTCTGAATTCAACCCCTCAGCATCATCTCCTACAATGCTGCCGCTTCCTGCAACTATTGCTGCAAAGGCCGTAGCAGTTCCTCCTGCATTTATCTTGCAGTTCCTGATCGTATTGTTGGTTGCACCGTCAGAACCATTACTGGCTATCCAGAATACAGATCCTGATGCATTGGTATTGGTAACCGTCAGTGTACTGAACCCTGTGTTCAAACCGTCAAACGTAACATAATCCGCACCGTTCAGTTTAAAAAGTGCTGTTGCATTGCTGCCACTAACGGTAACGGCCAGGTTACCCGGTTGTATCATTAATGTATTTGTTGCATCAGCTTCAGGGTTTCCGATAACGATCGGGTATGTTTCAGATGGATAAGATGCATCCACCAGTTTAAAAATAATGGCACCACCCAGGCAGGATGTATTGTAATCATTTATCGCTGCTGTTATGGTGGTATATGTCTGGCCCACACCCACATTGTAAGTACCGGCAGTCAGTGTATTTTGTATGGTATATGTTTCCGGGATCGTTGGATCTGTTGAAACCGCTGGCGGACTTGTGGTGTAACCATTCGCACCAATGGAAGGGCTTGCTACCACATTGCCTGCATTATCCTGCGCAACAATGTAATAGGTTACTACATCAGCAGCTATTGCTCCTGCTCCAAAATTGAACTGGTACTGTCCGCTGCCAAGAAAGCCACCTGTTGCTGGAACATATGATCCGCCATTTATTGACCAGTACAATACCGGCAAACCGGCACCTGATGTTGGTACACCGCTTGGGTCAGTAATGGTTGCTACCAATGACCTGTTTCCCAATGCACAGGTAAATGGCAAGGCAGTATAAGCTATATTGGGTGCCGTATTATCTGCAAGGGTTCCTGCAAATTCATCTGCTCCTATGTCAGGGAAATTTGCATTTCTCGCTGCACCATCAATATCTGTAAGCACGGAAAGATCTGCCCCACCCGATTCAAGTTGTGTTGAAGTGGCTGCAGGTATGTGCAGGTTTGTTGCACTTGTAAAAGGTGCCGCTGCCGTAGTTGCGAATGACGCAAAATCATTGGAACCATTTCCGAGTGCTGCAGAGAAGTTGCGCCAGTTAGTTGCTGGTCCTGTTGTGGAAGGATCAAAATTGGCAACAATGTACAGGTTGGCAATATTATAAGATGCACTTCCTGCAAAAGCAATTCCATGCAGGCCCGGTGTGTTGCCGGTGTAATAAGCGTTGTTATTAAGCGTTAGTTTCATGCTGCTGCTTACAGCAAATGGCAAAAAGAGACATGTATGCACATCTGTGGCAGACCCGCCGGAAACTGTATTTGAGAATGCATTATTCCTGATATCAATTCCTGTTTGTGTATTGGCAGATATGGCCAGGCAGTTGATAGAGTTGGCACTTGTTGATGTGCTTGTGCCAAACAGGTTTATTGAATTATGATATACTTTATGGTTGTTACCGCTGTTCAACAGGATTCCGTTGGCATTGGCAGAGTTACCAAAACTGGTGGCGCCGATATTCATGATATCGGAAATGAAATTGTTCTGGATAAGTGTTCCGGATGGCGCCAATGCAAGATTGATACCCTGTGCCGGGCCACCTCCCGTATTCCAGTTTGTTACGGCATTGATCTTATTACTCAGTATTGTTCCTGCGCCGGTAGCGGTATTGATCCTGATACCACCTGCAGGTGCAGTTGATGAGCCTGAAATATTTTCAACATTGGAAATAGTGTTCCCTTCAATATTAAATGTCCCTGTTGTTGGATTGACCGATATACCGGAAGCCATATTGTTACCGGTGTTGCTTACAACACCTGAAATAATGTTGCCGGAAATATCAATGGCACCTGTAACATTTGTATTCAATTCTATAGCAGCAATAGATGCGCTTACATAGGAAACTATATTATTGATCGTATTGTTTGAAACGGTAACTCCATTGGTACCTGCTACCCATATACCTGTAGCATATACCGTTGTTACCGGTGTTGCATAAGGATAAACTCCCAGCACGCCCACAGTTCCGATAAGGTTCTGAGATATGGTCACTCCGTCTGAAACAGTGCTGGCAGCAGCATTGAAAACCACCCCCTTTCCACACTGGTTGATGGCATTGCTTTGTGCAACGAATGATTTGATAGAAGTTCCCGCAGGCGCTGGTTCAAGTGCTGCAGTAATGGCTACCGGGGCTGCATTTACCGTAGCTCCGGCATTTCCGCCAACATAAATACCAAAACTTGTTCCTGATGAACTTCCCGGGCTGCTCACATTTCCATTCACAACATTGCCGTTCAGGACACAATTCAATATGCTGATATTATCTGCATTGATGATCGAAGACGATGTACATACCCTGATACAGGCATTACCAACAGAGGATGCGGCTGCGGTATTGTTAACCGTTAGTGCCCTTGCCTGTCCCCCGATATTCGGGTTATCTCCATTGATCGTCACATTGTCTGAACCATTTAGCTGGATTACCGCAAAACCTGCAGCCGGGTTTCCAGATACAACAACATTGTTTGCTGTTGGCTGTATGAGTACGGATGTATAACTGGCCGGATCGGCATCACTACTGTTAAGTGTTGCGGGTGTTGTTCCTTCGTTGGTACTTGCTGTGATATTAATGATAATATCTCCTTTATGATCACCGGTATTGATGGCATCAAATGCTGCTTTTAAAGTTGTGTAACTACCGGCAGGTATACCCGCTGTTGCAGTTACAGTAACCTGTGCTGCTGATTTTTGCAGGAACCCGGTAAGCATAATAAGGATAGCAAGAACGATCTTACCGGCAGGCCCGGCAGGGAAACATTTTTTCTCGGTAATGGTTTCGTAAATTTTCATCATACTTATGTGACGTAAACGATAAACTTTTTCTGTGATTTCTCATTATATCGGGTACATACATAAAAAATGCTTACAGTAACTGTAAACAACAAGCGATATTCCGGTATAGTAAGGGTTATAGTAACTTAAAAAAGTAATTGTTTTCCCTCGTGTAACGGATAATATTGGAAAAAATAAGTAGCGGTGGTTTCCTATTAAGAATTACCCTAACATATTAAGAGTAAATGTACCATTATTTATGCAGATTTTATAACAATTAGCCCGGTATTTTATAAAGCATTTGTGGGTAAAATGCCCTGAAATGCGGCCGGTGTTATAAAAAACAACAGGCTCACCCTGAAACAACTGCCTGCTACCGGGCAGCAAAGCATCTTAATGAAATGGCCCCGGGTAACCGGGGCCATTTAAAAATATTATGCAAGAGTATTAATCAACAAAGACCTGGACCGTTTCGCGTTCCCCGCCCGGATAGGTAACTTCAAGTTTATAGATACCTTTTGATATGCCAGAAGGAAGCTTAACTCCTTCTATATCAGCCGCCCCCGTATGGTTCAAACTCCTGCTCATCACCTGCTGCCCGGAATTATTATACAATTTCAACTGGTAATTACCCGCAGAAAGGTTTTGCAGCCTCAGGTTCATCAACCCATCTTTTACAGGATTTGGAAATACGGTTATTGACCTGCCGCTGATCGTTTTATCCAGCACTAGTTTTACTTTATTACTGTAAGAAGCTTTATCAGAAGGATCGGGATTGTGTATCCTGTAATAATTATTACCGGCCATCGGGTTCATATCTTTCCAGTTATAGGAATCAACCCCGGCAGGCTCACTGTGTACCACGGTAAAATGAACGCCATCTGCAGAACGCTCCACATCAAAAGCCCCGGTTACATTCACATCTCCTGTTTCCCATGTAACAAGGTTTCCGTCCTGCATTTGTTCAGCATTCAGGATGCTGTACATGCTGGTTGGTTTCATCCTTTCTGTGAAAACAAGCATGAACCTGTCTGCTGCATAAGAACCCGGAACATTTACCACGTTGAAATTTATCCAGGTGGTATCGGTAAGGCTTACCGGCGTTTTTGTTCCAAGGAATTTATCTTCCAGGAATGCCTTCAAACCAGGCCTTGCTATATTCTGAGGTGCAAGTTCAAACTGGTATTGCTGAAGGGATAACTGTCCGAGGTTATAAAAGATGGTATCACGGTTACGGATAGGTTTGCTGCGTTCAACAGCAAGCAGTTTCCCATTGCTCCTGATACCAAGGTTCTCCCCTGTATTTGATATTTTAAGTGCATCCAGCATATCGATACTATTGGAATAAGACCTGTCGAACTGGTTCACCGCACCATCCAGCAAAATGTGGTTGTTATTATTTACCTGGTATAGTTTGTTCCTTATTTCCCTGGTAATTTCCGGCTGGTTGTTATTGTTTGTCCTTACCACGAGGTTGCTGCCTGCTACCTTGGCTGCTTCTGTAAATGAAACAGTACCGGCACCGCCAACCGTGTGAACAAAGAATGCCTGCCCTGATTCGATAAACCTGTTAGAACCTGTATAGCTGCCACCACCCGGGCTGATATCATAAGTAGCCCCGTTGCGGGTAAAGGTCTGGTATGCACCATAGCCAAGCGCCGAGCCCAGTCTTGGGTCCCAGATATAAAATATATCCTGCACATTACCTGTCCTGGTAACATTTGCAAAATTGATAGCCGATGCATAAGGGTTGCCAACAGATTCAAACAGGTTAGCGCCAACGTTAGTAGTTGGCGGCACATTACTGTTTGGTTCCATGATCTTTCCTTTAGTACGCAATGTTGTTGTTGGTACAATAGGATTATTATAGGTCTGAACAGAACGGTCGCCCCTGATAAATATCATGTAGCCCTTCTGGTTATAATGGGTGATATTGGTTCCGCCTATACCCTGCCAGGTAGCTGATGCAGATACATACGTTTTCATGGAAGCCCCTGCACCGCCTACTATATCAAAACCTCCGGAGCCTGCAGTATTGTTTGTAATAATAGTCCCCAATCCTGCTGTTCCTACAACAAGTGGCGACTGCCCTTCCTGCCATGCGGCATTCACCGTCTGGTTATCTACATTTACCGGCACCGCCAGTAATTGCCATGATTTGGTATGGTTTGGAGCAGACACAGTAGCCGCAGTTGGAATATAACGTTCTACAATAAAACGGCCTGTACCATAAGTGACAAGGCCCACTGCCGCAGTTATCGGGTTGATAGAAGAAGTACCGCTGGCATCCGATTTCATAGTTACATTCTTATTCTGCAATGCCAGGGTTCCTGTGCCAATACCCAGTATCCTGGTGATACTGATATCATCATTCAGGGAAACGGTTTGTGCAGCAGCCGTTTTTGTTAAGTATAGATAAGGAAAGGTTTCGCCGTTATTGGCTGTGATGGTTGAGTTACCGGATCCGGTAAAAAATACAGCCCTTTCGTTGGGAATAAATACGCCTGTTGAAGAACGTGTCCAGTTTCCTGCAAGCAATATATCCGCACCATACGCAGGTAGTGTAGCCGGCAACGTTATAGTACCATCGAGTACAAAATTACCAAGGATGGAAATATTAAATGCCACTGCTGAATTATTCAATATCAATCCGGCATTGGCAGAAATGGTCAGTGTTCCTGCGATCTGCCTGTTGGCATCACCTGTACCCCAGTTTACGGTAAGTACCGTACTGGCACCCTGCACTGTTACATTGTATGGATAACCGACTCCGCTTGTTGCAGACCATTCAATACCACGGTTGTAAGCACCAAAAGTATTATAGATCAAAGTAGAGCCCGTTCCATAAGTCGGCGGGTTTGTACTTACAAAACCATTTGTTTCAATTTCAAGAATACCATTGATAGTACTTATATAAAATGTAGAATTGGTGCCAAAGTCAATTCCCCCACCTCCTCCAGTAGCACCTGTAGTAACCTTTACGTTTGTACCAAAGATTAGCAAAGCTCTTCTAGTACTGGAAGCACTTACCCTTGCAATGATCGCGGTGTGTGAAGTTCCAGTATTATTAAAGATAGCAAATACTCCTTGACCTCCAGTGCTGTTAATATTGCGGCTAAAGTTACCTGTTGTACCATCTACCTGGATATTATTCTGGTTGCCATTCCAGGATGTAAAATTGAATGTATTTTGGTTTAAGTCGAGGTCTCCATTATAAAATTCAAGTGCATTTGTAGCAGCACCACTGGCCGGGTTACCATTCAATGTAATATTGGTAGCATTGGGTGCCACCGCCAATGCAAGTATTGTAGCGGCAGTTTTATTGATCTGCATGTAACCGAATGTTTCGGTTCCTCCACCCGTAACCGTTATGGTCTGCGTACCTGTGCCATTGAAAGTTACTTTGCGGGCATTGTTGGTAAATGATCCTGTTGCAGCCCTTGTCCAGTTGCCTGCGATCAATAGATCACCACCACCAGCTGATGACAATGCAAAGAAAGTTCCGCTGCTGATAACCAGACTTCCAAGCATATAACGTGGAGAACCCGATGCCCCGAAATTAACAGAAGTACTGGAAGCAAGCACCGTAACATTGTAAGGCACGCCCCTTCCGGAAGCAACTGTAGTTGTCCATTCTGTACCGGCTCCAAAAACAGCTCCTGTATTATACACTAGGAAACTGCCGGTTCCGTAGAAAGGCGCATTGGTTAATGCAAAACCACCCGTATTTATCCTGAAACTTCCTCCATTCTGAATGGTAACTATACCAGCTCCGAAGTTTAAGCCGTTTGATGTATAGACATCATATGGATTACAGTTGCCCGTAAAAGTTCCTCCTGTAGGGAAATTGACAATGCCCGCAGTAGAATTCTGAACAAAATCACCCGAAGTTGCCACTACTTTTTTTAACACCCCGGATACATTCAACTGCTGGCCTGCACCGGCAGCAAAATAACCATTTGCCAGGTTCAGTGAATCAGTAGTTGTATTGGTTGTTGTAAGCGTAACAATATTATTACCTGCACCAGCAGTATTATTGATCGTTAATGAATTAATGGTTGAGGGCAAACCAGTACCCGTGATTTGGCCAGTTGTAGGGGCGGCTCCATTGTAAATATAATTACCTGTTGTGCTGAATACCCTTGCACCGCTTACCTGGATATTTCCTGTTGCACCTGCCGAAGAAATGCCACCCGATGAACCAAGGCGTAAAGTTGCAGTACCCAGCATGGTAAATGCTGTTGAACCTGTCATATTAAATGCATCGCAATACAGGCTTGCACCACTGCTTAACGTTAGCACCGCACTGTTCGTCTGGTTGATGATCTTATCTGAGATCATGCTGGTAACAGATGCAGTATTGATCACCATACCGCCGGCAGCACTCAGGTTATTCAGGTTGATAGCACCTGTTCCGCCTAACTGTGCCGTTGTTCCCGTAATGATGAACTGGCCGCAGTCATCATCCTGGTTAAGATTGGCTGTTCCGATGATTCCATCACGGAATGTTTTGGTTCCCGCAAACTTCAATGTAAGGTTTGCATTTACTTCCATTAAGCCGTTCCACACAGTTGTAGAAGCTGAACCTGGTACCAGTGAAGGCGATTTTGAAACCCTGAAAATAGGAATGGTTCCCGCCGCTGCTCCTGGAAAATAGGTTACACCTGCTGTAATAAAAGGATCTGTTGTATTCCACTCAAAAATAGCCCCGTTGTTCCAGGTAACAAGCCCTGCCTGGTGCCCAAGCGGACTGTATCCCGGCGTACTGCCGGTACCGTTACCGATGGTTATCTTACCGCCGGTGGCAACATTCAGGGTTGCTGCTGAAGGGTTAAGGAAAGTGCTTGTATAAATTGCTGTTGTCTGGAACCTTAAAATACCACCCGACTGCACATCGATGGCAGTACCGGTTCCCAGGTTCATGATACCACTGTTTGAAACAGTTAGTGTACCCGATACCGTTGTTTGGTCAAGGCTTACCGGGCAGCTGATATCAACAGTATGCGTTGCCTGTATGGTTATGGTTGCATCAGCAGATGTTGGTATCCTATCTGCAGGAAGCCATGACCCGCTAAAGTACTCCCAGGTAAGGGCATTGGCCCAGTTACCCGTGGTTCCATTGGAACGGAACTGAGAACCAACAGCAATGGATGAAAGTGCTCCTGTTGACTGTACCCCCAGCGTTCCCGCTGCCCTGTAACAAGGAACAGTAATATCGTATTCAAAAAGGTTTACATTATAACTTGTGGATGCGGTCAGCCCGGTGATGGTAAAGCTTCCGGACGGGCCGGCACTACTGTTATACACAACAAATCCGTTACCCAGTGCGGCACCTGTTCCATAATTTGAATTGGCTGTATAAATGATACCGCTGATCGGGTTTTGTGATAAAGCAGCCGGGCTTACTACGGCAAGCATACCGCCTGTACCGTTACCTCTTGTATAGTTCACAGTCATCTGGTTGCCCATAATGCTGCTGAATGAATTCAATGTGGAAGCAATGGTTGGAGGGGTACATGCACCCGGGTAGTTACCGGTAATAATGATATCATCAAAACCTATCTCATCCCTTGAGCCGGAACCGCCATTGTCATCACTTGTCCAGCGGATATAGCAAACAGATGTTTGAGGCAGACTGATTGGCAATGGGGTTGCACCTGTGGATTCTGTAGCACCGAGTACCCAACCCAACCCATCGGAACCCAATGGTGTTGCATAATCCATAGCCACTACCGGAGTATAGGTAACATCGTCTGTAGAATATGAGAATTTTACTGTCTGACTCCTTGCCTGGTCATTCCTTTGGTAGATCTTATATGAAACGGCAATCTGGTTAATCAGGGAAGTTCCGTTATTTATTATTTTGAGCGTCATGGTACCCGGGGTAAAATCATTGGTACCCGGCTGCATCATTAAAACAGTGTTACCTGAAGCATTATTGGCATATATACCGCCGGTAGTTACCGCCACAGCAGTAGTTCCCCTGCCATAATCTGTAGCTGCTGCACGGGTGCCCCCGAAAGCCAAAGCGCCATCACTCCAACCGGTTAGTGCCCAGGCATTGGAATTTAGCTGGCCCGCAGTTGGTGCCGCCTGATAACCGGCAGCTGTAAATGTTCCGTTTTCCACTCCGGCAATAGTGCTCGAAAAATCAATGGTAACCGATGGGGTACCATTTGTCAGCGAAAGCTGCGCCTGTGCCGTGTTTCTGGTAATTACAAGTATTGCAGCTACCACTGCCATTGCCATACAGGCTCTTCTTAAAATACTGATGCGGCGTGAGAATAGGTATAGTTTCTTCATAAATTTTGTTATGACGGTCAATCATTTATAAACGTAGGATGCTGGAAGGAAGATTTTCGCAGGATGGGAATTGACAAAAATAACACAAAAAATCCTGATTTTACTGTTATGTAAGGGTTAATTAAACAGCAATTTACCAACATTTTACGGCGGGTTGGGGATAGTGGGGTGATGGGATGATTTGATGATGTGTTAATGTGCTGATTTGATCATGTGCTAATGTGCTGATTTGCCAATCTGCTTATATGGATATGCGGGCTTGAATTAGTTTTGAGCTTATCTAAAAAGCAGTCCATCATCTTATTGCCTAAAAAATACTACTGCAAACAAACAGCCATGCCCCTATGTTACCTATGTGCCTACGTGGTCAACCCGTTTTGTGCTGATAAATTGTTTCCTATACCGCCTGCCAAAAACTCCAACATGGCTATATTATATGCTGAGCAAGCTGCTGATTTGGAGATGGAGGCTTGAATTTGTTTTGGCTTGTCTAAAAAGCGGCCCATTATCTTATTGCTTAAAAAATACTGCTGCAAACAAACAGCCATGCCCCTATGTTACCTATGTGCCTATGTGGTCAACCCGTTTTGGGCTGATAAATTATTTCCTGCACCACCCACCCCGTTTGCCAGGAACGCTGATATGGCAGCATTATATGCGGAATAACGGTTCTTTGCTTTTTCCTCATAAACCGCTTTCAAAACAGGGTCATTTACAATAGCCTGTGCAAACTGAAGTGCTTCTGTAAAAAGTGCCCTTGCGGCAGCCTGTTT
>Ga0209023_10001651_pt1 | contig 29342 bp, 29 predicted proteins | sample LakOneMetagenome_FD_187468 | JGI IMG/M metagenome (GOLD analysis project Ga0209023, IMG submission 187468) | Freshwater and sediment microbial communities from Lake Erie, Canada (SPAdes) (version 2) | ecosystem: Environmental > Aquatic > Freshwater > Lentic | place: Lake Erie, Canada...
GAGTCGCGACACAACCTCTCGTATTGGCGTAGTCAGGACTGGTGGGGAGTCGGTCCCGGCGCTCACAGCCACGTGGGCGGCGTCCGGTGGTGGAACGTCAAGCACCCGGCCGCTTATGCCGAGCGCATCCTGTCCGGCGTCTCACCCGCCGTCGGTCGGGAAACGCTCGATGACGCGACCCGCGAGTTGGAGCGGGTGCTCCTGCTCAGCCGGATTCGCACCGGGATTGCGATCAACTCGCTCTCAGCGAGCGGTCGCCACGAGGTCGCCGGCCTGATCGCCGACGAGCTCATCGACGCCCGGGCTGCGCTCTCTGGTGCGATTGAGCTCACCCTGAAGGGTCGGCTGTTGGCCGACGCGGTCGTTCGCCGGATCACCGACTAGACGTCTGCCGACGGTCGTGACGCGTCTCAGCTCACGAACCTGAAGGCGAGTGGATATGTGTAGGCCTGACCGCGGTTGGCGGCCAGTGCGGCGATGATGCTGAAGATGACGGACAGCACCCAGATGACGGGAGCCGTCAGATACCCGATGAACACGGCGGTGAGTACCAGGGAGACGGCGTAGCCGATTGCGACCGTGATCTGGAAGTTCAGGGCAGTCGCGCTGTGGGCTCGGATGAAGGGGCCACGCTCCCTCAGTAGCAGGTAGCCCACCAGAGCCGGGATGAAGTACAGGAAAATACCGCCCACATGGATGAGCGTGGCCCAGAGCTTCTCATCGGCCGGACTCAGCGGCGTCGGGGTCGAGTTGTAGGGGTTGGACGGTGGTGGAGCAGAGTTCGACATTCAGTCTCCTTGATCGGCATGCCGGTCTCCTCGTGGCGACGCCGGCTTCTACACAGTAGCCGCCGCACCCTGCTGCGGGCCGTGGACACCCGGAGCAATCAGGTGAGCAGGCGCAACGTGACGGGATAGCGATAGCTGCGCCCGGCTTTCACCGCGAGGAATCCGAGGACGGAGAAGACAACGTTCACGACCCAGAGCGGAAAGAGCAGCAGCGCCAGCGCGGGCAGGAATGCGCTGAGGAACACCAGCCCGAAGTAGACGATCAGAAACGTGATCTGGAAGTTCAGTGCTTCTTTCGCCTCCACGGCGGTGCGCTGCCCGCGGTCCCGGAACACCAGCCAGATGATCAGGGAAGGCAGGAACCACACGATGCCGCCCAGATGTGCGAAAGAGGCCCACTGCTGGTCCTCGGCGGCGGTCAGCGGGGTCGCCGACGCGGGACGGTAGGACGGTTCTCGGCCCTGCCCGGAATCGGGGTCCGGAAACAGCGGTGCGTTTGGATCGCTCATGATCACACCTTTCACATGAATGGGGCACGAAGCACTTCTGTGGACAAGTTACTGCGACCCCCGTCCGGGGGCAATGGGCGATATCGGCCCGGTCGCGATATGATTAGCACTCAGCTAATGCGAGTGCCAGCCCGGTCGCATCCGGGCCGACGAGAATGAGCAGAGAAGAACAGGGAGGCGATCGATATGGTTTCTGATCGAGGCCTTGATGTGCTGCGTGTCATCGTGCAGGACTACGTGGCGTCCCGCGAACCTGTCGGCTCAAAATCCATTGTCGATCGGCACGCCTTCGGCGTCTCTGCCGCGACGATCCGCAACGACATGGCCCTCCTGGAAGAAGAAGAGCTGATCGCGGCGCCCCACACCTCATCGGGGCGGATACCCACCGACAAGGGCTACCGTGTTTTCGTCGATCACCTCGCCGATCTTCGTCCGCTTTCCCCCGCGCAACGCCAGGCCATCGAAACATTCCTCGGCCACTCCGCGGATCTCGACGAAGTGCTGGTTCGCAGCGTGCGCTTGCTCTCACAGCTCACCCACCAGGTGGCACTGGTTCAATACCCCTCGTTGTCCCGGTCCACGGTGCGCCACATCGAACTCGTCGGGCTGACCGCGACCCGAGTGCTCTCGGTACTCATCACCGACTCCGGCGCCGTCGAACAACGGGTCATCGACCTGCCCCGTGCCGTCGACGATGCCACCTTGAGTGACCTCCGCCTGAAGCTCACCGGTGCGGTCATCGGCCTGAGTATGGCCGATGCCGCAGCGGCGTTGGCGGTTGTGCCGGCTGAGGTGAGTGGCCCGGGCAGGGCGGTTCGGCGGGATGCGTCGGAGCTGGACGAGGTCACGGAACTGATCACCAGCACCCTTCGGGAGCAGGTCGGGGCCAATCGGCAGAACAAGCTCGTGATGGCCGGTGCCGCGAATCTCGTGCGTACGGAGGAAGACTTCACCGGCAGCATCTATCCTGTTCTGGAAGCGATCGAAGAACAGGTCGTTCTCTTGCGCCTGTTCGGCGAGATGGCCACCGATCAGCACGGCGTCTCGGTGAGCATCGGGCGGGAAAACGCCCCGTTCGGACTGGCTGAGACATCCGTTCTGACCAGCGGTTACTCTGCCAACGGCAATCTCGCGCGGCTCGGAGTACTGGGCCCGACCCGCATGGACTACTCGAACAACATGGCCGCGGTTCGGGCCGTCGCCCGGTACCTCTCGCGCATTCTCGGCGAAAGCTGACACCCCGCTTTCTCTCTTATCAACCACAGCAATTTCACTAGATCATCAAGGAGAGCCACCTTTGGCTGACCACTACGAAGTCCTCGGCGTGAGCCGTGAAGCCACCACCGACGAGATCAAGAAGGCCTACCGACGCCTCGCTCGCCAGTTGCACCCCGATGTGAATCCCGGGGCGGATGCGTCGGAGAAATTCAAGAGCGTCACGCACGCCTATGACGTACTCAGCGATACCAAGCAGCGCCAGAAGTACGACCAGGGCGGGCAGGGCGGTGGCGCCGGTTTCGACGGCCAGAACTTCGGAAACTTCGGCGACATCTTCGAAACGTTCTTCGGCGGAGGCGGCGGATCGACTCGCGGACCGCGGTCCCGTCGAGAACGCGGCCAGGATGCGCTCATTCGAGTCGAGCTTGACCTGGCCGAGGTGATTTTCGGCACGCATCGAGACCTCGAGGTGGACACCGCGATCCTCTGCGATACCTGCAAAGGCTCATGCTGCCAGCCCGGGACTGCTCCCGTCACCTGCGACATCTGCCGCGGTACCGGCAGCATCCAGCGAGCCGTGCGGTCACTGCTGGGCAACGTGATGACCAGCAGCCCGTGTGGTTCCTGCCGCGGCTTCGGCACGATCATCGCCACGCCGTGCACGACCTGTTCCGGACAGGGCAGGGTGCGGGCCCGCCGCAAGGTGCCCGTTGACGTACCCGCCGGTGTCGACACGGGCCTGCGCCTGCAGATGCCCGGCAGTGGCGAGGTCGGTCCGGCCGGTGGTCCGAACGGCGACCTGTACCTGGAGATGAAGGTGCGCAACCACGAGATCTTCAGCCGCGATGGCGATGACCTGATGTGTTCCCTCGAGGTGCCGATGACGGACGCTATTCTGGGGACCACCACCACCTTGAAAGCTCTCGACGGAGACGTCGAAGTGGAGCTTCGGCCTGGAGTCCAGAGCTCGGAGATCCTGACGATCAAGGATCGGGGAGTGACGAAACTGCGTGGAAACGGTCGTGGCGATCTCAAGGTCGGCATCCAGGTCATCACGCCGACCCGGCTCGACCACAAGGAACGCGACTTGATCGAGCAATTCGCTGCCCGGCACACGGCACCGGCTCCGAGCCTCAGCCAGTATCAGCAGGGCCTGTTCGCGAAACTCCGCGACCGCTTCCTCGGCTGAGAACGAACAGACCAGGGACTGATCAGAACCAGTGGCTAATTTCTACCTTGCGGCAGCGCTGCAGAGCGCTGACTGCACTCCCGGGTCGGTCGTCAGTGTCACGGGCGCGGAAGCCAGGCACGCTGTGACGGTAAGCCGAATCCGAGTGGGGGAGCACCTCCTGCTCGGGAACGGCTCCGGGCTCATGCTCTCCGGAACGATCGTCACGGCGGAGCCGGCGGAGTTCACCCTGCTGGTGGAGACCGCGACACAGTCGCCGGTTCCCACCCCGCGCATCCGTCTCGTGCAGGCGCTGGCCAAGGGCGACCGGGACGAGATGGCGGTGCAGGCGGCAACCGAACTCGGCATTGACGGTGTCATCCCGTGGTCCGCGTCCCGCTCGATCTCGCGGTGGGAAGGACCCAAGGTTGCCAAGGGCCACGAGCGCTGGTCGAGCATCGTCCGCGAGGCCAGCAAGCAATCCATTCGAGCGTGGTTGCCGGAGGTGGGCGGACTGCACACCACGAAACAGCTTGCCGCGCTGGCCGGGACGACGCGGATGCTGCTGTTGGAACCCACAGCGATGACCAGACTGACGGAGATCAGCGCGCCCGATGACGACCGGGACATCCTGCTGGTGGTGGGTCCGGAGGGTGGCATCGCCCCCGGTGAGCTGATATTGCTTGTTCAGGCCGGCGCGACCCTGGTGCGGCTGGGCGACACCGTGCTACGCACCTCGACGGCAGGACCGGCGGCGCTGGCAATCCTGAATGCGACCCTCGGGCGCTGGTAGTCGCGCTTAAGATAGACGTATGTCTTCACTCGGCGCAGAACCGTCCATCTTCAGCCGCATCATCGCACGTGAGATTCCGGCGACCATCGTTGCAGAGACCGACCGGGTCATCGCCTTCGAAGATATCGCCCCGCAAGCTCCGGTTCACCTGGTGATCACCACCAAGGATCCCCAATACCGCAACGTCGTGGAACTGGCTGCCGGTGACCCGGCGCTGCTGGCGGAACTGGTGCAGGTCGCGCGAACGCTGGCCGATGATCGCACGGACGGCGAGTTCCGGCTGGTGTTCAACACCGGTGCGGCGGCCGGCCAAACCGTGTTCCATGTGCACGCGCACGTTCTGGGCGTTCCGGCTTCCTCATCGGTGGCGGCCGGCCTCGGGGAGGGTTCCCTTGGCTCCCTCTGACTCGACCGGGACACCGCCGCTGCGGGAGCTGCGGCTGCGCGTCGATGGAATCGCCATGCTTCGTCTCCTGGGGCCGGAAGACCGCTACCTCGCCACAATCGAACGACAGTACCCGCAGGTCAGCGTGCACGTGCGCGGCAACGACGTCACCCTGGTGGGCGCGCCCGACGACGTCGAGGCGGTGCGCGTTCTGATCGAGGAACTTCAGCTGATGATCGAGAACGGGCAGGACCTAGGTGAAGCGCAGATCACGACATCCGCACGGATGTTGAAGGTGCCCGGCGCCACGAGTCCGTCACAGCTGCTCGGGGCGCCCATTCTGACGGCACGGGGAAAGAGCGTGCGGGCCAAGTCGCTCGGGCAGAAGCAGTACGTGGATGCCATCGATGCGAACACCATCGTTTTCGGCATCGGTCCCGCCGGTACGGGAAAGACTTACCTTGCCATGGCCAAGGCGGTGCGCGCCCTGCAGAACAAAGAGGTGGAGCGCATCATCCTGACCCGACCGGCGGTGGAAGCCGGAGAACGCCTGGGATTCCTGCCCGGCACTCTCACCGACAAGATCGATCCCTACCTTCGCCCCCTGTTCGACGCCCTCGGTGAAATGCTCGACCCGGAGCTGATCCCCAAACTTCTCGCTTCGGGAACGATCGAGGTCGCCCCGCTGGCATACATGCGCGGCCGAACCCTCAATGCCTCCTTCGTCGTGCTCGACGAGGCTCAGAACACCACTCCGGAGCAGATGAAGATGTTCCTGACCCGGTTGGGGTTCGGCTCCAAAATGGTGGTCACCGGAGACGTCACCCAAATCGACCTGCCGGCCGGTACGAGCGGCCTGAAATTGGTCACCCGGGTACTCGACGCCGTCGATGACATTCACTTTTCCTATCTCACGAGCGCCGATGTCGTTCGTCACACCCTTGTCGGTCGCATCGTCGATGCGTACACCGAATACGACGCGCAGAAGCAAGCGCTGCGTCAGGAAAGCGCCGAGGCCCGCGATTTCGCGGCCCGCGGCCCCCAACGCTCAGGCGGTCCGAAGGATCGCCTGCCGAAACGGAGTCACAGTTGAGTATCGAGATCAATAACGAGTCAGCCATTGAGGTGGACGAAGCCACCATCGCGCGATTGTCGGCGTTCGCACTCGACACCATGCATGTGCATGCCGATGCGGATTTGGCGATCGTCCTGGTCGACGAGGGCGCCATGGAACAGCTGCACGTGCAGTGGATGGACGAGCCGGGGCCGACCGATGTGCTGAGCTTCCCGATGGATGAGTTACGGCCGGGAACCGAGGACGCCGAGACGCCGCCGGGGCTGCTCGGTGACATCGTGCTGTGTCCCCAGGTCGCCCAGGGCCAGGCAGAAACCGCCGGCCACAGCACCCTGGACGAGCTGCTGCTGTTGACGACGCATGGCATTCTGCACCTGCTCGGCTTCGACCACGTCGAGCCGGAAGAAGAGAAGGAAATGTTCGGCATCCAGCGCGACATCCTCGTCGGCTTCACCATGCAGGAACGACAGCGCGGCTGATGTTGAACGTTTGGTTCCTGGCGGCCGCGATCATCCTGGTCGCGTTCGCCGGTCTGATGGCCGCTGTCGACGCGGCCATCACGGCCCAGTCGCGGGCGGACATCGCGGCGCTCGGCGAAACCTCACGGGCCAAACGGTCCTTGCGCGCCATCGCAGCCGACACCGGCGCGCACCTGAATGCCATCAATTTCATGCGCATCATCGCCGAGACGACAGCGGCGGTGCTGGTCACGCTCGTCTTCGCCACCACGTTCGAGCACATCTGGCTGGCCCTGTTGCTGTCCGCCTTCATCATGACCGCGGTGTCGTTCGTGCTCGTGGGCGCGAGCCCTCGCAGCGTGGGCCGCGCGCATCCGGTTTCCCTGCTCAAGACGAATGCCCTGATCGTGCATTTCGTGAGGGTGCTGCTGGGCCCGGTGGCCAATGCCCTGGTCGCCCTCGGCAACAGGGTCACGCCGGGCCGAACCCGGCTTGCCACCTTCACCTCGGAGGACCAGCTTCTGAGCATGGTCGATGAGGCCACGGAGCTTGATGTCATTGAAGAGGCGGACCGTGAGCTGATCCACTCGATCTTTGAGTTCAACGAGACGGTGGTGCGCGAGGTGATGATTCCCCGCACCGATATGATCACCATCGAAGCCACCGCGACCATCGATGCGGCGATGGGGCTGTTCCTGAGTACGGGCACGTCCCGCGTGCCGGTGCTCGACGGCGAAGTCGACGACGTCACCGGAATCCTCTACCTGCGGGATGTGGCCCGACTGGTCTACGAGCGTCCGATCAACGCGGAGTCACTCACCGTGGCCGAGCTGGCCCGCCCGGCCGTCTACGTGCCGGAGTCCAAGAAAGCCGACGCCACGTTGCGGCAGATGCAGGCGGAGTCCAACCACCTGGCCATGGTCGTCGACGAGTACGGGGGCATCGCCGGGCTCGTCACGCTGGAAGACCTGATCGAAGAACTTGTCGGGGACATCTCGGATGAATACGACCGGGAGTCCATCGAGGTCGAACAGCTGGGTGAGGGGTACTTCCGTGTCAGTGCACGCCTGCCGGTCGATGAACTGGGAGAATTGTTCGACCTCGAACTCGACGATGACGATGTCGACTCGGTGGGCGGCCTTCTGGCCAAGGCCCTGGGTCGCCTTCCGGTTGCCGGATCGGTAGCCGGGGTCAGCGGGTTGATCCTCACCGCGGAACGGACTGAGGGTCGGCGGAAGCGCATCAGCACTGTGCTGGTGGAACGAGATGAAGCATTGATTGATGCGCAGGCGGCATTCCTGGGAATGTCGGACGATGAAGGAGCAGATGGCCATGACCAGCACAAGTGAAGACCGAGCAGAGGCGTACCGTGCCGGATTCGTTTCCTTCGTGGGACGTCCCAACGTGGGCAAGTCGACCCTGACGAATGCACTGGTCGGAGAGAAGGTCGCGATCACCTCGTCGAAGCCGCAGACCACTCGCCGGGCCATCCGTGGAATCGTGCACCAGAAGAACGGCCAGCTGATCCTGGTGGACACCCCGGGTATCCACAAGCCGCGCACCCTGCTCGGCGAACGACTCAACAGCCTCGTCACCGCCACGCTGGCCGGTGTCGATGTGATCGGACTGTGCATCCCGGCCAACGAGCCGATCGGTCCGGGCGACAAGTTCATCAACGAGCAGTTGGACGCTTTTCCGCGGGCCCGCAAGGTAGCCATCGTCACCAAGATCGACGCATCGTCCAAGACGCATGTTGCCAACCAGCTGCTGGCCGTGTCACAGCTTCGGGATTGGGAAGCCATCGTGCCGATCTCGTCCACCAGCCGTATCCAGCTCGACACGCTGGCGGCGCAATTGCTGAAGCTGCTGCCCACGTCGGATGCGCCACTGTACCCGGCGGACACGGTCACGGATGAGACCCTCGAGTCGCGCATCGCCGAGTACATTCGCGAAGCCGCCCTCGAGGGTGTGACCGACGAACTCCCGCACTCGATCGCGGTGACCATTGACGACATCATTGAGCGCGACGACCAGGAACTCGTGGAGATCTACGCGAATCTGTTCGTGGAGCGGGACAGCCAGAAGGGCATCATCATCGGCAAGTCCGGCAGCCGGCTCAAGGATGTCGGTATCCGGGCCCGCAAGGAGATCGAGCCGCTGGTGGGCAAGCGGGTGTTCCTGTCATTGCGGGTCAAGATTGCCAAGGAATGGCAGCGCGACCCCAAGCAGCTGGGCCGCCTAGGCTTCTAGCCGCAAACTTCGCTGACGATGCGCCGAGGAGGGGCGAGAGAGGGCCAAACGGTGCTAGCCTGAAAAATGTGCTGTTCAGTCTGCTCCTTCTTAGCTGCCGCGACGAGTCCTAATCTGAGGCCTCCCTCGTCGCGGCGTTTGCTGTTGGCTGCTGACCATCTCGAGGGGATCACAGATCATGAAGAATAACCAGACCGCATCCAACCTGCCGGTACACCGCTACCGCCCGTATCACGAGCAGTTCGGCATCGAACTCGCCGACCGCACCTGGCCGTCCAAGCACATCACCGTCGCACCTCGTTGGTGCGCCGTGGACCTGCGGGACGGAAACCAGGCGCTCATCGATCCGATGAGCCCCGAGCGCAAACGCATCATGTTCGACCTGCTGGTGCGCATCGGGTACAAGGAGATCGAGGTGGGCTTCCCGTCCGCCAGTCAGACCGACTTCGACTTCGTGCGCAGCCTCATCGACGAGAACGCCATTCCCGACGACGTCACGATCCAGGTGCTCACCCAGGCTCGTGAAACGCTGATCAAGCGCACCTACGAGTCGATCAAGGGCGCCAAGCAGGCCATCGTGCACCTGTACAACTCGACAAGTGTGCTCCAACGGGACGTCGTCTTCCGGGAGGACAAGCAGGGCATCATCGACCTCGCACTGTTCGGCGCACGCACCTGCCGCGCCATGGAGGCAACGGTCCCCGGCACCACCGTGTACTACGAGTACTCTCCGGAGAGCTTCACCGGCACTGAGCTCGATTTCGCGCTGGATGTGTCCAACCAGGTGATCGAAATCTTCGAACCCACCGCGGAACGCAAGGTAATCATCAACCTGCCGGCCACCGTCGAAATGGCCACCCCGAATGTCTACGCCGACTCCATCGAGTGGATGTCGCGTCATCTTGCTCACCGCGAAAACGTGATCTTGTCCCTGCACCCGCACAATGACCGGGGAACGGCGATCGCTGCAGCCGAGCTGGGCTATCTGGCCGGTGCCGATCGCATCGAGGGCTGCCTCTTCGGTAACGGGGAGCGCACCGGAAACGTCGACCTTGTCGCCCTCGGCGTGAACTTGTTCACCCAGGGCATCGACCCGCAGATCGACTTCAGCAACATCGATGAGATCAAGCGCACGGCTGAATACTGCAACCAGCTGCCCGTTCCTGAGCGCAATCCCTGGGCGGGAGATCTGGTCTTCACTGCCTTCAGCGGATCGCACCAGGACGCCATCAAGAAGGGCTTCGAAGCCATGGACGCCGATGCGGCAGCGCAGGGCTGCTCGGTGGCAGATCTTCTCTGGGCGGTTCCCTACCTTCCCGTGGACCCGAAAGACCTCGGCCGCAGCTATGAGGCCGTCATCCGGGTCAACTCCCAGTCTGGCAAGGGCGGCGTGGCCTACCTGCTCAAGACGGACCATTCCCTCGACCTGCCGCGTAAGCTGCAGATCGAGTTCTCCGGTGTGGTGCAGACGAAGACCGACAGTGAGGGCGGCGAAGTCACCAGCGCCCAGATCTGGGACATCTTCAACGACGAGTACCTGCCGGCCACCGTGAAGACCCCGGACGCCAAGTGGGGACGCTTCGAACTCTTCGCCACGCGCACATCCAGTGACCTGGCCGGTCATGTCGACCTCACAGTCGATCTCCGTGACGGCGAAACGGTGGCGACTGCCACGGCTGAGGGCAACGGACCCATCAACGCGTTCCTGGCCGTGATGGCGGAGCGGGGCATTCAGATCACTCTGTACGACTATGTCGAGCACGCGCTGTCGGCGGGTGGTGACGCTCTCGCGGCGGCCTACGTAGAACTGGATGTGAACGGGAAGCGGTTCTGGGGCGTGGGAATCGATGGGGACATTTCCACGGCTTCGCTCAAGTCGATCGTGTCTGCGGTCAACCGCGGCATCCGTTTCGAGGTCGGCGACCGTCAACTCAGCGCCGTCTGACACATCGTCTCGACAGAATCCAGTGGGCGCTCCGTCACCGCGATCGCGGTGACGGAGCGCCCACTGCTTTCAATCCATCAGTGCCGACTCTGTGCGTCAGTGCCGGCTTCGTGCGCGGGGTTCGGACACGCGGGGTTCTGACACGCGGGGTTCGGACGCTCGGGGTTCGGACGCTCGGGGTTCGGACGCTTGGTGTTCGGAAGCACTGAACACAGCGGCCGAGTCCGTGATCGCATTCGCGAGCAGGTCATGCAGCACCGAATCCGTGTCCGCGATGCAGGCTTCGGCGATCCCCTGCACGGAGACGCGCAGAATCGTGTCCGCCGATCGTGGAGTGAACGCGGCCCGCGACCAGGACCGTACGGAGGCGATAAAGTCCCGCGCCCAGCGTTCTGCATTCGGGGCCCGATCGAGGGCGCTCCGGATGAGAGCGTCGGTCTGCGGTGTCGCAGCGTCCAGCAGGGACAGGTTGCGCTCGCACGAGAGCAGCCCGACGGCCAGTGCGCGTTGGCGTTCCAGGCTCACCACGGGGATGGCCGTCGCTGCCGCGCGCAGGGAAACAAGGACTTGAACACGCGGATCGTCGCCGTTCAAGCCGATCACCGACGGGATCAACTCCGTGAGCCGGGATCGAGCGTCGTCAGACGTGCAGTCATTCACCATACGTGCGAGCGAGGCCAACACGGGATGGGTGCAGGCGGGATGGTCGCTCCACGATTCGCCGGCCAGATAGGAGGCGAATTCCATGAAGCATCCACCGCTGCGTGGAGTGCGATGTTTTCCCCGTGACAGGACGGGCATAACATCGGGCAAATCACTAGGAGCTTTTTTCATGAGTAACCTCCGCGCCACGAGAAATTGTCAATGTCAGTTTGGCCCGGCGACGCGCAAATTACCAGAGCCATAAGTGGGAGAATCAAGTGTGCCTGTCTACCGAGATGAAGCCGTTGTGCTGCGAACCCACAAGTTGGGGGAAGCGGACCGCATTGTCACTTTGCTCACCCGGGCGCACGGCAAAGTGCGGGCCGTTGCCAAGGGCGTGCGGCGAACCGGCTCTAAATTCGGTGCCCGGCTCGAGCCCTTCATGGTTGCCGACGTTCAACTCTACGAAGGCCGAAGCCTGGATATCATCACGCAGGCCGAGTCCTTGGGATCGTATGGTGCCCTGATCACGGCCGACTACGACAGTTACACCGCGGCGAGCGTCATGGTGGAAACGGCCGACAAGCTCACGGAGTCCGAGGGCTCCCTCCAGCAGTACCTGCTGCTTGTTGGTGCGCTGCGTTCGTTGTCGCGCCGAGAGCACGGCGCGAGTCTCACCCTGGACTCCTACCTGCTGCGGGCCGTATCCATGGCGGGGTGGGCTCCGAGTTTTCAGGATTGCGCGCGTTGCGGCGCCGTCGGCGACCATTCGGCCATCGTGGTGCAGCTGGGGGGAGTGGTGTGTGATTCCTGCGCCGCCCCGGGTTCGCCCCGACTGGACCGACTCACCATCTCCCTGTTGAGTTCGCTGCTCACCGGTGATTGGGAGCATGCGCAGTCCACACCGGCGAAGACCCAGGCCCAGGCCGGCGGAATCGTAGCGGCATACACCCAATGGCACCTCGGTCGAGGGCTGCGATCCCTGGAGCACGTCGCCCGATGACATCGCCCGACGGCGCACGCGTCCGCCGCAGCTTTCTGCGCCGAGCAGGCGTCGAGACGCCGTACACGCATAAAGATGCCGTGCCCTTCAAACCGCTCGACTGGACCGGCTTGTATCCACCGGACATGCCGGCGAAGGCGGTTCCGGCACACGTGGCCATCGTCATGGACGGCAACGGTCGTTGGGCCAATGCTCGCGGCCTCACTCGCATCGAGGGCCATAAAGCGGGGGAGGCGTCCCTGCTCGATGTCGTCGCCGGCGCCATCCAGCTCGGCGTCAAGCATCTCAGCGTCTACGCTTTCTCGACTGAGAACTGGAAACGTTCGCCTGAAGAGGTGCGCTTCCTGATGGGCTTCAACCGGGACGTTCTGCACCGCCGCCGTGACCAGTTGAACGACTGGGGTGTGCGCGTGCGTTGGGCCGGACGCAAGCCGAAGCTCTGGGCATCCGTCATCAACGAGTTGCTCTACGCCGAGGAGCTCACGGCCGGCAACAGCGTGCTCACCCTCACGATGTGCGTCAACTACGGAGGTCGTACCGAGATTGCGGATGCCGTGCGCGAGCTCGCCGAAGAGGTGGCCGCGGGCCGATTGAAGCCCTCCGGAATCACGGAGAAGTCCATTCAACGGCACCTGTACACGAGTGACCTGCCGGATGTCGACCTCTTCGTGCGCAGTTCGGGGGAGCAGCGCACGAGTAACTTCATGCTGTGGCAGAGCGCATATGCCGAGATGGTCTTCCTTGACACCCTGTGGCCCGATTTCACGCGCGCCGACCTGTGGCATGCCATAGAGCTCTATGCCTCCCGCAATCGCCGCTACGGCGGCGCGGTCGACACGCCTTCTGCGTAGAAACGGTCACCGAGCCAGGCATTGCCAGAAATAGCTACTGAACTGGGGTTTGTCATGTGACTGGAATGATGTTCCAGTCATTTTTTGTATCATTAGAACCGGATTCCAGTCATGGATCGTTGCTTGGACTGTCGGTATAGTGTCGCCAACGACGATCGAGGTCCATACTGTTGCCAGCCGCCCTCGCGACCGGTGCGCAGCATCAAAGATCTTGTTCACCTGCGTTTGCCCCTGACCTCTCCTGAGCCCGCAAGGAGGTTTCGTGACCGCCGACCGACCTGCAATCCGGCTGTCCGGGCTGACCAAGAGCTTCGGTGCTGTGAACGCTGTCGACGGCATCGACCTCGACATCGCCGAGGGCGAGTTTTTCTCCATGCTCGGCCCGTCGGGCTCGGGGAAGACCACGGTATTGCGCCTGATCGCGGGTTTCGAACAGCCCACTGCGGGCACGGTGTCCTTGCTCGGGCAGGACGTCACCGACCGGGCGCCCTTCGACCGTGACGTCAACACGGTGTTCCAGGACTACGCGCTGTTCCCGCATATGAGCGTGCTCGAGAATGTGGCGTACGGGCTGAGAGTGCGGGGAGTCCCGCGGCGGGAACGTCACGCGCAGGCCCGGCACGCGCTGGAGACCGTGCGGTTGGGCGGTTTCGGCGACCGCAAACCCGGGCAGCTTTCCGGCGGCCAGCGCCAGCGCGTGGCCTTGGCCCGCGCCACGGTGGTGCGGCCCAAGGTGCTGCTGCTGGACGAGCCGCTGGGCGCCCTCGACCTCAAGCTTCGTGAGCAAATGCAGGTTGAACTCAAGCAATTGCAGCGCGAACTCGGCATCACCTTCATTTTCGTCACGCATGACCAGGAAGAGGCCCTCACCTTGAGCGACCGCATCGCCGTCTTCAACGAGGGTCGGATCGAGCAGCTCGGCACCCCCGCTGAGATCTACGACCATCCGGTCTCGCCCTTCGTCGCGGCCTTCGTCGGAACCTCGAACATCCTCTCCGATGCCCTGTCGCGAGCGTTGCTGGGACGCGGTGGCAGCCACGCCCTGCGACCGGAGAAGATCAGCGTCGGGCGTGCGGATGCCGCATTGGCCACCGAGCACACCGCGCACGGCACCCTCGCCGAAGTGATCTATGTCGGCAGCAGCACGCGGCTGATGATCGATCTCGATGCCGGCTTGCGGATCACCGCACTGGAGCAGAACGACGCGCACCGGGTGACGGAGGGACATCGCGGAACCCGGGTCAGCATCGGCTGGCAGGACCGGGACGTCGTCGCCCTGGAGAAGAGCACCGCGGTCGCCCCGGCGGACGGATCTGAACCGCCCGGTCGCAACGTTCCAGCGCCCGGTCACATCGACGGTGAGATCGTCGGGCAGTCCGTGACGTCGGCAACCGAGTCCGGTACTGGCCCGCCCACGGAACCCGGCACCGCAACAGCCACGGCGACACCCACCGCAAGAGCACGAAAACTGGAATGGAGAACGCAATGATCCGATCTTCAGCACGGCGCACGTCACGCCGAACTGTGACGGCCCTCACCGGCCTGGCCATGGTTTCAGTTGCGCTCCTGACCGCCTGCGGCACCACCGGTAGCAGCAGCGGCGGGTCGAGCGGCGGCGAAGCCCCCACGGAACTCGGAAAGAACGAGGCGCAGGTGTCGATCCTGGCTTGGCCCGGCTATGTGGAGGACGGCAGCAATGACCCTTCCGTCGACTGGGTGAGCGCGTTCGAGGATCAGACGGGGTGCACGGTCAGCAGCAAGACGTACGGTACCTCCGACGAGGCGTTCAACCTCATGAAGACCGGGGAATACGACGTGGTCGCGGCCTCCGGCGACGCATCGCTGCGCCTGGTCGCCGCCGGCGAGGTGGCGCCGGTGAACACTGACCTCATCCCCAATTACGCGGGCGTCTACGACTTCTTGAAAATGCAGGCCTGGAACAGTGTCGACGGTGTCTCCTACGGGATCCCGCACGGCTACGGAGCCAACCTCCTGATGTACAACAAGGACACGGTCACCCCGGCACCCACGTCCTGGAATGTCGTCTTCGACAAGGCGGCCCAATACAAGGGGAAGGTGACGGCGTACGACTCGCCGATCTACATTGCCGATGCCGCCATGTACCTGATGAAGCACAAGCCCGAATTGGGCATCACGAACCCCTACGCCCTCGACGAGACCCAACTCGCCGCGGCGGTTGACCTGCTCAAGCAGCAGCGAGCCAATATCGGCGAATACTGGTCGGACTACCTCAAGTCCGTGCAGTCGTTCGAAACGGGTGACTCCGTCGTCGGCACCACCTGGCAGGTCATCCGGAATTCGCTGGCCGCGGGCACCCCCGCCGAGGTCGTGGTCCCCGAGGAGGGCGTGACCGGCTGGTCGGACACCTGGATGGTCGCATCCAAGGCGAAGAACCCCAACTGCGCCTACGCCTGGCTGAACTACATCGCCAGCCCGAAGGCCAACGCCCAGGCCACCGAGTACTTCGGCGAGGCGCCGTCCAACCAGGCGGCCTGCGACTACATGACTGATCCCAACCAGTGCGCGACCTACCACGCCGGGGACAAGGCGTACGCGGCCAAGATCTGGTACTGGTCGACTCCGATCGAGAAATGCCTCGACGGCCGCACAAATGTCACGTGCACCGACTACGCGGCCTGGACGACCGCCTGGCAGGAAATCAAGGGTTAGCGGTTCGAACCGGAACGCACAGGAGGATCATGACCGTTGACGCCCCCGCTCAGCCCGATGGTCGGGCGGCGGTGCCCCCGCGCCGGGACACCGTCGCCCGCCGCGGGTCGGCCTTCCTGAGCAGGCACCCGCGCCTGCGGCTGTCGCTGCTCATCTCCGCCCCGCTGTTCTGGCTCGGCCTGGTCTACGTCGCCGCCCTCGCCGCCCTGCTGGTCACCGCGCTCTGGACGGTCGACACCTTCACGGGCACAGTCTCGCAAACCTGGACGCTGGACAATATCGTCACGGTCCTGACCGGGTCGCTGTACCAGACCGTGACGGTGCGCACTGTGGGCGTTGCCCTGCTCGTGACGGTGATCGACATCGTTGTCGCCCTGCCGATCGCGTTCTACATGGCCAAGGTTGCCGGCCCGAGGTGGCAACGGGTCCTGGTGATCGCGGTGCTGATGCCGTTGTGGGCGAGCTACCTGGTCAAGGCCTACGCCTGGCGGTCGGTGCTCTCGCAGGATGGCATCTACGCGTGGCTGGTGGCCCCGTTCGGTGGCCACACCCCCGGCTACGGGCTGCCGGCCACCATCATCACACTGTCCTACTTGTGGCTGCCCTACGTCATCCTGCCCATTTATGCCGGCCTGGAACGCGTGCCTGATTCGCTGCTCGAGGCCTCGGCCGACCTCGGCGGCAAGACCACGGCCACGCTGCGCCTTGTCGTGCTGCCGATGATGTGGCCGGCCATCATCGCCGGGTCTATCTTCAGTTTCGCGCTGTCCCTGGGCGATTACATCACAGTGAACATCGTCGGCGGGGCGAACCAGATGCTCGGTAACCTCGTTTACACGAACGTGGGCGCGGCCAACAATCTGCCGCTCGCCGCCGCCATCGCCCTGATTCCGATCGTCATCATCTTCGGCTACCTCGCCGTCGTGCGTCGCACCGGCGCCCTGGAAAATCTGTAGGGAGCGTCATGCGATTGAGTCGTCCCGCGCGCGGCATCCTGGCCGGGATCACCGCGCTGACCCTGCTGGTGATCTACCTGCCGCTGATGGTCGTGTTCGTGAACTCGTTCAGCACCAGCAAGAGTCTGACCTGGCCGCCTCCCGGGTTGACCCTGGAGTGGTGGGGCAAGGCCTTCCGCAGTGAGGGTGCCTTGAACGCGGTGCTCACGAGCGTGCAGATCGCCATCGTGGCCACCGCGGTGTCGCTCCTGTTGGGCACCCTCATTTCCTTCGCCCTGCAACGGTTTGAATTCTTCGGCCGGGATGCCGTGAGTCTGCTGGTGATCTTGCCGATCGCGTTACCCGGAATCATCACCGGCATCGCCCTGAACAACGCCTTCCGTACCATCTTGGGAATCCAGTTGTCGATCGTGACCGTGATCGTCGCCCACGCCACCTTCTGCATCGTCACGGTCTTCAACAACGTGATCGCCCGGCTGAGGCGTCTCGGCACGAACCTCGAGGATGCGTCCGCGGACCTGGGCGCCGGCATCTGGACCACATTTCGGCTGGTGAGCTTCCCTCAGCTGCGGTCCGCGCTGCTCGCAGGGGCCCTGCTGGCGTTCGCGCTCAGCTTCGACGAGATCATCGTGACGACTTTCACCGCGAGCGCCGGGGTGAAGACGCTGCCGTTGTGGATTTTGGACAACCTGTTTCGTCCCAATCAGGCGCCCGTCGTCAACGTCATCGCGGTAGTGCTGGTGCTGGTGTCCATTGTGCCCATCTACATCGCCCAGCGTCTGGCCGGCGCGGAGAAGATCACACGTTAGTCGGGCGCTTTCCCGTTCGCGTTCAGAACTGTCGGCGGTCGTCGCGCCCGGTCAGGGCCAGGAGTCGCGACTGCAGCGGAGCATCGTCGCTGAGCCCGATCGGCGAGGCGAAGAGGCCGCTCGCCTCCAGAGTGTCCTTCTGCGGTTCGAACACGCTCCACACCGCCTCGACCAGGAGCACGTCGAGGACCTCGTCGGCGGCCGTGGCCCTGGCCAGGTCCCACGCGTGGATGGTCACATCGGACACCTGTTCGCGCAGGTAATCCGTTGCCGTCACCGTGTCGTAGGACAGCGTTACCGGCGACAGGGCGGGAGTGTTGGCCCACGCGGTGGCAGCCAGCACGGAGTGGGTGTTCCACTCCGCCGCCAGATCTGTTCCCAGCGGAGCGATCGAACGCTTCGCCTCGAGAATCGAGAGGCCGGCCAGCAAGGGCGGAATCCACTGCTGCTCCACGACGATATGGCGCACCAAGTCGCGCACGGACCACTCGGTGTCGGGTGTCGGAGCTGACCAGTCCGTGATCGCGGCTACGCGCGCTCCGAACTCGTGCGCGGCCTGTTTCTGCAGGGTGATCCAGTCAAATGTCGGTAGCTCGAATGTCACGGGCACCCCTCTCGTCGATGGATACAACACCGGGCCGGCCGCCGGCATTCCGCCGCCGGCCGGATTGGCCGCCCACGAGCGTCATACCGGCCGTTCGGACCGATGGTGAGTCGAACCGCTCATGACGACCACGAGAATCCCCACCACGGCGCCGAGGATCGTTTCGACGCCACGGTCCCGGATCAACGTGAAAGGGTCGCTCGGATCCGCGAGCAGCGTCACGACCAGGATCAGTGGTGTGAAGAAGACCAGGGCCAGCCCGTAGTGACGCGACATCAACAACTCGGTCGGGAAGGCAAGTGCCATCACGAGGATGGCGAGGGCTGTTGTTCCCGGTTGCAGCAGCATGAGACACGCGGTGACGCCGAGGCCGACGAGGGTGCCGAGAATCCTGTGGATGCCGCGGCCCACCCTCCCGGGTAAATCCGGCGCGGACAGCGGCGTGGCGGCAGCCGCCATCGCCCAATAAGCGTGGCCGATACCCGCGGCGTTCCCCGCTAGACCGGCTATTCCCACAGCGATCAGGTATCGCAGGGACTGCATCCCGATGGCGGGCACGCGCGAGCGGGCCAGCGGTGTGATCGTTCGAACCGCACCCGGCTGCCAGCGCCGATAACGCACCCAGCCGGCGAACCCGACGAGAACGGCGCAGGCGGCCGAACCGGCGGTGATCGATGCGGCCGTCCACAACGGCACGCTCATCGGCACCGATGCGCACGCGCCCAGCGCAAAGATGCCGAAGAAGGGCCCGGCGGGCTTGAGCGCGGCGGCGTCGGCCACGATGGAAAAGAGGCCGGCAAAAATCGCCTCGGTCGCCACGACGCCCCATACCGGCATGTGATTGACGGAGAGAAGCATCCCGATGCCGGCACCGGTGGTGAGGACGGCTGCGGCTTGCAACTGGTGGCGTAACCGAAGTTGGTGGGATTCCGAGCGACCGAACATGGCAGTGAACGCCCCGAAGACGGCATAGATCGTCAGTTCGGGGCGTCCCAGGTACAGCAGCACCAGCGAGGGGACCACGATGCTGATCCCCACCCGGAGGGCGGACTGATGATCGTTGTCCGCACTGCCGAGAGCGAAGGCAGAGCTGATGAACGCCCCGACATGTCTGCGCAGCTGCATTACGGTTTTCCATCCTGTTGTTTCTCACGGTCAGGATGGTTGCCGCCCTCGCCCGGCTTTCGGTGCTACCAGTTGTAGTCGAGGAACTTCCCGTCGAGGGTGATGACGACGCGGTCGCCGGTCGGATCCTGCCGGCGTTGCACGTCCATCTTGAAGTTGATGGCGCTCATGATGCCGTCACCGAACTCCTCGTGGATCAGTTCCTTGATCGCCGGTCCGTACACGCCGAGGGCCTCATACAGGCGGTAGATGGTGGGATCGGTGGGTGTCGCCTGTTCGGCCGGGCCGCGGTATGGCTGCATCTGCAGCGACTCCACGACCTCGGGATCCAGCGACAACAACTCGCCGACCGCGTTCGCTTCTTCCGCCGTCATCGGGTGCTGTCCCAGAAGTGCGGCAACGGTCCACGTGGGCGCTTTCCCGATGCGCTCGGCAATGGCTGTCCAGGTCACTCCCGCGCGGAACCGTGCCAGGCGGATGATCTCCCCGGCATCTTTTTTACTCAGCGGCGTCATGGTTGCTCCTTCGTGCCCGACATTCAGGCATGTGTCGTTGTGCGATGAAGTCCGGTGCGAGTCGTGTCCGATCCGCCCGGGTCTTTCAGTCAGGTTAGGCCGCTGGAGTGGCGTCCACAGTTGCGGTGTACGACGCGGCGCCCGTTCCGGCGAGTCGTCCGCCGTCCACGATCAGGTATTCGTCCCGAATCGGCTTTCCGTCCAGCCAGTCCTCCAGGATTTCGCGGGTTCCCGCCGCGTAGCGAGCCTGGGCAGACAGCGTGGAGCCCGCGACGTGAGGGGTCATCGCGTTGTTGGGCATGGTGCGCCACGGGTGGTCGGCCGCCGGCGGCTGCGGATACCAGACGTCGCCGGCGTATCCGGCAAGCTGTCCGGACTCCAAAGCTCGCACGATCGCATCGCGATCCACGATCTGGGCCCGGGCCGTGTTGATGATGTACGAACCGCGTCTCATGCTTCCGATGAGCTCTTCATCGAACAGGTTGCGTGTCTCGGGGTGCAGGGGCGCGTGAATGGACACGACGTCAACCGCCCGGGCGAGGGACTGCGCGTCCGGATGGAAGGTGAGCCCGAGTTCAGCCTCGACCTCAGCCGACAGTCGGTTCTTGTCCGTGTAGTGCAGCTTCACGTCGAAGGGAGCCAGGCGCCGGAGTACGGCCTGGCCGATGCGTCCGGCGGCGATCACTCCAACGTCCATTCCCTCGAGGTCGTAGGCGCGCGAGACGCTGTCGGCGATGTTCCAGCCGCCCTGTTCGGCCCATCGGTGCGCGGGGAGGAAGTTGCGCACCAGGGCGAGGATTTGCATGACCGCGTGCTCAGCAACGCTGATGCTGTTGCTGTACGTTTCTTCGGCAACGGTGATCCCGGCGGCGATGGCTGCATCGATGTCCACGTGATCGGAGCCGATGCCCGCGGTGAGTGCCAGTTTGAGCTGCGGCGCCTTGGCGATCCGTTCTGCACTGAGGTACGCGGGCCAAAACGGCTGTGAGATGAGCACGTCGGCATCTAGGAGTTCTCGGTCGAGAACGGAATTCGGGCCATCTTTGTCAGACGTGACGACAAGGGTGTGACCGCGAGCTTCAAGGAATGCACGCAGGCCGAGTTCCCCGGAGACGCTTCCCAGCAGCTCGCCGGGCGTGAAGTCGATGTCAGCCGGTGTCGGGAGCGTCTGCCCGTTCGGGTAGCCCGTCAGCACCGGAATGCTGTCCCGCGCATAGCGGGGCGGAAATCCGTTTACGGGGTCCGGGTACAAAACGCAGACGATCTTTGCCATTTCTTCTCCTTGTGATGAGCCACGGGACTGCGGGCGGGGTGCCGCCCAGGTGGCCTGAGTTCAGCGTGCCCCTTGCCCGTGATCGGTGTCAAAGAAGTAAATGCTTATGCCTGATAGGTGTTCCCTATCATGCGTTGGCGCTCGCCGGAAGGTTTTCCAGAAACTGCAAGTCGATCTTTCCTATCGAATCGCCCAGCGCCCGCGCCATCACTGACTGGGGGTGGCGGGCAAGGGTGACCAGCCCAATCGGTTCCTCGCGCACCGGGTTTACCAGCGGTACTGCGCGCATCCCTTCCGGGACCCCGAAGACATGCAGCCACGCGCACGGAATGACGCTCGCCCAGCGCCCCATCCTGACGTGCGCGATCAATGCGGCTATGGAGTCCGTCTCGACGCCGGGAATCGGATGCGCCCGGGCCTCGGCGAACGCCTCATCAATGAACGTGCGGCCCTGCATCTCGGCCGAGAGGAGACACAGCGGAAGGTCAGCGGCCTGCTTCCAGGTTGCCGACGTGCGTCCGGCGACCTGATGTGCCCGCCCGGTCAGCAGCACGTATTTCTCCCGGTAGAGCGGAAGCACCTGGAAATTCTCGGAAATATCCTTGTCGTAATACGTGACGCCCGCATCGATCTCGAAGTTCAGCAATTGAGAGAGTAGGTCATCGGATCGCAGACCCGATGTCACCCGCACACCGGAGAGCGGATGCTGATCACAGAACGGGGCGGTCAGCAGCGAGACCGCCGTGGAGGTCGTGGGAATGGAGCCGATGCGCAATGTGCCGGCGAGCCCGGTGCCCATGGCCGCAACCTCTTGCCTGAGCGAGTTGCGGTCGGACAGAATGCGCTGTGCCCAGATCACGGTGCGATCACCCTCTGCCGTGAGCCCCTCGAAAGATCGTCCTCGCCGAATCAAGGCGACGTCGAGTTCCTCCTCGAGCTTGCGGATGCCCTCGGACAGGGCCGGCTGGGACACCAAACACACCTCGGCGGCGCGGGCGAAGTGGCGCTCATGGGAGAGGGCGACCAGATACTCAAGTTGACGAAACCACATCCTCCGTGTCTACCTCACCGCTCGGCGCCGCACCAACTCGGAAGCCGACCGGGAATACTGCAGGGGGCCCGCGTGGTTGCGCCAGTGTGACTGATACAACAAGCATGACCGAAGCGACCACTGCCACCGACACCATCAAGGTGGACATCTGGTCTGATGTGCAGTGCCCCTGGTGCTACATCGGCAAGCGAAAATTCGAAGCGGGGGTTGTCGCTTTCGGCGGCGCCGTCGAGGTCGAGTACCACAGCTTCGAGCTGTCTCCGGATACCCCGGTCGACTACGACGGAACTCCCGTGCAATACCTCAGTGAGAAGAAGGGCATGCCGGTGGCCGAGGTCGAGCAGATGCTCGAGCGCGTCACCGGAATCGCCGACAGCGTGGGCCTGCACTACGACTACGACGCAGTGCACCAGACGAACACCGTCATCTCCCACGAACTCTTGCACTATGCCAAGGCGCACGGCCGCCAGCTGGACATGAAGGAGCGCCTGCTCAAGGCCTACTTCATCGATGGCCGACACGTCGGCCGCATCGAGGATCTCGCCGACCTGGCCGCCGAAATAGGCCTGGACCGCAGCGATGTCGTGCGGGCGCTGACCGCTCACGAGTTTCTCGCCGACGTGAAAGCGGACGTCGCCAAGGCCAACGAATACGGAATCCAGGGTGTGCCCTTCTTCGTCATCGACGGACGCTACGGCATCTCCGGAGCCCAAGATCCTGATACGTTTGCCCAAGCTCTCAACCAGGTACGAACCGAAAAGTCTGAGGAGAAAATCGCATGAGCGACACCACCACCACAACCCCCACCGACGCGACTCCGCGCCCCACCATCGAGCTCCTCGGCCAGTCCGATGAAGCCGCCGGCTCCTGTGGCTGCGGCTCCTGCGGCTGCGGCGCATAGCTCCCACTGACTTCATCATCCGCGATGGCGTTCACAACCTCGGTTGTGGACGCCATCGCTGTTGTTAGCCGAGGGTGGATTGTTCTGGAAGAATTGAAGAACACATGACTTCCACACTCTCGAATCCCGCACCGCTGATGATCGGGTCCATCGCGCTCGACGTACCGGTGGTACTCGCGCCGATGGCCGGCATCACCAATACCGCTTTCCGTAGGCTCTGCCGTGAATTCGGCGCCGGGCTGTACGTCAGCGAGATGATCACATCCCGTGCCCTGGTCGAACGCACCCGCGAGTCCATGCGCCTGATCACCCATCACCCCAGCGAGACCACCCGGTCCATCCAGCTGTACGGGGTGGATCCGAAGACGGTGTCCGAGGCCGTCACCATGCTGGTGGCTGAAGACCGTGCCGACCATATCGACCTCAACTTCGGGTGCCCGGTTCCCAAAGTCACCCGGAAGGGCGGGGGAGCCGCGCTGCCCTGGAAGCTCGGACTGTTCCGTCAGATCGTCGAGGCGGCCGTCGGAGCCGCCGGGGCGGTTCCGGTCACGGTGAAGATGCGCAAGGGAATTGACTCCGACCACCTCACCTACCTCGAAGCAGGCAAGGCCGCGGAGGGGGCCGGTGTGGCTTCCATCGCCCTGCACGCGCGCACGGCCGCCGAGTTCTACTCCGGCCACGCCGACTGGTCGGCGATCGAAAAACTCAAGAACACCATCACTGGAACGCCGATCCTCGGCAACGGTGACATTTGGTCTGCCGAAGACGCCCTGCGCATGGTAGCCGAGACCGGATGCGATGGCGTCGTCGTCGGGCGTGGCTGCCTGGGGCGGCCGTGGCTGTTCGGTGATCTGGCCGCAGCGTTCCGCGGACAGACCGTCAAAGCAGAACCCAGCCTCGGTCGCGTCTGCGAGACCTTCCGCCGGCATGCCGAATTGCTCACCGAGTTCTTCGAAAGCGAAGAGCGCGCCTGCCGTGACATCCGCAAGCACGTGGCCTGGTATTTCAAGGGATACCCGGTTGGCGGTGACCTGCGGGCCCGGCTTGCGGCCGTTGAATCCCTGGCCCAGCTGGACGACCTGCTCGGAACCCTTGATTGGGACCAGCCGTACCCGGGCGACGGCGCCGAGGGACCGCGTGGCCGAGCCGGCACACCGAAGAAGCCGAGCCTGCCCGAGCGTTGGCTGGACTCCCAGGAGCTTGCGGGCGCGGAAAGACTGAATCTGACCGAAGGCGAAGGGGACACCAGCGGTGGGTAACACAGGCGAATACGGCACGACGGCATACAGCGCGCACGATGAAGGCCGGTGGTTTCCCGAGGAGCACTACTCCCGGCGCAGCGACTTCGCCCGAGACCGCGCTCGTCTGCTGCATTCGAGTGCCTTGCGGCGGTTGGCGGCGAAGACCCAGGTGTTGAGCCCGACGGCTGGACTCGACTTCGCTCGCAACCGGCTGACCCATTCCCTCGAGGTCGCGCAGGTGGGGCGGGAACTCGCACATCGGCTGAACGTGAATCCGGACGTGGTCGATACCGCCTGCCTGGCCCACGATATCGGACATCCCCCCTTCGGCCACAACGGTGAGAAGGCGCTCAATACTTGGGCGACCGACATCGGTGGCTTCGAGGGAAATGCACAGACCCTCCGCCTGCTGACACGCCTTGAGCCCAAGGTGTTCGGCGACGACGGCAGCAGCTACGGGCTCAACCTCACTCGCGCCAGCCTGGACGCCAGCTGCAAGTACCCCTGGCCGCAGAGTTCAGCGGTGACAGATCCGAGCGGACGGGCCAAATTCGGGTTCTACGAAGACGACATCGCAGCCTTCGAGTGGTTGCGGCAGGGAGCCCCTGACCGCCAGCTCTGCATCGAAGCGGAGATCATGGATCTCTCGGACGACATCGCCTATTCCGTTCATGATTTCGAAGACGCCGTCGTCAACGGCTACGTCGACGTGGCTATGCTCGGTCGCCGGGAAAATCATGATGACCTGTTGGCCACCATGTCGGAGTGGATCGGTGACGGACTCTCCGAGAACGACCTGGCCAAGGCATTCAACCGACTCGATTCGCTGGACGTCTGGATATCCGAGTGGTCGGGGGGTCGCCTTGATCAGGGCCACCTCAAGAACCTGAGCAGCCAGCTGATCGGCCGGTTCAGTGGAGCCGCCGTTCGAGCCACCCGGCTGGCCTATCCGGGGGAGAATTTCATCCGCTTCGGTGCGCATGTCGTGGTGCCGAAAGAGACCCAGGCCGAGATCGCCGTGCTGAAGGGGATCGTGGCGGCGTTCGTCATGACGCGCAATACCCGCAAGCCCATTTATGTGCAGCAGCGCCAAGTGCTCACGCTGCTCGCCGACAGGCTCTTCGTGACCGGTGACGAGCACCTCGACGCTGGTTTCACGGAGGACTGGGCAGCGGCTGGGAACGACAACGCCCGCAAGCGTGTCGTCGTCGATCAAGTGGCCAGCCTCACGGACCAGTCTGCGCTGGCGTGGTACGAGCGACTCGTGCAGGGCTGATGCCCTCGTGCAGGCAGCTAGAATTGAGTCATGGCTGGACTGATTCGACAGGGTGACATCGAAGAGGTCAAGGCCCGCACCAACATCGCGGACATCGTCGGTGACTACGTACAGCTGAAATCAGCCGGCGTCGGATCGATGAAGGGGCTGTGCCCGTTCCATGATGAACGAACGCCGAGCTTCCATGTGCGGCCGCAAGTGGGCTTTTATCACTGCTTCGGCTGCGGCGAGAGCGGCGACGTCTACTCGTTCCTGCAGAAGATGGACCACGTCACATTCAGCGAGGCGGTCGAACGCCTGGCCGGGCGGGCGGGCCTTGAGCTGCACTACGAAGACGGCGGCGCCGCGGCGCCGGATCACGGAAACCGCGCGCGACTGTTGGCGGCCAACCAAGCCGCAGCGGAGTTCTTCGTAGACCAGCTCGGCAGCCCTGGCGCTCAGGTGGGGCGTGATTTTCTGGGCGGGCGCGGATTCGACGCCGAGGCCGCCGCGCACTTCGGGGTGGGCTTTGCACCCAAGAGCTGGGACGTGCTGACCAAGCACCTGCGCGCGAAGGGATTCACCACCGAGGAACTGACCCTGTCCGGGCTGGTCTCATCGGGTGATCGCGGCGTTTATGACCGATTCCGCGGGCGCCTGGTGTGGCCGATCCGCGACATCACCGGCCAGACGATCGGTTTCGGCGCGCGCAAGCTGCTCGAGGATGACAAGGGCCCGAAGTACCTCAACACGCCGGAATCTCCCGTTTACCACAAAGCCCAAGTGCTGTACGGGCTCGACCTGGCCAAACGCGACATCTCTCGCAACCACCAGGTCGTCGTGGTCGAGGGCTATACCGATGTGATGGCGTGCCACCTCGCTGGAGTGACCACTGCCGTTGCGACCTGCGGAACCTCCTTTGGAGTCGACCACATCAAGGTGCTGCGCCGGGTGATGGGCGATGACAGCGGCGTCGGCGAAGTGGTCTTCACGTTCGACCCGGATGCCGCCGGCCAGAAGGCCGCCATGCGCGCCTTCAGTGAAGAGCAGCGCTTCAGCGCGCAAACGTTCGTCGCGGTGGCACCGGAAGGATTCGACCCCTGCGACCTGCGCCTGCACCGCGGTGATGATGCCGTGCGCCGGCTGGTGGATTCCAAGAAGCCCATGTTCGAGTTCATGATTCGCCAGCTACTCGGGCAATACAATCTCGAAACGGTCGAGGGCCGGATCGGCGCGCTGCGAGCGGCAGCACCCATTGTGGGAGATATTCGGGATCCCTCCCTGCGTCCGGGATACACCCGGGAACTCTCCCGCATGCTCGGAGTCGACCTCGGCGAGGTGCGCAAGGCCGTGTCCACGGCGCAAGGTCGCTCCCGCACGCCGGAATCCCCGGCGCGGCAGTTCGCCGGCCCGGTCGAGCTGCCGGAGGAAAAGCCGTTCTCCCTGCTGGAGCTTCCCACCGACCCAGTCACTCGGATGGAGCGGGACGGCCTGATGGCGATGCTGCAGCATCCCACCCTCGTCGGAACCGATCTCATCTCCCGGGCGGTCCAGACGACTTTCTCCAACAGCAGCCTGGCGGTGGCCCGGGATGCCATTGCGGCCAGCCTGAGCCACGCGGAGAACACCGATTGGCTCGATCAGGTCGTCGGCGCGGTTCCGGAGATGCTCGCCAACCTCGTCAAGCAGCTCGCGATGGCGCCTTTGCCGGAGCGTCCTGGCCGGGAGGTCACGAAGTACGTCAGAGATGTGACCATCGCCTTGATCGAGAAGGATCTGCTTCGCCAAAACGCCGAGCTCCGTGGCCGATTGCAGCGGACGGACGCCGCGAACCGCGAAGTGTACGTGACGTTGCAACGGGAGATTATGCGGGTCGAAGCGGAACGGCGTGGCCTGCGCGACGAATAAGTCTCGTTAATGTTGCATCTGTGTAAAGAGACTGCGGCGAGTGAGGTTCACAGCGAATTCTGTGCTAACTCTGTTCGTACAGCTAAATCGGCAACGGCGCCCTCGGTGTTGTTCAGTCGGTGCTCCTAACAGGAAGAGGTCTACGGATATGACATCCGCATTCACCACAGGCAAGCGGACTCTCGCTGCCACAGCAGGGCTGGCCGTCGTGGCTTTTGTCCTCGCTGGTTGCTCAGCCGGCGGTACGGCCGGCACCGACTCCGCAGGCGGGCCCATCATCATCGGCACGACCGACAAGGTCACGGCCCTCGACCCGGCCGGTTCCTATGACAACGGCTCTTTTTCCGTGCAAACGCAGGTGTTCCCGTTCCTGATGAGCAGCGAATACGGCAGTTCCGACGTGAAGCCGGACATCGCGAGCAAGGCCGAGTTCACCTCGCCGACCGAGTACACCGTCACCCTCAAGCCTGGCCTCAAATGGTCCAACGGCCACGATCTCACCGCATCCGATGTGAAGTTCAGCTTCGACCGTCAGCTGGCCATCGCCGATGCCAGCGGCCCCTCTTCGCTGTTGTACAACCTCGACAGCACCGCGGCCGTGGATGACACGACCGTCGTCTTCACCCTCAAGCAGGCCGACGACCAGATCTTCCCGCAGATTCTGTCGAGCCCGGCCGGTGTCATCGTGGATGAAGAAGTTTTCTCCGCTGACGCGATCACCCCTGACGCGGACATCGTGGCCGGAAAGCCTTTCGCCGGCCAGTACGAGCTCACGACCTACAACTTCAACAGCCTGCTTGCCTACAAGGCCTACGAGGGCTACCAGGGCCTTCTCGGCCCGGCGAAGACCGACGTCATCAACGTGAAGTACTACGCGGATGCCTCGAACCTCAAGCTTGACGTGCAGGAGGGCAACATCGACGTGGCATGGCGGAGCCTGTCCGCCACAGACATCGACGACCTGCGCGGCAGTGACAAGGTCAAGGTCGTGGATGGACCCGGCGGCGAGATTCGCTACATGGTCTTCAACTTCGACACCCAGCCGTTCGGAACGACCACAGCTGAGGCCGACCCGGCCAAGGCCCTCGCCGTGCGTGCCGCCGCTGCCGACGTGATCGACCGCGCCGAGATCGCCGACCAGGTCTACAAGGGCACCTACACGCCCCTGTACTCCTACGTCCCCGACGGACTCACTGGAGCCACCGAGTCCCTCAAGGGCGTCTACGGCGACGGCAAGGGCGGCCCTGATCTGGAAAAGGCCAAGGCCACGCTTGAAGCAGCGGGAGTGACCACGCCGGTCGCGATGAACCTGCAGTACAACACCGATCACTACGGCCCCGGATCTTCCGACGAGTACGCCCTGATCAAGGACCAGCTGGACTCTTCCGGACTGTTCACGGTCTCGCTGCAGTCCACCGAGTATGTGCAGTACTCGAAGGACCGCTCGGCCGACGTGTACCCGGTGTACCAGCTCGGTTGGTTCCCGGACTATTCTGACGCCGACAACTACCTGACGCCGTTCTTCCTCAACGAGAACTTCATCGGAAACCACTACAAGGATCAGGAAGTCAACGACCTGATCCTGCAGCAGGCCGTCACGCCGGATGCCACCGAGCGCACCGCGCTGATCGAGCAGATCCAGGACAAGGTTGCCGCTCAGCTGCCGACTCTGCCCCTGCTCCAGGGTTCACAGGTTGCCGTGACCGGCACGACCGTCGGGGGCGTCAGCGACACTCTCGACGCCTCGTTCAAGTTCCGCTATGGAGCGCTGACCAAGGGCTAGGCCGTTCCACGGGCTAGAGTCTTTTCTAGCTTGATCGCGGGGGCATCCAGCATCGCTGGGTGCCCCCGACTAATTGTGAAAACGTTAGGTGAGTATGTCCACTGTGGCACTGAAGCCGCCGTCCCCGGCCATCCGGTCGACTCGG
>Ga0209023_10001652_pt1 | contig 29339 bp, 25 predicted proteins | sample LakOneMetagenome_FD_187468 | JGI IMG/M metagenome (GOLD analysis project Ga0209023, IMG submission 187468) | Freshwater and sediment microbial communities from Lake Erie, Canada (SPAdes) (version 2) | ecosystem: Environmental > Aquatic > Freshwater > Lentic | place: Lake Erie, Canada...
GCGGTGGCGGCGATGCTCGATCCCGCCGTGCTGCAGGCCGAGCTCTGGACCGATGGCGAACTGGAACCGTCGCAATTCGATCGCGCGACCGCCGACCTGTTGCGCGACGGCGGGCCCTGGGGGCAGGGCTGGCCGGAACCGCTGTTCGACGGCACGTTCGACGTACTCGCCTGGCGCGTGGTCGGCGAACGCCACCTCAAACTGGAACTGGGCTGCGACGGTCGGCGTTTCAATGCCATCCAGTTCGGCGGCTGGGATGGCGTCGAACCGCCGCGGTGCGTGCGCATCGCCTACCGGCTGCAGGGCGACGACTGGCGCGGCGGCGATGCGGTGCAACTCGTGGTCGAGCACCGCGAAGCCGCGTGAAGCGACTCAGTCGTCGAGCTTCGTCAACGCCGCGCCGTAATGCGCGGCCACGTGGTCGGTCTTGTCGCTCTTGATCTCGTACTGCGGCTTTTCCGGCGAGGCGTGGTGGCGGTGGCCCCGGCCGTCGGACGCGATGTAGTCGAAATCGCGGGTATGCACCTTGACGATGCGTCCGCTCACGCGCCCGGCCTCGGAATTCCAGCCGACGTGGTCGCCCACCTTGAATGCCGTCGCCATGACCGCTTCTCCTTCGCCTTGCCCGCAGCCTAGCCGGCGGGCAGTGCAGGGCGCGTGGATGCTAGAATTCACGGCCATTTTCGCGATACCGAACGCCATGATCGAACTCAATCCCGTCCGAGCCCGCATCGCCGACCTGACCGGTCGCCTCGACGCGCTCCGGGGGTATCTTTGACTACGACGCCAAGCGCGAGCGCCTGGAAGAAGTCGAACGCGAACTCGAAAATCCCGACGTCTGGAACGATCCGGAACGCGCGCAGGCGCTGGGCCGCGAGCGTTCCCTGCTCGACAAGACCGTCAACGGCATCCGCGACCTGAAGGACGGCCTGGGCGGCGCGGGCGAACTGCTCGACCTCGCCGAAATGGAGGACGACGAGGACACCGCGCTGGCGGTCGTCGGCGACATCGACCGCTTCGAGAAGGGCGTCGAACAGATCGAATTCCAGCGCATGTTCTCCGGCAAGATGGATTCGGCCAACGCCTTCGTCGACATCCAGGCCGGCGCCGGCGGCACCGAGGCGCAGGACTGGGCGGAAATGCTGCTGCGCATGTACCTGCGCTGGGCCGAATCGCGCGGCTGGAAGGCCGAGCTGATGGAAGCCAGCGGCGGCGACGTGGCCGGGATCAAGTCCGCGACGTTCCGGGTCGAAGGCGACTACGCCTATGGCTGGCTCAAGACCGAGATCGGCGTGCACCGCCTGGTGCGCAAGTCGCCGTTCGATTCCGACAACCGCCGCCACACCAGTTTCACCAGCGTGTTCGTGTCGCCGGAAGTCGACGACGACATCGACATCGAGATCAATCCGGCCGACCTGCGCACCGACGTCTATCGTTCGTCCGGCGCGGGCGGCCAGCACGTCAACAAGACCGAATCCGCGGTGCGCATCACCCATATCCCGACGAATACGGTCGTCGCCTGCCAGACCGGGCGCAGCCAGCACCAGAACCGCGACACCGCGATGAAGATGCTCAAGGCCAAGCTGTACGAGCTGGAAGTGCAGAAGCGCAATGCCGAGAAGGACGCGCTGGAAGCGACCAAGTCCGACATCGGCTGGGGCAGCCAGATCCGCAACTACGTGCTGGACCAGTCTCGGATCAAGGACCTGCGCACCGGCGTCGAGCGCTCCGACACGCAGAAGGTGCTGGACGGCGACCTCGACGAATTCGTCGAAGCCAGCCTGAAGTCGGGGCTGGAAGCCGGCGCGAAACGCAGCGATGCGGCGTAATGTCTTTGTGGGAGCGGCTTACAGCCGCGACTGCTCCCCGCGAAATCTGTCGCGGCTGTAAGCCGCTCCTACGAAACGATTCGCCATGACCGACGACACCGTTCAACCCATCGACGAGCACATCCCCGACGAAAACAGGCTCATCGCCGAACGTCGCGGCAAGCTCGCGGCGCTGCGCGGGCAGGGCGTCGCCTTCCCCAACGATTTCCGCCGCAACGACTATGCCGGGGACCTGCAGACCGAATTCGCGGATGCGGAAAAATGGACAGGCGAGGCGCTGGAAGCCACCGGGCGCAGCGTCGCCATCGCCGGTCGCCTGCTCGCCAAGCGGGTGATGGGCAAGGCTGCGTTTGCCACCGTGCAGGACATGAGCGGACGCATCCAACTGTTCCTGCAATCGACCGCGCTGGGCGAGACCTACGACGCGTTCAAGGGCTGGGACATCGGCGACATCGTGGCCGTCGAAGGCGGGCTGATGCGCACCAGGACCGGCGAATTGTCGGTCAAGGCCGACTCGCTGCGCCTGCTGGTGAAGTCGCTGCGTCCGCTGCCGGACAAGTTCCATGGGCTCGCCGACGTCGAGCAGCGCTACCGCCAGCGTTACGTCGACCTGATCGTGACGCCGGAAGCGCGCGAGGTGTTCGTGGCGCGTTCGCGCATCGTCGCCGCGATGCGGCGCTGGCTGGATGCGCGCCGCTTCCTCGAGGTCGAGACGCCGATGATGCATTACATCGCCGGCGGCGCCACGGCCAAGCCGTTCACCACCCACCACAACGCGCTGGATCTCGACCTGTTCCTGCGCGTGGCGCCGGAGTTGTACCTCAAGCGCCTCGTCGTCGGCGGACTGGAACGCGTGTACGAGATCAACCGCAATTTCCGCAACGAAGGCGTGTCCACCCGGCACAACCCCGAGTTCACCATGCTCGAGCTGTACGAGGCCTATGCCACGTACACCGAGGTGATGGACCTGACCGAATCCATGATGCGCGACGTCGCGCGCGAGGCGATGGGCACGACCGCGTTCGACTGGGACGGCAATGCGATCGACCTCGGCCCCGCGTTCCGGCGCTGGAAGCTGGAAGAGGCCGTGCGTGAGCTCAACCCGGAAATCTCCGTTACCGATTGCCGCGACCGCGAGGCACTGGCCGCGCATTGCGCGCGGCTGAAGATCCCGGTCAAGCCCGGTCATGGCTGGGGCAAGCTGCTGCTGGAAATCTTCGAGAAGACGGTCGAATCTGGGCTGATCCGGCCCACTTTCGTCACCCATTACCCCGTCGAGGTCTCCCCGCTGGCGCGCGAATCGGACACCGAACCGGGGATCACCGACCGTTTCGAACTGTTCGTGGGCGGCAAGGAACTGGCCAACGGCTTCTCCGAATTGAACGACCCGGAGGACCAGGCCGCGCGTTTCCGCGCCCAGGTCGAGGCGAAGGAGGGTGGCGACGACGAGGCCATGCACTACGACGCCGACTACATCCGCGCGCTGGAAACCGGGCTGCCACCGACCGGCGGGCTGGGCGTGGGCATCGACCGCCTGGTGATGCTGCTGACCGGTTCGTCCTCGATCCGGGATGTCCTGCTGTTCCCGTACATGCGGCCCGAACACGCGCCCTGAGGCGCTTCCTGTCCCGTATCGGCCCCCGATCGCGTTAACCGACTGGATCCGGGCGCGCATGGCACGTCTCTTGCATGTAGCCACTTGTCACGGGCGGGATTTGCGCAGACGATGCCCGTGACAAGGGATCCCGTATTCATCCAGATGAAGGGGGCGGCGCTTGGACATCGTCATCGTCGATGATCAGCCCTCCGCGCGCACGATGCTGCGGCATATCGTGCAGGACATCGGGCCGCAGCTCGACGTCTACGATTTCGGCGAGCCGGACACCGCGCTCGCCTGGTGCAACACCAACCGCCCCGACCTGCTGCTGCTGGACTACCGCATGCCCGGCATGGACGGGCTGGAACTGGCCAAGGCTTTCCGCAAGCCGCTGCGCAACCGCGACGTGCCGATCGTGCTGGTGACCGTGGTCGGCGACGAACCCGTCCGCCAGGCCGCGCTCGACGCAGGGGTCATCGATTTCCTGGTCAAGCCGATCCGCCCGCGCGAACTGCGCGCCCGTTGCCGCAACCTGCTGCAGCTGCGGCAGCAGTCGGAATCGGTGAAGCAACGCGCGCTGTCGCTGGAACAACGCCTGCTGGCGAGCATGCACGAGGTCGAGGAACGCGAACGCGAAACCCTGTCGCGGCTGGCGCGCGCGATCGAGCTACGCGACACCGGCACCAGCGCTTACCTTGAGCGCATGGCGCACGTCGCCGGCCTGATCGCCGAAGGCCTCGGCCTGCCGGAGGAGCGGGTGCGCACCATCGAGCTGGCCGCGCCGCTGCACGACATCGGCAAGATCGCCATTCCCGATTCGCTGCTGATGAAACCCGGTCCGCTCGACGACGACGAGCGCAAGCGGATGCAGCAGCACCCGTCGATCGGCTACCAGTTGCTCGAAGACAGCCACAACCGCTTCATCCAGATCGGCGCGCGCATCGCGCTGCACCACCACGAACGCTACGACGGCAGCGGTTACCCGCACGGCCTCGCCGGCAAGGACATCCCGCTCGAGGCACGCATCGTCACCGTGGCGGACGTGTTCGACGCGTTGATCTCGCCGCGCCCGTACAAGCGGGCGTGGAGCGTCGAGGAGGCGCTGGACTACATCCGCGAGCAGAGCGGCAAGATGCTCGACCCGGATTGCGTGCAGGCGCTGGTCGGCAACCTGCCGCGCCTGTACGAGATCTGCGAGCGCTATTCCACCAGCGCGGTGCATGTCGCCCGGGACTGACCTCGTGACGCGATTGCCGCAAATGCTGAAGCAGCGATTCTCGCAACGCCCCGACAGCGAGCACGGGCAGGCGCTGGTCAGGCTCGCGGTGCTGACGGTGGTGCTGGTCTACCTGCTGCTGCACGGACCTGGCGACGGCGGCGTCGCGGAATACCGCGAAGTGCTGGCGATGGTCGGCATCGGTTTTACCGTCGGCGTCGGCATCGTGGCCGGCATCGTGTGGCGACCGGGGGTTTCGCACCTGCGCCGCGGGCTCGGCATGCTCGCCGACTACGGGCTGATGGCGGCCGCGATGATCCGCCTGGGCGAACCGCTGGCCTGGGTCTACGTGATCCTGATGTGGGTGACGGTCGGCAACGGCCTGCGCTACGGCAACCGTTACCTACGGGTCGCGGTCGCGATGGCGGCCTGCAGCTTCGGCTGCGTGGTGGCGTTCAGCCCGTACTGGGCGCAGAACCGCGTTCTGGGCATCGGCTTGCTGGTCGGCCTGATCGCGGTGCCGCTGTACCTGTCCGGCCTGCTGCGTGCATTGACCCGCGCGACCGAGGAAGCGCGGCGCGCGAACGAGGCCAAGACCCGGTTCCTCGCCAACATGAGCCACGAGTTCCGCACGCCGCTCAATGGCCTTGCGGGCATGTCGGAACTGCTGGCGACCACGCGCCTCGACGCCGAACAGCGCGAATGCGTCAACACCATCCAGGCATCGGCGCGCAGCCTGCTCTCGCTGGTGCAGGACGTGCTGGACATCTCGGCGATCGAAGCCGGCAAGCTCAGGTCCGACCTGGTCGATTTCTCGCTGCGCGAACTGGTCGACGGCATCGGGCTGGTACTGCTGCCGTCCGCCCGCGCCAAGCGCATCGACTATGTGTCGCTGGTTGCCGCCGACGTCCCCGACGCGCTGCATGGCGATGCCGTGCACCTGCAGCAGGTGCTGCTGAACCTCGCCGGTAACGCGGTGAAGTTCACCGACCACGGCTCGGTACGGCTGGAAGTGGCTTTGACCGCCAACGCGGGCCCGCAGGCGCGCTTGCGTTTCGCCGTGGTCGATACCGGCATCGGCATCCCAGCGAGCGCGCGCGCACGCCTGTTCGAGGCATTCGAGCAAGCCGATGCCAGCCTGTCGCGGCGTTACGGTGGCACCGGGCTCGGCACCACGATCGCCAAGGGCCTGACCGAGGCCATGGGCGGCCGCATCGGTTTCGAAAGCACCGAAAACAGCGGCAGCCGATTCTGGGTGGAATTGCCGTTCGAGGTCACCGCCGCGGCCAAGCCCGCCGTCGAACCCGCCGCGACCGAGGCCGCGGACACCCGCAACGTCATCGCCTTCGGCGACGTGTTCCGGCGCCACCGCGCCCGCGTCCGTTCGATGCAGATCCTGGTCGCCGACGACCACGTCGCCAACCGCATGGTGCTGGAACGCATGTTGCAGAAGGCCGGCCACCACGTCGTCACCGTCGACAACGGCGACGATGCGCTGGCCGCGCTGGAAACCGGCGGCTACGCGCTGGCGATCGTCGACCTGCACATGCCCGGCGTCAGCGGGCTCGACCTGTTGCGCGAATTGCGGGTGATGGAGGCGGGCGGCGGCAATCGCACGCCGGTGCTGGTGTTGAGCGCCGATGTCACCCCCGAATCGATCCAGCGTTGCCATCAGGCGGGCGCGCGCGCGTTCCTGCCCAAACCGGTGGTCGCCTCGCGCCTGCTGGACACCCTCGCCGAAATCGCCACCAGCGGCCAGGTCGTGTCGGCACCGGCGCCGATGCGCTTCGACCTGCCGCCGCTGCAGGACAACGTGCTCGATGCCGCCGTGCTCGAGGAACTCAGCGGGCTCGGCATGGGCAATGAATTCGAACGTGAATTCATCACGCAGTGCCTTCGCGATGCGGAAGGCTGCCTCGGAATGCTGGGGCAGGCTGGCAATGCCGAGCAGTGGGATGCGCTGCGCGACCATGCGCACGCGCTGAAGGGCGTGGCCAGCAACCTCGGCCTGGTCAAGCTCGCCGGAGAGAGTGGCGACCTGATGCGGATCGCCACATGGCAGCTGTCGCGCGAATGGCGCCAGCGCCTGCAAAGCCTGCGCGACCGCCTCGTGCAGGGCCGCGCCGCGCTGGACGCGCGCGGCGCAAACGCCGCGCGCGACAGCGAAAGCAACTGATCCCGAAACGCCCGGTCAGGCCGCCGCTTCCGCTCCCGCGCGGCGCGACTGGGCACGGACGATCCGGTCCATGGTCCGCAGCGAACGGTCGCCGAGCGCGAGCGCGGTATCGACCCAGACTTCGGTAATGCCCATCAATTCGTCGTATCCGACCGGCTGCGCGATCGCGCGCACGGCGTTCAGCGCGAGGTGCGCATGCGGCGCCCGCTGCTGCTGCTGGATGATTTCCTGCACGGCTGCTTCGCCTTCCCCCCTGGGAACGAGCACGTCGACGATGCCCATGCGGTACAGGTCCTCGCTGCTGTGCATGTTGCCTTCGAGGATGATCTTTTCCGCCAGTTGCGGCGTGACCCGCTTGCACAGGAATGAATAGGCGCCCATGCCCGGGAACAGGCCGAACAGCACTTCCGGCAGGCCCATGTTCACGCCTTCCTCGGCCACGATGGTGTGGCAGGCGAGGGCGAGCTCCATGCCGCCGCCGAGGGCATCGCCCTGCACCAATGCGATGGTGCGGACGTCACCGCCGAGCGATGCGTGCAGGTGGTAGACGCCATCCACGCAGCGACGCGCGTAGGCCAGCAGTTGTTCGCGGTTGCTCTCGCGGATCAGGCGCGAGAACAGTTCGAGGTCGCCGCCGAGGTTGAAGGCGTTGGCGTCCGAGGCGAGCACGACATGGCGCAACTCGCCCGGCTTGCGCTGGTTCTCGCGGAGCGTGATCGAGGTCAGGAAGCTCCACATGTCGTCCATGAGCGCGGTGCGAAAGCATGGCCTCGTGCCTTGCTGGATGTCCGCATGCATGTAAAGCCAATGCGCGGTACCGGCGGGATCGGATTCGACCCGCACGGTCGGGTAGGAACGAGTACGGTGCAACCGTTCGATCGAGCTCATGGAAATAGTCCCCTCTGCCGCCAGGCAACCGGTCGGGCTCGGGGGATGGCGGCTGGTGAGTAGGCACGCCCGACGGGTGCTTCTATGCGCCCCTCGGGGGCGCGACGCAAGCCTTTTCGGGGAATTCGGGCCTAAATGGGGGCCGGAAAGGGTTTTTCCCGGTCGTTCAGGCCGGGGCGGGATCGCCCCGCAACTCCTTGCGCAGGATCTTGCCGACGTTGCTCTTGGGCAACGAATCGCGGAATTCGACGTATTTCGGCAGCTTGTATCCGGTCAGGTTTTCCCTGCAGAAAGTCTTGACCTGCTCGGCGGTCAGGGCCGGATCCTTGCGCACGATGAACACCTTCACCGCTTCCCCGGACTTGTCGTCGGGCACGCCGATGGCCGCGACCTCCAGCACCCCGGGCATCATCGCCACCACGTCCTCGATCTCGTTCGGGTACACGTTGAAGCCCGAGACCAGGATCATGTCCTTCTTGCGGTCGACGATGAAGAAGTAGCCGCGCTCGTCCATGCGCGCCATGTCGCCGGTGTGCAGCCAGCCTTCGCCGTCCATGACCTTGTCGGTTTCCTCGGGTCGCTGCCAGTAGCCCTTCATCACCTGCGGGCCCTTGACGCACAGCTCGCCGATTTCGCCCGACGCGAGGATCCTGCCGTCGTCGTCCTTCACGCAGACGTCGGTGGAGGGAAGCGGCAGGCCGATCGAACCGTTGTAGTCCTTCAGGTCCAGCGGATTGATGCACACGCCGGGCGAGGTTTCGGTCAGGCCATAGGCCTCGGCGAGGGTGCAACCGGTGACCTGCTTCCACCTCTCCGCCACCGCGCGCTGCACCGCCATGCCGCCGCCCAGCGTGACCTTGAGGTGCGAGAAATCCAGTTGTCCGAAACCCGGCGTGTTAAGCAGTCCGTTGAACAGCGTGTTGACGCCGGGAAGAATGGAGAAGGGCACCGACTTCAGGATCTTGACGAACTCCGGCATGTCCCTCGGGTTGGTCACCAGCACGCTGTGCGCGCCAATGCGCATGAACACCATTGCACAGGCCGTCAGCGAGAAGATGTGGTAGAGCGGCAGCGCCGCGATCGCGACTTCCTGCCCGCGATCCAGCGACAGCGTGATCCATGCGCCCACCTGCTGCATGTTCGCGATCATGTTCGCATGGGTCAGCATCGCGCCCTTGGCGACGCCGGTGGTGCCGCCGGTGTACTGCAGGAAGGCGATGTCGTCGTGGGCGACCACCACATCGGGCAACGCGTGCATCTGGCCGAGGGTGAGCGTGTCGCGGAAACGCACCGCGTCCGCGATGCGGTAGTCGGGCACCATCTTCTTCACGTGCTTGAGCACGAAGTTGACGATGGCGCCCTTCGGGAAGCCGAGCATGTCGCCGAGGCCGCTGGTGATGGCGCGCACGCCCGGCAGGTGTTCCAGCACTTCCTGGGCGGTGCTGCCGAAGTTGTCGAGCACGAGGATCACCTTCGCACCCGAGTCCTCCATCTGGTGGCGCAGTTCGCGCGCGGTGTACATCGGGTTGACGTTCACCACGGTCAGCCCGGCGCGCAGCACGCCGAAGATCGCGATCGGGTACTGAAGGCAGTTGGGCAGCATGATCGCGACGCGATCGCCCTTCTTCAGCTTGAGCTCGCCGAGCAGGTAGGCGGCGAACTGCTTGCTCAGCCGATCGATGTCGGCGAAGGTCAGCGCCTTGCCGAAATTGGAGAAGGCGGGGCGGTCGCGGTAATCGGCGGTCGCCCGGTCGAGCACGGCGACGATCGACGCATACTCGTCAACATCGATGGTTGCAGGAACGCCCGATGGGTAATTGTCCAGCCACGGACGTTCAAGGCTCATGCGCGATCTCCCCCGCCGCCGCGTCGCACGATGCGGACGCGTACGGTTGCGCTAGGATTTGAGCATAGGGTCGATGGACTGACAAGGCGGAAAAAAGACATGTTTGCCGCAATGCAACATCGAATCGCGCGACCGAAGGCCCTTTGTGCACTGGCGTTCGTGATCCTGCTCGTGCTCGCCGCGGGTTGTTCGCGGACGTCGCCGGAACAGGCGGTACGCGACCGCATCGAATCCTTGCAGGAAGCCGTCGATGCCCGCGTTGCGGGCGATGTGGCCGACATGCTTGCCGACGACTTCATCGGCAATGACGGACTGGACAAGCAGGGCGCGCGGCAACTCGCCGCCGGGATGTTCCTGCGTTACCGCGATGTTTCAGCGAAACTCGGCCCGGCGACGGTGGAACTGCGCGGCGAACGCGGCGCGGTCGCGAATTTCAACGTGCTCGCGACCGGCGGCTCCGGCGGCTTGTTGCCCGACAGCGGGCAGGTCTACCAGGTCGAAACCAGTTGGCGCCTGGTCGATGGCGAATGGAAGCTGTTGTCGGCGGAGTGGAAGCCGCAACTGTAGGGGCACGGCATGCCGTGCCCCTACGGGCATTTGGATTCACGCCGCCTTCTTCGCCGCCAGTTGCCGCAGCACGTACTGCAGCAGTCCGCCGTTGCGGAAATATTCGACTTCCTTCGGCGTCAACAGCAGCACCTTCGCCTCGAAGGTCTTCTTCGAACCGTCGGCCCTGGTCGCAGTCACGGTCGCGTTCTTCGAGGCGCCGTCGTTCAACCCGGTGATGTCGAAGCGTTCCGAACCATCGAGTCCGAGTGTCTGCGCGTTCTCGCCGTCCCGGAACTGCAGCGGCAGCACGCCCATGCCGACCAGGTTGGAGCGGTGGATGCGCTCGAAGCTTTCGGCGATGACCGCCTTGACGCCCAGCAGGATCGTGCCCTTGGCCGCCCAGTCGCGGGAAGATCCGGTGCCGTACTCCTTGCCGGCAAGCACCACCAGCGGCGTGCCGTCGGCCTTGTACTTCATCGCCGCGTCGTAGATCGCCAGCTTCTCGCCGGCGCCGCCGGACTTGCCGTAGTACAGGGTGTTGCCGCCTTCCTCGCCGCCGAACATCAGGTTCTTGATGCGGATGTTGGCGAAGGTGCCGCGCACCATCACGTCGTCGTTGCCGCGGCGCGAGCCGTAGCTGTTGAAGTCGGCCGGCTGCACGCCGCGCGAAACGAGGAAGCGGCCCGCGGGCGAATCCTTCTTGATGCTGCCGGCCGGCGAGATGTGGTCGGTGGTGATCGAATCGCCGAACAGGCCGAGCACGCGCGCGCCGTGGATGTCGTCGATCGAGCCGACCCGCATGGTCATGCCGTCGAAGTAGGGCGGATTCTTGATGTAGGTCGAAGCCTCGTCCCACTCGAAAATCTCGCCTTCGGGCGATTCGATCCGGTTCCAGCGCGAATCGCCCTTGAACACGTCGGCGTAGTTCTTGGCGAACATTTCCGGGCCGACCGTCGCGGCGATGGTGTCGCCGATGTCCTTGTTGCTCGGCCAGATGTCGCGCAGGTACACGTCCTGGCCGTCGCTGCCCTTGCCGAGCGGCTCGGTGGTGAGGTCGATGTTCACCGTGCCGGCGATGGCATAGGCCACCACCAGCGGCGGCGAGGCAAGGTAGTTCATCTTCACTTCGGCGTGGATGCGGCCCTCGAAGTTTCGGTTGCCCGACAGCACCGCGGCCACGGCCAGGTCGTTCTCGGCGATGCCCTTGGAAACGGCCTGCGGGAGCGGGCCGGAATTGCCGATGCAGGTCGTGCAGCCATAGCCGACCACGAAAAAGCCGAGTTTCTGGAGATCCTCGAGCACGCCGGCCTTCTTCAGGTAGTCGGTCACCACCAGCGAACCCGGGCCGAGCGAAGTCTTGACCCAGGGCGCGGCCTTCAGGCCCCTGGCCGCGGCGTTGCGCGCCAGCAGGCCGGCGCCGAGCATCACCGCCGGGTTGGAGGTATTGGTGCACGAGGTGATCGCGGCGATCACCACCGAGCCGTCGGCAAGCTGGTGTTCGCCGTCGTCGAGCATGACCTTCGAGATCGGCTTGGCGGCCAGGCGATGGCCCTGTTCCTGGTCGCCGCCTTCGCTGTCGAGCTTGTTGATCGCGCAGCCGACCTTGCGGTTCTTGGTCATGCCGTCGACGCTTTCCACGAAGTTGGCCTTCATGTCGCCCAGCAGGACGCGGTCCTGCGGGCGCTTGGGGCCGGCCAGCGAGGGCTGCACGCTGCCCATGTCCAGTTCCAGCGTGGACGAGTAGCTGGCGTGCGGCGAATCCGGCGTGTGCCACAGGCCCTGTGCCTTGGCATAGGTCTCGACCAGCGCGATCTGTTCCTCGCTGCGGCCCGACAGGCGCAGGTAGCGGATCGATTCGGCGTCCACCGGGAAGATGCCGCAGGTCGCTCCGTATTCGGGCGCCATGTTGGCGATGGTCGCGCGATCGGCCAGCGGCAGGTGCTGCAGGCCGTCGCCGAAGAATTCCACGAACTTGCCGACCACGCCATGCTTGCGCAACATCTGCGTCACGGTCAGCACCAAGTCGGTGGCGGTGGCGCCTTCCGGCAGCTTGCCGGTCAGCTTGAAGCCGACCACCTGCGGAATCAGCATCGACGAAGGCTGGCCCAGCATCGCGGCCTCGGCCTCGATGCCACCGACGCCCCAGCCGAGCACGCCGATGCCGTTGATCATGGTGGTGTGCGAATCGGTGCCGAACACGGTGTCCGGGAACGCCCATTTCGCGCCGTCGATGTCGCGTTCGACCACCACGCGGGCGAGGTGCTCGAGGTTCACCTGGTGCACGATGCCGGTGTTCGGCGGCACCACCTTGAAGTTGCCGAAGGCTTTCTGGCCCCAGCGCAGGAAGCTGTAGCGCTCGGCGTTGCGCTCGAATTCGATCTTGCCGTTGAGGTCCAGCGCGTCCGGGCGGCCGAACACGTCGACCTGCACCGAATGGTCGATCACCAGTTCCGAGGGGATCAGCGGATTGATCTGTTCGGCCTTGCCGCCGAGCTTTACCACCGCGTCGCGCATCGCCGCGAGGTCGACCACGCAGGGCACGCCGGTGAAGTCCTGCAGCACCACGCGCGCAGGCATGAACGCGATTTCGGTATCGGGTTCCGCCTTCGGGTCCCACTTCGCGACCGCCTCGATGTGCTCCTTGCCGACGGTGATGCCGCCGTCCTCGTGCCGGAGCAGGTTCTCCAGCAGGATCTTCATGGAGTAGGGGAGCTTCGCCAGCCCGCCGAAGCGTTCGCCCAGCTTGGGCAAGCTGGAATACGTGAAGGACTTGCCGTTGACGGCGAGTTGGGCGCGGGTGGCGAAGGAATCGGCCATGGGGGCTCCGGCAGGTAGAGGGGGCGGGAAGAAACACCGCATCTAGCCCCTTGATTATGCCGGAAATGCGTCGCCGCCGCCCAATCGACTCAACCCAGTAGTGCGTCGATCCCGTCCCGCAGCGCGCGCTTGCGCAGCAGGAAATCCCACGACGTGCCGTCCAACTGGCGCCACAGCACCGCCGAGCGCAGCGCCGCGAGCAGGGCCGCGCGCACTTCACCGACGAGGTCGGTCTGCGCGAGGTAGTGCGGATTGCCCTGCACCATGATCCGCGGCCGCAGCGGGCTGATGTGCTCGACATAGGTGCGGGCCAGGCCGGCCAGCACGTCGCGGTCCAGCGGTCCGCGCGACTGCGCCAGCGGCGCAAGGGCTTCGATGTCGCCACGAACGCCATGCACCGCGGCTTCGTCGGCGACGAAATGCCGTTCCACCTGCAGCAGCGCCAACGCCAGTCGCGGCAACAGCGGATCGCGCGCCTGGTTGCCGAAATGCGCGCGCAGGATGCGCAGGCCGGGCGCGACCGCGGCCACGCCGCCGTAGACCGCCGTCGGGGTTTCGGCATCGATCCGGAACACGCTTTCGACCAGCGGTTGCAGGTGCGCGCCGTCGGCCTGGCCGGTATCGGCGAGGCGGCGCACCTGCGCCAGCGCCTGGGCCATGCCGGCGAGCGCCAGCAAGCGGTCTTCGAACGCGCTCATGCGGCGGCATCCGTGGCGAGGGCAGGGGCATCGCTGCGTTCGATCACGCCGCCGCCCAGGCAAACGTCGCCGTCGTACAGCACCAGCGATTGGCCCGGCGTGACCGCGCGCTGCGAATGCGCGAAGCGTACTTCCACGCCGCCGTCGTCGCGCACGAAGACCTCGCAAGCCTCGTCCGGCTGGCGATAGCGGGTTTGCGCGGTGCAGGCGAAACGCGTGGCCGGCGGCGCGCCGGCGATCCAGTGCACCGGTTCCGACCACAGCGACCGCGATTGCAGCCACGGGCTGTCGTGGCCCTGGTCGACATACAGCACGTTGCGCGTGACGTCCTTGCCGACCACGAACCACGGCGCCTGCGGCCGCCCGCGCACGCCGCCGAGCTGCAAGCCCTCGCGCTGGCCGAGCGTGTAGAAGAACACGCCGGGGTGTTCGCCCACGCGCGTGCCATCGGGCGTGCGGATCTCGCCTTCCCGCATCGGCAGGTAGCGCGACAGGAATTCGCGGAAGTCGCGTTCGCCGATGAAGCAGATGCCGGTGGAATCCTTCTTCGCCGCGGTCGGCAAGCCGGCTTCTGCGGCGATCGCGCGAACCTGGTCCTTGTGCAGTTCGCCCAGCGGAAAGCGCGTGGCAGCGAGCTGCCCTTGCCCGAGCTGGTGCAGGAAATAGCTCTGGTCCTTGCCGCGGTCGAGCGCGCGCAACAGGCGGAATGCGTTGCCTTCGCGGCCGACGCGGGCGTAGTGGCCGGTGGCGATCCGTTCCGCGCCGAGTTCGCGCGCCGCATCGAGGAAATGCTTGAACTTGATCTCGCGGTTGCACAGCACGTCGGGATTCGGCGTGCGCCCGGCGGCGTATTCGGACAGGAAGTGCGAAAACACGCCGTCCCGGTATTCGCCGGAGAAATCGCGGAAATGGATCGGAATGCCGAGCCGACCGCAGACCGCGACCGCATCGCGGCGGTCGTCCTCGGCGCGGCAGTCGCCGTTGCCGTCGTCGTTCCAGTTGCGCATGAACAGGCCCGCGACATCGATCCCTTCGCGCTGCAGCAGCAGCGCCGCGACCGAAGAGTCCACACCGCCGGACATGCCGACCAGCACCTTCCCCGCGTTCATGGCAGCAGCTGCGCGAGTTCGAGCGGATGCCGGCGTCCGGCGAGGAAATCCTCGACCACCTTCGCCACCAGCGGGCTGCGGTGGCGTTCGCGCATGTCCAGCAATTCCGCAGGCGTCGCCCAGAACGCGCGCACGATGCCTTCGTCCAGTCGCCGCGCCGCATCGTGCGCCACGGTCTCGGCGGCGAACGCAAAGCGCAGGTAGTGGCGTCCGGGGTTGCCGTTCACCGACGGCGCCTTCCATTGATAGGCCCCGACGAAACCGGTCAGGCGCACGTCCCAGCCGGTTTCCTCGCGGGTCTCGCGCAAGGCCGCTTCGGCCAGGCTTTCGTCGGGTTCGAGGTGCCCGGCCGGCTGGTTCAGCACCAGTTGGCCGGATACGCGTTCCTCGACCATCAGCAGTCGCCCGTCGCGCAGCACCACCGTGGCGACGGTGACGTCGGGCTGCCAGAAGCGTCCTTCGCGGTAGCTCACGGGTCAGAGGTCGTCCGACCTGGAGTGTTCGAGTTCGAAGTTGTCCGCGGTTTCGGCGGCCAGCGACAGGATCTTGTCGAATTGCTCGGCGGTCAGCTTGCCCGCCGGCACCTTGATCGCGAAATAGGCGCCATCGCCGCGCAGCTCCCAGGCGCCGAGCTTCAGGCTGCCGCTCGCCTTCAGCAGTTCGTTGGCATCCTCGGCGCTCAGGCCGTCCTCGTCCACCGCCAAGGCCGGTGCGAACACGTCGTACACCGGCGTGTCGGCGAAGGTTTCCGGCGTGCCGCCGACGTAGACCAGCTGCGAACGCTTTTCCTGGCTCCACTCGATGACGATCTTGTAGTCGCCGTCCTTGTCGACTTCATAAGGCGTATCGGCCTGCTTGAGCAGGGATTCGATCGCGGCATCGGCAGCGCGCGCGTGGCCGGGCGCGAACGCGAAGCCCGCGACGAAGATCGTGGCGAAGGCGATGGACGGGCGGATCATGGCGTACTCCGGTTTGTGCCGGGATCCCCGTCCCGGCTCCCGGGCATTGTCCGGGCCGATGGCGACGGCGTCCACCGCGACCCGGCTGCGACGCCCTGTAAAATGCGCGCATGCCTACCGAACGCGACCACGAGCACGGACACGGACTGGCGGTGGAAACCGCCAAGCCGGAACTGGCGAGGCCACCGCTGTACAGCGTGTTGCTGCTCAACGACGACTACACTCCCATGGATTTCGTGGTGGATGTGCTGGTGCGCTTCTTCGCCATGGACATCGAGCGCGCCACCCAGGTCATGCTCCACGTCCACACCCGCGGCCGCGGCGTCTGCGGCCTGTACACCCGCGAGGTGGCCGAGTCCAAGGTCGCGCAGGTGAACGAATATTCAAGATTGAACCAGCACCCGCTGCTGTGCACCATGGAAAAGGCGTAGAAGGGACTTGTGCAGGGGCGGTGGCCGCCCCCACATCGTGACCATCGCTTTCCGGAGGTTCACGCCCATGTTCAGCAAGGATCTCGAGCACACCATCGGCCAGTGCTACAAGCGCGCCCGCGAAGCGCGCCACGAGTACATGACGGTCGAGCATTTGCTGCTCGCGCTGCTCGACAACCCGTCCGCCGACGCCGTGCTCAAGGCCACCGGCGCCGACATCCCGCGCCTGCGCGCCGACCTGGAACAGTCCATCACCGATTCAGTGTCGGTGCTGCAGGACGACATCGAGCGCGACACCCAGCCCACGCTCGGCTTCCAGCGCGTGCTGCAGCGCGCGGTCTACCACGTGCAGTCCTCGGGCCGGAAGGAAGTCACCGGCGCGAACGTGCTGGTCGCGATCTTCGGCGAAAAGGATTCGCACGCGGTCTACTACCTCAACCAGCAGGACGTGACCCGGCTGGACGTCGTCAACTACCTCTCGCACGGCATCGCCAAGCACGGCGAGGAGGGCCAGGAGGCCGGCGAGGAACGCAAGGCCGAAGACGGGCAGGAAGGCGAGGGCAAGGGCGACGCGCTGCTGGAATTCGCCAGCAACCTCAACCAGCTCGCGGTCGAAGGCCGGATCGACCCGCTGGTCGGCCGTGCCGACGAAGTCGAGCGCACCATCCAGGTGCTGTGCCGCCGGCGCAAGAACAACCCGCTCTACGTCGGCGAAGCCGGCGTGGGCAAGACCGCGCTGGCGGAAGGCCTGGCCAAGCGGATCGTGGAAGGCGACGTCCCGGCGGTGCTGATGGACGCGACCATCTACGCACTGGACCTCGGCGCGCTGGTCGCCGGCACCAAGTACCGCGGCGATTTCGAGAAGCGGCTGAAGGCGGTGCTGGCGCAGCTGAAGAAGATGCCGAACGCGATCCTCTTCATCGACGAGATCCACACCATCATCGGCGCCGGTTCCGCTTCGGGCGGGACGATGGACGCTTCCAACCTGATCAAGCCGGCGTTGGCTTCGGGCGATCTGCGCTGCATCGGTTCGACCACGTTCGAGGAATACCGCGGCATCTTCGAAAAGGATCGCGCGCTGGCGCGGCGCTTCCAGAAGATCGACATCGTCGAACCGACGGTGGGCGAGGCGGTGGAGATCCTGCAGGGCCTGAAGCCGCGCTACGAACAGCACCACGGCGTGAGCTACGCCGACGAGGCGATCAAGGCCGCGGTGGACCTGTCGGTGAAGCACATCGGCGACCGCCTGCTACCGGACAAGGCCATCGACGTGATCGACGAGGCCGGCGCGCGCCAACGCCTGCTGCCGCCGGAAACCCGCAAGAGCCTGATCGACGTCGAGGAAATCGAGACCATCGTCGCCAAGATGGCGCGGATCCCGGCCAAGCAGGTCAGCACTTCCGACAAGGACGTGCTGCAGCACCTCGAGCGCAACCTGAAGATGGTGATCTTCGGCCAGGACCCGGCGATCGAAACGCTGGGCTCGGCGATCAAGCTCGCGCGCTCGGGCCTGGGCAACCCGGACAAGCCGATCGGCAACTTCCTGTTCGCCGGCCCCACCGGCGTGGGCAAGACCGAAGTCACCAAGCAACTCGCGCTGCAGCTCGGCATCGAGCTGGTCCGCTTCGACATGAGCGAGTACATGGAACCGCATTCGGTGAGCCGCCTGATCGGCGCGCCGCCGGGCTATGTCGGCTTCGACCAAGGGGGACTGCTCACCGAGAAGATCGTCAAGACGCCGCATTGCGTGCTGCTGCTCGACGAAGTCGAGAAGGCGCATCCGGACATCTTCAACATCCTGCTGCAGGTAATGGACCGTGGCGTGCTCACCGACACCAACGGCCGCGAGGCGAATTTCCGCAACGTGATCCTGGTGATGACCACGAACGCCGGCGCGGCGCAGGCGGCGCGGCGCAGCATCGGCTTCACCACGCAGGACCACAGCACCGATGCGATGGAAGTCATCCGCCGCGGCTTCAGCCCCGAGTTCCGCAACCGGCTCGATGCCATCGTGCAGTTCCAGGCACTGGGCTTCGACCACATCCTGCGCGTGGTCGACAAGTTCCTGATCGAACTCGAGGCGCAACTCCACGAAAAGGGCGTGAGCCTGGCCACGACCCCGGCCGCGCGCGAGTGGCTGGCGCAGAATGGCTTCGATCCGCTGATGGGCGCCCGCCCGATGGCGCGGCTGATCCAGGACAAGGTCAAGCGCCCGCTCGCGGACGAACTGCTGTTCGGCAAGCTGTCCGGCGGCAGCGGACGCGTCAACATCGACGCCCGCGATGGCGAACTGGTGGTCGAGGCGCAGCCGGAACCGGAGAAACTTCTGCCTGCGGTGGTGTGACGAAGCGAGTTGGTGAGTTCGTCGTTGGTGGTTGGTGAAATCAGTCGCCGCTTACCAACCGCCAACGACCAACCACGAACGAAAAAGGCGGCCATTGGCCGCCTTTTTCATGCACCGCGACGCATCAGCGGTGACGGTAGGTGATGCGCCCCTTGGTCAGGTCGTAGGGCGTCATCTCGACCTTGACCTTGTCGCCGGTCAGGATGCGGATGTAGTTCTTGCGCATGCGCCCGGAGATGTGGGCGATGATCTCGTGGCCGTTCTCCAGCTTCACCCGGAACATGGTGTTCGGGAGGGTTTCGGAGATCGTTCCCTCGAATTCGATGACGTCGTCTTTTGCCACTGTGGTCCTAGTACGGGGCCCGCGCCGGGCCCGAAAGTTCGGCATTATGCCACGCGCCGGGGTGCGGGCGACGATTCCTCAGGCCAGCATCGACGCCTGCAGCGTTCCGAATGCGGCCGCCCAGGATCCGGGCTTTCCGGGCTGTGCGCACAACTCCGCCACCGTGGCGAGGAAGCGCGGTCGCGGCCAGGCCTCGGCGCCGAGCGTGGCGAGGTGCGGATTGCCGACCTGGGCGTCGAGCAACGGCCAGCCCCATTCGCGCAGGCGCAGCGCGAGCGCGGCGAGTGCGACCTTGGAGCCGCCGGATTCGGCGCTGAACATGCTTTCGCCGAAGAACATCCTGCCGATGGCCACGCCATAGATGCCGCCGACCAGCCGGCCACCACCGACCGTGCTGCCGTCGCGCACTTCGACCGAATGCGCATGGCCGAGGCGGTGCAACTCGCCGTAGGCGCCACGCATCCCGCGGGTGATCCAAGTGTTGTCCTGCCCGGGTCGCGGGATCGTGGCGCAGGCGTGGATGACCACATCGAAATCGCGGTCGGCGGTGACCTGCCAATCGCTGCGGCGCAATCCGCGGCGCAATCGCGTGGACAGGCGCACGCGATCGGTGCGGAACACCACGCGCGGATCGGGCGACCACCACAGGATCGATCGATCCCGCGAAAACCACGGGAAGATGCCGTGCGCGTAGGCATTGAGCAGCCGCGTCGGCGACAGGTCCCCGCCCGTCGCCAGCAATCCGTCCGGTTCGCGCAGCGCGGATTCCGCCGGCGGGAACGGCGATGCCGGGTCGGCATCGAGCACGGGCAGTCGCAAGTTCATGCAACCGCCTTGAATGGCGAATGCGAGGCCAGCGTCGCGGCGTACTCGCGGACGCCCTGGCGTTCGTCTCGGCACCAGTCGCGCAAGGCGTCGGCGAAACGCGGATCGGCGATCCGGTGCCGGCTGCGCACGATGGCGGGCAGGAATCCGCGCGCGATCTTGTGTTCGCCTTGCGCGCCGGGCTCGAAGCGCGAAAGCCCTTCGCGCAGGCAGTAGTCGATGCCCTGGTAGTAGCAGGTTTCGAAATGCAATCCCGGCACCTGTTCCGAAGCGCCCCAGTAGCGGCCGTACAGCGTATCGCCGCCACGCAGGCACAGCGCGCCAGACACCGGTTCGCCATCGCGTTCGCCAAGCACGAGCACCAGTTGCCGCGGCATCGCGCGGGCGAGGTGGCGCAGGAAATCGAGCGTCAATGCCGGCGAATTGCCGTAGTCGGCGAACGTGCGCAGGTAAAAGCCGTGCATCGCGGCGAGATCGGCCTCGTCGGCTTCGTCGCCATGCACGATGCGGAACGAAACCCCGGCTTCGCGCAGCTTGCGTCGCTCCTGCCGGATATTCTTGCGGTGCTTGTGGTCCATCGCCGCGAGGAAATCGTCGAAGGTTTCCCAACCCGCGTCGTTGCGCCAGTGGTACTGCACGTCCTCGCGCAGCAACCAATCGGTGTCGAACGCCACGTCTTCATCTTCTTCGTGGAAATTCACGTGCGCCGAGGACAATCCGGTGTCTTCGACGAAACCGGCGATGGCTTCGAGCAGCGCGCGCCGGCCCGCATCGTCGCGTGCCAGCAGGCGCGGGCCGGTGACGGGCGAGTAGGGCACCGCGCCCAGCCATTTCGGGAAGTAATCCAGTCCGTGCTGCGCGTAGGCATGCGCCCAGGCGTGGTCGAACACGAATTCGCCGTGCGAATTGGCCTTGAGGTAGCCGGGCGCGGCGGCGACCAGCGCGTCGCCTTCCCACAAGCCGACGTGGCAGGGCGTCCAGCCCCATTCCTCGCGCAGGCAGCCGGCCGATTCCAACCCGGACAGGAAGGCGTGCGTCACGAACGGATTGCGGCCGTCGTGCAGCGCATCCCAGTCGGCGGCGGGGATTTCGGACAACGCGCGGTGGATGGCGGTGCGCACGCGCTCAGGCGGGCAAGGAGTACCGCACCTTGCCCTGGTCGATGGCGATCATCTTGCGCTTCACCAGTTCGCCGACGATGCGATCCATCGCCGCATCGTCGAGCTTGTTGCCGAACCAGTTGGCAACCGTGGCGCGCAGGGTGCGTTCCTTCTGGGGCCGGTTCTTCGGGACCTTGCGCAGGTTTTCGATCACCGCTTCGACCTGGTCGTCTCCCTTGGCCTCGGTCAGCCCGCGCAACGGGGGAACACCGTCCAGCGAGGCGGAACGCTTGGCCTGGATGTTGTTCGCCTTCAGATGGGCGATCAGCGGATCGAAACCGGTGTCCTTCGAAACGACGTGGAAGTAGGCCTCGCCATCCCGCTCTGCAAGCCGACCGATGTAGTAGGCGACATGGAAATCGAGCGCATTCGGCCCGTTGCCGGAAATCCGCACGTATTCGGCCCTCGAACCCAGCATCTGCATCGCGGTCACGAGTTCGACCGGCAATTTCGTCTGGCTGGCGCCGATGAAGACGATGACCCGGAAATGTTCCTGCGACAACAGCGCAAGGTTCTTGGGCTGCACGTTCTCGTAGTCGATCAGGACGTAGTTCGTGCGCATGCCCGGGCCTTCGATCCTCAGTGATCCTCGTCCAGGAACTTCTCGGCGTCGAGCGCGGCCATGCAGCCGAAGCCGGCCGAGGTGATCGCCTGGCGATAGACCTGGTCGGCGACGTCGCCGGCGGCGAACACGCCCGGCACCGAGGTCTGGGTCGCGTTGCCGGCGAGGCCGGTGTTGATGGTGAGGTAGCCGTTCTTCATCGCCAGCTGGCCTTCGAACAACTGCGTGTTCGGCGAATGGCCGATGGCGACGAAGAAGCCGTGTATGCCGATCTCGCGGGTACTGCCGTCCAGCACCGATTTCAGGCGCATGCCGGTCACGCCGGCGTCGTTGCCCAGCACCTCGTCCACGGTGTGGTGCCACACCGCCTCGATCTTGCCGGACTCGATCTTCGCGAACAGCTTGTCCTGCATGATCTTCTCGGCGCGCAGCGTGTCGCGGCGGTGCACGAGGTAGACCTTGCGTGCGATGTTCGACAGGTACAGCGCTTCCTCGACCGCGGTGTTGCCGCCGCCGATCACCGCCACGTCCTGGTCCTTGTAGAAGAAGCCGTCGCAGGTGGCGCAGGCGGAGACGCCGCGGCCCTTGTATTCCTCTTCCGACGGGATGCCGAGGTACTTCGCGGTGGCACCGGTGGCGATAACCAGCGCGTCGCAGGTGTACTCGCCGCTGTCGCCGACCAGGCGGAACGGGCGTTTCGACAGGTCGGCGGTGTGGATGTGGTCGAACACCACCTCGGTTTCGAAACGCTCCGCGTGCGCCTGCATCCGCGCCATCAGGTCCGGGCCCATCAAGCCGTGGGCATCGCCCGGCCAGTTGTCGACTTCGGTCGTGGTCATCAGCTGGCCGCCCATCGCCATGCCGGTGACGACGACCGGCTTGAGGTTGGCGCGGGCGGCGTAGACGGCGGCGGTCCAGCCAGCCGGGCCGGAACCGAGGATGAGGAGGCGCGTGTGCTTGGTCGGGTTCATGGGGCTGGAGTCGAGGCTCTATAATTTCGCGGAACAGGCATTCCGCATCCAGCGCATAGCTTGGAGGCGAGATCGCCGCGGCACAAGGCGCGATGGCTGCAACGCTGTCGCCCATCCACACCAACCAAGGGAACGAACCATGCGCATCGGCGTACCGAAGGAAACCAAGACCCTCGAGGGGCGCGTCGCGCTGGTGCCGGCCGCCGCCGGCGACCTGGTCAAGCGCGGGCACGAGGTGTGGATCGAAAAGGACGCGGGCGTGAAGTCCGGCTTCAGGGACGAGCAGTACACCAAGCTCGGGGTGAAGATCGCACCCGATGCCGCCGCGCTGTACGAGAAGGGCGAGCTGATCGTGAAGGTGAAGGAGCCGATCGCCGGCGACCTCGCGCTGCTGCGCAAGGACCACCTGCTGTTCTGCTACCTGCACCTCGCCGCGGAGCCGGAACTGACGAAGAAGCTGCTCGACATCGGCCTGACCGGGGTCGCGTTCGAAACCGTGGAACTGCCCAACGGCGACCTGCCGCTGCTGGCGCCGATGTCGATCATCGCCGGCAAGATCGGCGTGCAGGTCGGTACCCACCTGTTGCACCAGCCCATGGGCGGCAAGGGCAAGCTGCTCGGCGGCCTGCCGTCGACCGAGCGCGGCAACGTGGTGGTGTTCGGTGCCGGGCAGGCGGGCAGCGCTTCGGCCGCGTTGGCCGCGGCCGGCGGCGCCAACGTCACCGTGTTCGAAATGCGCCATGACCGCATGGAGGAAGCCATGCGCCTGGGCAACAACGTCACCGCGCTGTATCCGTACCACGACGTGGTCGCGCGCAAGGTCGCCGAAGCCGACCTCGTCATCGGCGCGGTGCTGATCACCGGCGCCAAGGCCCCACACGTGATGACCCGCGAGATGTTGCGCGACATGGAGGACGGTTCGGTGGTGGTCGACATCGCCATCGACCAGGGCGGTTGCTTCGAGACCTCGCGCCCGACCACCTGGAAGGAGCCGACCTACGTGGAAGAGGGCGTGACCCACTTCTGCGTGACCAACATGCCGGGTGCCGTGCCGCAGACCTCCTCGCAGGCGATCTGCGCGGCGATCCTGCCATGGGTGAACAAGCTCGCCTCCGGCAACTGGCGCGACAACGCCGCGCTGGTGAAGGGCATCAACGTCGAGGGCGGGAAGATCGTGCACCCGGCGCTGCAAGGCATGAAACTTTGACGTAAGATCAATGCCCTAGGGGATTTTTCTAAGGTAAACCTGCACGGTGGCACGCCCGCTCCAGGATTCGACCCGCAGCAGGCGCAGCCGCGCCGGGGACAAATCGCCTCCCGCACCCGGGCGGCTGGCGCGTCTGCGCCAGCACCGGCTGTGGCGCGACATCGCCATGATCCCGGTCGTGTGCCTGGTGCTGTTCCTGCTCGCCAGCCTGCTGACCTATTCGTCGGCCGATCCGGGCTGGTCGCAATCGGGCGGGGTGACGACGAGCCTGCACAACTGGGGCGGCCGCATCGGCGCATGGCTTGCCGATGTGCTGTTCTACCTGACCGGCTACGTGGCCTACCTGCTGCCGGTGGTGCTGGGCGCGGTCGCGTGGATCGCGCTGTTCGGCATGGACAGCGATGGCGACGGCGAAGCCGACCTTGGCCCGGCCTTTCGCCTGGTCGGCATCGTCGGCTTCCTCGTATCCGCAACCGGGCTGCTGGCACTGCGCTTCGGCAACGCGGTGGATTTCTCCGCCGGCAGCGGCGGCATCCTCGGCCGGTTGGTGGGGAATTCGCTGTACCGTGGCTTCGGCCCGGTCGGCGGAAACCTGTTCCTGCTCGCGTTGTTGCTGGTCTCGATCACCCTCGCCACCGGCCTGTCGTGGCTGGCGGTGATGGACTGGATCGGCAAGCAGGTGCTCGCGTTGCCTGCGCGATTCCGGCAAAAGACCCAGCAGGCGGTCGAATGGCACGACGCGCGCGAAATGCGGGTCGAACGCGAGGAAACCCGCCGCGTCGACACCGAACTGCGCGCGAAACGCGCGCCAGTGAAGATCGAACCGCCCGCGCCGCCGGCGGTGGAGAAGAGCGATCGCGCCAAGCGCGAGCAGCAGATCCCGCTATTCCACGTCGGCGACGGTTCCGGCATCCCGCCGCTGGCCCTGCTCGACGACCCCAAGCCGCAGGCCAAGGGCTACGACGAGGACACGCTGGAAACGCTGTCGCGGCAGATCGAATTCAAGCTGAAGGATTTCCGCATCGACGCCGAAGTCGTCGGCGCGTATCCCGGCCCTGTGATCACGCGCTTCGAAGTGCAGCCCGCGCCGGGCGTGAAGGTCAGCCAGATCAGTTCGCTCGACAAGGACATCGCCCGCGGCCTGAGCGTGAAGTCGGTGCGCGTGGTCGACGTGATCCCGGGCAAGTCGGTGATCGGCCTGGAAACGCCGAACACGCACCGCGAGATGATCTACCTCAGCGAGTTGCTGCGCTCCAAGGAATACGACAAGTCCGGTAGCCCGCTGACGCTGGCGCTGGGCAAGGACATCGCCGGGCGACCGACCGTCGCCGACCTCGCGCGCATGCCGCACCTGCTGGTCGCCGGCACCACCGGTTCCGGCAAGTCGGTCGCGGTCAACGCGATGGTGCTCAGCCTGCTGTACAAGGCTTCGCCCGCCGACGTACGCATGCTGATGATCGACCCGAAGATGCTGGAGCTCAGCGTCTACCAGGGCATCCCGCACCTGCTCGCACCGGTCGTGACCGACATGAAGGAGGCCGCCAACGGCCTGCGCTGGTGCGTCGCGGAGATGGAACGCCGCTACAAGCTGATGAGCATCCTCGGCGTGCGCAACCTGTCCGGCTTCAACAAGAAGGTGAAGGACGCGCAGGACGCCGGCCAGCCGCTGCTGGATCCGTTGTTCAAGCCCAACCCCGACCTGGGCGAGGCGCCGCGCCAGCTGGAACCGCTGCCGTACATCGTCGTGTTCATCGACGAATTCGCCGACATGATGATGATCGTCGGCAAGAAGGTCGAGGAACTGATCGCGCGGCTGGCGCAGAAGTCGCGCGCCGCCGGCATGCACCTGATCCTCGCCACGCAGCGCCCGTCGGTGGACGTCATCACCGGCCTGATCAAGGCCAACATCCCCACGCGCATCGCGTTCCAGGTCTCGAGCAAGATCGATTCGCGCACCATCCTCGACCAGAGCGGCGCGGAAACGCTGCTCGGCAATGGCGACATGCTGTACCTGCCGCCGGGAACGGCGGTGCCTGAACGCATCCATGGCGCCTTCGTCAGCGACGAGGAAGTGCATCGCGTGGTCGAACACCTCAAGCAATCCAGTACCGGCCCGGACTACATCGAAGGCGTGCTCGAGGAAGTGCAGCCGATGGGCGAGGGTGTCGTGGTCGGCGCGACGGGATTGCCGGAATCGCAGTCTTCCGGCGACGAATCCGACCCGCTATACGACGAGGCTGTGCGGATCGTGACCGAGACCCGGCGTGCGTCGATTTCCGGCGTGCAGCGTCGCCTAAAGATCGGCTACAACCGCGCCGCGCGCCTGATCGAGGCGATGGAAGCCGCGGGCGTGGTGACGCCGCCCGAACACAACGGCGACCGCAGCGTGCTCGCGCCGCCACCGCCGCGCGACTGAACCAACAACTGTCATCCCGGCGCAGGCCGGGATCCAGCTTTGATCATCGTTCGAGAGCTGGGTTCCGGCTTCCGCCGGAATGACGATCAAAAGCAGCTTCGCCACGCATTCAGCTTCGAATCGACACACTGCGTCCATGCAAACACGGAGCATTCCGATGCGCCTTTCCACCTTGCTCGGTTTCGCCGCGATCTTCGTCGCCACCGCCGCCCACGCCGGCGCGCGCGATGACCTCGATGCCTTCACCCACGGGCTGAAGGGACTGCAGGGCGGTTTCGCGCAGACCGTGTACGACAGCAACGGCGCCAAGAAGGAGTATTCCACCGGCCGCGTGTCGCTGTCCGCGCCGCGCCTGTTCCGCTGGGAATACGTGAAGCCGTATCCGCAGCTGATCGTGGCCGACGGCAAGACCGTGTGGGTTTACGACCCGGACCTGAAGCAGGTCACGCGCCGCGCGCAGGGCGCGGCCGAAGGCAACAGCCCGCTCGCTGCGCTGGTCGATCCGACGCGCCTGGACAAGGATTACGTCGTGGCCGACGCCGGCGCCGACGCCGGGCTCGAGTGGCTGACGCTGACCCCGCGCGACAAGGACGACGCCAGCTTCGAATCGGCGCGACTGGGCTTCGATCGCAACGGCCTGAACCGGATGGCGTTCACCGACCTGCTCGGCCAGCGCACGGAGATCGTGTTCGCGAAATGGCAACGCAATCCGGTCTTCGCCAACGGCACATTCAGCTACGTTCCGCCCAAGGACGTGGACGTGGTCGGCGACGACGGCTGATTCGCCCCGGGCGCGACCGCGGCTTGCTATCGTCGGCACGTTTTCATTCGTCGATACACGCGCTTGGCCAGACGCAAACCCGATCCAGGCGACAACGACCTGCTGAGCGCGGATCGCGATGCCTTGCGCCCATTGGCGGAGCGCATGCGCCCGCGCGACCTGGACGAGATGGTCGGCCAGCGCCGGCTGCTCGCACCGGGCGCCGCGTTGCGGCGTTCGATCGAATCCGGCCATGTGCATTCGATGGTGCTGTGGGGCCCGCCGGGCTGCGGCAAGACCACGCTCGCGCTGTTGCTGGCGAAATACGCCGATGCCGATTTCCGCGCGATTTCCGCCGTGCTTTCGGGCCTGCCGGAAGTCCGGCAGGTGCTGGCCGAGGCCGCGCACCGCTTCGCCGAAGGCCGGCGCACGGTGCTGTTCGTGGACGAGGTGCACCGCTTCAACAAGGCGCAGCAGGATGCGTTCCTGCCGCACATCGAGCGCGGCACCATCCTGTTCGTCGGCGCGACGACCGAGAACCCGTCGTTCGAACTGAATTCCGCGCTGCTGTCGCGCTGCCGCGTGCACGTGATGGAAGCGGCGAGCGCCGACGATATCGCGACGACCTTGCGCCGCGCGCTCGACGATGGCGAACGCGGCTTCGGCGAACGCGGACTGCATGTCGACGCCGAACAACTCCTGCTGGTCGCGCGCGCCGCCGATGGCGACGTGCGCCGCGGCCTGACCTTCCTCGAAATCGCCGCCGACCTGGCGGGGGAGGGGGGCACGATCACGAATGCCACGCTGGAGCAGGTGCTGGCGGACCGCAGCCGACGTTTCGACAAGGGCGGGGAACAGTTCTACGACCAGATCTCGGCGCTGCACAAATGCGTGCGCAACTCGAACCCGGATGCCGCGCTGTACTGGCTGGCGCGCATGCTCGATGGCGGCTGCGATCCGGGCTACCTCGCGCGGCGATTGACGCGGATGGCGGTCGAGGACATCGGCCTCGCCGATCCGCGCGCGCTGCAGATGGCGATCGAAGCCTGGGACACCTACGACCGGCTCGGTTCGCCCGAAGGCGATCTCGCGCTGGCGCAACTGGCGATCTACCTCGCCAGCACGGCGAAATCCAACGCCGCGTACACGGCGTTCGTCGAAGCGAAACGCGACGTGGCCGAATACGGCACGCAGGACGTGCCGATGCACATCCGCAATGCGCCAACCAAACTGATGAAGCAGCTCGGTTACGGCAGTGGCTACCAGTACGACCACGACGTCGCCGGCGGCGTGGCGCTGGACCAGACCGGATTCCCCGATGCCATCGGCGAACGCGTGTACTACCAGCCGACCGAAGCCGGCATGGAAGCGCGGCTCAAGGAGAAGCTGGATCGGTTGCGGGCGGCGCGGATAGATGCATTGCAACGCGGGAAGCCTTGAAGTTTGCTAACGAGCTGTCAGCATGCTCACCACCAGCGAGAGCCGCCCCGCTCGGTTCGCTTCCTTTCCCACAATCGGCGATAAATCTTATCAATGTCAGCTTTTCGAGCGCCGCCAAGTTCCCGCAAAGAGCTTAATTCTTGCTCGGTATATTCTGTAGCATGAATTGCCGTTGTTTTCGAGTACGCACCCAATTGCATTCCCTTCAATGGTGGCGGAAACGGATTCCTACCAACTTTGATTAGCGTGTGAAATTTAGGTAGATAAAAACCGTACATCCGAACGCCATCTATTTTTGTATCCCTCAGATTTATCATGGCCATTCTGTGGTCGAAGTCTAAATGACGAATAAAAACTTCGAAGGTGGAAGACGCGTCGGTGTTGTTGTACAGGATTAGCCGCAGCTCTTCTGCGTATGGGCCTAAGTTCACCACGCTGCATACAGTGTGCGAGCTGAGATGAGCTCGGTACAGAACGCTTAAGTACGCCAGCTTCAGGCGATGCGGATCAGCGTCGAATATTGAAGCTGTGCCATTATGTTCAAATACAGCTTTGCTCGAATCGCGAGTGAATTGAATTAGGAAGTCGTCATGCTTCTTGAATCTTTGCTCGCACTCGCTACACAGGATCCGTGACCATACTCCGTTTGGTAACCGCGTCGGGCGCATGTCCATTGCGATCATGATTGGGATGTCGTCTTCGTCGAACGCCATCTTCAGTAGTCCCTGAGGAAAAACATGGGACTTCACCAGGCGTTGGTGTGGCGCTAGGCACAGGCCGCAATTGCCAATAATGGGTGCGTCGCTACTCATCGCGAGAGATTGGACCGGTTCAATGGAATGCCCAGTTTAGGGCGAGCCTTCGAATCGCTCCCGAGGTGGAAGACGTTCTGTCAGATCGATCGCATGGAGCGGTACGCAAGTTGGCTTCGGCCTAACCCGGTATGTCGCTCCGAACAGGATTCCTCGCAGCCGCTCCAGGGTGATGCGGTCACCATCGGGCGACACCGGTACTTGCCGACCATGCGCCAGCCTCGCCATGGGCCGAATAGCGCGGCTTCGTTGTAGACGGGGTTCAGCCGACATACGTGTAAAAATCGCTCACAAGATCCGTTTTTATCCATTGAATCAGCTGGTTAGAGAATATTTTCTGGCGCCAAGACTATGCCGCCAACGCCAGTTCGATCTCATACGGTT
>Ga0209023_10001653_pt1 | contig 29339 bp, 25 predicted proteins | sample LakOneMetagenome_FD_187468 | JGI IMG/M metagenome (GOLD analysis project Ga0209023, IMG submission 187468) | Freshwater and sediment microbial communities from Lake Erie, Canada (SPAdes) (version 2) | ecosystem: Environmental > Aquatic > Freshwater > Lentic | place: Lake Erie, Canada...
AGTTCCACCTGGGCCACGCGCGCCTGCAGCAGGTCCGGCTGCAGGGCCACGGCGCGTTTCAGCGCTTCGGCGGCGGCGCCGTCGTTCTTCAGGCGCGACTGGGCGGCGGCCAGGCGCATCTGCGCCAGCGCCGACTTCGGCAGCATGCCGACCAGCTTGCTGTAGCTGTCGAGCGCGCCCTGGCCGTCGTCGTTGGCCAGCTGGGCCTGGCCGAGCAGGTCGAGCATGTCGGCGCTGGACGGGTTCGAGGCCTGGAACTTGCGGGCCAGGGTCAGCGCCTTTTTCTCCTGCTTGGTACCGAGGTAGTGGGCGCCCAGCTTCAGCACGGCCGGGATCGCATCCGGATTCTCGGCCTGCGCCTTTTCCAGCCAGGTGGTCGCTTCGTCGGGCTTTTGCTGCAGCATGGCGAGGTCGGCCAGGGCGGCCATGGCGCCGAAGTTCTTCTTGTCCTTTTCCAGGATGGTCTCGAAGTGCTTGCGGGCGGCGTCCGGCTTGTTCTCGCGCAGGTCGAGCTGGGCCAGGTTGGCGGCGGCCGGGAAGAAGGTCGGCTGCAACTGCAGCGCTTTCTCGAAGGCGGCGCGCGCGGCCGGCACATCGCCCTTGGCCAGGTGCACGGCGGCCTTCAGGTTCTGGGTCTGCGGATTGTCGGGCTGGGCCTGTTCCAGCTTCTCGGCGGCGGCCAGGGCCTTGTCGTAGTGCTTCAGGTTGAGTTCGGCCTGGACCAGGGCGGTCAGGGCGCGCGGCGACTTCGGATCGAGTTCGGCGGCGCGCTCCAGTTCGTTGATGGCCTGGACGCTGTCGCCCTGGCTCAGGCGCGACAGGCCGAGCGAGGTGTGGACCACGGCGGCGTCCGGCGCCAGCTTGGCCGCTTTTTCGAACAGGGCGGTGGCCTTGCCGAATTCGCGTGCCTGCATGTAGGACTCGCCGGCCAGGGCCAGCAGTTGCGGGTCGTTGGTGTTGTCGATGGCCGGGGCCAGGGTGGCGACCGCGTCGCCCGGCTGCGCTCCCTTGAGCAGGGCCTGGGCCAGCAGCTTGCGTGCGTACAGGTTGTTCGGATCGGCCGCCAGGTACTTGCGCAGGTGGCTCTCGGCCTGGCCGTTGGCGCCCAGGTTGAGTTCGACGGCGCCGGCCAGCAGGATGCTCGGCAGGTGTTCGGGCGCGCTCTTCAGGATTTTCTGCAGCGATTCGCGCGCGGCAGGGTACTTGCCTTCGGTGTAGTCGACCAGGGCCTGGACGTGGGTCACGGCCAGGCTGTTCGGCGAGGCCTTGCGCCCGGCTTCGATCTCGGCGCGCGCTTCGGCGTACTTGCCCTGCTCGATGCGGATATAGGCTTTCTCGACGTTCGCGTTGCGGTCGTTCGGGCGCAGGGCCAGCACCTTGTCGAAGGCTTTCAGGGCTTCCTCGCCCTTGCCGGTGGCGCGCAGCATGCCGCCGCGGAACATCCAGACGTCTGGATTGTTCGCATCCTTGGTGATCGCCTCGGTGGCATAGCGCTCGGCCGCCTCGGCGTCGCGCTTGACCAGGGCATGGCGCGCCAGGCCGGTCAGGGCCGCGCCGTTGTTGGCTTGCAGGGCGATGGCCGCTTCATACGATTTCTTCGCTTCGTCCTGCTGGTTCTGGGCCAGCAAGGCATCGCCGCGCAGGGCCAGCAGCGGCGCCGACTTGGCCACCAGCTCCGGCTTCAGTTCGTCCAGGGTTTCCTTGAACTTGCCCTGGAATTGCAGGGCACGCGCCAGTTCCGGCAGCACGCGCTCGGGCGCGGCGCCCAGGCTGGCGGCTTTGCGCAATTCCTTCTCGGCCGACACCGCATCGCCGGTCTCGACATACAGGGTGCCCAGCTGCAGGCGCGCTTCGACGTCTTCCGGGCTCTTCGCCACGGCATTCTTCAGCTGGATCAGGGCGGCCTTGGTGTCGCCCTTCTGCTGGTATTGCTTGGCTTCGGCCAGCAGGGTCGCGGTGGATTCGTCGCGGCTGCAACCGCCCAGGGCGCCCAGCAGGAGGGCGCTCGTCAGGGCGACGGTGGTCAGGGTGATCTTGGAGACTTTACGGGACATGGGTTCCTCAGGGGTTGTGCAGGTGCCGTCCGAAAGGCGGGCGACGAGTTTCCTCACTAACAATAATACCTCAAGGAATGGACTGTATCCCGCACAACTCCCGGACTATTTCATTGCTGTTGCATGCACGCGATTTCCCCTGAGAACGCTTTTCTCGGGAGAAAATTGGTATGTGGAAAAAGTATGTCCGCAGGGCTACGAAACCCTAGTCGGATTCGCCCTTGCGCAGGCGGCTGAGCAGGGCCTCGACATTCTCGCCCACTGGCAAACCATGGCGGCGCAGCAGCTGCACGTGCAGGACCATGTTTTCGAGTACCAGCTTGGCCGATACCGCCAGCAGGGTCATCAGGCGATCCTCGGTGCTGAAGTTTTCCATCGAGGCAGCCATCTCGCACAGGTGGCTGGCCACCAGTGCGCGCAGGTCCTCCTCGGCAAACGGCAGGTCGGCAAAGTCGATCGGGTCTTCCTGCTCGACTTCGCGCATCAGTTCGGCAAGTTGCTCGGGTTTGATCGGCATGCCAGCCTCCATCGATTAGCGGTAGAGCCATTCTAGAACATCCACTAGAATGGACTGATGATGCCAAACGGAAACAAGTTGGAGGTGGGAGTCATCGGCGCCGGAACCGCGGGGCTGGCCACGGCCATTGCCCTAGCGCGTGCCGGGCATGCGGTGACGGTGTTCGAGAAGCACCGCGCGCTGGCGCCGCTGGGCGCGGGCATCCTGATCCAGCCGCAAGGCATTGCCGCCCTCGATGCGCTGGGCGTCGGCGCCGCCTTCCATGCGGCCAGCGTGCCGGTGACGCGGCTGATCGGCACCTGCCACCGCAACTGGCGCATCGTCGATATCGACTACGGCCAGGGCGAGGCGCGTGGCGTCAGCCGCACGGCGCTGGCGCAGTTGCTGCTCGATGCGGCGCTGGGCCTTGGCGTGCAGCTGCGCTATGCCAGTCCGGTCGAGCGGGTGGTGGTGCATGGCGCGCAGGCGGCAGTCGTCACGCCCGATGCGGACCGGCGCTTCGACCTGGTGGTGATCGCCGATGGCGCCGCATCGACGCTGCCGGCCCAGGTCGGGCTGGCGGTGGCCTCGACCGTCTACAAATGGGGCGCGCTGTGGGCCATGTTCGATGTGGCCGATTGGGCCGGGCAGGCCCTGCTCGAGCAGCGCTACGGCGGTACGCGCCAAATGTACGGGCTGATGCCGACTGCGCGCATTGGCAACAAGCTGCGCCTGTCGATGTTCTGGAGCCTGCCTTGCAGCGACTATGCCGCCTGGCAGGCGCGTTCCATCGAGGACTGGAAGGACGAGTTGCTGGCCTTGTGGCCGGAGTCGATGCCCGTGGTCGAGCAAATCGTCGGTCACGATCAGTTTGCGCTCGCCACCTACCGCCATGCCCGCGCCAAACGCCTGGCCAGCGGGCCGGTGTGCGTGGTCGGCGATGCGGCGCACGCGATGAGTCCGCAACTGGGCCTGGGTAGCACGCTGGCGGTGCAGGATGCGCTGGCGCTGGCCAACGCGGTCGGCGCGCAGGGTGCGATCGAAGGCGGCGCGCTGTATTCGGACGAGCGCCTGTGCGCGGTGCGCAACTACCAGCTGTTCAGCAAAGCGCTCACGCCCTGCTTCCAGGCGAACGGCGGCGGCCTGTGGCGCGACCTGCTGTTCGGGCTGGGCCTGAAGCTGCCGGGCATCCCGCAGCTGATGGTGCGCAGCATCGCCGCGCCGCCGCAGGCAAAAAAAATCCCCGCGCCGGCCGTGAACGCCTTGCGCGGGGATTGAGCGGCGGGCCGCCGGGCTTACATGTTGCGGCGGTACTGCCCGCCCACCTCGAACAGCGCGGTGGTGATCTGGCCCAGCGAGCAGACGCGCACCGCGTCCATCAGCTTCTCGAATACGTTCTGGTTATCGATCGCGGCCTGCTGCAGGGCAGCCAGGGCGGCCGGCGCCGCGCCTGCGTTACGGGCGTGGAAGGCGTCCAGGCGCGTGAGCTGCGACTGTTTTTCGTCGTCGGTGGAACGGGCCAGTTCGATCGTCGCAGGAGCTTCCGCGCCCTTCGGATTGCGGAAGGTGTTCACGCCGATGATCGGCAGCGAGCCGTCGTGCTTCTTGTGCTCGTACAGCATCGACTCTTCCTGGATCTTGCCGCGCTGGTAGCCGGTTTCCATCGCACCCAGCACGCCGCCGCGTTCGGCGATGCGCTCGAATTCCTGCAGCACGGCTTCTTCGACCAGGTCGGTCAGTTCGTCCATGACGAAGGAACCCTGGTTCGGGTTCTCGTTCTTCGCCAGGCCCCATTCGCGGTTGATGATCAGCTGGATCGCCAGTGCGCGCCGCACGGATTCGTCGGTCGGCGTGGTGATCGCCTCGTCGTAGGCGTTGGTGTGCAGCGAGTTGCAGTTGTCGTAGATCGCGATCAGTGCCTGCAAGGTCGTGCGGATGTCGTTGAAGTCGATCTCCTGCGCGTGCAGCGAACGGCCCGAGGTCTGGATGTGGTACTTCAGCTTTTGCGAGCGGTCGTTGGCGCCGTACTTGTCGCGCATCGATACGGCCCAGATGCGGCGCGCCACGCGGCCGAGCACCGTGTATTCCGGGTCCATGCCGTTCGAGAAGAAGAAGGACAAATTCGGCGCGAAGTCGTCGATGTGCATGCCGCGCGCCAGGTAGGCTTCGACAAAGGTGAAGCCGTTCGACAGCGTGAACGCCAGCTGCGAGATCGGGTTCGCGCCGGCTTCGGCGATGTGGTAACCCGAGATCGACACCGAGTAGAAGTTGCGCACCTGGTGGTGGACGAAGTATTCCTGGATGTCGCCCATCACCTTCAGCGAGAACTCGGTGCTGAAGATGCAGGTGTTCTGGCCCTGGTCTTCCTTCAGGATGTCGGCCTGCACCGTGCCGCGTACGTTGGCCAGCACCCATTCCTTGATCTTCGCGGCTTCGTCGGCGGTCGGCTGGCGGCCATTGTCTGCCACGAACTTGTCGATCTGCTGGTCGATGGCGGTGTTCATGAACATCGCCAGGATGGTCGGGGCCGGGCCGTTGATGGTCATCGACACCGAGGTCGACGGGCTGCACAAATCGAAGCCGTCGTACAGCACCTTCATGTCGTCCAGGGTCGCGATCGAGACGCCCGAGTTGCCGACCTTGCCGTAGATGTCGGGGCGCAGCGCCGGGTCGGCGCCGTACAGGGTCACCGAGTCGAAGGCGGTCGACAGGCGCTTTGCGTCCATGCCGGTCGACACCAGCTTGAACCGTTTATTCGTGCGGAAGGCGTCGCCTTCGCCGGCGAACATGCGGGTCGGGTCTTCGCCTTCGCGCTTGAAGGCGAACACGCCGGCCGTGAAGGGGAAGGAGCCTGGCACGTTTTCCAGCATCAGGAAGCGCAGCACTTCGCCGTGGTCTTCGAAACGCGGCAGCGCGACCTTGCGGATGGTGGTGCCGGACAGGGTTTTTTGCACCAGTTTGGTGCGGATTTCCTTGTCGCGGATTTTAACGACGTAGTCGTCGCCGGCGTAGGCGGCCTGCATGTCGGGCCACATGTCGAGCAGCTTTTTCGCGTTGCCGTCCATTGCGTTCTCACGCTCGGTGATCAGGTCGTCCAGGACAAGGTTCGGCTGTGATTCGGCACGATTCGCCGCGGCCAGCATGCGCTTCGTTTCGCGCAGCTGCTGGCGCTCGCGGGCGAGTTTGACCTGCTTGGCCGTGTTCTTGTGGTAGCCGCGCACGGTGTCGGCGATCTCGGCCAGGTAGCGCGCGCGGGCTGGCGGCACGATCACGTTCTTGCCGCTCGAATGCTTCTGCTCGGGCGCCGCCAGTTTCGAGGCTTCGATCTTCAGGCCGAGTTCCGCCAGCTTCGGCAGCAGGCCGTGGTACAGGGCGGTCACGCCGTCGTCGTTGAAGCGCGAGGCCTGGGTGCCGAACACCGGCATCTGGTCCGGGCTTTGCATCCACAGTTCGCGGTTACGCTGGTACTGCTTGGCGACGTCGCGCAGCGCATCCTGGGCGCCCTTGCGGTCGAACTTGTTGATGGCGATGAAGTCGGCGAAATCGAGCATGTCGATCTTTTCCAACTGCGAGGCGGCGCCGAATTCCGGGGTCATGACGTACATCGAGGCGTCGACGTGCGGCACGATGGCGGCGTCGCCCTGGCCGATGCCCGAGGTTTCGACGATCACCAGGTCGAAGCCGGCGACTTTACATGCCGCGATCACGTCCGGCAGCGCGTGCGAGATTTCCGAACCCGCTTCGCGCGTGGCCAGCGAGCGCATGAAGACGCGGGCCTGGCCATTCCATGGGTTGATGGCATTCATGCGGATGCGGTCGCCAAGCAGGGCGCCGCCCGACTTGCGGCGCGACGGGTCGATCGAGATCACCGCGATGTTCAGGCGGTCGTTCTGGTCGAGGCGGATGCGGCGGATCAGTTCATCGGTCAGCGAGGATTTGCCGGCGCCGCCGGTGCCGGTGATGCCCAGCGCAGGTACACGCAGGTTGTCGGCGGCTTCGACGATCCCCTTGCGCAGTTCCGGGTCGGCCTTGCCGTTTTCCAGGGCCGTGATCAGCTGGGCCAGCGGGCGGTGGCGTGCGGCGATGTCGCCCTGCTGGAGGGCGTCGATGCTGGTCGGCGCGTAGGGCGAGAGGTCGATGTCGCAGGCTTCGATCATCGAGCGGATCATGCCGACCAGGCCCATGCGCTGGCCGTCTTCCGGACTGAAGATGCGGGTCACGCCATAGGCATGCAGTTCGGCGATCTCGGACGGGACGATCACGCCGCCACCGCCGCCGAAGACCTTGATGTGGGCGCCGCCGCGCTGCTTGAGCAGGTCGATCATGTACTTGAAGTACTCGACGTGGCCGCCCTGGTAGCTGGAAATGGCGATGCCTTGCACGTCTTCGGCCAGGGCCGCGGTGACGACGTCGTCGACCGAGCGGTTGTGGCCGAGGTGGATGACCTCGACGCCGTTCGACTGCAGGATGCGGCGCATGATGTTGATCGAGGCGTCGTGGCCGTCGAACAGGGAAGCGGCGGTGACGAAGCGCACCTTGTTGGCCAGTTTTGGCTGTTCAGGCAGGTCGAGCTTGGCGGCGGGGGTGATGTCGTTCATGGTGTTCCTTCTGGAATCGGAAGCGGACAGGGTCGATTTGTACGGTATATGACGTTAACGTTAACGTCAAGTTCGGGGTGTGGGGTTCGCGTGCGTGGTTGATGCGTTCGGCGATGGGAGATGACGCGAATGATCGACGGTGCCATACCGCGTGGACTCGGGAGTCCACCCTACGGAGAATCGCTTTTGTAGGGTGGACACCTGTGTCCACGCGGTTAGGACATCAATATTTACGCGGCGCGTTTTTTGATGTTGCCGCTGAGCAGCTCCGCCTTGCGCAGACGGAAATTCTCGACCGCTTTTTCCTTCACATGACCAAAGCCGCGGATCTGTTCCGGCAGGCTGGCCAGCTCGACCGCGTCGGCATGGGAAGCAGCAGTCAGGGAAGGCAGCAGCGCCTCGATCATCTGGCGATACTCATTGACCAGCGCGCGCTCCATCTTGCGCTCGGCCGTGTAACCGAACACGTCGAACGCCCCGCCGCGCAGGCCTTTCAGTTTCGCGAGCAGCCTGAACGCGCCCAGCATCCAGCCACCGAATTCCTGCTTCACCAGCTCGCCCTTGGCGTTCTTCTTCGCGAACATCGGCGGCGCCAGGTTGAACTTCAGCTTCACGTCGCCCTCGAACTGCGACTTCACGCTTTCCAGGAAGCGGCCATCGGTGTACAGGCGCGCCACCTCATACTCGTCCTTGTAGGCCATCAGTTTGAAGTAGTACCTGGCCACGGCCATCGACAGCCGGTTGCCCATGCTGACCGCCGTTTCGGCGGCGCGCACGCGCTCGACCAGGTCCAGGTAGACCCCGGCGTAGGCCGCATCCTGGTAGCCTGTGAGGAAGTCGACACGCTTCTTGATGACGTTGTCCAGGCTTTGCGGCATCTGCACCAGCACCGCCTGGGCCGGCGTGGCGGTGCGCTCGACGCGCTTGAAGTCGACCGCGGCGCGGCGGCCCCACAGGAAGCTCTTCTTGTTCGAAGCCACCGCCACGCCATTCAGCTCGATGGCGCGCATGAGCGAGGCTTCGGTCAGCGGAATGCGGCCCTTCTGCCAGGCGTAACCCATCAGGAACAGGTTGGTGGCGATCGAGTCGCCCATCAGCGCGGTTGCCAGCCTGGTGGCATCGACGAAGTCGGCGCCGGAGGATCCACCCACGGCTTCCACGATCAGGCCGCGCACGTCCTCGGCCGGGAACTGCCAGTCGGCGTTCTGGGCAAAGGTGCCGGTCGGCTGTTCGTGCAGATTGACGATGGCCAGCGTGCGGCCCGGACGCATTTTTGAAATCGCATCGGCCGCGCCGGTGGTGAGCATGTCGCAACCCAGCACCAGGTCGGCTTCGCCGGTGGCGATGCGCTGGGCGCGCAGGCGCTCCGGGGTGGCGGCGATCTTCACGTGCGAGGTGACCGAACCGTTCTTCTGGCTCATGCCGGTCATGTCCAGCACCGAGGCGCCTTTCGCTTCCAGGTGGGCGGCCATGCCCATCAGGGCGCCGACGGTGATCACGCCGGTGCCGCCGATGCCGTTGATCAGGATGTTGTAAGGGTGCTCGACCGATGGGAGCACAGGCTCGGGCAGCAGACCCCAGCCATCGTCATCGCCTTTGCTCGCGCCGGCCTTGCTCTTCTTCAGCGTGCCGCCTTCGACGGTGACGAAGCTCGGGCAGAAGCCCTTGGCGCAGGAATAGTCCTTGTTGCAGGACGACTGGTCGATCTGGCGCTTGCGGCCGAAGTCCGTTTCCTTCGGCAGGATCGAGACGCAGTTCGACTGGATGCCGCAGTCGCCGCAGCCTTCGCAGACGGCTTCGTTGATGACCATGCGCTTGGGCAGGTCGGGGAACTCGCCTTTTTTTCTGCGGCGGCGCTTCTCGGCGGCGCAGGTCTGGTCGTAGATGATGACCGACACGCCCGGCAAGTCGCGCAGTTCGCGCTGGATGTCGTCCATTTCCTTGCGGTCGTGCAGGGTGACGATGCCCGGCAGGCTTGATCTGTCGGCATAGCGCGACAAGTCTTCGGTGACCAGGGCGATGCGCTTTACGCCTTCAGCCGCCATCTGCTGGGCGATCATCGGCACCGAGGTCTGGCCGTCGACCGGCTGGCCACCGGTCATGGCCACCGCGTCGTTGTACAGGATTTTATAGGTGATGTTCACCTTGGCCGAGACGGCGGCACGCACGGCCAGGTAGCCCGAGTGGAAGTAGGTGCCGTCGCCCAGGTTCTGGAACACGTGCGGCACTTTCGAGAACGCGGCCTGGCCGATCCAGGGCGCGCCTTCGCCGCCCATGTGGGTGGTCAGCTTGTTCATCTCGGGGTAGATCGAGGTGGCCATCACGTGGCAGCCGATGCCGGCCAGCGCGAAGGAACCGTCGGGCACCTTGGTCGAGGTGTTGTGCGGGCAGCCGGAGCAATAGAAGGCCGGGCGGAACGGCGTGCTGATCGCCTTTTGCAGCACCGCGTCTTTCGCATCGAGGAAGGCCAGGCGCGCGCGGATCAGGTCGCGCGTGGTGTCGTCGGCGACCAGGCGCGCGATGCGGCCGGCGATCACGCGCGCCACCTGCGCCACCGAGAAGTCGGCTTTCGGCGGCAGCAGCCAGTCGCCGCGCGGCGCGACCCACTCGCCCTTGTCGTCGAACTTGCCGATGATGTGGGGACGCACGTCGTCGCGCCAGTTGTACAGCTGTTCCTTCAGCTGGTACTCGACGACCTGGCGCTTCTCTTCGACCACCAGGATTTCTTCCAGGCCCTGCGCGAATTCGCGCACGCCTTCCGGCTCCAGCGGCCAGATCATCGCCACCTTGAACAGGCGCAGGCCGACTTTCGCGGCCATGACTTCGTCGATGCCGAGTTCTTCCAGCGCTTCCAGCACGTCCAGATAGGATTTGCCGGACGCGATGATGCCGAGTTTGGCGTTCGGGCTGTCGATGGTGGTGTGGTTCAGCTTGTTTTCGCGGGCGTAGGCCAGGGCTGCGTAGATCTTATAGTCCTGCATCAGCGCTTCCTGGTTGCGCGCCTGCTGGCCCAGCGGGACTGACGACAACTTGGTATTCAGGCCGCCTTCGGGCATCACGAAGTCCTGCGGCAATTTGACCTGCACGCGGTGGGGGTTGGCGTCGACCGAGGCGCTCGATTCGACCGTGTCGGCCAGGGCCTTGAAGGCGACCGCACAGCCCGAGAAGCGCGACATCGCCCAGCCGTGCACGCCCAGGTCCAGGTATTCCTGCACGTTGCAGGGGTAGAGCACCGGGATCATGCAGGCCGAGAAGATGTGATCCGACTGGTGCGGCAGGGTCGAGGAATAGGCGCCGTGGTCGTCGCCGGCCACCAGCAGCACGCCGCCGTGTTTCGATGTGCCGGCATGGTTCATGTGCTTGAAGACGTCGCCGCAGCGGTCCACGCCCGGGCCCTTGCCGTACCACATGGCGAACACGCCGTCGTACTTGCTCGGGCCGATCAGGTCGACGGTTTGCGTGCCCCAGACGGCGGTCGCGGCCAGGTCTTCGTTCACGCCCGGCACGAACTGCACGTGGCTGGCTTCCAGGTGCGGCTTCGCCTTCCACAGGGTTTCGTCGAGGCCGCCGAGCGGCGAGCCGCGGTAGCCGGAGACGAAGCCGGCCGTGTCCAGGCCGGCGGCGGCGTCGCGCTCGCGCTGCATCATCGGCAGGCGTACCAGGGCCTGGATACCGGACAGGAAGATGTTGCCGGTCCTGGCGGTGTATTTGTCGTCCAGGGTGACTGTGGTGAGGCGCGAGGAATGGTCGTGCGCAGGCGCGCGCGGCGCGGCGGTGTCGGGCATGTGTGTCTCCAGCTTGTGATGGTGTTGTACCTGCTGTTCAACAGCGCCGGGTAGGCGTGCGTTGCGGCAGGTGCTTGTCGCGGTAGGCGACTTATCGGTTGGCGTGGAGTGTAGGGCCTGCGCTGGCGAAGGAGGAAATACGGAATCGGGATGGGGGTATAAGAAAAACTGATGGCCCTACTGCCGCAAGCGGGCGCCCGGCCATTGCCCATTCGTGCACAGCGTGTCGGTCACCTCGCGCACCAGGCGGCCGATGGCCGCCGCCGCATTCGTCAGCGGGATGTTGCGCGAGGCGCAAAGCGTCACGCCGCGCCGGATCGGCGGGCTGTGCACCGGCACGGCCACCAGGGCGCCGCTCTCGATCTCGGCGCGCAGCGGCGCCAGCGGCAGCAGGGTCGCGCCCATGTCGGCCAGCAGGGCCGACTTCAGGATGGCGATCGAGTTGATCTCGATGATGCCGGCCAGCGCCAGCCCGGCCTGCGCGGCGCTGTGCTCGATCAGCGGACGCACGCCGTGCTGGCGGGCCGGCAGGATCAGGGGCGTCGCCAGCGCGGCGGCGAGCGTGATCGTGGAACCCTGCGGCACCCAGCCCGAGCCGGCACGGCAGATATACACCAGGTCTTCCTCGACCAGCGGCGTCGTCTCGAAACCGCCGAGCTGGCCGTCGTCGAACAGCACGGCCAGGTTCAGGCGCCCGGATTTCAGCTGCTCGATCAGGTTGCCGGTGATTTCCTCGGTCAGCTGCAGGGTGATCTCGGGGTAGGTGGCGCGCGCGGCGGTAAGCAGGGGCAGGGCCAGGGCGCCGGAAATGCTGTGCGGCAGGCCGAGGCTGACGCTGCCTGAGGGGCGGGTGGCCGACTGGGTGACGGCGGCGCGCGCATCGGCCACCTGTTTCAGGATGGCCTGGGCATGTTCATAGAAGATCTTGCCGGCGTCGGTGCTGAGCACGCCGTGGGCCGAGCGGTGCAGGAGCTGGGCGCCGAGTTCTTCTTCCAGCTGGCGCAGCTGCTGGGTCAGCGCCGGCTGCGCCACGTGCAGCACCAGCGCGGCGCGCGAAAGCGATCCATGGTCGACGATGGCAACGAAATAACGGAGTTGTCTCAATTCCATTAATACTGTTTTCCGCCTGAGTTTGTGCCTGACTGCAACACTTGTTGCCTCTGTTTATCGACAAGAAGTTTATGCATGGAAAGTAGATTGATATACTTCACTATCCGCCGGGTGGCGGAGATTAACACAGGCCGGACCATTGCAATGCTCAAGAAAATCGATTCCTCCCAGCTTCGCCTCGGCATGTCCATCCACGACCTGGACTGCGGGTGGATGGAGCATCCCTTCGTACGTGCCCGCTTCGTGCTCACCAGCGAGGACGAGATCCGCAAGATCGTGAATGCCGGCATCCGCGGCGTGGTGATCGATTGCTCGAAAGGCCTGGATGTGGCGGACGCCCCGACCCTGGCCGAAGTCCAGGCCCAAACCGAGAAGGAAGTGGTCGAGATCGCGGCCCGCCCGGTGAAGCCGGTGCGCGCCAGCCTGGCCGACGAGATGCAGCGCGCCATGAACATCCGGCGCCAGGCAGTGGGCCTGGTGCGCACCGTGATGCAGGACGCGCGCCTGGGCAAGGCGGTGGAACTCGACAACGTGAGCCCGGTGGTGCAGAACATCACCGAATCGATCCTGCGCAATTCCGGCGCGCTGCTCGGCCTCCTGCGCATCAAGACCAAGGACGACTACACCTTCCTGCATTCGGTGAGCGTGTGCACGCTGCTGGTGGCCTTCTGCCGTTCGCGCGGCATGGACGAGGAGACGATCTACCAGGCCGGCATCGGCGGCCTGCTGCACGACACCGGCAAGGCGCTGGTGCCGGATGCGATCCTGAACAAGCCGGGCCGCCTCACCGACGAGGAATTCGCGATCATCAAGAAGCACCCGCGCGACGGCTACGACATCCTGCGCCAGAACCCCGAGATCGGCGCGATCCCGCTCGACATCACGCTGCACCACCACGAGCGGCGCGACGGCAGCGGCTACCCCGACCTGCAAAAGGAAGGCGAGATCAGCGAGCTGGCGCAGATGGCGGCGATCGTCGACGTCTACGATGCCATCACCTCGGACCGCAGCTACCACAAGGGCATGCCGGCGGCCGATGCGCTGCGCAAGATCTACGAGTGGAGCAAGTTCCACTTCAATCCGGCGCTGACCCAGGAATTCATGCGCTGCGTCGGCATCTACCCGGTCGGCACCATGGTGATGCTGGAATCGGGGCGCCTGGGCGTGGTGGTCGAGCCGCACGAGAGTAATTTGCTGACGCCGAAGGTGAACGTGTTCTTCAACACCAAGAGCCAGACCTATGTCCGGCCCGAGCTGCTGGACTTGTCGCGCCCGTTCGGCTTCGGCGGCGGCGACAAGATCCTGCGCCACGAGTCGCCCGACAAGTGGCAGGTGGACCCGAACCGCTTCCTGCTGGTCGCTTAAAAGAATTCGGCGGTATCGTTCGAGGCCACGGTCTGCAGCAGGCCCTGCTCGACCAGTTCGTTGTAGTGGCAGGCCTGGTTGCGGCCGTGGGTCTTGGCAAAGTACAGGGCCTGGTCGGCGTGGCCGAGGGTCACCACCGGCGAATCGAAGGGACTGATGCTCACAAAACCCACGCTCACCGTGACCCGGCCGACCTGCGGGAAGTCGTAGGTTTCCACGTTGGTGCGGAAGCGGTCGATGATGCGCCGCGCATTTTCCAGCGTGGTGGCGCGCAGCAGCACCACGAACTCTTCGCCGCCGAAGCGGAACACCCGGTCCTGGGCGCGGAACGAGGCTTGCAGCTGGTTCGCGATCAGGATCAGCACCTCGTCGCCATACAGGTGGCCGAAGGTGTCGTTTACCAGCTTGAAATGGTCGACGTCGACCACCGCCAGCCACTGCTTTTCTTCCTCGTGATGCTGGCGCCGCTCGGGCTGGCCGGGCTGCGGCGGCGCCGAGTCGCAGGGATACTGCAGCATGCGCGCCAGCTGGTCCTCGAAGGTCTTGCGGTTCAGCAGGCCGGTGAGCGAATCGCGTTCGCTGTAGTCGAGCAGGTTCTGGAAGTTCCGGTAGACGCCGAGGATGCCGGCCACCGTGTGGATGGTCTGGGCCGGGAAGGGCGCGTCGCGCACGATCTCGAGGCAGGTATCGGCCTTGTCGCCGAACCAGATCGGCAGCCACAGGGTACGGGTGCCATCCGGCGCGATGGCTTCGGCGCTGGTGTCGTGCGCGGCCAGGCAGGCGGCCAGTTCGGGAAAGGCGCTCAATGGCGCGCCGGGCGTGGCGCTGTCGAGGGCTTCGTGGACCTTGGCGCCGCCACCGGCGTCGATGCTGGCGCGGGCCCGGACCTGGAGCTGGCCGGCGACGTTATACAGCGATAAGACCCGCGTCTGGGCGGCGGCGGCCAGTTCTTGCACTGCCGCGATGACCGAGATATCGAGCATCGCGTGGTCGCGGTGGCCGGTCATGTCCACCATGTGCTTCAGAAGGGAATCCATGTCATTCTCAGAAATGTAATCTGCCCACTCGCCGCTGCACGGCGCCCTGCTGCTGCTCTGGGGAAGGTGAAATTTCCAAAGAGCAAGCGAAACAGCATAATCTCTTTTTGCATTTACAGCAATAATTTCGCCTCTTTTTTTGGCGAAACTGTAACTGCCCATTCTCGGATTTGCGACGAATCAAAAATTGCCGCAAGTAAATAATTCCCATGGGAAAACTTGCGTGCAGTCAAGTTGCCGTGCGGCACTAAAACATATGATGAACTCACTGAAACGGAAACGACAAAGCAGCGTCAGCCGAGTCAGGAAACACCTCCGTTTCAGGTTTGTTCTTATAAACCACCATATGGAGTTTGTCATGAAAACGATCTTTACCGCTATCCAAGCCTTCGTTGCCGACGAAGACGGTGTGACTGCCATCGAGTATGGCCTGATCGCTGCCCTGGTCGGTGTCGCGATGGCTGGTGCGGCGACCCTGCTGGGTGATCAGATCTCCGCAACCTTCGACAATGTGAGGGAAACCCTGGAAGACGCCCTGAGCTCGGGCGCCGGCGCTGGCACCGGCACGGGTACCTGATCACATCGTTTCGCCCTCCGGACTTCGGTCCGGAGGGCTTTTTTTTTGAGGAGCGCAATCATGCCTGTCCAGACCTGGCTTGACCTGATGCTGCTTGTCCTGGTCGTCAGCGCCGCGATCACCGACCTGGCCTTCCGCAAGATCCCGAATCTGCTGCTGCTCGCCGCCTGGTGCGGCGTGTTCGGCCTGCATCTCGCCGGGGCCACCCCCGCCGGCTCGGCCGCCACCGCGCTCGGCGGCGCCGCCACCGGCTTCGCCCTGTTCATCCCCTTGTATGCGCTGCGCGGCATGGCCGCCGGCGACGTCAAGCTGATGGCGACCGTCGGCCTGTTCTTCGGCGCCGGCCAGACCGTGCATGCCTGCATCCTGGCCTGGTGCCTCGGCGGTGTCATGGCGCTGGCGATGATCCTCGCCACCGGCCGCTGGCAACTGGCCTGGGCCGGCCTGCACAAGCTGTTCGTGGCGCTGCTGCCGCTGCCGCTGCTGGCCTGGCTGGGCGTCGGCCCGGCGCCGCAGGCACCCGCCGGACAGAGCGCCGGTTCGATGCCGTACGGCCTGGCGATCGCGCTGGGCGCGCTCTGGCTGCTGGCGCGGCGCCACTACGGCTGAATGCCACGGCTGATAGCGCAGCTTGCTGCACCTCAAGGGCGGCATGGACCGCCTCGCTAGAATCAGTGACGTCAGGAAATATTTTCGCTTGGTTTGGATTGCAGTACGAGGAGAATGCGATGATCGAAACGCTGTCGTGGAGTCCCGGAACCGCCGCCGAGCGCACGCCGCCGGCCGCGCCGCCGGGCGAGCTGGAGGTGGCGGCCATCCTGCCGCGCCAGGCCAAGTCGGTCAGCGACACCGGGCTCGATGCGCGCCTCGTGGTGGCGCTGGCGCTCAAGACCCTGCACGCAACCGGCCGTGCGCCGCTGCCGCTGCTCGCCGGCCGCCTGCGCCTGTCGGTCAGCGTGCTGCGCGAAGTACTGGCCAGCCTGATGGCCGAGCAGCAGGTCGAGGTGGCCTGGTGCGGCGAATCGGACATCGACGTCCAGTACCAGCTGACCGTGATCGGCCAGCGCGCCGCGCTCGACGCCTTGGCCGAGTGCCGCTACGTCGGCCCGGCGCCGGTGACGCTGGCGGCCTGGCGCGCGATGGTCGAGCGCCAGTCGCTGCGCCAGCCCGGCGCCAGTCGCCCGCGCGCCGCCGATCTCGCCGCGCTGCTGGTCGACGACGGCCTCGACGCCGGCCAGCGCGAGCTGCTCGGCGCAGCCCTGCATGCCCAGCGCGCCCTGCTGCTGCACGGCCCCAGCGGCAGCGGCAAGACCACGCTGGCGCGCAAGCTGGCGCGCCTGCTGGCGGGGGCGGTGGCGGTGCCGTATGCGGTGCTGGTCGGCGGGCGCATCGTGCGCCTGTACGATCCGGCCTGCCATCCGGCGCCGCTGCCGTTGGCGCGCCAGCAGGAAGAGCGGCGCAGCTGCGATGCGCGCTGGGTGGTCTGCGGGCGCCCGCTGGTGCACGTCGGCGCCGACCTCGACGTGGCCACCTTCGAACTGCGCCATGACGCCGAACACGGCGTGTGCCACGCGCCGCCCCAGCTGCAGGCGAACAACGGCATCCTGGTGATCGACGACCTCGGGCGCCAGCGCCTGCCGGTGTCCGAACTGCTGAACCGCTGGCTCGGCCCGCTCGACGGCGCGCCCCTGCGCCTGGCGCTGGACGGCCAGGCCGAGACCCTGCCTTTCGACGCGCTGCTGGTGTTCGTGACCGACCTGGCGCCGACGGCCGTGTTCGATCCGGCCATGCTGCGCCGGGTCGGCTACCGCATCGAACTCGGGCCGCTGTCCGACGCCGCCTACCGCGCGCTGCTGCGGCGCCAGTGCCGCCTGCAGGGCCTCGATTGCCCGGAAAGCACCATCGAGCACCTGGTGGTGCGCCTGCACCGTCCGAGCGCCACGCCGCTGCTGGCCTGCTATCCGCAAGAGCTGCTGCGCCGCGTTGTCGACTTTGCCAGCCTGGCCGGCGTCGAGCCACGACTGAGCATCGCCGCCCTCGAGCAGGCGTGGCACAGCTTGTGCGCCGGCGGCACCGCCCCGGCCCCGAACCCTGTCGCAGGAATCGCATCATGAAAAACAAGCGCGCCCTTGCCGTGATGGCGGTTGCCATCCTGTTCGGCCTGACCGCCGTGATCCTGGCCTCGCGCTGGCTGCTGATGCAGCCGGGCGCCAGTTCCGGCCACATCGTGGTGGCCGCCACCGACATCAATCTCGGCCAGCGCCTTACGCCCGAGATGCTGAAACTGGCCGAATGGCCGTCCGACAGCGTGCCGAAAGGCGCGTACACCGATCCGCAGAAGCTGGCCGGCCGCGTGCTCAAGAGCAGTGCGCTGGCGGGCGAGCCGGTCAGCGAAGCGAAGCTGGCGCCGGCCGGCACCCTGGGCGGCCTGTCGGCCCTGATCGCCGAGGGCAAGCGCGCGATCACGGTGCGCGTCAACGACGTGATCGGCGTGGCCGGCTTCACCCTGCCGGGCAACTACGTCGACATCATCGTCAGCACCCGCAAGGATGCGCTGCCGGGCGAGAACCGCGAGCAGGACATCTCGAAGATCGTGCTCGAACGGATCCTGGTGCTGGCGGTGGCCCAGGAAGTCAACCGCGACGAAACCAAGCCGCGCGTGGTGAACGCCGTCACGCTGGAAGTGACGCCGGAACAGGCCGAGACGCTCGACCTGGCGCGCAGCGTCGGCACCCTGTCGCTGGCGCTGCGCAACCAGGTCGATCCGCAATCGGCCCAGACCGGCGGCGCCACCAAGCTGACCTTGCTGCCTGGCATGGCGCCGCCGAAACCGGCGCCGCCGAAGCCGGCCGCCACGCCGCGCCCGAAGCCGGTCGTGCACCGTGTCGCCACGCCGCCCGTGCGCCGCAACTGCGTGTCCGTCATCAACGGCCTGCAGTCGTCGCAAGAGTGCTTCTGAACCCTAACGCGTGCCAGGTGAAACCATGAACACGAGTCCCACGAAAACCCGCCACGCCCGCCTGCTGCTCGGCGGCCTGGCGCTGGCGCTGGCCGGCGCGGCGCAGGCGGCGCGTCCCGCCCTCCAGGTTGCACAGGCCGAGGCTGCGCCGGCCGGCACCCGCGCCGACCCCGGTCCGCGCTGCAGCGGCGAGGCCGCGCGTCCGGCCCAGGTTGCGCTCCAGATGGGCAAGTCGACCCTGATGCGGCTGCCGGAACCGGTGCAGAACCGCAGCGTCGGCAATCCGTCGGTGGTGCAGGCGATGCTGGTCGCGTCCGACACCATGTACATCGCCGGCATCGACGTCGGCACCACCAACATGATCGTGCAGGGCCGGAGCGGCCTGTGCAGTGTGCTCGACATCACGGTGGCGATGGACCCGAGCGCCTTGCAGGCCACGCTGGCCGCCGTCATGCCCGAGGAGAAGGACATCAAGGTGCTGGCCGCGGCCGACTCCCTGATCCTGAGCGGCACGGTGGCCGACGCGGCCGCCGTGGCGCGCGCCGCCGACCTGGCCGTGGCCTATGTGCGCAAACCGTTGCGCCCGATGAATGCGGTGCCGAAGGAACTGGCACCGGAACACCAGGGCACCGCCGTCAGCGGCGGCATGAATGCCGCCAACCTGCGTGTGGTGAACCTGTTGAGCGTGAGCGCGCCGCAGCAGGTGCAGCTCGAAGTCAAGGTGGCCGAGGTCTCGAAGAACCTGCTCGAACGCCTCGAGGCCGGCGCCAGCTGGCGCACCACGTCCGGCAGCTGGGCGGCCGCCCTGGCGTCGAATTTCCTGAGCGGGAATACCGGTGGCGGCCTGCGCGCCGGTAAAAGCAACGGCAATGGCTTCGGCCTCGATGCCGAAACCAAGGACAGCCTGGTGCGCGTGCTGGCCGAACCGAACGTGATGGCGATCAGCGGCCAGGAAGGCAGCTTCCTCGCCGGCGGCAAGTTCTACATCCCGGTGGCCCAGGACAACAACAAGGTCACGCTCGAAGAAAAGGAATTCGGCGTCGGCCTGCGCTTCACGCCGACGGTGCTCAGCGGCGGGCGCATCAACCTGCGCGTGGCGCCCGAGGTATCGGAACTGTCGCGCGAAGGCGTCGGCATCAGTGCCGCCGGCCTGACCGGCGGCGCCATCCTGCCGGTCGTGACGACCCGGCGCGCCAGCACCACCGTCCAGCTGTACGACGGCCAGAGCTTCGCCATCGGTGGCCTGATCAAGAACAACATGACCACCAACCTGAAAGGCTTGCCGGTGCTCGGCGAAGTCCCGGTGCTGGGCGCGCTGTTTCGCAGCACCGACTTCCAGCAGGAGCGCACCGAACTGGTGTTCGTGATCACCGCGCGCCTGGTCAAGCCGCTGACCGAGACCGGTTATGCGCTGCCGACCGACCGCGTGGGCGCGCCCTCGCGCGCCGCGCTGATGCTGGGCGGGCAGCTCGAAGGGGCGCCTGAGCCAAGCGCGCCGGTCGCCCGGCCGGCCCAGAGCGTCGACGGTTTCGAACTCAAATAGGAGGCAGCCATGGCTACCTGCAAGACCATCGCGTGCGTGGCGGCGCTGCTGCTGTTCCAGGGCTGCTCGTCCGCACCCCGCTTCGACCGCAACTTCGGCGCGTCGGTACGCGCCAACCTGGCGGCGCAGACCATCGCGCCGCAAAACGGCGCCAACGCCAATCCGGCGACCGGCATCGACGGCCAGGCGGCGCGCGGCGCCCAGGCCCGTTACCAGCGCTCTTTCGCCCAGTCCGAGCCGGATCCGGCCCCGGTCATCAAGATCATGGGCAGCGTGCAGTGAGCATGGAGATGCGTGCCTGTGCGCCGGGAGCGTGCACGCCCGCGGGTGCGACGCTGCGGCGCCGCGCCCGGCGCCGGCTGGCGCGCTCGCCTCCTCCTCTTCATCCGCAACCCGAGTTTCAACGAGGATCGTCATGAAAGCCCTATTGATCAGCCGCGACAGCCTGCTGTACGCCGATATCGCCTCGCAGGGCGCGGCGCGCGTGCCGCCGCTGAACGTCGCCAACAGCCGCGTATCGATGCGCGAAGCGCTCGACCGCCCCCTGGCCGAAGCGCCGGGCCTGGTGATCGTAGACGCCGGCGCCGGGGCGCCCGACGATGCCGACCTGCTCGAACGCCTGGCGCGCCAGTATCCGGAGGCGCAATTCATGCTGCTCACCGGCGAACACCATACCCAGCTCCTGATCCGCGCCATGCGCGCCGGCGTGCGCGAAGTGCTGCAGCTGCCGCTGGCGCACCGCGCCTTCCACGAGTCGATGGACCGGAACGCCGCCGCCGCCGGCGTCGGCCAGCTGCGCGAGGGCAAGGTGCTGGCTTTTATCGCCTGCAAGGGCGGCAGCGGCGCCACGTTCATCTCGACCAACTTCGGCTATGCGTTGGCGACGCTGGCCGAGAAGAAGGTGCTGCTGATCGACCTGCACGGCCAGTTCGGCGACGCCGCGCTGTACGTGTCGGACCAGAAGCCGACCATGACCCTGTCCGATGTCTGCGAACAGATCGCGCGCATCGACGGTCCCTTCCTGGATTCCTGCCTGGTGCACGTGACGCGCGGCTTCGGCGTGCTGGCGGCGGCCGACGACCCCTCGCAGGCCAAGGAAGCCAAGCCCGAACACATCGACGCCATCCTGCGCGTGGCGCGCCAGCACTACGACTACATCGTGCTCGACGTCGGGCGCCAGATCGACGCCGTGTCGCTGCGCGCGCTCGACAGCACCGACACCATCTATCCGGTGCTGCAGCTGGCGCTGCCCGACATCCGCGACGCCCGCCGCCTGCTCGACATCTTCCGCTCGCTCGGCTACCCGATCGACGGCATCCGCCTGATCGTCAACCGCTACGAAAAGGGCGGACGCCTGCGCCTGCCCGACCTGCATGCGGCGCTCGGCTGCGAAGTCGTGCACACCGTGCCCAACGATTACATCGCCGTCACCGACTCGGTGAACCAGGGCGTGCCGGTGCTGGAACTGTCGCGCGCCAGCGCGGCGGCGCGCAGCCTGGCCGACCTGGTCGAACTGGTCACCGCGCGCCGGGCGCCGGAAAGCCGCGGCCTGCTCGGCCGCCTGTTCGGGCGCGGCGAAAACGATTACTGAAAGGAGTCCCCATGTCGCTGCGCGAACGCCTGTCCGTGTCCGATGACGAACGCCGTCCCGGAACCCATCCCGCCGACGCGCCGAACGGCGCCTACCAGGAACTGAAGAAATCGATGCACCAGATGATCCTCGACCGGATCGACCTGGAGCGCCTGAAACGCCTGACCACCGAGCAGTTCAAGCACGAGCTGGCCCTGCTGATCCAGCGCATCATCGAAGAAGAACGCATCGTCCTCAACCAGCACGAGCGCCATAACCTGGTGCTCGACATCCAGCACGAGATGCTCGGCTTCGGCCCGCTCGAACCGCTGCTGAACGATCCGACCGTGTCCGACATCCTGGTGAATACCGCCAGCCGCGTGTACGTCGAACGGCGCGGCAAGCTGGAGCTGACCGATATCTCCTTCCACGACAACGCGCACCTGATGAAGATCATCGAGAAGATCGTCTCGCGCGTGGGCCGCCGCGTCGACGAGTCGAGCCCGATGGTCGACGCGCGCCTGCCGGACGGCTCGCGCGTGAACGCGATCATCCCGCCGCTGGCGGTGGATGGCCCGCTGCTGTCGATCCGCCGCTTCGGCGCCACGCCGCTGACGGTACAGAACCTGCTCGACTACAAAAGCGTGACGCCGCCGATGATCGAGGTGCTGCGGGGCCTGGGCGTCGCCAAGATCAACATCCTGATCTCGGGCGGCACCGGCAGCGGCAAGACCACCTTGCTGAACCTGCTGTCCGGCTTCATCCCGGCCACCGAGCGCATCGTCACCATCGAGGACGCCGCCGAGCTGCAGCTGCGCCAGCCGCACGTGGTGCGCCTGGAAACGCGGCCGCCGAACATCGAAGGCAAGGGCGAAGTCACGCAGCGCGCGCTGGTCAAGAACTCGCTGCGCATGCGCCCCGACCGCATCATCCTGGGCGAAGTGCGCGGCCCCGAAGCGCTCGACATGCTGCAGGCGATGAACACCGGCCACGAAGGCTCGCTCGCCACGATCCACTCGAACACGCCGCGCGACGCCCTCGCGCGGCTCGAGAACATGGTCGGTATGGCCGGCGTCAACCTGACCCCGCGCGCGATCCGCCAGCAGATCTGCTCGGCCGTGACCGTGGTGGTGCAGGCCTCGCGCCTGATCGACGGCTGCCGCAAGCTGGTCAGCATCCAGGAAATCACCGGCATGGAAGGCGACATCATCTCGATGCAGGAGATCTTCCGTTTCGAGCAGACCGGGGTCGACCGCGACGGCAAGGTGCAGGGCTACTTCAGCGCCACCGGCGTGCGGCCGCGTTTCGCCGACCGCCTCAAGATGTACGGCGCCGCCATCCCCGACGACACCTTCGACCCCGACCGCATCTTCCAATGAACCGGGCAGGCCGCGCCTGCAGTGGAGCCGCACCATGGATGTCATCTTCTACAGTTTCACCGTCTTCCTGTTCGCTGCCGTGATCCTGCTGATCGAAGGCGTCTGGCTGTGGTGGTCGAGCACCCACGGCAAGGCCGCGCAGCGTGTGGCGCGCCGCCTGCAGGTGATGTCGGGCGGGGTCGGGCGTTCGGGCGAGCGGATTTCGATCCTGAAGCAGCGCCGCTTCAGCAGCAACGACACCATCGACCGCCTGCTGCACGCAATACCGGTGCTGAAGCGGCTCGACGCGTTGCTGGTGCAGGCCGGCAGCAAGCTGGTGGTCGACCGCTTCCTCGGCTGCTCGCTGGCGGCGCTGCTGGCGGCCCTGCTGTTGATGGCGCGCTGGCCGGTGCCGCTGCCGCTGCGCCTGGTGCTGGCGCTGCTGGCCTGCGGCGTACCCTGGATGCTGCTGCGGCGCGCCCGCACGCGGCGCCTGCGCCGCATCGAGCACCAGCTGCCCGATGCCGCCGACTTCATCGCGCGTGCGCTGCGCGCCGGCCACTCGTTCACGAACGTGCTGCAAATCGTCGGCAACGAGCTGCCGGAGCCGCTCAGCGGCGAATTCCGCATCGCGCGCGAGTAAATCAACTATGGCGTGCCGATGGGCGAAGCGCTGCACAACATGGCCGCGCGCATTCCGCTGACCGACCTGCGCTACCTGATTATCGCGGTGCTGATCCAGCGCGAATCCGGCGGCAACCTGGCCGAGATCCTCGGCAACATCAGCACCATCATCCGCGGCCGCCTGAAGCTGGCGGCCCAGGTGCGCGTGCTGTCGGCGGAAGGGCGCATGTCGGCCTGGATCCTCGGCCTGCTGCCGTTCGGCGTGGCCCTGGTGCTGACCATCGTGAATCCGAAATACGTGTCCATGCTGTGGACCGATCCGAGCGGCATACGCCTGCTCTGGTACGCGGCCGGGATGATCCTGTTCGGCGTGGTCTGGCTGCGCCGCATCATCCGCATCCGCATCTGAGGAGCCGCCATGCAAGCCGCCCAACTGACTTTCCTCCTGATCGTCTTTGCGATCGTCTGCGCGCTGGCCGGGCTGGCCATGGCGCTGTTCGCCCCGGTTGCCCTGCGCACCCGGCTGCGCCGCTTCATCGGCAAGTCGGAACCCACCCAGCTCGAATCGAACGGCTGGGTCGAGAAAGTGGCCAAGGTGACCCAGCCGCTGACCAAGCTGTCGATTCCCGAGGAAGGCTGGGAAAAGTCGGCGCTGCGCACCCGCTTCATGAATGCGGGCTGGCGCAACCCGGTGGCGCCGACCCTGTTCTTCGCGTCGAAGACCGTGCTGGCGCTGCTCGGACCGGCCATCGTCGGCATCCTGGTCGCGTTTTCGGTCATCACGCTGGCCGGCGGCAAGCTGCTGTTCCTGCTGCTGCTCACGGCCACGGTCGGCTACTACCTGCCGAACATGATCCTGGAGCGCATCGCCGGGCGCCGCAAGCGCGAGATCTTCGAGACCCTGCCCGACGCCCTCGACCTGCTGACCGTCTGCGTCGAAGCGGGCCTGAGCCTGGAACGGGCGTTCGTGAAGGTGGCCGGCGAAATCCACATCAAGAGCGTGACGCTGGCCCATGAACTCCAGATCGTGCTGATGGAAATGCGCGCCGGCTTCAGCAAGGAAAAGGCGCTGCGCAATTTCGCGCTGCGCAGCGGCGTCGACGACGTCGACACGCTGGTGGCGATGCTGATCCAGTCCGAGCGCTTCGGCACCAGCGTCGGCGATTCGCTGCGCGTGTATTCCGACAACCTGCGCAACAAGCGCCGCCTGCTGGCCGAGGAATGCGCCGCCAAGATCGGCCTGAAGCTGCTGTTCCCGCTCATCTTCTGCATTTTCCCGACGCTGCTGATGGTGCTGATGGGCCCGGCCGTCATCCAGCTCACCCGCACCCTTTCGCATGTCGCCGGCACGCGCTGATCCTTCCAGGAGCCTGACCATGAAACCTCGCAGCATCATCAAGAATCTGTCGGTCGTCTGCGCCGGCGCGCTGCTGCTCGCCTGCGCCGACCTCGCCCGCCAGCCGGAAACCCAGGCCGGCCCGGATGCCGAATATGCCTACGGCCAGGGCCGCGCCCATCACCTTGCCGGACGCTATCCGGAAGCGGTGCAGGCCTACCGCGCCGTCCTGGCTGCCGACCCGCGGCACGTACGCGCCCGCAACGCCCTGGCCGCCGCCTACGCCCGCCAGGGCGACTTCGCGCAGGCGATCCCGATCTGGCGCGCCTTGACCGCGGAGCTGAAGCCCGATTCCGGCCCCGGCGGCGCCTACCTGTTTGCCAATCTCGGCTATGCCTACCTGCTCGGCGGCGACCACGCCCAAGCCGTCACGGCACTGGAAAAAGCCTGCCTGCTCGATCCGTTGAACGGACGCGCCTGGCACAACCTCGGCGAAACCCTGCGCCGCATGGGGCAGCACGAGCGCGCCGAGCTGATGTTCCGCCAGGCCAGCGCCTTGCAACAGCACGATTTCCGCAGCGATTACACGGCCGCCGGCGGCAGCGCCGTGGCGGCGATCCAGGCCGCGGTCGAGGCGCCACGTCCCGACCCGGAGTGGGCCGCGACCCAGGTGCTGGCCGCCGCCGACGGCACCCTCACGCTGCGCCGTATTCCCTCGCTGCGCGCCTTGGCCCAGGAACTGCCGGCCGGGCTACCGCCCCAGCCGCTGCCTTCGCGGCCGCGCAAACGCCCGGAAGCGGTCCTGCTGGAAATTCGCAACGGCAACGGGGTGACCGGCATGGCGCGCGCACTGTCGCGCCAGGTCGGCGGCGACCTGCTGGTCACGCGCCTGAGCAACGAACCCGGCTTCAAGGTACAACGCACGCGCATCGAACACGGCGCCGCCTACCGCGACGTCGCCGCGCGCCTGGCCGGACGCATGACGGGACAGTTCGGTGGCGTGGCGCTGGTACAGGTCGACAGCACCCGGCCCGTCGACGTGCGCCTGGTCATCGGGCAAGACATGGCGCGCGGCAAGCTGGTGCTGCGTCCGGCGGCCCCGGCCGATGCGCGTCCCCTTGCCATTGCCGCGCTGGCCAAGGCGCCCTGACGCCGTCCGTCTCCGGCACCTTTGCTACGTATCAAACGCAGTTTGCACGCCAACCCGAAAATGGGGCGATATCGTCTCATTTACGGGAGCGTTGCCATGAAAATTGCACAGCGTTTCACTACCATCCTCGTCACTGCCGCCGTACTTGGCCTGGCCGCCTGCGCACCCACCGCGCACCGCCAGGGCACCGGCGAATACATCGACGACGCCGTCATCACCAGCAAGGTCAAGGCCGCGTTTGCCGCCGATCCCACCGTAAAGGCCACCGAAGTCAAGGTCGATACCTTCAAGGGCACGGTCCAGCTCAGCGGTTTCGTCGAATCGCGTGAAAGCGCACAGAAGGCGGTGCAGCTGGCGCGCGAGGTCAAGGGCGTGCGGGAGGTGCGCAATAACACCGTCCTCAAGTAAGGCTCTCAACCCGCGTGGAGCGAGTGAATAAATCGTCAGGGCAAGGGATACGGCCTACCGGCGCCGAGTCGAAGACAGTACGAGCGTACGGCGAGACGAGGCAACGCAGCCATGGCGATGTATTCACACGCTCGTGGGGTGGTGCCGAACCCGTTCAGCGCCAGCTGACCTTGCCCATGCCGTCGGTGCTGGCCCGGCGCTGGGCCGGCTTGCCGTACACCGTGGCCGAGCCCATGCCGCTCAGGTTCAGATTGGCGGACGCGCTGGCATACACCGTGGCGCCGCCAAGCCCGCTGAGATCGAGGTCGACGGATTCGGCGCGCAGCTTGCCGGCGTCGAGGTTGCCAACGCCATCCAGCGTCGCACGCAGGGTCCTGGTCTGGCCCGACACGGCCAGCTGGCCGGCGCCGCCCAGTGCCAGGTCCATGCGCTCGGCCTTGCCGGCATCGATGGTCATGCTGCCGACACCGCCCAGGCGCGCATCGACCTTGCGGTAATTGCCCTGTATGGTCATGGCGCCGGCGCCTTCCAGGTTCAGCACGATGCTGTCGCCGCCGAAGCCGCTGACCGTGCTGGCGCCCACGCCTTCCGAGCTCAGCTCGGCCAGGTTGGGCACGGTCAGCTCGGCGCGCAGCTTCGGACGGCGGCCGATGATGTTGTTGCGGCGTTCGGTGTCGATTTCCAGCGTGTCGCCATGCTGGCGCGTGGTCACGCGCGCCACGTCGGCGCGTTCGCCGGCAATCACGAGCGAAGGCCTGGCGCCCTGGCGAACCACCAGGTCGACCACGCCGTCGAGCTTGATGCGGCTGACGCGGGCATCGACGGCGCGTGCTTCGCGGATTTCTTCGGCGAGGGCGCCGCCGGCGGCCAGCATCAGGGCCGTGGCCACCAGGGTCGTGCCGAGCAGCTTGTTCATGATCGTCTCCGTGCGTGTTGGGATGATGGCACTGTAATGCCGTCCTCCACGCGCGGCGCGGCCCGTGCGACAGGCTGCACGAACGGCGTCACAAACTGTCCAAAACGCCTGCCGGGCCAGCCGGCACGGGCGCTCAGCGGCGCAGCGCGCGGCGCACCAGCAGGGCGGCGCCGGTTGCGGCCAGCACCACGACCGCCAGCGCAACCCAGCCTTCATACTCGTGGATCAGGTGCGGCACGCCGGTGTCATGGGCCTGGGCGGGACCGGCGCCCAGTACGGCAACGCAGATCGCCAGCATGATGGCGGCAACGGGGGCAAAACGGCGCAGGGAAAACGGCATGACGGCTCCTTGGTTGGTGGTAAAAATTTAACGGCCCGCATCGAGCAAGCCTTCGTGGCGGATGAAATCGACGATCGCGTCCACGCCTTCGCCATGGCGCAAACTGGCGAACACGAAAGGACGCTTGCCGCGCATGCGTGCCGCATCCGCGCGCATGACCTCGAGGTTCGCGCCCACGTGCGGCGCCAGGTCGGTCTTGTTGATGACCAGCAGGTCCGAGCGCGTGATGCCCGGTCCGCCCTTGCGCGGGATTTTTTCGCCGCCGGCCACGTCGATCACATAGATCGTCAGGTCCGACAGCTCGGGGCTGAAGGTGGCCGCCAGGTTGTCGCCGCCGGACTCGATCAGGATCAGGTCCAGCTGCGGGAAGTCGGCGCTCATGCGCGCGATCGCTTCCAGGTTGATCGAGGCATCCTCGCGGATCGCCGTGTGCGGGCAGCCGCCGGTCTCCACGCCCATCAGGCGTTCGGCCGGCAGGGCGTCGGCGCGCAGCAGGATCTCCATGTCCTCGCGCGTGTAGATATCGTTGGTGATGACGGCCATCTCGTAGCGCTCGCGCATCGCCTTGCACAGCATCTCGCACAGGGCCGTCTTGCCGGAGCCGACCGGTCCGCCGATCCCGACGCGCAGCAGGTTTTTTTCCATGGTGATTTCCTTATCTAGGATCGGTACAGGCGGCTGTACTGCACCTCATGCCGCATCGACAGCAGGGCAAAGCCCGGCGCCCAGTTCGACAACGCGGCATCCGGCACCTCCTGGGCCGCGCGCGCCACCGCATCGACCGTGGCGCCGAGCGACAGCAGCATCTTCTGGCCCGCCACCTGGCCCAGCGGCACCGTCTTCACGCACACCAGCACCGCGTTCTCGGCCCAGGCAAACACGGAGCCGAGCAGGGCGGCGATGGGCGGCACCTCGAACGCCGCGGCCGCGCAGGCATAGGCGGAAGGCAGCGACAGCGCGGCCGCGTCCAGCATCGCCAATAAGGCCGGATCGGTATCCGGCCGCTCTTCCAGCAGCGCCGCCAGCAGCTGGCGCAGCGAATAGCCCATCTGGACGGTCTCGGCGCGCAGCTCGGCCGTGTCGCGTGCGGCCAGCCAGCGCTCGCTCCAGTACGTGGCGGCGACCGCATCGCGGGCGGCAAAGGCGCACAGCAAGCGCCACTGCAGCGGCGCATCGAAACGCCCGACCACTTCAAGCAGCTGCGCGGCGATCCAGCGCTGCGCACTTGCCGCGTCCGTCACCGTGCCCTCGTCAATGGCACTCTCCAGCCCTTGCGAATAACTGTAGGCGCCGATCGGCAACGAAGGACTGGCCAGCTGCAGCAGGCGAAGCAGGGCGGCGCTGGCGATCATGGCAAGTCCGAGGGACGGTGGATCTTCTGGCGCAGCGGTACCGGCGCCAGCGGATGCGACTCGCCGTGATGGTGTCCGCCGCCATAGGCCCCGGCTTCCGGCTCGAAGGCAGCCAGTTCCTCGCTTACCTGGGCGCCGAGACCGACCAGCATCTCGCGCAGCACGGCATCGGCGCGGATGCGCAGCCAGCCCCGGCCCACTTCGGTCTGGGTATGGCGGTTCCCGAGATGGAAGGCGCAGCGCAGCAGGCCGTTTTCCTGCGCGTGTTCGACGCGGTACACGGATTCAAGCTCGGAAACGACGCGCACCACGCGCCCGCTTTCACCCTGCAGCAGGTCGCCGCCGCGCAGCACCGTGCCGCGTGGGCGCAGCACGGCCACTTCCTCGCCGCTCTTCAAGGCCGCGCGCAGGCGGCTTTTTTCGCGCAGGTGGAAGGGCAGCACCAGCTCGCCATCCACCGGCGCCGGTCCATCGATCTTGGTGTGCAGGGTCAGCATGATGGGTCTCTCAGAACAGGAAGTAGCGCTGCGCCAGCGGCAGCTCGCGCGCCGGTTCGCAGGTGAGCAGCACGCCGTCGGCGCGCACCTCATAGGTTTCGGGATCGACCTGCATGTGCGGCGTGGCGTCGTTGTGGACCATGTCCGCTTTACTGAGTCCACGCATGCCGCGCGCCGCAATCAGCGGCTTGGCCAGTCCCAAACGTTCCTTGATGCCGGCATCGAAAGCCGCCTGCGAGACGAAGGTAAAGGAATACCGGCTCA
>Ga0209023_10001654_pt1 | contig 29338 bp, 27 predicted proteins | sample LakOneMetagenome_FD_187468 | JGI IMG/M metagenome (GOLD analysis project Ga0209023, IMG submission 187468) | Freshwater and sediment microbial communities from Lake Erie, Canada (SPAdes) (version 2) | ecosystem: Environmental > Aquatic > Freshwater > Lentic | place: Lake Erie, Canada...
AAGCTTAAAGAAGGCGAACCAGTTGACGTCGCTATCCGCCGTTTCAAACGCTCATGCGAAAAAGCAGGCGTATTGGCTGACGTGCGTAAACGCGAGTTCTACGAAAAGCCAACTCAAGAGCGTAAACGTAAAAAAGCAGCTGCCGTAAAACGCCATGCTAAAAAACTATCACGTGAATCAGTACGTACTACTCGTCTGTACTAATTCATGATGTGCTTGTGCGGTATTTGAATCACCATTTAAATATCGCATAAACACAGATTTGTTTCAAAAAGCCAAAGCCGAGCTTCATGTCTCGGCTTTACGCATTCTGTGCGTATGATTTATTTAGATATTTAAAATCTGTATTCTCCAAATAAAAGGAATTCACGCCATGTCCGAACTCAAACTTCGCCTCACCGAATCTGTAAAATCTGCAATGCGTGAACGCCTCTCTGATCGTTTGTCAGTACTTCGTGGCGTACAAGCAGCGATTAAGCAAATTGAGATCGACACACGTGAAGAGTTGGATGATGCACGCGTACTCGCACTACTCGAAAAACAAATGAAACAACGCAAAGAATCAATTGCTGCCTATACCGCAGCGAATCGTGAAGATTTGGCTCAGAAAGAACAATTTGAGCTTGAAGTGATCGGCGAATTCTTACCAACTGCAATGACTGATGATGAGTTAAATGCACTGATTGAAAATGAAATTACCACACAAGGTGCAACGAGCATCCGTGATATGGGTAAAGTCATGAATGCGCTTCGTCCGCTGATTGCTGGTCGTGCAGATGCGGGTGATGTGTCAGCACGTATCAAAGCGAAATTGACGGCGTAAGAGTTATCCACTCATGACCACTGAATCTTTTGAACCCATCATCATTGATACCAGTGGTCTGCACTGCCCGATGCCTTTGCTTAAACTTAAAGTGGCTTTGCGAAATAATACAGATGCAACGCCAATGCGTTTGATTTCAACTGATCCAATGAGCCAGCATGATATTAAAAGGTATTGTGAAATAATTGGTGTAGTCTGTGAACAAGAACAAATTAACAACTCACAAAACTCAATATTTATATTCAACATAATTATAGGTTCAAACAATAAACTGTAAATTTAACTGCATGAAGATTCTTTAAAAACCTCATATCGATTACGGCCATTCGCTTTTGCCTTATATAATGCACTATCCGCTTGCTGGATTAATTGAACAGCTGACATTTCTGCGGAAGGGATACACACCGAAATACCCATGCTAAACGTGACTCGACCACACTCAACGGTCGGATAAATAATATTAGCATCCGTAAGGTCAGCGTATAATTTTTGCGCTTGCATTTCTACAGACATCATATCTAGATTCTGGTAAAGCAAAATAAACTCCTCGCCACCATAACGCGCCGAGAACTCCCCTCGCCGATGTGTAACATTGCTAATTAAACTGGCCACTTTACGTAAGCACTCGTCTCCCGCCAAGTGTCCCATCGTATCGTTGTAACCCTTAAAATAATCAATATCAATCATCATCACTACCAATGAATGTTGATTATGCAGTGCGCGATGCCACTCATGAAGAAAAATTTCATCGAGATAACGCCTATTTGCTAGGCCTGTTAATGCATCTCGATTAGATAATTCATCGAGCTTAGAAACCATTGCCTCACTTGCCTCAAGCAAATTTTTACTTTGCTTGACATTTAAATGTAATAGATATGATTGTAGAAAATTCACACGAGTCTGCCTATCAATACCATAGGCTAAAAATAAAGCTAAGATACTCGCAATACCAAACGTGCCATTAAATATGTCCCACTTAACGTCTGCACCGACAATATAAGTCAACGAAACACCAAGAATCCCGCCAGTTATTCCAGTGAATAGAGCTATCTGAACGCGTAAACCTATAAAACAATAAATAAAAAGGACGATATAGGTCAGTGCTGTGTATGATAAAGTTGTGCCATTTCCAAGAGGAATCGAGTTATTGACAAATACTGAGGTCGCTATTGCAATAATACCGCCAATACTGACGTACCAATCGAACCAGCGTTCGAATGCAGATAGCCAAACTAATCCCCAAAAAAATGAAACAATAAAGAAGGCACTGACATCATAAAGAATCCAATCATAGACACTGTCAGTAGGGATCAGTCTTAAAATTAATGCACCAATAAATATAAACAAGAATGACGATAACGTTCCATTAAAACGTAAAGCCTTAATGGCTGATCGGCGATATTGATTACGATATTCTTGCTCTAAGGCATCATTATTAAAATAAAATAACCATGCCTTATTTACTAAAATACTACTGATTTCTGATTCTGACAACTCATGCCTAACTTTATCACCACCACATTTAGAATATTCATATTGGGGCGGCAACGGGTTGTTTTTATGAGCAATTTGGACATCCTTATCCATCGCCAACCTCTCTTCAAGGAGATTCTTCACTCTGTCAGTGAATTAAATACTCTCTACATAAGATGTTTTCAACAAGCGGTACGTTTAAATTATATTACTCTAATTTCCTCAATTAAATAAGTAGCTCTTATTGAATTGATCAGACTGCCTTCACCACCAACATTGTCCCATCAATTGAAATAACTCTTACCGTCGTTCCAATCGCAATTGACTGACCATCTTTCGACCTCGCCAACCAATAGCTATCTCCAACCCGAATTTGCGCTTGTGGTTCTAATGCGGCAGATAACACTAATTCAAGACCCATTAAATGATGTTGAATTTCAGAAACAGTAGGCTTTTCTAATGCGGCTTGCTTCTTGCGCCAATTCGCCCAAATGATTAAAAATATCGAAGACAATATCGAAAATACAACACCTTGCCCTGCAAGTGGTAATACACCACTCACAATAACAGTGAGTAGTGCAGCGACACATAAACAAAGACAGAATAAAATCCCTGTCATCAGTTCAGCGATCAACATAACCGCCGCAATAATTAACCAAAAAATCCAAAGGCTCATGGATCACCCTACGTTTATTGTGGTGGAGTAAAGCGTGATGGACGGCTAGAATTCGAAGGAGCTGCTGGTGCATTGCCTTTCTCAGAAAGTAATTCAGCCACACCGCCTACAGCACCAACAAGCGCAGATGCATCCAATGGCATAAAGATGACTTTACTATTTGCACTCGTCGCCATATCTTTAAGCGACTCAACATACTTTTGAGCGATAAAGTAATTCAAAGCTTGAACATTACCATTGCTCAATGCTTCACTGACTTTCTGTGTTGCATTTGCTTCAGCTTCAGCCAAACGCTCACGTGCTTCAGCTTGCAAGAAGGCAGCTTGTCGTTCGCCTTCCGCTTTTAGAATTTGCCCTTGCTTCTCACCTTCTGCTGTTAGAATTTCTGCATTACGGCGACCTTCAGCCTCAAGTACATAGGCGCGCTTAGTACGCTCTGCCTTCATCTGGGATGCCATCGCATTGACCAAATCAGCAGGTGGATTGATGTCTTTAATCTCAATACGTGTCATTTTGACGCCCCACGGTGCTGTTGCATGATCAATTGCTGCCAATAATTGCCCATTGATCTGATCGCGCTGCGATAACATCGCATCCAATTCCATCGACCCAATTACTGTACGAATATTGGTCATCACCAAATTATTCAAAGCAATCGGTAAATTACTAATTTCATAAGAGGCTTTATATGCATCCATGATTTGATAAAAACACACGGCATCAATCGTCACACCAGCATTATCACGAGAAATAACCTGTTGTGGAGGTACACCGAGTACCTGCTCCATCACATTAACGCGCTGGCCGATTTTTTCAATAAATGGCGTAATAAATGCTAAACCTGGATCAAGCGTACGACTGAATTTACCGAAACGTTCAATCGTGTACTGAAAGCCTTGCGGCACAATTTTGATGGCCTGTAGTCCGATAAAGACCACCAAGACTAATAGAACAATTAAAAAACTTCCAAACATGTCATTATTTCCCTAATTCAATCTAGATATTAATTTTACTTCTACTCAATATTAGATGATTTCAACGTAACCATTAGATAATTGATGTAACTAGATTTTGATTTTTCAATTAAAAAATCCATTTGTAATCAATAACCCGTGCGACTTGCCAGCATTGCGTCTTTCATTTGCTTAACCGCAGTTTCCAAGCCCACAAAAACACTGTCTGCAATCAATGCATGACCTATGTTTAACTCATGAATGCCATAAATTCGTGCAATCGGTGCAACGTTATGTAAATTCAAACCATGACCCGCATTCACGATAATCCCAAGATCTAGCGCATATGCAGTCACATCCGTAATACGCTCTAATTCTAATAACTGGTGTTCGCCAGTCGCATCGGCATAAGCGCCTGTATGTAGCTCAACGACAGGTGCTCCACAGGCAATTGCCGCATCAATTTGATGTACATTCGCATCAATAAACAAAGATACCTGACAGCCCGCTTTGGTTAGTTGTTCAACTGCTTGTTGAATTTTTTTGTGATTCTTAATCACATCAAGGCCACCTTCAGTAGTCAGTTCTTGACGTTTTTCAGGTACGAGGCATACATGCTGTGGCTTAATTTCACAGGCAAAATCAATCATAAAATCCGTAACAGCAATTTCCAGATTCATGCGCGTTTGCAATAACGGACGCATACGGCGCACATCATCATCTTGAATATGCCGACGATCTTCACGCAAATGTAAGGTAATACCATCTGCACCAGCACGCTCACACAAGAGCGCTGCAGCGACAGGATCTGGATATGTCGTGCCACGCGCCTGGCGTAATGTTGCTACATGGTCAATATTGACCCCAAGTAAAAGTGGCATACCCAAACTCCCTCATAAAAAAAACAGAATTAAACGATAAATAGAATAACAATAATTAAATCTATTAAGAGATAAATTACGATTATTAAGTTACAGCACATGTCATAAAACACCAGATGATATGAATCATACCAAACTGTTTAGACATGATTGATTATAAAGATAAAAAAAAAATGAGTCGTGAATCGAATTCTAATTAGAGATTTTGGGCTTACTGGCTATCCACAGTGCCCTGCTTTTTAAAGGCTTATCGCCTAACTGTGCAGCGAGTGCATTACGAAGAACGCGTGTCAACATTGAAAGACATTCTGATTTTGAAGAATCTTCATATATTGAATGGGAGGTTAATGCTTTAAACTCTTTTACAGCCAATAATGATGCGCCTATTTCACCTGATGAGTTTAATGAAAAACCTTCACCGCGCTGATATCGATACAATGCACTCGGTACAATCGGCTGACCTAACCAATCGGATTCGAAGTCAATTTCATAGCCAAGCTGTTCAAGCAAAACCAGCTCAAATCGGCGCAGAGTCGCAATGAGTGGCTGTTGTTCGGCTAGTGCTTGCAACGCAGCTGCATAAGCACTGACGACTTCGGGTAAAGATTCTTGGTGCGGCAATAACCGCACTAAGAGTTCATTTAAATAAAAGCCCGCAAATAGTGCATCACCCATTAAAGTAATGGCACTGCCAACAGATTCCGCCTTTGCAAAGCTCTTTAACCCAGACTTTCCTGTCGCAAAAAGTAATGTTGGTTGATACAACGTCGAAATGCTTTGTCTGGCAACACCGTCCACTCGACCCGCTTCAAATGACAAAAAATTAACCAACTTGCTATTCTCACGATAAGCACGTTGGTGTAACACATAGCCATGCAGCGGTTCATTACGCATCACAACTTCCGTCTAAGCAAATGGCAACTTCAACTGAACAATTTTTAAGAGAAAAAAAAGACTGATCAAAAAAAATCATTCTTTCTTATCTTCTTCTTTCTTTTTGTTGTCGTTCTTGTCATCTCCATTAGGTGTCAACAAATCAACAGTACCACCAACCACTGCAACCGTACCTTTCACCGTATACTTAGTCACGTCGTAAGCAAGTCCTAGCGGTACCGTCACAATATCGGTAATACATCCCGTTAATAAAAGACTTGAGAAAAGCACTGCAGCTAACGAAGTTTTTTTAGCAAACGAAATCATACTTATTCTCTAGCTCAATCATCAATTAATTTGAAAATTACTTAAACTTGAGTCGTTTAGATATCGCCATAACCCAAACTTTTGAGTGCACGCTCATCATCGGACCATCCACCCTTCACTTTCACCCATAGGGTGAGCATAATTTTTTGTTCCAATAACTTTTCCATATCTTGACGTGCTTCAACACCAATTTGCTTGAGTCGCGAGCCTTTATCACCAATCACAATGGCTTTCTGGCCTTGTCGTTCCACCAAAATTGTCGCATCAATAAACGTACATGCCGCTTTGATATGACCATTGGCTTTCACTGCCTGAGGCTCTTGTTTAAAGCTTTCAATTTGCACAGTCAAATCATATGGAATTTCTTCACCAAGCTGACGCATGATTTTTTCACGAATGATTTCTGACACCAAGAATCGCGAAGAACGATCAGTAATTTGATCTAAACCATACAGTGGTGGTGAAAACGGCAAATGCTGAGCAATAACTTCATGCAAACGATCTAAATTCGAACCGCGTAAAGCGGAAACAGGCACGATTTCACTGAACTTCATACGAGTCGATAGTCTTTCAATATGCGGCAGCAATGTGTTTTTATTATCTAAAGTATCTGACTTATTAATGACCAGTACGACAGGCATTTCAGCATGAACCAATTTATCTAAAACCAACTCATCATCTGGAACCCATTTCAGCGCATCGACGACAAATAATACTAAATTTACATCACGCAGTGCCGAAGTTGCCGCTTTGTTCATCATTCGATTGATCGCACGGACTTCTTTCTTATGCATCCCAGGTGTATCAACATAAACAGCTTGTACATTATCGCGAGTATCAATACCGACAATTTTATGACGTGTTGTTTGAGGCTTACGCGATGTAATCGACAGTTTTTGACCCAGTAAATGGTTCATTAATGTAGATTTACCCACATTCGGACGACCTACAATCGCAACAAAACCCGCACGGAAATCAGCAGGAACTGTAGGCGAATCTTTAAAAAATTGACTAATTAAATCATTACCCACACTAGAAGTGTTCTGTGCTGGCACATCATTTTCGGTGGTATCGATTTTATGATACTGCAACGCATCAAGTTCTTCCTCGACCCCATTTTCAGGAAAATGTTCTGGGAGGTTGCTGATTGGTTTAGTCATAAGGGTTTTCACTTGTAATATAGAGGAGGTGATCTCAAAAGCACTTTAACACCAAAGCTTTCGAACGTTTTAGTCAAAAATAACATTTGAATCAATGATGGTAATACGGGTATCTTGATTCATATCACATTAAAAATTATATCGATTTAGCTTCTAGCAACTCGAGCAATTGACTCGCAGCACTTTGCTCTGCATAGCGGCGACTTTGACCATGACCAACTGTCACGGAAGCGCCTTCAATCCGACACTCTACAGTGAAGGTCTGATTATGTGCCTCACCTTGAGCCGCTGTCAGTGTGTATTCAGGCAACGGTAAACGTTTACCTTGCAACAACTCTTGTAATCGGGTTTTAGGGTCTTTGAGCGTATCTTTAGGCTCAAGAGTTAACAAATATGGCTCATACCATTTCAGTACGACATCGCGGACGACGTTTAAATCGGCTGAATCTAAATAAATTGCACCAATTAATGCTTCTACGGCATCCGCCAAAATTGACTCACGGCGATGACCGCCGCTTTTCATTTCACCGCTACCCAAAACCAGATGTTCACCGAGCTTTAAATCTTTTGCGATTGCAGCAAGCGAATCTTGTCTGACCAGCGTAGAACGAAGTCGCGTCAGTCGACCTTCGTCCTCGCTTGGAAAGCGCTCATAGAGATAACATGCAATGACAACACCAAGCAAAGCATCGCCCATAAACTCCAGTCTTTCGTAATTTGACTTAGAGCTCACGGAGCGATGCGTTAATGCCTGCTGACATAATTGCGGTTGACGAAACTGATAGTCCAGTTGCTTCTGTAAACGAGTATATTTCAAGGACTCAGTCATTCACCCAACACACTTTGTCTATAAATCATATTTTTCGACTTCAAATTAACCTCCAGCCTTAATTGCTTTTTGGTTAAAAGTTTTTTCAAAATGAACGACTAAGTCCATATTACCGATGAACTTATTACGGACCTCATACTTCTTAACAACCTCAAGTCCACCGTCATTAGTAACTTTAAGGCGATCAGCAGGTTTAATGTCGCGCAAGCCGTTCATATCAAACTGCTGGCTCAATGAGCTCATCAAAGAATCGATGCTTGTATCAGTTGGCGCAGCTTTAAGACGCTCAGTGATAATCTTATCCAATGCATAATCATCGTAGTATGCACTGCCAGCAGCCATAAAAAATTGTATACCCAAAAAACCTATAAATATCAGTGCGACGACACCCCAGTAAGATATTCCTTTTTGTCCACGCATTTTTATTCCCCTTCGCGCTAAATTTCCATACTTACATAAACTAAACTCAATGCTTAGTTAATCACACCCGCACGATTAAAGCTAGGCATATGAAAGCCAGGCTCTTTATGCATCCACACATAAATTGCACGACCTGCCAAATTTTCTTCAGGCATAAATCCCCAGAAACGACTATCAGCACTTTGATCGCGATTATCGCCCATCATAAAGTAATGCTTGGCTGGAACAGTGACTTCCCAGTGATGACCATTTGAATTAGCAAACTCACCATTATTTAGACTATTTACAAATGGTGCTTGCGAAGCTGTCCAAGGATCATTAGGGCCGACCACAAATTCACGGGTTAAATGAGAGTGCTCGCCCATTTGCTCACGTGAAAAATTGATAGATATCCCATCACCCAAATCAGGCTGAGCAACTTTAGAAACCACTAGACCATTTATGGTTAATGTTCCCTCATCATATATAATCTTATCGCCAGGTAAGCCAATCACACGCTTAATGTAATTCACGGATGGATTGAGTGGATAACGGAACACAGCAACCTCGCCACGTTTAGGTTCACCAGTACCCATAATTTTTTTATTAATAATCGGTAAACGCACGCCGTAATCAAACTTATTAACCAGAATAAAATCACCAGTCAATAACGTTGGATTCATCGACTCTGAAGGAATATTAAAGGGTTCAAACAAGAATGAACGAACGACGAGCACCAATGCTAATACTGGAAAAAAATCGTAAGCCCAACTAATTGCCGTATGTTCTTTTTGAATTTGACCCGCTTTTAATTTTTTATGTTGCTTCCACACGAGTACATCCAACAGCCAAATGATGAAAAATATCAATGTGGCAGGAACAAGTATCAGATTAAAATCGAAATCCATTACAACATAACCTTCTTAGGAAAACCCATTTACCTGATCAAACTTCATCATGTAAACGGATCAGCAACCAAAAAATAAACTGCTGGTTTGCCAACTTAAATTCATCTTGGCAAACCAACAGCACTTATCACGATCAAAAGTAGCAGGACATTGAATGCTTACTTTTTATCAACTTTTAGAACAGCAAGGAACGCTTCTTGTGGGATCTCTACACTCCCCACTTGCTTCATGCGTTTCTTACCTTCTTTTTGCTTATTCAACAATTTTTTCTTACGTGAAACGTCGCCGCCATAACATTTCGCGATCACGTTTTTACGCATTGCTTTTACCGTTGAACGGGCGATGATTTGACTGCCAATCGCCGCTTGAATTGCAACATCAAACATTTGGCGTGGGATCAAATCTTTCATTTTTTCAACTAATGAGTTACCACGGAAACGCGCATCTTCCGTATGTGAAATCATCGCTAACGCATCAACTTTCTCACCGTTAATGAGCACGTCAACTTTAACCAAACGCGCTGGTTGAAAACGTACAAAATTGTAATCTAACGAAGCAAAACCACGCGAAACCGATTTCAAACGATCAAAGAAATCGAGTACCACTTCTGCTAATGGAATTTCAAAAGTCACTGATACTTGGTTACCCAAGAATTTCAAATCCTTCTGAATACCACGACGTTCTATACACAGCGTCATCACGTTACCCAAATAATCTTGCGGCACGAGAATATGACATTCTGCAATCGGCTCACGTAATTCTTCAGTGGTGCTACCATCAGGCATTTTTGATGGGTTATCCACCAAAATCACGTCGCCATTTTTTTGCACAGCTTCATAAATAACAGTCGGTGCAGAGGTAATCAAATCAAGATTGTATTCACGCTCTAAACGCTCTTGTACGATTTCCATGTGCAACATGCCAAGGAAACCACAACGGAAACCAAAGCCCAACGCATCAGAAGATTCTGGTTCAAAAAATAATGCCGAATCGTTAATTTTGAGTTTTTGCAACGCATCACGGAACGCTTCAAAATCACTTGAGTCAATTGGGAATAAACCCGCATATACCTGTGGTTTTACTTTTTTGAAACCTGGTAGGATTTCAACATCAGGGGTGCCATGTAAGGTAATCGTGTCGCCAACTGGCGCACCGAAAATATCCTTAATACCCGCAATCACGAAGCCGACTTCGCCCGCTTCAAGATGTTTAGTTTCAGAATGTTTTGGATTGAACACGCCAACTGAAGAAACCGGATGACTTTGCCCAGTTGATTTCACCAGCATCTTGTCGCCTTTCTTGATACGGCCATGACGGACACGTACCAACGACACCACACCTAGGTAGTTATCAAACCACGAATCAATAATCAGCGCTTGTAATGGCGCTTCTGGATCGCCCGTTGGCGCAGGAATACGCTCAACGAGAGCAACCAACAACTCATCAATACCTAAACCAGTTTTAGCAGAAACTCGTGGCGCATCATCAGCAGCGATGCCAATAATTTCTTCGATTTCTTTAATGACGCGTTCGGGTTCAACTTGCGGCAAATCAATTTTATTCAAAACTGGAACAACTTCTAAGCCTTGCTCAATCGCGGTATAGCAGTTAGCAACCGATTGCGCTTCTACGCCTTGCGCAGCATCCACAACCAGCAACGCGCCTTCACACGCAGCCAAACTACGGGACACCTCATAAGAAAAATCGACATGACCTGGCGTATCAATAAAGTTTAATTGATAACGTTCGCCATTTGGATGATCAAAATACAACGTCACAGAATGCGCTTTAATCGTAATACCACGCTCGCGTTCCAAATCCATCGAATCCAGCACTTGTGCCTGCATTTCACGATCTTGCAGTCCACCGCAACGCTGAATGAAACGATCGGCCAAGGTTGATTTGCCATGGTCGATGTGAGCGATGATGGAAAAATTACGAATATTCTTTATATTAGAGTGGCTTGTACTAGATGACATTCAACAGAATCCGAAGTTTTTAAAACAAGTTGTACATGCTTATATAGAGCTTTTAAGTACGTAAGCATGTACGCAATAAGATGCGCAGCGTCAGAACACAACTGGCGTGCGTATAGTATATAGCATTAAATCTGTAGGCAATAAAAAACAGCCAACTTAGTGGCTGTCTTATTGTTCATTGCTTTGATTAAAGCAATGAATTTGACTTGGTTGACTTGCTTATTTTGACTAAAATCAGTAACAAGCAAATCAACCCAAGATCTTACATTTCCACTGCATCATCCGCTACATCGTAGCCGCCATTTTCAAACTCTAAATCCAAATCATCAGTTTCAAATTCAAAAGCAGCTTTTATTTTCAGTTTTAACATTTTCTAGTATTTTCCTAACGACGTCCTATTTCATTTTAGGACTATTTATTAACAACTATCTCTCTCGATCTATCTTCTATCACTTTAATAACAACCGCTTCCAATCAAGAGACCCTCAATTGAACTCAAACGAATCTTTGTCTGTATGTTTGAACAGACTTTTTAATCCTTATGAGTTGTTATGCGAATTAAACCATATCAACAAGTCATTGCTATGACAAAGCTATGACGAAATTATTTCAAGTTTATACAATAAAATGATTTCACTGCTCAAAAGTACGCTGTTTTGGAACGATGTCTATTGACGTGAATACATTTTAAAAACCGCATAACCCACAACTATTATTTTAATAACTCAAACGTTTCAGATTAAGCAAATAGCACATACACCATTTATCTGGTGTATTTAAGTTTATATAATAAGTAGCGCGTTAGGTCAACATGAAGAATGTATCAATATATTACTTTAAGTAACTATTTATGCTCTCTTTTATTTTAAAACACGTTTTTCAGCTCATTTGCTGGAGTAAATCTTGGGCAAATGCGAGACGTTCTTTTTCATCCGTCAGATTGACAGTGACGCGCAAGCGACGTCCGCCTTCCATCCGGTAAAAGCTTGGTTTAGCTTGAATAATTTTAATAATCTTCATGGCTTCAACAGGCGTATCGGTGGCGAATTCAATAATGCCGCCTTTGGCATTAAAGTCCATTTTTTCAATACCCAATTGTTCGGCTGTTAAACGTAAACGGTGAACATGAAATAAGTTTTGCGCTTGTACTGGTAATAAACCAAAGCGGTCAATCATACCTACACGAATTTCATTCAGCGCATCATCGGTTGACACATGGCTAATGCGTTTGTAAAACAACAAGCGCTGATGAACGTCACTCAAATAGGCATCAGGAATCAGCGCAGGAAGATTCAAATTAATATCACTGGTCAATGACAGTGGCGCATCGAGATTCGGTGATTTTCCGTTTTTGATGGCATTGGTCGCGCGCTCAAGCATGTCCATATACAAGCTAAAACCAATCGCTTGCATATTGCCGCTTTGCTCTTCACCGAGCAACTCGCCCGCCCCACGAATCTCTAAATCCTCGGTCGCAAGAATAAATCCTGCGCCCAGATTTGATGCACGTTGAATCGCGTCTAAACGTTTTTCAGCATCACCTTTCAAATGCTTAATCGAAGGAATCATCAGGTAAGCATAGGCCTGATGATGTGAACGTCCCACGCGACCACGTAATTGATGTAGCTGTGCTAAGCCCAATTTATCCGCGCGTTCAATGATGATGGTATTAGCATTCGGCACATCGATACCTGTTTCAATAATCGTTGAACAGACTAAAATATTGGCTTGTTTGTGATAGAAGGCTTGCATGACTTGCTCAAGCTCGCGCTCACGCATTTGACCATGCGCAACCGCAACGCGCGCTTCGGGAATCAATACGCGAAGTTCATTCGCCGCACGTTCAATACTATCGACATCATTGTGCAAGAAATAAACCTGACCGCCGCGCAATAGCTCACGCAGAATCGCTTCTTTCAACGCAGTACTGGTTTTTTCAATCACAAAGGTTTTCACCGCTAAACGTCGTGCAGGTGGCGTTGCAATAATCGACAGATCACGGATACCTGAAAACGCCATATTCAGCGTACGCGGAATCGGAGTTGCAGTTAAGGTCAGCATATCCACATCAGCGCGCATGGCTTTAATTTTTTCTTTATCACGCACGCCAAAACGATGCTCTTCATCGACAATCATTAAACCTAAATCATTGAAGGCCACGCCTTCTTGAATCAGTTTATGCGTGCCAATCACAATATCAACTTTTCCTGCCGCTAAATCTTCCAATACTTTGGTGTGATCTTTTTTACTGCCAAAACGCGACAACACTTCGATACGAACGGGCCAATCAGCAAAGCGATCTAAGAAATTTTCATGATGTTGTTGTGCCAAAAGCGTTGTCGGCACAAGCACAGCAACTTGTTTACCGCCGTGTACAGCAACGAATGCCGCACGCATTGCGACTTCAGTTTTACCAAAACCGACATCGCCACAGACCAAACGATCCATTGGCTTAGTTTGTTTCATATCATGGATGGTCGCCACGATTGCGTTTGCTTGGTCAGGGGTTTCTTCAAAAGAAAATTGGCTGGAGAACAAGTCATACGCATGCTCATCAACAGCAAAAGCATTGCCCTCACGCGCTTGACGACGGGCTTGAATATGCAAGAGTTCCGCAGCGACATCATGAATTTTTTCTAATGCTTTACGCTTGGCTTTATTCCACGTATCAGTGCCGAGTTTATGCAGCGGCGCATGATCTGGATCACCGCCGCTATAGCGACTGATCAGCTGGAGATTTGCAACAGGCACATAGACTTTGGCATTTTCAGCGTAATCGAGTTGCACAAACTCATGCGTTTGTTTATCAATTTCTAAGGTAACTAACCCACCGTAACGCCCCACACCATGATCGATATGGACTACAGGTGCGCCAATCGAAAGCTCCGACAAACTACGTACTAAAAATTCTTCTGATACTTCAGAAACTTTGCGACGACGACGTTGAATAACACGCTGACCAAACAACTGATTTTCGACAATAATCGCCAGTTTATTATCAAGAAGTAGGCCGCGTTCAAGTGCAGCCGTACCCAATGCAATTGGTAAATCACTCGCCAGAAAATCAGCCAGACTATCGACTACAGGAATTTTTCCTAGCGCTGGTAAAAGTAGTTCTTTTAAAGTTTCACGCCGCCCCGCACTTTCAGCAATCAGTAAAATTCGACCTTTAAAGGTATTGACAAAATTCGACAATGCATGCAGTGGCTGCGGACTTTTATGATCGATTGGCAATAATGGCGGCACATACGCATCGGCATTATAAGTCCCTTGACGCTGTCCAAACTCTTGCTCGGAAAGCACCAATCGTCCAAATGATTTCAGGCGTCCGAACAGCTCATTGACTGTGAGAAACAACTCATTCGGCGGCAATATGGGTAGCTCAATATTATGACGACGATCTTCGTAGCGTTGATTAATATCAACCCAGAAATGATCCAACGCAGGATCAACTTCTGCATCCATGACGATCAGTGTTGATTCAGGCAAATAATCAAACAGCGTGCCGCCTTCGATGTATTCATCCCTCGCAAAAAACAACGGTTGGTAATATTCCAAACCTTGCGCGAAGATGCCGTTGATTACATCTTGGTAAAATGAAATCCGCTTAGGACTTGCATCAGGAAATAGATCACCAAAACGCTCACGGAACATGCCGCGACCATCAATCAGTGGAAATTCTTGGGCTGGTAATAAACGGAAATTTTCGGTATGCGTCGTCGTGCGTTGTGATTCAGGATCAAAGAAGCGAAGTGACTCCACCTCATCATCGAACAACTCAATACGAATCGGCTGCTCTTGTCCCATCGGAAAAATATCCATGAGACTGCCACGAAGCGCGTATTCACCCGGTTCAAATACCGTTTCGACAGCGCGATAACCCGCACGACTTAAACGTTGACGCTGCGCTTCAAAGTTAAGTTTCTGACCTTTACTAATATCAAAATGCTGACCCAACAACCATTTTGGTGGTGCAATCCGCTGTGCAAGCGTGGTCGCAGCAACGAGGACGATGCCTTGTTTTGGAATATTAGACAGTAGAGATAAACGTTCAGAAATAATGCTTTGATGAACAGACAAACGGTCATAAGGCAAAGTTTCCCAATCAGGAAACACATGCGGCGTCACACCAAAAAAACGTAACTCTTCATCAATCAGACTGACTTGCGCGCTGTCTTTTGCGACCATCACAATTAGATGTTCTGATCGTTTCACCAATTCTGCCAACACTAAAGATGGCAACGCACCTTTCAGATTGCCCAACCAGCGACGTTCGCCAGCGGGAATCTGAAAAAGCGTTTCTGTAATCTGGTTAAGATCAGATAAGACAGCCAGCGTCATGGAGGATTAGCCTTCTTTACGTCTCATGTGCGGAAACAGAATCACGTCACGAATACTTGCAGCATCAGCAAACAACATCACCAAGCGATCAATACCGATTCCTTGACCAGCTGTCGGTGGTAAACCGTACTCAAGCGCTTCAACAAAGTCTGCATCGAAATGCATCGCTTCGTCATCACCAGCGTCTTTTTCAGCAACTTGTTGGCGGAAACGTTCTGCTTGATCTATCGGATCATTCAACTCGCTAAAACCATTCGCCAATTCACGACCACCGATGAAGAACTCGAAGCGATCAGTGATATGTGCATTGTGGTCATTACGACGCGCCAATGGTGAGGTTTCTGCCGGATATTCAGTAATAAATGTCGGTTGACGCAGTTTCGTTTCAACCGTTTCTTCAAACACGATGGTTTGTAATTTACCCAAACCAAAGCCGTCTTTGACTTTTTCTTTCAGTACGGTTTGTACAAAATTAGCAAGGAATGCGCGATCTTGAACTTGTTCAGCGTTGATTTCAGGATTGTGTTCCAGAATCGAATCAGCCATCGAAATTTTCTTGTATGGACCTTTGAAGCTAAACGATTCGCCTTGATAAGGCACGTCAGTTGTACCCAAGATTTGCAGTGCCAAATGCTCAAGCATATCTTCGGTCAGTTTCATCAAATCCTTATAATCCGCATACGCTTGATAGAATTCAATCATGGTGAATTCAGGATTATGACGGGTTGAAACGCCTTCATTACGGAAGTTACGATTGATCTCGAAAACACGCTCAAAGCCACCAACCACTAAACGCTTGAGGTAAAGTTCAGGCGCAATACGCAAATATAACTCCATATCCAGCGCATTGTGGTGCGTTGCAAAAGGACGCGCCGCTGCACCACCTGGAATGATATGCATCATCGGTGTTTCAACTTCCATATAGCGTTCATTCAGCAAGAACTGACGAATGCCTGCAATGACTTGCGCACGGATTTTGAACGTATTACGAGTATCTTCATTGGTGATGAGATCCAAGTGACGCGCACGATATTTCGCTTCGGTATCGCTTAAACCATGGAATTTATCAGGCAATGGACGCAACGATTTGGTCAGCAATTCAACGCTTGTTGCGTGAACTGACAGTTCGCCCATTTTTGTACGAAACACATAGCCTTCAACACCAACGATATCACCCAAATCCCAAGTTTTGAAGTCATCATAGGTGACCTCATCAATGTCATTCTTCGACACATAAATCTGAATACGACCGCTCATGTCTTGAATCGTGAGGAAACTTGCCTTACCCATCACACGTTTCAACATCACACGACCAGCAATTTGCACAACGACTTTATCGCCTTCGACGAGCTGCTCTTGTGTCACATCTTTATAAGTATCATGCAAATCTTGCGCGTAATGGTTACGACGGAATGTATTTGGAAACGCATTGCCACCAGTTAAAGCGGTCTTTTCTTGAATAGATTTAAGCTTAGCATGACGTTGGGCAATCATTTCATTAACGGATACTTGCGGCTCTGTAGTCACTGATTTTTCAGAGTTTGCTGGAAATTGCCCTTGCTGCGTCATGGTGTATCTCTTGATGATCTAAATGATGTCGGGAAATGTGTCGAAGCGTTATCAAAGCGATGTCTAAGATATAACTTTAAAACAAACCAAAGCGTTAAAAAATTTAGCGGCAAGAATAGCAGATTTAAGACCTTAATTCATGCCAAACCGTATGCTTAGGTTTATTATCCGCATAAAAAAACACCCACATTAAGTGGATGTTTCTTTTAAATCGTAAATACAGACATTAGCGAATGTTAAGCATTCAATGCTTTTTCAATATCACCAACCATCGATTCTGGTTTCGTTGTTGGCGCGTAACGGTCAATCACATTGCCATCTTTACCAACCAAGAACTTGGTGAAGTTCCATTTAACGGCTTCGCTGCCCAAGATACCTTTCGCTTCTTTGGTCAGGAATTTATACAGTGGATGCGCTTCGTTACCATTGACATCAATCTTGGCAAACATCGGGAAGCTCACGCCGTAATTACGTTGGCAAAACTCGCCGATTTCGCTATTAGCACCGGGATCTTGTGATGCAAATTGATTACATGGGAAACCAAGTACCACTAAACCTTTCTCTTGATACGCTTTAAATACATGCTCTAGACCCTCAAACTGCGGAGTAAAGCCACATTTGCTAGCGGTGTTCACAATTAGAAGAACCTTGCCCCGATAATCTGCAAAATTCTGATCGCCGCCTTCTATTTTTTCTGCGCTGAAATCATAAATGCTTGTCATGTAAATCTTCCTTTCAATTAAAGTGTTCATTCAAAATATGAATTCATCTATTTAGCTACTTAATATAAATCTCTGACCGAGATTAGACCTAGTTTGCCCAGTCCGCAATCCCCAAAGATTGACTCATCGTTCATAAATGATGAAAAATGCAAACCACTGATCATTAATCAATTTACATCTATTCAGTTTTCTTCCAAATTCAAACAGGCCGAATTAATACAATAGCGCAAACCACCAGCATCCCTTGGTCCATCATTAAACACATGACCTAAATGCGACCCACAATGATGGCAAGTCACTTCGGTTCGAATCATTCCGTGACTAACATCACGATGCTCATCAACATTGACATCATCTAGTGGTTTAGTGAAACTCGGCCAACCGCAACCAGAATCAAATTTATCATCCGAACGGAATAGCTCAGTATTACAGCCTTTGCAACGATATACGCCTTCCGTCTTGGTATCCCAATAAACACCCGAAAAAGCAGGTTCAGTGCCTTTCTGACGAAGGATGCGAAACTCATCAGCCGTCAGCTCTTGGCGCCACTCTTGATCAGTCTTATTCACGGTAGACATAAGTTTATCCTTATTCAGCTTCATCTATTAACTAATGTTTAATGTGCCATAAATTCGACAAATGCGTGTGCTAAATAGGTTAACAAACACAATTACTGTTGCTAAATTCAAAGCACATAAACCTATCAACCAAAAATAGATAGATAGCTCAAATCCATCATTGAAATTTACATAAAAACACACAATAATTGCTAAGGTAGACATATATCAACCTTTATTTTTAAGATAGAATACTGACTACATTGTGTTCAATATTCAAATTTGGACATAATTTCATTTATATCTCAATATTTCATAAAGAGCTAAGAGCGATCTAACATGTATTTTGTCAATAAGAAAAATCACATCCAAGTTCTTGTTTATTCTGGTTATGATACTGAGAAGAAACGTGCGACTTCAAAAAATTTGGGTACATTTAAGATAGATACTTATGCACTATCTGCCGTATTAGAGAAGAATATTACGATTCTTCATGACGATGATGAAGCAACGAAAAGTCTCAAAGCAGAATATCGCACGCTAATTGAATCAAAAATAGATGAATTAAAACAATTCTCTATTGCGAATCAAGCATCACAGAATTTCCGAAAAAATGTTTCAAAAACCGCTATTCCATCAACAGCTACATCTCAAATTAAGAGCCCTATCATGTCACGTCAAATCGGTAAATCCGCAAAACTCGATAAAGTCTGCTACGACATTCGCGGACCACTGCTGAAAGCGGCGAATGCCATGGAAGAGCAAGGGCATAAAATCATTAAATTGAATATTGGCAACCCTGCCCCATTTGGTTTTGAATCGCCGCAGGAAATTCTGTCGGACATTTCTTTAAACCTACCGAATGCCGTTGGTTATAGCGATTCAAAAGGCATTTTCTCTGCGCGTAAAGCAGTGCTTCAGTATTACCAACAAAAAGGCATGCAAGACGCTGTCAACGTCAATGACGTTTATATAGGTAATGGCGTGTCTGAACTCATTGTCATGTCAATGCAAGCATTACTGAATACTGGCGATGAAATGCTGATTCCAATGCCAGATTATCCTTTATGGACTGCGTCAGTAAATCTGGCAGGTGGTCAGGCCGTGCATTACAAATGCGATGAAGAAAATCATTGGTATCCTGATATTGCTGATATGGAAGCGAAGATCACTGCGCATACACGTGGCATTGTGATTATCAATCCAAATAATCCAACGGGTTCTGTCTATCCTCGCCATATCTTGCAGCAGATTGTTGATTTAGCACGTAAACACGATTTGGTTTTGTTTGCCGATGAAATCTACGACAAGATCATTTATGACGGCATTGAACAAGTTTCAGTCGCCACGCTTGCGCCTGATTTGTTATGTATTACATTCAATGGATTATCGAAGTCACATCGTGTTGCAGGTTTTCGCGCTGGTTGGATGTTGATTTCAGGAGATAAATCAAATGCTGCGAGTTATATTGAAGGCTTAGATATGCTTGCCTCGATGCGGCTATGTGCCAACGTCCCAGCGCAATATTCGATTCAAACCGCGCTTGGTGGCTATCAAAGCATTAATGATCTCATCCGCCCAGGTGGACGTTTTTACGAACAGCGTAATATTGCATGGCAAATGCTGAACGAAATTCCAGGTGTTTCCTGCGTCAAGCCAGAAGGCGCGCTGTATTGCTTCCCTCGCCTTGACCCTAAAGTCTATCCAATTGAGGATGATACAAACTTCATGTTGGAGCTGCTGAAAGCTGAGAAAGTTTTACTGGTACAAGGCACTGGTTTTAATTGGCCGACGCCTGATCATTTCCGTGTGGTGTTCTTACCTGCGGAAAGTGAATTAAAAGAAGCGATGACGCGCATAGGCCGCTTCTTGGCGACTAAACGTTAATTTGTCTAAATAAAAAGCCACACAAATCAGTATGGCTTTTTATTGGCATAATTTTTACAAAATATGCGATTTAAATCACATTAAACGTTGATCAAATCTAAAGCTTATAGCAATATACGACTTGTATTTAATCATTTATGAGTCTCACATTCTCATAAACAATCATTATTATCTGTGTTGTGAGGTTGGTTTGTATGGCTAAGAATTTAACACCAAGTATTTTGTTCACAGCATTGTCTTTCATGGCGATCAATTCTGTGAGTTTCGCAGATGCAACAGCAGTTCAACAAGTACAGGCTCCTGAATCATCTTTAGAATCTCAAGGTTTATGGCAAGACCCTAAGTCCAAATTGATTTGGTTACGCTGTTCATTGGGTCAAGCATGGACAGGACGTGAATGCACAGGTGATGCAGCACAATTGACGTGGAAAGATGCAAAAAAAGCTGCAAAAAGCGTACTTTTCGCAGGACAAAGAGACTGGCGTCTGCCTACACTCTATGAACTCAAATCACTCAAATTACGTGATGCAACCAATCCTGAAACAGATAAATACCCTTGGTTCTACAAACCAGATGGTGCAGATGGCTATGGCTGGTATTGGTCATCAACTCCTTATAGTTATTTTGGCGGTACTTATGCTTGGGCAGTTGACCTAGATACTGGTAAAGGCGACTACATCGATAAAGAAAGAAATGTTCATTTATTCTTGGTTCGCTCTCCAACCAATAATAAATCTGATTAAAATCCACATTTCCTCCTTAAACTCTCCTAGAACACTGTACTGTGCATTAATTAGTCACAATCTATGCACAGTATGAGTTTTAGGCGGTTAAATGTGTGGAAGTTGTTCCTCGTCAGTATCCTAAGTTTTTTTGCACCTATAATCGAAACGTAGCAAGGAACAACCTTTCATTCTGGTTGGTTTTTAGCGATTCTTTGATAAAGGTTTAGATATTATGAATAAAATTATTATTCCGATTTTAATGGTGATGACCTTAGGTCTCACTGGATGTATATTCGATCCTTTTTACGGTGATCATGGCGGCGGTCGTCATCATGGTGGCGGATGGGGTCATCATGACCGTGGTGAACATCGCGGCAATTAATGCCATCTAAGTTGTACATTCAAATACAGGGTCTAACGTAAATCGTAGACCCTGTATTTTTACATTAAGATCATGAATTTATCTTACTTTTACATTATTAGTCTCTACTAACACTTCAACGACCCTTCGACTTATCTTCTTTTTAATAATTCCTCTATTTCTATACCGATCACGTCTACTCGGCGAATATGCCCGTGTTATCATCCCACCTTCCTTGAAGTGCAGGGAACTTTGTTGTTGGTTTTGACGTAGGTGTGGAACGTGATATGACTTTTATTCATCTTGGTGTACATAGTGAATTTTCAATTCTTGACTCAATCGCGCGCGTTGACGAACTCGTTAAACATGCTGCTAACGATCAAATGCCTGCACTTGCGCTCACCGATTTATCCAATCTACACGCCGCCGTTAAGTTTTACACGGGATGTCGCTCTAAAGGCATTAAACCAATCTTAGGAAGCGAAGTTCGCCTAGAAGACAATCAAGGTCGTGTCACCTTACTGGCGATGAACCAAATCGGTTGGCGCCATCTCACAGAAGTCGTATCTCAAGGATTTATCGAGGGTTTAACACTCGGAATCCCACTGGTTAAAACGCCATGGATATTTCATAAAAATAACGGTTTGATCGCTTTATTGGGTCAACACAGCGATGTTGGACAAGCGCTCAGAAGTGCAACGCCTGAACGCGCAGAAACCTTACTTGAAGCATGGCGTAGCAATTTTGGTGATCGCGTTTACCTGACAATTTCTCGTACGGGTCGCCCGAATGAAAGTGCTTACGTAGAAGCGGCGTTAGTCCTCGCAGAAAAACTTCAAGTCCCTGTAGTTGCTCAAAATGATGTTCGTTTCTTAGTCAGCGACGATTTCGATGCGCACGAGGCGCGCGTCTGTATTGCCAGCAGTTGTGTGTTGGCTGATGAACGTCGTCCACGTGACTACACGAATGAGCAATATTTTAAAACGACCGCGCAAATGGTCGAGCTGTTCTCCGATTTGCCTGAAACCATCCAGAACACCTTTGAAATTGCCAAGCGCTGCTCGGTCACCATTGAGTTGGGTAAAAACTATCTACCCGATTTCCCTGTGCCTGAAGGCTACGACATAGCGCGATTCTTTGCTGAAACATCTGAGCAAGGTTTGAATGAACGTTTAGAGTATCTTTATCCAGTTAAACCAGAAGATTGGGAAACAAAACGCAAGGTCTATGATGACCGCCTCGCCTTTGAAATTAAAACCATTAATGACATGGGTTTCCCAGGTTACTTCCTCATTGTTATGGACTTTATTCGTTGGTCAAAAAACAATGGCGTACCCGTAGGTCCAGGTCGGGGGTCAGGTGCTGGTTCACTTGTTGCGTATAGCCTCGGCATTACTGATCTCGATCCACTGAAATACGATCTCCTGTTCGAACGTTTCTTGAATCCTGAACGCGTTTCCATGCCCGACTTTGATATCGACTTCTGTATCGCAGGTCGTGATCGCGTGATTGAATACGTCGCACAAACCTATGGACGTGAAGCCGTATCGCAGATTATCACCTTCGGAACAATGGCGGCAAAAGGTGCTGTCCGTGACGTGACACGCGTGCTAGGTAAAGCTTATGGATTAGGTAATCGGATTTCAAGCTTGATTCCATCTAAGCCACCGGGTATTACCTTGGCGGAAGCTTTGGAAGTTGAGCCACAGCTGAAAGACTTAGTCATGAATCAAACGGGTTCTGACTTTGATGATGTCAGTGAAATTTGGGAAATGGCAACCAAACTTGAAGGGATCACGCGTAACGTTGGTAAACATGCAGGTGGCGTATTAATAGCACCGAGCAAAATTAGTGACTTCTCAGCGGTGTATTGTGACGACGAAGGTTCGCGTGTCAGTCAATTCGATAAAGACGATGTTGAAAAAGTCGGTTTGGTGAAATTCGACTTTTTGGGACTACGAAACCTTACGGTAATTGATCAGGCTGTTGATGCAATTAATGCGCGCAATAAGAGTACAAATAAGCCTGTTCTTGATCTCAATCATATTCCGCTAGACGATCCACTCGCCTATAAAATCCTGCAAGACGCCAAAACCACTGCCGTCTTCCAGCTTGAAAGTAGCGGCATGAAACGGATGCTGAAAGAAGCCAAACCAAGCAAATTTGAAGAGATTATTGCGTTCGTTGCGCTCTATCGTCCAGGTCCAATGGACCTGATTCCCGACTTTATTTATCGGATGCATGGCGGCGAGTTTGAATACTTACATCCGTTATTGACCGATGTTCTGAAACCAACCTATGGCGTTATGGTTTATCAAGAGCAGGTCATGCAAGCCGCGCAGGTTTGTGCTGGTTACTCGCTCGGTGGCGCGGATTTACTCCGCCGCGCGATGGGCAAGAAAAAACCTGAAGAGATGGTTATTCAGCGGACGATTTTTGTTGAAGGCGCAGCAACTAAAGGCATTGATGAACGCAAAGCCAATGAAATCTTTGACTATATTGAAAAATTCGCGGGTTATGGATTCAATAAATCTCACGCTGCCGCGTATGCGCTGATTTCGTATCACACTGCTTGGTTGAAAGCACATTATCCATCTGAATTTATGGCGGCGGTACTGACCTCTGAAATGCAAAACACCGACAACATTGTTTTCTTGATCAGTGATTGTCGTGAGTTAGGGCTAAAAATTCTGCCACCGTCGGTGAATTGGTCAGACTATCGCTTCCGTGCTTCTGATTCTGGAACCATCATTTATGGTCTCGGCGCGATTAAAGGCGTTGGTGAAGCCGCGATGGAATCGGTCATGAATGCCCGTAAACAAGGCGGCGAATTTAAGGACATCTTTGATTTTTGCCAGCGCATTGACTTGAAAAAAGCCAATAAGCGGACGCTTGAAGCGCTGATTCGTTCAGGCGCGCTCGATTGTTTAACCGAGGAAATTGAAGGCGGCGCTCGCGGTGAATATCGAGCGGTGCTTGCGAGCCAACTTGAAGAAGCCGTACAAGCCGCAGAACAAACCCGTCAAAACCTAGACAGCGGTATTTTTGATTTGTTTGGCGATATCGAAGTTCCTGCACGTAAAGCGCCGCCAAAAGCACTGGTTTGGGCGGATGAAGTACGCTTAAAAGGTGAAAAAGACACACTGGGTCTTTATCTGACAGGTCATCCGATTGATGTGTACAACCCTGAACTGAAGAATTTTATACGCTGCAAATTAGCGGATATTGAAGGTACAAGACGCGGTGTAACCACTGTTTTTGCAGGATTAGTGATTGATGTGGCGAACTTCCCGAATCGTGTGGTCATTACCTTGGATGACGGCACGGCTCGGCTCGAAGTGAATTGCCAACATGAAAACTTCGCGCGCTATAAAGAGATTCTAAAACCTGATGCAATTATTATTATTGAAGGTGAAGTCAGCGAACGTGAAGGCTATGATCGCCCAGTAGGACGTTTGCGTAAAGCGTTTACTATGAATGATATTCGTAGTCGTCGAACTGAAGCGGTGCTCATTACCTTGGCTAATGATGCATTGAAAGCAGATTTGGCAAAATCTTTACAGACAATTTTACCGCCATTTGTAGAAGGGTCAACTGACGAACAGCGGCGCGTGCCACTCCACTTCCAAGTCGATCATACTTACTCAAATGCAACACTGAGTGTGGGTGAGCGTTGGTACGTTCGTCCCGAAGATGAGTTATTGAAGCAACTCCGTGAACAGTTTGGAAAAACTGCAGTTAGTGTCATTTATCAGCGCAAAACTCAACCATCAGAAGTGAGAACCAGTTAACATATTGTTGATTTTAATACCGTTGGTCAGCTGACACATGGGATATTGTATTGCTGACCAATCTGTAATAATGTGAACATCTTATAAAGTTCTCATTTGAGTACAAATAATGACAGAGCCTGTCAACAAAGCACAATTATTAGAGTTAAAAGATCTGTTGGGCGACGAGTTTGAAGAATTGATTGCGAATTTTTTGCATGAAAGTCAGACTCACCTCAAAACAATCCTAACCGCGTTAGACCAATCAAACAATTCGCTTGGTTCAACAGCAGCACTATCTCTTAAAGGCGAAAGCGCAAACTTAGGTGCGACTGAACTGACCTCTTTCTGCCAAAAACTCATCTTTGAGTGCAAAGCCAATCGCATCCAACACAGCGATGTCCTTGTCCATACCGTGCGTGAAGAGTTGCATCGTGTGAATCATTTTTTACGGCATCAAACAGCGTAATCTCCCCTGTTTGCTACCCATTTCCTGTAAAATACTCGTCTTTCATTGATTCAAGTGAGCGTACTTCTGTGGGTGCTATCCAAACTGTTGATTGTCATCCAACTTTAAGTCGTATTCGTATCGTCATGGTGAACACCACATTGCCAGCAAATATCGGTGCCGCCGCGCGTGCCATGAAAACCATGGGTTTGTCACATCTCACACTCGTTGATCCGAAGACATTCCCGAGTCCTGATGCAACGGCATTAGCCGCTGGCGCAGCGAGTATCTTAGACAATGCCACCATCGTTCCAACCCTTGAAGAAGCCATTGCAGATTGCACTTTAGTTTTTGGAACCAGTGCGCGTAGTCGCACTATTCCATGGCCATTACTCGATGTACGTGCAGCCACCAAGCTGGCGATTGATGAAACGGCTAATGGCGATATTGCCATCGTTTTCGGACGTGAAGATCGAGGACTAACCAATGAAGAACTTGCCCAAGCCCAATTTCATTTAACCATTCCTGTGAATGAAGAATATGGCGTATTAAACGTTGCTGCCGCCATTCAAGTGGTGTGCTATGAATTACGCATGAATGCGTTGTTGCAACAAGAAACGACAGTTGAAAATAATAAGATCGGTAATGGATCCACTGAACAGCAAATGCCATTAATTGGTCACATGCAATGGGATGAGCCATTGGCTGATCAAGCCATGATGCAACAGTTCTATCCACATCTTGAAGCAATGTTGGCAGATATAGACTTTATTGATCCTAAAAACCCACGTTTACTCCCATTACGTCTACGCCGTTTGTTTGGCCGTGTGCGTTTAGATCGCATGGAATACAACCTGTTGCGCGGTATTTTTGGACGTGTCCAAGCATTAAGCAAAGGCACATGGCCGCCAGCTTCAATGCAAAATTCAGAAACACCATCAGGAAAAAATGACGAATAACGCTTATGACATAAGCAAACGATTAAATTAAAGACCGCCCAGTCAAATTAATTGATATAAAAATTAGCAATATCGTTAGTAGAAATACTAAAATCAAGGATGAATCATTCGCGACAGGCATCAACTCATGTTTGACCAACTCCAAGAAGATATTCAAGCGGTGTTCGATCGCGACCCAGCGGCTCGCAGTGCGCTCGAAGTTCTTCTAACCTACCCTGGAATTCATGCCGTCCTGATGCATCGTGCTGCGCATAAACTTTGGCAACATAAGCTCAAAGGCACTGCGCGTGGTGTATCGATGTTTAATCGCTTTGTGACAGGTATTGAAATTCATCCTGCTGCAAAGATTGGACGACGTTTGTTTATCGATCATGGCATGGGTGTAGTGATTGGTGAAACGGCTGAAATTGGTGATGATGTCACGCTGTATCATGGTGTCACTTTAGGTGGCACGACATGGCAAAAAGGCAAACGTCACCCTACGCTTGAAGATGGCGTTGTCGTTGGTGCAGGCGCAAAAGTTCTTGGACCTTTTGTCGTCGGTCGTAATGCAAAAATTGGCTCGAATGCCGTAGTCACCAAAGCCGTACCATCTGAAGTCACTGTCGTCGGTAATCCTGCGCGTTATATTGAAAAAGATGTAGATAAAACCATCACATCTCAGCACCATCAAATTCTGGATTATGCACACTCGATTGGTTTCCAACCTTACGCAACCGCACCTGATCTGCCTGATCCAGTCGCAGAAGCATTCCGTGTCCTTCTCAATCACATGCAATCAACAGATAAACGCATCGATAAAATGTGTGAAACTGTCTGTCAGATGAACCCAAAATTCTGCGATGAGAAAAACGATCCACTTAAAGCAGATGATCTCGGCATCATTCAAGATTGTCAGCAAGCGCCATTATCTGACTAAACTTGAGTTAAAATTATCGCTGTATTCATTTTCAATGGCGTTATTAAAACGTAAGAATCTGTTTTACAGTTGTTATTTAAATTATTTTAGTGATAGTCTTTAGCTGTAAAAATACGCAGCATTTTTGAATAAATTACTGTTTGATACAATGATATTTATGCACATCAGTTTTCACAATGCCACCTCTTAATTTATAATTTTATAGGGAATGATTTTTATAAATATGCAAACTCTCAATACTAAACTTCGACTCCTTTGCGCATCAACCGTCACTGTGTTGACACTTGCTGCATGCCAACAAGCACCTGTTGTTGTTCCTCCGCCTGTACTAGCACCTGTCCCTATTGCTGAAATTCCGCATCTTGTACAACCAGTGATTGTAGAAGATCCTTTAGTCACTCAAATTAAAGCGATTGATCGCGCGGATATTGATGCACGTATTAACCTGATCGGTAAATATGCACGTCATTACCCAGCGCATTTTGATAATGTTCGTGCACGTCGTGGCGCTGAAGCAGAAGTTAAAGATCTGCTTAAAACTGTGAATCCTATTGCAATGAACCCTAAAGCGACTCACAACGAACTCGTTCAAGGTTTCAAAGTAAACGGTATAGCGCGAAACTTGGATGTCGGTTCAAATACAACGACTAACGCGGATAACTTTATTCGTCGCGCACTGAAACTTGAGCCAAAAAACCCTGAAACCAACTATTGGTTTGGTGTTCTGCTCTCTGAAGGTGGCGGCATGAAAGAAGGGATTCCTTATCTACAAAAAGCGGCGAAAAGCAAATATAACGAAGCACATTTATCATTAGCAAACGCATACTTAGGTTTAGGAAAACGTCCTCAAGCCATTGCTGAACTTCGTGTTTACGAAAGTTTAGTACCGAATGATCCACGCGTTCCGGATATGCTTGATGCAGTTAAGCAAGACAAAGCATCCATCTGGTAAGATTTAGATTTTTCAGCTATTCCACATAAGACAATCTTCATTTGAAGCTTGTCTTATTCTTTTTTATGGTTATGAATACTTTTATAGAGAACTTCGCTATGTCCCTCACCTGTATCACTCAACCTCATGCTAATTTAGTCGCCACCCTCGATGAATCCGGTGTCCTTGAACTCGTACTCAATCGTCCTGAACGTAAAAATGCACTTTTTGGCGAATTTTATATTGCGGTAGAACAAGCGTTGATCGAAGCGGATCAAGATCCATCGGTGCGTGTGGTGTTGCTGCGCGGTGAGCAAGATTTCAGCGCGGGCAATGATTTGCAAGATTTCGCGGCAGCATTGAATAGTGACACGCCAACTGTTGAAGGTCCTCCGTTTCGTGTATTACGCGCGGCGGCAGCATTCTCAAAGCCATTAGTCGTTGCGGTACGCGGTGTGGCGATCGGTATCGGTACCACGATTCTGCTTCATGCTGATTTGGTTTATTGCGACTCAACTGCTAAGTTCCAAATGCCTTTCTTGAGCCTTGGTTTAACACCTGAAGGCGCATCGACATTGCTGTTGCCGCAACGTGCTGGCTATTTAAAAGCGGCAGAGTTGATTCTGCTTGCGGAAATTTTCTCACCAGAAACTGCAGTGTCTGCTGGTTTGGTCAATCAGATCGTGACTGAGGATGTGTATGCGCATGCACGCGCTAAAGCGCTTAAACTGACTCAATTCCCGACTGTTTCTGTGAAAGCGACTAAAGCGATGTTGCGTGATGAAGCACCAACGACTGTGATTGGTCGTATTAACTCAGAAGCGCATACTTTTGGTGAGCGTGTAAAATCACCTGCAATGTTAGAAGC